>Ga0194130_10009242_pt1 | contig 10222 bp, 14 predicted proteins | sample TA2KigsurfametaG_FD_160084 | JGI IMG/M metagenome (GOLD analysis project Ga0194130, IMG submission 160084) | Freshwater microbial communities from Lake Tanganyika, Tanzania - TA2015050 Kigoma 12 surface | ecosystem: Environmental > Aquatic > Freshwater > Lake | place: Tanzania: Lake Tanganyika... | reverse complement strand
AACAATTTATAGTTAGTTAATAAAGAAACAAGATTATCAATCTTTACACCGTCTTTCTCACCCCAACCACCAAAACGTTCACCAGTATCTTTGTTTTGATATTCTATTTTAACCATACCATTTGCACAATCAATTCCCATTGATTTTAATCTAACAATAATATGTTCGTTTTCGTATCTTGTTGAATTCTTAAAATACTTTTCAACAATACCATTTAATTTTCTTCTAAGCTCAATACAATCAATATTATTTTTTTTATTTTCTAAAATATTATTAAAGTATTTGTCTGTTGCTTTTGTTAAGTAGTTGTTATCCCCATACTTTGGGTATTGTAAATTATAATCATATATTCTTTCAAATTCACCACCGTGACCACAATAATTAACATAATCGTCAAGAACTTCATTTAAGAAATCCCTATAAGGTATATCTGTGATATTTTTCTTTAGAATAAACTGTAAAAACTTAACAGTACTGAGACTAATAGTATGATTACTTCTATTACTAAAAAATTGTATATCTTTTTCTATGGTCTTAACCTGTACATCATTTAAACTTTCATAACTTTCGTGTGATAAATTAGCAATATCAGACCAAAATCCGTCTTTAATATCTTCTTCACTTATATAGTTATCAAAAAATAATTTCAAAAATTCATCAAAATTTCTAACACTAAATGCATTTCTAAAATCATCTACATTTTGTTCATAATATGGTTTTAAAAATTCTTCCAACTTTTCTTTCTCATATTCATCATCCATACCTCTGTCTCTCATATCATCATAGATAAACTCCCAACCATTGGATGCCTCATATTCATACCAACCAATGTTTTGTTCGAGTTGTTGAACATCGGATTGTAAATCACTAACTATAATTTCTATTCTGGCATCATTAATATCCACATCAACAGCACCTTGCATTAAATCAACAACAGTATCAACATCTTTATCCAATATCGCCTTTGTCAATGGGTTATTTATCTTCTTTATTGATTTTTCAAAAATAGTTAAACCTAATTCTTCAGGTAGAATATCTATTTTATTTAATTCCAAACGCATTTGTTTTTCGTCTACTTTTCTAACAAGAGATGGAAAAAAATAATGTAAAACTTCTAACTTATTTTTATCGGAAAAGAAATTAGAAGTATTAATTCTCCTATCATCTTTATCCATAAATTGATTTGTTTCAAAATGAAATTGGTATTTGTCACCAAAATTATTTTTGTTAACCATTATGAATAACGGACCTTTTGAGGAATAATTTGTAAATTGATTACTTCTATCCTTGTGTTTTTTATTTAGGGAGTAGGGACCCCAAGTTGTACACCATTCTGTACTAACCCCTAAATAACATGCAGCCTTCTCTGTTAAAGGTTGGAAAATAAACCACGTTTCCCCGTCGTGAAGGACTTTAAATTCGTCTTCGGATAAAACCTTCAATATCTCATCTAAACTCTTTGTATCCTTAGCAATATAGTCTTTAACGATATTATATAAGTCCCCGAGTTGTTTAATCTTACCCAAATCAACCGGTATCTTATGTTGATACACATATTCAAGGTATTCTTTGGCTTTATCTAAGTCTTCAAACTGTAATGTACCCTTTTGGAAAAGTGTTATGAGGAGTTTTGCATATTTCCCCATTCTTTGAATTTTACCACCCTCAACAGAAGATTGTGGGTCTGCAGATACTATTTCTAAAAATTGTTCATATGGAATCTTAGAGTAATATTTTTGGTAAATTTCCTCACCAGATAGTTCATTTAATAAATCCTCTAATAAAACACTAAATTTCATAATTATAAATACTTCGTTTGACTTATTAACTTTTTTTCTGTATATTTTAATTATGGAAAAACCAGTAGTACACAACGTTACCGAATGTCCCTCATGCAAAATACCTAAGGGTTGGGGTGAAGAAATAATAATCTGTAATCACGAATTATATTGTGGTAAATTACTATGTTTTAAACAAGGTGCAAAATTTTCTATGCACTATCATATGATTAAAGATGAAACTTGGTATGTAGATAAGGGTGAATTTATTTATAGATGGATTGACACCGAAACAGCCGAAATTAATGAACAAATTTTGAAAGTTGGGGATGTGGTTAGACAGAGACCTGGTCAACCTCACCAACTTGAAGCAATGACAGACGGGGTAGTCTTCGAAGTCTCCACGGAACATTTTGATTCTGATTCATATAGAGTATGGAGGGGGGATTCCCAAAAATGAAACGAATTTGGATAAATGGTAGTTTTGATGTTTTACATGTTGGTCACATACGCCTCCTTGAGTATGGTGCTAGTCTCGGGGATGTTAGGGTTGGATTGGACACTGATCAAAGAATCAGTGAAAAAAAAGGACCCAATAGGCCATATAATAACCTTGACGATAGGATTGAGTTTATATCATCTATTAAGTATGTTAGTTCTGTTGTCACTTTTGATTCTGACGATGAACTCATTCAGAGAATTATTGATTTTAAACCCGATTGTATGGTAATTGGAGACGATTATACTCGTGATTCTATAATCGGAATAGAACATATACCTGAAGTATTGTTCTTCAATAAAATTAGGGGTAAATCAACCTCATCAATATTAGGATATGATAATAACAGTAATAGGTGAATTGTGTCATGACATTTTTGTCTATGGTGATGCCAAAAGATTAAGTCCCGAGGCCCCTGTACCAGTTTTAACACATACACATATTGAAACCAATTTAGGTATGGCAGGAAACGTAAGACAAAATTTGTGGGCTTTAGATTCTAATTTACGTATTAATTTATTTCATCAAGAAACTGAAATAAAAAAAACGAGGTATGTGGATGATAAATCAAACCATATGTTTTTAAGGGTTGATGAAGGTGAGGATAAAATCGACGATTTTAATTTGAATATTTCAAAAACAAACGCAATTATTAATTCTGATTTAGTAATTGTTAGTGATTATAATAAAGGTTTTTTGGATGAAGAAACATTAATTAATATTGGAAAAAATTCTAAACTATCAATAATTGATACTAAGAAAAAATTAACAAAAGAAATCATCGATTCATTTACATTTGTAAAACTAAATGAACATGAGTATAAAACGAATGAAGAAATTGCAAATTCAAATAAAGAAAAATTCATAATAACATTAGGAATGAAAGGTGCCAGACATAATGATATTGATTATCCATCACCATCACCAAAACAAACAATGGATGTAAGTGGCGCTGGTGATACATTCACAGCATCATTTATTTTAAAATATCATCAAACTAAGAATATTGGCGAATCAATAATTTTTGCAAATCTAATGTCATCAATCGTAGTATCAAAAAGAGGAGTAACCACACCATGAAAAATATTTTAATTACAGGATCAAAAGGTTTTATTGGTAAAAACTTATCATATGAGTTATCTGATTTGTTTTTAATTCATGAAATAAATGAAGACATATTCGAAAGTGATAATTGGGATGAGGTTTTACTAAAAAAACTAAAAGACATCAACCCCGATGTTATTTTTCATATTGGTGCGTGTTCTGATACTTTAGAAACCGATGTTAATTTTATGATGATTAGAAATTTTGAGTTTACCAAAATACTATCAGAATATTCATTTACTAACGAAACCAAATTAATTTACTCTTCTTCGGCTGCAAACTATGGAACAAACAATCTTTATCCTTCTAATTTGTATGGTTGGAGTAAGTATGTTGCGGAACAATTTGTCATTCAAAACGGGGGGGTTGCTCTAAGATATTTTAATGTATATGGTCCAGGTGAATCAAATAAAGGTAGAATGGCATCCGTAGCATATCAAATGTTAGAAAAAATAAGAAACGGAGAAGAGGTAAAGATATTTCCCGGTGAACCTAAAAGAGATTTTGTTTATATAAAAGATGTGATTAGTGCTAATATTTTTGCATATAAAAACTATGATGATTTGACATATGAATATTATGACGTTGGGTGTGGTGAATCAAGAACGTTTGAAGATGTGATGAACATTTTAGAATTACCATATACATATTATAAAGAAGATGAGGTTCCGCGTGGATATCAATTTTTCACACAATCAAATAAAGAAAAATGGATGCCAGGTTGGTGTCCAGAATACACATTAGAGACGGGATTAAAAAATTATATTCAAAATATAAATGGAGAAAACATATTACTTTTCAAATCCAAATATGATAAATAAAGACACAAAACTTATTGTGGGTATTGGTGATAGTTTTTGTGCGGGCAGGGGATCCTGTTCTTTGGAGTTATGGGAAAAATATGGTTGGGACATGAATCGAATGTACACCGATGGTAAAACCGAAGTTAATAAATCAAACTATGAAAATTCATTTATTAACCAACTATGTAAGTATTATTTAACTGATTGGACACCTTTAAATTTGGGAATGTCGGGAAAAGGAACTAGATTTTCAGTAAATGAACTTTTTATAAATCCAGCATTAGGTATAGAAAATGCAAAAGAAATTATTGTAGTGTTTGTTGTCTCAGGATTTGAAAGATTCGACATCGCTAATAATTTCGTAAACCAAGAACATTTTGTAACTCAGTGGCCGGTATATGAGGAATCAACAAACGGTAGGGTGGGTTATTCTGCACTAACCAAAGACGATGACCGTAAATCGATATATGATGATACTTTTGTTTTGTGTGAATTTTTATTAAATGTAATTCACCTAACAAACTGGTGTAAATTACACAACGCAAAACTTTTATTAATCAGTGCATTCAACACCGAATTAAATTTAAAATATTTTATAGATGTTTTGAGTGAACACGCCGTTGACCCATTTAAAGAAAAAACATTGTCGGGTTTATTAAATTATGTCCCTTGGTCAAGAATAATTAGACCTATGGGTTATAGTTGTATAACAGATATGTTAATGCACTTGGAGGGTTGGGATGAATTTATGCCAAACTATGGTTTTAGGAACATGCATTTTGAAACAGTCGGACCAAATGGTTATATGAGTAAATGCCAACACCCAACAGAAAAGGGTCACAGAGTATTAGCGGAAATTGTACATGAACATATTTTAAAATATGACGAGATAAAAGATGTTGAAATATTACCTGATTTAAAAAGATTTATAATTTAGAAATTAAAAACAGTTTTGATTATAGCGTATCCCATAACACAAACTGTACTAAAAACTAAAATACCAACACCGATTGTAAATATACCGACAACGACTTCTACTACTTTTTCTAAATTAAATTTCATATTATTTTTTATTTGTTGAGTTAATCCATTCCATTATCCAACTTTCTTTAATTTCTTTGGATATAGTCATTTCTTTTACATCATCGTTATTTACATTACCATCTGTATTATCCTTTCTGTATCTTGGTAACAATTGAGCGTAATTTGAAATTTGGTCAAATCTAATGAAATTTTTAATGTCATAGTTGTACATTCCGTACATATCTTTTTCATCCCATTTCTTTTTAGATGTTATGAAAATAGTTATTGCCATATTTCTATCTATAACCATAACTAAATAATTACCTCTGTGTTCTTTAGACAACTTACTATCAGGATTTTTTTTGTCAATAGGTTCATACTCGGTAAAAGACATTTTAACATTCCAAGACTTCTTCTTCTTCATTATTTCCATAACTTCATCTCTAGTAGTTTTACTATCTGGTTCACCGTCATAAATTATTTTATTAGTGTACACATCGTTAGTATCTAATAAGAAGTCATATACTAAAATTGCAAAACTTTGATTATTCTCAAATTTGTACTTGTAGATGTCATCCAATCTTTGGTTCAATAAACTTGATATTTCAGGTGTTAAAACATATTTACCAACAATTTTTGATTTAGCCCCTTGGGGTACAGGTATGTGTGAGTTACCCACTTTCTTCATTATTGTTGGGTTGTAATCAATAACAATTGGAATACCTTTTTGGAGTAAATTCATTCTGTGTTCTCTTTGTTGTATGTCATGACCATCGTGATGGTTTAAAAGTTCCATCACCATTTTGGTATATTGGTGTTCTGAGATAAGAATTTTCATACTGATAAATATAAATAAAAAACCCAACGTAATCGTTAGGTCGTCCAGTATATACTAGTATTAATTTATTTCTAGTTATCTAGTGCTAGTCTAGTACTAGAATAAATACTGGAGAAAAATAAAAAAGGTCCCCAAAGAGGACCATTTTTTAATTTATTTTTTGGTTATAAAAACCTTTTAAAATTTGATTTAATTTTTTCCAACGATTCGTTTATTGGTGTTTCTTCAACATCAACATCTTCTTTATCGCCATCTTTAAGTTGTTCCATTTCATCGAACACCTCTTCATTTGCTTGTTCTTTGTACGAGTGTTTACGTTCAATTAAAGTCTTTAATTGTGATTCGGTGATTCTTATTGTCTTTGACATTTTGTTTTTATTTAATAATTTGACTATGATTGGTCTACTTTATTTTTGGTCCAAAAGTTTCTAATTTCGGATTTTGCGGTATCGTCGGAATATTCATTCCACCCATCATCACCGTTATCTGGTGTCTCTAATCCAAGAAGAACCACTGATGGATCATCAAATACGGGTTGTCTATATACTTCACGAAAATCAGAATCGACACCTGAATTCTTAACTTTTACAACGTCCGTTTCGGCGTCGTATGTTAATGTGATTGTGTTTCCAAATGAGTCTATTAATGTTTGTTCCATTTTTAAATATTTTTATATAAATATCAAGAATTATCCTTTTGTTGCAATCTTACCTAACGCCTCTTCAATTCCTTCAAGTGCATTACTTACGGTTTTTTTCATACCTTTCAAAATTGGAACTCCACTAGGTTTAATTTGTTTTGATCCGATAATTTCGTCAATGTATCTGTTCAATCTTTGTGTTTCCAAATACAATAAATCCAAACTAATTGAACTACCTTTTGCAACTGCAAAATTATTTCTAACTTGGCCAATTTGTTGATTCAAATGAGCCGTGAAATCAGATGTACCGGTGATAGTAACTTTATAGTTAGATAGTTTTTTATAATCATTCACAAAAATCACCATATTATCTTCAAACGGTCTTAATGAGGCTTTAACGAAATCAGTCATTTGTACTGTTCCAAATTTTGTAAGAAGTGATTTAACCGCTGGTGACGCTCCAATTTCCCTTACATATGTTCCACCTCTAAGGATTTTAACCTCAGGACTAATCATATTTTTAATCATCGAACGAAATCCTTGTTCATCCATTTGTGTTTTTGGTTGTTTATAACCAGCAGATGAATGATTTTCAAGTATCTGTTGTTTTTCTTCTTCTGTAATATTAAAATTCTTGTACATATCTTTTAAATACTTTTCATATAAATATTTAGATAATCGGAGTGTAATTTACCTTATCCTCATATTCTTTAATTTTATCTTCCAAAAATCTCATTCTATCAGTTTCACCTGTTATACAATCATATTTTGTATACAATCGAACAAACTCTTCCAAACCATCTCTTTCGATTTGTTCGTTCATTGATTCGATTGAAGGAAGATAACATTTGTTGAATCCCATATTACATAAATATAATAAAAAAACCCTCCAAATTGGAGGGTTTAAAAATATAGTTTAAAAAATATTATACAATTTTTCCATGGTTTTTTGCTTGCATTTTTGCTTTGGTATCCACATTTGTATATTTGAAATCTGCATCGTGTTTATCTTTTAAATAAAAAGATTTCTTTCTATCCATAGTTGCAAGCAAACTTCTTGGAACCCTTTTTCCGTTCGCTCTCATACCTGCATTTATATTTTTAAGTTCGGGATAAGAATATTTTGACCAAGGATTTGATTGATTATCCAAATCTTCGTATTGTTCTTTATCAATACCAGGTTTTTCAATGAATTCAAGGTCTTTGTATTTTTCTTTTAACATGTTAAGAACATCATCCACGAAAGATATTTTTTCCAAACACAAATAAGCCCATAGTAAGGACTTAGGAGCGTATTCCATAACTTTTTGAATTGTCCACCCTTGATGTTTTCCGCTGAAATCCCATATACTTTTCATTGTGAGTTTTCTAAGTTTCAGATTATCATATATGGTTTCGTTAACTTTGGCTTCAGGTTCGAGGTTATCGTTCACAGGTGCTTGATTTTGCGTTGCACCAATCGTGGGTTTTGTAGATGTTACAATTTTTTGTGTGTTTTGTGTTGATGTGTTTCTATATTTTGGTTCACAAAACAACTTAACCAAAAGACCGTTACCTTCATTCGTTAAATTTTGCAAACCATTGTTAATAACATAATTTTTAACCAATTTATTTTTACAATCCACCTCAAGGTTACCCTTATGGGTTGGTGTAAACTTAACTGGCGGAGGAACCTTCGTATTTGGATTAGGAGTGGGGTTTGAGGTTGATTGATTAGGGGATGGATTTGCGGTTTTAACTTGTGTCGTTTGGGGTTGTTGATTAGGTAGTTGTTCCATAACATCACCTTCAGGTTCTGCAACAGGTGCTTGATCTTGCATTGCACCAATCATGGATTTTGTAAGTTGTCCATGAACCGCTTCACCGTATCTATCCATAATTTCGTTTTCATCTCTAAGGTCGATAAAGTTTCCTCCAACCATAAATCCTAAAACATTTTTAAGATTAATAGCTCTCCACGCACCCTTTGAGGCCATTTGTTTTACTTCAGAATCATTCATACCGGGGTTTTCAAGTCTAATACGTTTGATTTCTTTTTTGTATGCGTTGACATCAACAACCTTTTTGATATCGTTATTCATATCAACGTTTCTTTGTGCGTCGGTTTTTTCTCTATCACTACCCACGTATGAACTTAAACTTTTTCTAATTAACATGTGTCTGACGTTTCCATCTTTCTTAACGAAGGCAACACCCACCAATTTATTTTTATCGATGGCGTCTCTTAAAACTTGTAAGTTTTGGTCATCCTGAAAACTCTGATAGTTTAGTTCCTCAATGTTCTCATGAATGATTCTTTTAATTTGTTCTTGTGTTAAAATAATTTTCATTTTATTTATTGTTTCATATATAAATACTTTAGTTTACTGAATTAATTTTGTCCCGGTTCCGGCGGGGGTATCATTCATCACCTCTTAAAGTTTCGTTTACTTTATCAATCAACACACCTTGTCTTACATATGCGTTTCTTTCCCAAGGTCTTGACTCATAACTTCCAAGTTCCATTACTTTTCCCATCCAAATAATTTCGTTGTTTTCAAAGATAAAATCTCTTTTAAGATATTGGTCCATATGTATAACTTCGTGGGATAACACCTCAATTGCTTCGGTTCTATTAAGGTTTACAATAAAAAGATAGAACATGGAGTTATGGTATCTCAGGTGGGCTTTAAGTTCACCATCGAATTGGGCCTTTGCTCCATCCGATAATTCACGAATAAACACACGTTTACCAACCATACCCATCTCATTCATCGCCACACTCAATACGGTGTCATAATAGGGGGGATAAACACTATTCTCGATAAAGTTATCACCAGAGAGTTTGATGGTCTTAAACGGTCTATTTGGGTCCTTATACGTAACGATAAGATAAACCACAAATACAATTACAACCAGACCAATGATTATTATGGGTAGTTTCTTTTTCATACTCATAAATACCAATAAAAAACCCCTCATTGAGGGGTTCATTATTTATCTCTTATAAGTAGTTCACCTAAAACTTCCATACGGCCTACCTGTTTTTGAAATTCAATTTGATTCATATCTAAAGAAATACTTTTAAGAATTTCACCAAATTCTTTTTTGGCTGCTTCTTTATCAAATTTACCGTTTATAGCTTTTTTGTAATAAGGAGCTTTTACATAAAAGTGATTATATGTTAACATAGCTAAACCACCCTTTTCTTTTGCCGTTTCGGCTATTTTAGCCGCACCTTTTGCACGAGTAGTGGCAAAATCTTCAAACGTTATACGATTTAGTTGTGACTCTGTAATTATAATTTTCATATATGATAAATATAAACCACCCATTCAATGGTTCTGGTTATCTCTAGCATTAATTCTCAATTCTTGGTTGATTACTTTGATTATTCCGAGATGGATTACTCTGAACTCTACTTGGTTGTTCGGTTCTTTGTTGTGGTTGAGAGTATCTATTCGGAGTAGATTGAATCCTTGATGGATTACTTTGGATTCTACTTGGTTGTTGATTTTGTTCTACTTGTCTTTGGGAATTAATGTTTGGAATAGTGTT
>Ga0194130_10009237_pt1 | contig 10225 bp, 12 predicted proteins | sample TA2KigsurfametaG_FD_160084 | JGI IMG/M metagenome (GOLD analysis project Ga0194130, IMG submission 160084) | Freshwater microbial communities from Lake Tanganyika, Tanzania - TA2015050 Kigoma 12 surface | ecosystem: Environmental > Aquatic > Freshwater > Lake | place: Tanzania: Lake Tanganyika... | reverse complement strand
GATATTTTCTTTAGTTCCCGCTGAATATTCACGCTTCATTGTATTCTGCCAGTTGTTTTTCAGTTTGAGTAATTTCACGCTTTACACCTAATTTTTCGTGTTTGATTTTACTAAGGTGTTCATCATCCAGATAGTGCGTGTAACCATCAGAGATTTTCTTTTCTAATTCTGCATGGCGTTCTTGTAATTGTTTAAGATGATGTTCTAGTTTTTCTTTGTTCATAGTTTAACTCCAAACGTTTCTTCAAAATTTTGATTTCTAATCCGATCTAATCCCAGTGTGTAGTTTACAAAAGTATCATATGATGATGTATTCATTATACACTCATTTAGATTAATTTGCAATGATTTTAATGTTTGGATTGATCGTTCCGGGTTGTTATCTATGGTGGATAATATATCAATAGCTTGCTGTAATTTCTCAATCGCTGTTTGTTTTAACCCATCATTTAATACTGTTGGATTTAAAAAAAATGGATCTTGACAGATACTAAACCATATTTCCAGTGGTTGATCTGCATATTTTATTTTAAGATTCTTAAAGAATACCAATAGATTGTTAATGTCTAATACGCTATATGCACTTAACACAGTATTAAATCCCACACTTTGTCTAGTAGACAGTATCTGTTTAATATTATTGACTAACGTAGACCACACCGTTCCATTACGAACATATTCTGCAACATAGGACACGGCATCAAGACTGATAGTCCAATGAACACGATCAAAATGTTTGACTAATTCAACAATTTTATCATTAATTACACTAGCATTTGTAGTAATCAACAATTCGCAATCGGTATTATCTAAACGAATAAGTTCTTCTAATACCGCTATATTTTCTTTAATTAATAATGGTTCCCCACCTGTAAAATTAATTCTTTTTATCGTAGGCAATAATAATTTAATATCCTGTTGGCTCTTGTGATTTTCTAAATGTATATTAGTTGGAGTATGATATTTAGATAACTCTAGGTTGTTCTGTATTTCTCTGGCTATCTCACTGCTAAAACTAGGCTCACAGCTACGGCAACTGAAATTACACAAATTACTTTGACGTAAATCTAGGTATAAAACCTCATCAGGAACGGTATCGATGCTATAATTCCAATCAGTTAAGGCCAAAGACCTGGTGCTGGTATATCCTTGTTCTTCTAATTTCAGACAACCTTGATAACACTCTTGTGGTGCGTTACCCTGTCTGATAACATTTTTTACATCAGACAGGTATGTTGATTTAAAAAAATTCATTGGCGAAACATCAAGTTTAGTAGAACTACTACAACACATTTTAATACCGTCTGCTTGGACAAATTGATGTATCCAAGGCAATGGGCAAAAGAATTTAGACATCTTGCTCTAATTCATCCAATTTGGTTTCATCTAATCCACTGTCATCTCTATGATGCTCTTCCGCTTCATCTTGTATAAACAAGTTCTTGAACTGCGGACCTGCACTGTATGTAGCATCACCAGTTGCACCTCTAGTACCTCTGATGTCAGTTAAGTATGCTTCAAAATAATCAACTAGTTCTAGTGCATCTTTTCTGTTGTTAACGCTGAAAATTATATCAACCATTTCACGGAATCTTGTGATACCATTATAACTTCTGGTTGTTTTCTTATCTGCTAGTTCACTATGCATCATAGCTGGATATCGTCCTGCATCATACTCTCTATTGGCTTCTTGTACAGCGTTAATATGGCTCCAAACATTATGACCCATCTGTATAGTATAACTAAAACTGTCCCACGATGTCCTACCTTCCTTGCCTATCTTATTTAGGTCGCCTGGTTTATAGATACAGATATCTTTGATAGTACAGCGTTTGCTAATTGGACTATCTGTAAAACCAGCAAATAATTTATCCTGCAACACAGCATCACCAAAACGACGGGAATCTGTGGAATATTTCTTATCATCTACACTAGGTACCATGCGGTAAGTCCATTTCTTTTGATGCTCTAATTCAGTCTGGATATAAATCTGTCCGTTAGCACTAGCTAGGAAAGGACTAGCACAGTCAAAACTGATAGTAAATTTAGGATTAATATACTTTCGAACACTACGTTGGATATCTGTAAGCAAGATAGCCCACTCTAGTTTGCTTGTGCCCAAGAAGTGCATCCAATCATGTAAACCTTCCTGTAACAAGCCATCAAAGCGTAAGGTGATTAATCGTTTCATGATCAAGTGAAGATCACACATGTTTTGACCACCCATGGCCCATCCATTGAATGGTCTTTCGTATTGTGTAGGATCACAGTACTTTTTCATGCGTTGATACCAATCTTCTGCTTCGATATGATTCTCACCTTGTAGGACGTTTAAGAACTTACATGCACCTGTACGGTTTGCCATGAAATAATCGTTATTGATATATGTGCCCTGTACTGCTTCCATGTAACTAGTAATGCCTGTGGCTAGACGACCTGCTGGACTACGACATACCCAGGCTGGAATATCAAGGATCATACCATAATCCATGTAAGCATCCATCCAGTCTAATACTAACTCGCGTTTTTTCTGTGCTTTAGGACAGGCGGGATTTTTCCAATCACCTTCCCATACACCTTTACCAATCTGAAATCCACCTGAATCACCTAATACAAAACTACGACTGCGATCTCTATTGCGTATCATATCTTCCTTGGGACTATGTTTTTTTACATCAAGTTCTGCATGTCCTGCTGAGTATAAGGCCCATTGATAGGGAAAGTATGCGGCATCGGGATTAAGCCAATTAAGCCCTTCGATGCCTGTTTCGAAGTCTGCTGGAATACGTGCCGGATCTACATACGTAGGATCATGTCTTTGTTTACCTACATAGGTAGCATAGAAGCCACTCAATGCCGGTAAGAATACAGCGTAATCATTTTGTTTTGCTGTTAAGTTATCACGTCTCATAAAATTTTACGCCGCCAATTAGTTTATAGTCTTCTTCAAAGTATTTTTGTAATTTTAACACTAGTTCTGGATTTTGTTCAAGTAATTTGATGTAATATTCTTTGGTAGTTTGACGATTATCATCTTTACTAGCATTATATTCTATAGCAATATCAACATTGGTTCTATAGCCTCGATTATAGATCCAATTATTAAAATTTTTCCTTAAATTATCGTTAACCAGCATAAACGTTGCTCGACTTAGATCTACTCCTTGTAAAAAATACGTCTGCAGATCTGTATGATCATCAAATGTTATACGATCAAATATTTCATTAATAGATAGATCCTGTTTGCTATTATATAGATACTGAGTGATACCACTACACCAACGATCGATAGGATCACGTAACATGACCAAATTTTCCGTGCTATTTACAAGAGTTTCACTGTGATGCCAAAATCCACCAGACCCGATCAGCACACCCTTAACAAAACTGCTGGCATTTTTAGGAATGTTTATATAGCTGATGTTGTTGATTTTGTCAACCCAACATTCACCTAACCTATGCCCGAGGTGTACCCAACGGCCTAATGTCATTACTTGCTCTGTGCTGGTAGGATAAAGTTGTAGGTTGCGAGACCTGAGTTAACCGTGATCTGTGCCGCACCTTCGTCGCTGATGCTAAACTTCTTATCACCTGCTAGATTCAAGATGCTGATAACAGCATTAACTGGCCATGACCAATTTTTACTCAATGTGCCTGTTATCCCTGCTTGGAATACGAAGTTACCTGCGTGGCTTGAATGATCACCAAAACTTAATTCTAAATTGCCATTATTAGTTTTAGCAGTGAAGTTTGCTTCTTCTGCATTCGCTGACGCTTGGAATTTAAGTCTTTGGATATTAGCTACAGTTGGCTCAAATTCAACGTTCCAGGTAACTGGTCGCATCTTAACTGTTTTGAGTTTGTCATTGACGATCTCTTGGCTCATGAAGCGATAGTCGTTTTTAAAGTCACCGGCGGCGTTTTCAAAGTGTAATCCCACTGGAACTTGGACCCCATTTCGATCTTGTTTGGTTAATGTAATTTTGGCATTGTCTTTGTATTCTGGAATACCTAAGATAGTGTTTAGTTTACCTAAGTTTGGCATACCAAATATACCAACAAACTCTGCTACTGGTCCATTTAGTTTAGCCTGGACTATAACGGAACGATCTTCAGCTAGTGCTTCAATTGATGTTTCTGAATCTGTGCCTGATACTTTAACTAAGTCAATAATGCCTAAACCATAAGTGTTTTTAACGATGTCTAATAGATGGTCTCTCATGTGTTTCTCCTTTGATAATATATTGTATATGGTTTATTTAGATCTTGCAAGTGGTTTGATAAAATTATTTTATTGATTCGATTTTGCCTAAAACTTGTTGTAGTTTAATTGTTTTTAAATAGCCAGGTTTTTTGATTTCTATCCAACTTATGCGTTCTACTAATGGGTCTGAATTTTCCATATCAACCGTTGACTCAATCATAAACCCAATTTCATCACATATTCGTATCAAATGCCTTAATGGAGTGTGACTCATAATCTGCATGTCAACTAGCCTAGCTGATTCAAATATGTCGCTGTTGTTATAACTAAACATTAAAGTACCGCCTGGACGTAGTAAGCCATATATTTGTTTAAGATGTTGTTTGACAGCATCTATGCTCATAAAATTAAATACCCACCAACAAAAAACAAAACCGAATTGATTCTGAGGTAAAATAGATAAATCTTGATCTAAAATATATTTCCTAATTCTATTTTTGTATGCATCAAGGAAATGGTCTGTGACAGCAGATATCAAAGAATTATTAACATCACAAAAATATAGAGGATCTAAAGCAACCATGTGATTTGACAATAGTGTAGAGAAACTATTATCTTGATTTCTATTTTCATCAACTGTATTTTGTCCTACATATCTACAACCTAACCTAAGTCCCGGATAAGACCAATCAGCATACTTTTGCATTCTGTCTAATATTAATTGGCTTACATCAGAATCTATTCGGAATACTTGGAAAGACAAATTATCTTTAGAATTAATTGTAAACTGACCAGCCACACTATCAATCTTTTCATTTATATCATTGATTATTGAGTTATTATGTTCTTGAATAGATTCTAACATGGTTAAGATTTCATCGTAGCGAATCTTGGTTTGATCTAATTTTTCATAAGCCACAAATCTTTCGACATCTTGATTTTCCGATACAATTAGTCCTAACTGTTCAATAGCATCATTTATTGATCCGTTGGCAGCTAATCTGTCAAGTTTATAGATTAAACTGTTACGAAATTTTACGTAAGGATGTAAGCTAGGCATCATTCAAATGTAAACAAATTATCAAATGTTGTGGCGATCTGTGTGTTTTCTGCGATACGCCAATTCAGCACACCCAATAGGTTTTCTACCTTTTGATCTACGATACCAGTTTCCATACTAGCATCATCAAAAGGTAGTTCTTTGAACCATTGTGGTATGTGTGTTTCATCTGTGGGATAACCAATACTGCTATAGCCTAATGGATTGTCTTTGAGCTTACATACGATAGTCTTCATACCATCAACGATAGCCATTGAATAGTTGTCATTCATCATGCGTTTCAAATTGTTCCAGTTCATAGCCGCACGCACATGTCCTGGCATATTGGCTTTACCTAGACGTTCTTCTTCTTTAGTATATTTGGTCAAGTTATTTACACGTTTAGGTGTGCCTTTTTCCCAAGCTGGACGTTCTGTGAACAGTAATTTAAAATCGCGCACTTTGGTGATGATAGCGTCACGATCTGCGCCTGTAAGCACATCAAGCAAGATGTTGCTTAAAAAGTCCTGTATGACTTTTGGTGTGTCGGATCTTTTTAAATCTAAACCCATGGCTTTTACTTTACCTGGCACACCGTGGCTATCTAATCGCTTACCTTCCATGTCATATATCAGCACAGCATAACGTTTCTTTTTGATGAATAGCCCCTTGAGTGCTACTAGCTCACGACCACCCCTGATCAGCTCACCTTGGCGTCTAGGAGTATGGAAAGCACGTTCACAGAACGAAGGAAAACTTTCATTGACTTGATCTGCGATACTGTCATACAAACCTACTGCTATGTCTTTGTTCCATTCCATCCGACCTGCTTCAACATCTGCACGAACCATTGGGTAAGCACTAAAATAACAAGAGTCAGTGTCACCATAGATAATCGCTTCACCTATGTGATCATACTTGCCCGTTATACATTCATTGATATAAGCATCCATGTGCTTGGCTATTGTTCTGCCAGTTAAAGTTGTTGATTGTCCGATACGTTTGTCAAAGAAACGACATCCTGGATTAAGGATAGCACCATATAAACTGTTCAAATTAATTTTCTTAACCAACTGACGCTTGTCCCAGAATGCTTTATCTTCATCTGTTGTGGCTTCTTTGTTTTTGGCCTGCATGTCTTGGCGTTCAGCATACCAACGTTCTAGCAAGCCTGGTATAACACCTTTGCGTTCATTATTAAAGATAGTTCCGTTGGCACTGAGTATCCAAGGTTTGTTGCTGTCAAAGATTAAGCGCCAACAGTCTGCCGCACTAACTATGTCGCTAGTTCCATTTGCCCAGTCGATAGTAATCTCTGTACCTACTTCACCGTTCATGACCGCAGTGTATTCTAGAGATCCAAACAAACCTTCCCATGCGTCAGCAAATGACGAACCTCCTTGCTGTTTCTCGTTGATATAGTGTTCAGTCATCACAGGACGCAGTTGCCCTACAATAGTTTCTGGACCCATGTTAAGTGCGCGAATCGCTGAAGGATATAGTGAGTTAATGTCAATAGCACCAATGTAGTCATGCATGCCTGCTTTAGGAGTTGCTACATAAGCACCTGCGGCCTGTGTATCAAACTGTTCATCACGATTGCGATTCGGCACAACCATACCTAATTGATGTGCTTCATTGATAATAGCCTGTTCAGTAACAGCCACAGCACCCATTGTTGTCTGTAGTAGCACAGTGTTATCATGCGCCAATTCATTGGCTAGATCTAAGAAGCGTAGTTTCTTATCTAGTTTGGCTAGTAGTGCTGTATCTTGTCTGTTATATTCAATAAACTTAGGAAAGTCTTTATTATACAGTTGATCTAAGGTACCTTCATACTGTGTTTTGCTTTCTGCTAGTTCATATTCGCCGATAGCATCTAAGCTGTAGCTATGACGTTCTTCATAGGTATACTTGCGATACAGTTGCATATAGTCCATATGCACACGACCAATCAAATCAAAAGTCATATTAGCCGCACCGAAGCGTTCAAATTCACGTTGCTTGGGAAATTGCCCCCATAAACAGAATCTACGTGTATCATCTTTTGATAACACGCGATTGGTACGTTGTATCATATACGGAATATCAAAACCTTCTGAATTCCAACCACTTAGAATATCAGCATCATCGATCAAGTCTAAGAATGTTTTCAGCAGATCCTCTTCACGTTCCATCAGGAAACAGTTGTCATACTGTCCGCAGATTTCTTCGGCAGTTTCCCAACTCATGCTTTTAGGTGGCACTACCATGGTAACCAATTTGTCTAGCCAATCAAGATAAACACTTACCGCGGTTATAGGATTGAATGGCTCGTCTGGTTTACTGAATCCTCTGACAGGATCAAAGTCAACCTCAATGTCAAAGAATGCTGTGTGTAATTTTGGGCTAGGCTTGCCTAGATAGTTTTCTTCTAGGCAACGGAAAACGGGATTGATGTCACTTTCCCAGATGCGTTTACCTGAATTGATTTTGAGTTCTTTATGGAATTCTTTGCCTATGTGTGTGCTGAAACGGCTGACAGGTGTATCATACATAGTGCGGAACTTACCGCGGGGGTCATCATAATAAAAAGTATAGTTGGCAGGAAATTCTTGATATTCTCTTAGCCCATTGACTCTCTCTACGATATAAATCCGATCCTTTGTACGATCGAATAGTGCGTCTACGTAACTCATTTTTTTCCTTTTTGTGCGACTTCTAGCTCACACACACTCTTCATGCCCTGTATGGACGTTTTTTGTTATTATAACACTAATACTCGGTAAAATCCTACACTATCGATAACAAATAATGTAATTGTGGTCATCAATAGTCCAAAACTGCCACGGCTAATACTGGTATACAAGCTTATACTTAGTGCCACAAATATAATAGGATACACTATGAGCCAATTGGTATAGGGCACTGTTAAGCTAACTGATAATGCTATAACTATATTTAATAACCAATTACATACTTCTAAAAATAATCTTACGGGATGGCTGTGCCAATCACGTCTGATAAAATTGGCAGTTGTGTGCCAATCTATCTTCAAACTGTGCGACCAACTGTTTGTAAAATATCAGTTAAAGTTTCGTGATCAGCATTGGTTTCAGTTAATTTTGATTTTTGAGCGATCTTAATGGCTTTTTTAAGGATAGCTGGTTTGATTTCTAGTTCTTCAGCGACTGCTTTAACAGTATCGTTTAAGCCTGCGCTCAAATCTTCTACTTCTTGTAATACTGCAATACCTTCTTCGATTAACTGTGTTAGTTTGGCTTTTTGTTCGCCTGAAAACATTTTTGACATGATCATTTCCTTGACTTAAAATTATATTATACTTGAAGTATTTAACCGTGTCTACGATGTTTGGTTAATTTATTCTACACTTGCGTAGTATACAGGTAGCAGTTTGGAATTCATAAGCCAAATCATCGAATAGGTCTTCGGGTGGACGCTCAGCATAAGCACGGCTCATGTAGGCTATTTGCCCTATATCACTATAGTAGACTTCAGTAGGCCAACGATACTTCCCCCATTCCATGCTGTTGATCAATAGGCATTCATCACCTATGTTTTTGAGTAGTTCTTTCTTGGCCTGTGCGGGAAGAGTGGCACTACTAAGCAATTTGATTCCAACTGGGACTGTATTCACTTGAGGTTTGTCCAGATAATGGGCAAACAAATGGACCACGTAGGCTTCTATTTCGTGTGTCAAATTAATTGTTAGCTCGCACTCTGCTCTGCGAACGATATCATACGACTCTCTTACGTAGATATCCCAATTATTCATCTACATTACCACTTGCGGCATGACCAGTAACGAGCTTTGGTGCGAGGACCCGGGTTAGCACAGTTATGGCGTGCTCTAAATGATTTACGGCGTGCTGGATTTGACTTCTTGATACGCATGTTAGGATCACCGAAATTTACTTTTTTGATGTTACCAGTGCTAGGATCTTTAACATAAACCTTAAATTTCTTAACATCACCACGCATAGGCTTACCAAGAGGTACTTTGCGACCACGATACTCTGCTTCATCCAATTGTTCATCTTCGTTATACCACATTTCACCATAGGCTTCAAAAAATGCATTGCCATGGTAGATTTCTTCTGCTATTTTTGATTCTGACAAGAATTCATTTATCTTCATATTATACACTCCAAAATTGTTTTAGATGGGCTAGAGTCGCGTCTATGTCAGCATCGGGATTAAATTCACCGTCTTCATCATGGAAAGCCGCTTCAGCATGCCTAAAGGCACTGCTTCTAGCATCAAAAGTCCTGCTGTCAATCATCTCATTGTCATAGTCGTCGTGTAGAGCATCTTGGGTATAGTCCATGGCCCACGCTATCTCATCAAGATTTTTAGGTCCTGATAATAAAATACGTTTAAGCTTCTTATTTGTAAGATGATCAAATGTCTGCGATGTTTGTGTAACTTCAAATATTTTCATTATCTAACAGGACCCCCTTCGACCCAAGCGTCACAGGTGCGTTTACTCGCACATTTGAATTTCAGGAACTTGCAATAGCCTAGATTACCTGCATCGATAGTGTCCATGGCATCTGATCCCGGTTCACTGCCTATACCTTTGGCTATACAATCCAGCATGTCTTCTGATATGTCAAACGCCGCACAGTTGCCACAGCGATTCTGTTTGACTGATTCTATGTCACTGGTATTCCACTTGTCTGCTAGTTCTTGCCAATATTCATCGTTAGGCTCGTTGGGATTTAAGGGACCATAGTGATATTCATCTATGGCTTTCTGACGATTACGTAGGTTAAGATCAATATCCTGCGTAGCTGGTGGACAACCTTGTTCTAATGCTTCAATGATACTAATTAAATCTCTCATTTTTTACGACCTCTACGCATATTTATCTGCCAGCGAGCTAGCTGTCCTCGACGACCTTTGCTTTTAGCTGCTTTTTGTAATTGTGCCATAGTAGCACCTTTAGGTATACCGTGGCGTTGGCTATCACCCTTGTCTTG
>Ga0194130_10009232_pt1 | contig 10229 bp, 13 predicted proteins | sample TA2KigsurfametaG_FD_160084 | JGI IMG/M metagenome (GOLD analysis project Ga0194130, IMG submission 160084) | Freshwater microbial communities from Lake Tanganyika, Tanzania - TA2015050 Kigoma 12 surface | ecosystem: Environmental > Aquatic > Freshwater > Lake | place: Tanzania: Lake Tanganyika... | reverse complement strand
TTAATGATACTTCTGAATTAGAAGAAACTTTGGCAAAAGTCACTAAGAAAATTGAATCACTAGATAAGAAAATTCAAGCATTAGCAGTAGCTAAAGAAACCTCTCTTAGTAAAGAACCCGTAAAGAAATCTAAAACACAAGCAGTTCAACCATTACTGCCACCTGATGATGAAGATGAATAAATAATATTCACTAAAAATCCTAAATACCTTTTTTGATCTTCATTTAAAATTAAACTGTTCACTTTCTCTTCTACATAATTTAATCGCCTAGGATCTTCTTCTTTCTTTAAGCATAAAGCTACATATAATCTTAAAATATGCTTTGGTGTCAAATATTGAAGTCTTTTCAAATGCAAATCTAATCGATTACTATCTCGCATTAAAAGAGCTTGGTGTTGTCTTTCTCTTTCTCTTGATAAATCCATTTCTCTAATCCTTTAATAAATTTCTTGTTTGTAGATATAAAAAACACAAGAAGGAATATATATGTTTTATTTATTCATACTTATACATTTTGTCATTTTCATTTCAACATCTTATGCACAGGATGTTCAAAATTTCTCTTTGGCGAATGATAAATTTAAATACTTTAGTGTAGATCATGCAGATGTCTTAGAAAAAGGTGAACTTAATCTTAATAATTCTTTAAGCTATGGAAAAAATCCTTTAATCCTAACTGATCCTAAAGAATACCTTGTAGACCAAATCACAACTTACCAAATAGCTGGTGCTTATGGCATCTTGAATAATAAGTTTCAACTGAATTTTGATTTTGGTTATGGATTTAGCACAGGTAGAAAGCCTGCCTCTTTAGACAGTGGCTCAGGTTTTAATAACTTTAAGATTGCATCTAAAGTGAAAATCTATGATCAAAATAAACTTAAAGTTTCTCTACTCATGCCTATTGCAATACCTTTAAAAGATAGCAAATCACTTGGATCAAGTTCTTTTCTTATTTCATTTAAAGGTATCGCAAGCTATCAAATCACACCTGTCTTAAATGTTTCCCTTAATCTAGGTTATCGCTATCGTTTAAATAAATCTAATGACTACTCGCTGGATGATGCTATTCTTTATGGACTAGGCTCTCAATATAAAATACTAGATGATTTTAGTATTAAAGCTGAAGTCTTTGGCAGGTATTTTTTTGCAGATAGTATTAATCCTTTAGAATTTTTACTTGGTGCGAAAAGAAATGAAAAGACTTGGTTTGTGGAACTTGCTATTGGTAGAGGCATCACATCTGCTTACTCATCCGTGAGTTTTAGATTTCTTTTTAACTTTGGTCTTATTTATGGTTTAGATACAGATAAAGATGGCTTGTCTGATTCCGTAGACCAATGTCCAAATCACTCAGAAGATAAAGATGAACATTTAGATGAAGATGGTTGTCCTGATACAGATAATGATAAAGATGGCATTTTAGATAATCTAGATAAATGTCTAAATGATGCAGAAGATAAAGATAATTTTGAAGATCAAGATGGCTGTCCCGATTTGGATAATGACAAAGATAATTTAGCAGATGCTTTAGATCAATGTCCTTATTCATCTGAAATCATAAATGGTATAGAAGATCATGATGGTTGTCCAGATGGTGTAGCAAAAACAATAGAAACTTTAGAAATGAAGAATGAGATTTATTTTGAAAAAGGTACATCTATGATTATGCCAATGAGTTATCCATTTGTATATGATTTAGCACAGGTGATAAACAAAAATGATGCAATTACTGAAATTGTTATAGAATCCACAAGTGAAAATATTCAAATGTCATTTGATCGTGGTGAGGCAGTAAAGAAAGCATTAAAGAGTTTAAATGTGAAAGCTAATATAGTAGTTAAAGGTGTTCTAGGTACAGAAGAGAAATTTGAATTTAAAGTAGTATTGGTTTCAAAGGTATTACTTCTTAGTCCCTAGTGCTTTTTCAATAAATACCATTGGATCAAATTTTAAAGTTTGTTTTTTATTTAAGACAATATCTTCTAGTTTATCTGCCACTTCACCTGTCGCAAGGAATGACAATAAGACTTGAGGATTGATATATGAATTAATAGTAGTGTTTTTACTTTCATGGTTTAATGCTTTCTCTGATTCTTCAAATGCACCTTTAACCATAGATAAAACCTTATCTACAATTTCTTCTCTTGTGCTTTCTAATTCCAGATCTTCTAGCTTTTGTATTTCTCTATATAGCTTATCTTCTCTTTTCTTTAAACTGTCTAATAAGACTTGAGATGCTTTTAATTTTCTAAAGTCAGTTAGGTTTAAGATTTGACCAGATGCTTGTCTTAAATACTTGGATAAAACATCATTTGGGATAACAGAACCATCTTCTTTTAAAGTAGTACCACCAATCTCTTTAAGAACTTTAATAAGATTTGGATCATTAACAATAGCTTTATTGATAGTGCCTTTCTTTCCTCTAAATTTAAGTTCTACTCTATTCCTGCTAAGAAACTTAATATGTCCTTCTTCTAAAGTAGATGCACCATAGGTTTCCTCTAAATCTTTACTTTCAAGGTTGCCGGGACGGATGCCTGTTTCTAGCATTAAAGAAATAATGACAGCACATAGCTTTTTATCTTCATCTTTAGATTTAATATCTTTGGATAATTGTTTTTTCAAATCGTCTATGCAGTTTAATAATTTCTTTTGTCTGTCCATCTTAGCTTTCATGTCATTGATTTGCTCTGCATAGACAGTTTTCATTTCTTTGATTTTGCCATTTTCACCAACATTAACAACAAGGCTTTTAGGCAGGTATGTTAAGAAAGATTTAGGTATAATCTCTGTAAGTTCTTTTCTTTCCCTTTGTAAAACTTTCTTTTTCATACCATTAATAACTTTATTCTTAATGTTATCTTCCCATACATCATCTACATCACTACCTTTAAGAACTTCAACAATACCATTGATTAAACTTTTAGGTGTCATGTTATGTCTATCTAGGAATAATTGAATGGCATCTGCTTTATCCTCTTTAAGTGCTTGTTTAATTTCTAGGTAAAATGATTCTTGATCTTGTTTAACTGCATTCCAAAGACCTTTTAAAGATCCTTTACCTTTGGTTAAACCTGTAGCAGATGAAAGTAATGCTTTAAAATCTTTTTTACCTTCTGTGCATTTTCTACTTTGTCTTCTTTTTTGTTTAAGAAGTTCTGCATCTCTATCTTCATCAGCATATCTTGAAAACATTTTTATTACCTTTTAAGCATTAGCAATAGCTTGTTCTAATAAAATTTGTGGATCAAATCTTAAAGTAGTTTGACCACTAACAACAATATCATCTAGCTTATCTGCCATTTTACCTGTGGATAAGAAAGAAAGCAAAACTTGAGGATTGATATAAGAATTAATGGTAGTGTCTGCACTACCATATAAATGTTGATGGTTTAAAGCAACACTCGCATCTAAATAGGCATCCTTTACTGCATTCATAGTAAGATTAATAATTTGATCTTTAATATCTACTACATTAGAAGTATGCAATTCTACAATTTTCTTATATATTTCTTTTTGACTAGCTTTAAGACTTTCTAAAACTGTTTGACTAGCTTTAAGTTTTCTAAAGTCTGTGAGTTTAAGTTTAAATCCTGCAATAGCAACTAAATATTCTGTGAGTTTTGCTTGAGTAAATAAAGCACCATTATCACTTTGGAAAACATACTTATCTTCACCTGTGCTGGCATTTAAAACCTTTTCAAGTATTTTCACCAGCTGTGGATTACTAATCTGTGCGATATTTAAACCACCTTTTTTCCCAATAAATTTTAATTCGAGACCACCATCTCTTAGCTTTTTAAAATGTTGCTTTAATAAAGTAGATGCACCATAGGTTTGAACTCTCTCTAATTCATTTCCTTCTTCATCTATTTCATCAGTAGGTACACCCATACTTTCATTGCCGGGACGAATACCTGTTTCCAACATAATGGATATAATCAAAGCCATCATTTTTTTATTTAAATTTGCACCAGCTAAATCTCTATCTAATTCTGATCTAATTCTACCATATGCTAGTAATAACTTCTTTTGTCTTTCTATCTTTGCTTCCATATCATTCATCTGTTCGGCAAACATAGTCTTAATACCTGTGATCTTTTTATTTTTATCTACCTGCACAATCAGTGTATCAGGCAAAAACTTTAAAAAACTTTCAGGTATTGTTTCGATTAACACTTGTCTTTCAGTATCTAGCTTTTGTACTTTATATGTAGTTTTCAAACCATTTTGAATCCTTGTCCAGACATCATCTAAATTGGTTGAACTCACCATAAAGTAATCTCGAATACCATAATAAAAACTTACAGGTGGCTCGCCTGCAAAATACTTATCTATAAATAACTTCACTTGACTGCTATTATCTAGGCTCAAATCTTTTAACTTCTTAACAAATTGGATTTTATTTTTCCCAACTGCTATCCAAATATCAGAAAATTTACCTAAATCTCCATACACATTTCTAAACAAAGCACGGAAATCTGTTTTCCCTTGTGCTAAATGTCTTTCTTGTGCTTTTTGTTCAGCTTGTGTTCTCTTTACTTTTTGTTCTCTTGTCTTGCTTGATTCAGGTGGATATGTTTCTTGATAGAGAACTTTTAATAAACTGTCTTTATCTGACATCATTTGTTCTATATTGCCACCTGCAAAATGCTTATCTCTTACTATATATGCAAAAGTATTTGTCCTTGAATCTCTATTGTCTTTATTTGTTCCTGTGTATTGAGTAATGAAGGATTTAAAAGCACGATTGGTTAGTAATCTAGCTTTGTAATCTCTTGCAGTTTCATTTCTTTTAGGTGGCAAAGCATCTGCTATTGTTTGTAATTCTGTAGTAGCATTTCTTTTATATTCAGCTAATGAAACTGGAATAGTAGTGGCTGTCTTTTGCATAGACATGGCTTTTTTAAGCCAATATTGAAAATCTTTATTTGTCATTTTTCAAATCTCATATTTAACGATAGCTATTCTAACAAAACTAATAATCATAGATATGGCTTGAATAACATTTGAAATATTAAAAGTATGGTTTATTTTTTGTGATACCTCATTACTGTCCTTAAAAGTCAAAGATATGACATATTTATTCATATCTTCGTTTTCTTTTTTAAGAGTAAAAGTTGTACCTTTTTTTGTTGTTGCTCTTAAAAAAGTGAGAGCTTCAATTCTTTTAGATTCTATCTTTCCTGTGACATATAATTCTTTTCCTATGATTTTAAAAAAACCCTCCATCATGTTTTCTTTCAAGATGTTATTTACTCTAAACCAAATGTGTGTTGCTAAATCTAAAGAATCTTGTTTACCTTGAATAGCTATCTCACCTTTACTAATATTAGGTGTAAAATTTGGATTAAATAATGAGAGTTCTACTACATTTGGTGGGTCCTTAATAGTTAAGGATAAATTACCTAACTCATATGCTAAATCAGCAGTTTTATATATATATTTACCTGCTCGCCAAACACTTAAACTTTCAACAATATCTCTTGTTAAAATCTCAAGGTCACTTACTTTTTGAATTTCCATCATGTTTCCTTTCTAAGTTTAAAGAAAGAAAACATATAAAATATTTATTAAGGCATTTTGCCTGTGTTTATAAACCTAAGCACACCTTTACATTCACTATATTTACTAGCTGATTCAATCGCTTGCTCTATCATCCATTGATGAAAATCAGGATCACTTTCCTGTCTTGCCTGTTCAATCCACTCTGCCATCCTGTCATTATGGAATTTCATTTCCATAATCAAATGGTTTAATTTCTCTTCTTTAATTTTATCTTTGTCTACACTTTCCACTCTAATGTAAATAAGATAGCCTAGATTTAAGAATAGTAAAAACGATAAAGTAAAATACTTCATTTAAAACACCTTTCTTTTGTATGTTATTCTTATAAGAATAGAAACCATAGTTTCATTTTCAAGGTCAATTTTTCAGTGCATTTTCAATATGGCTTTTTTGACAGGAAAGAAACCTTTTGGAAATTTAATACAGCATTTCTAGGATAGAGAACTTTTTTATGACAAAAGAAGATTTAATAAAATTATTAAATGAACATGGCAAAGTCAAAAGCATTTCTATAATCACAGGCTTGTCTTTAACTCAAATCTATAAATACATAAAACGATATGACATCAAGTTGCCAAGTAAACAAATTTCTAAAGAAAAGCTACTTGAGATGTATCAAAATTTAAGTAGCAGACAAATAGCGAAAGAACTTGATACTTCTCACCAAACGATTGTGAATTGGCTGGATAAATATCAAATACAAAAAAAAGATCGTGGTATGCCATCTCTCAATATCAAATATCAAATCAGTAAAGACTTATTAAGTGCTTATGCCAAAGAACACAGATCATTAAATCAAATCAGTAAACATAGTAATATACCTATAAGAGTAGTCAAAGATTTCATGCAGGAATATGGAATAAGTAAAATTGTAATCGATAAAGAATATTTAGAAAGAGAATTTATAGCTAATCAAAAATCAGTAAAGCAAATTGCAGATGAATGTAAGGTCTGTAATAAGACCATTTATTTTTATCTCAAGAAATTTAAGATAAAGCAATAGGTACATACACATCTCTCATAGCAAGAAAACCTTTACTGTTCAAAAGATAATTCTCTAAGAGAAAGAATATATCAGAGTCTTCACTTGTATCACAGTCATAGACTTCAGTATCATTTTCAGGATCAACAAGTAATTCAAAAGTATCTACAAGTTTCTCTACCATTGCAGGTGGCATTTTGTCTTTTAGATCATGTGAATCAAGCACAGTATCATTAATAAAGGTATTAACTTTCTTAATCCCTTTGAGAACATCTTTATGTGGATACTTATCCATCCAAAATGATGTCTTAGTTGGTGTATCAAGATCATTTTCAAATGTACTCAAAAGATAAATATCTTCTGTGTTGAAAGTCCAAGCAATTTCTGCTGAGTTTGAATCAATGACATCATCTTTAATGCTTTGCATAAGGAAAGTGATGTCATTGCCTTCAATAGAAACAAGACCAAAAAGATTATTTAAAGACAAAGTGGTTAACATACCATCTTGATTGACAAGCACAAGAGCAGAACCTGTTAATAAGGCATCTAGTAAGTATTCTTTTTTACTTAACATTTTTATTAGTTTCCTTTTCTAATAGAATTGAAAAATCTTTTGGGATCAAAATCATTACCTATCACTTGTGATTTAGATAGGTATTCAAAATACATAACCATAATATGACTATATATTGGATCATCTGAAAATGTTTGATATGTGTTTAAACCATATAAAGCATCTCTAAAATTTACTTTTTCACTAGCAGTGAGTTCTAGTAAAAAAGGTGCAATGAATTTTTGAAATCCACTCATAAACAAAACAACATCATCTAAAGTATCTGTTGCTTTTTCTATAGCAGTTGCAAATTCTTTTGGTGCAGAATATAAACACATAGCTCCATCAAAATAAAAACATAATTCTGATGGTACAGGCATATTGAGTGAATGACCTTCAATGTCAATATCCAATTGAATATAGTTTTGATCATTTACTTCTAAAGGTAATTCAGAGAATACTCTCAAAATACCTTTTTTCTCAAGATTGAAATAGTAAAGGTGCATACGATTTTTCCTTTGTCTTGCACATCATTATTGACATAGGTATAAACATCTACCGAATAGGTTTTATTGCAACTTTAGGAAAATTATTTTTTAATTTTTACAACACCACTAAAACTATACTTATCTTCTTTGTGGTTTAACACAATCTCTTCCAATGGATTATTCGCAATGATTTCTAATAATTGTTTGGTAACAGCATTAAAAATTGCTGGCTCTTGTTTTTTATTCTTCTCAATATTGATCTGAGATAACTTTCTAAAAATCTCAAATTCTTCTTCTTTCTCTTTGAGTTTCTTTTCAAGTTCTTCAATCTTTGCATTTAAAGGTGCAGTCATTTCCTTATTGTAATCAGAAAACAGACCATCCCATTTATTAAAAAGTTCACCAATGTTAGTGATTGGTTTAGCAACCTCAGCTGGTTGCTTTTTAATAACATTCGGATCAAATGAATATCCTTGCTTTAAAAGTTCAATGACTTTCTTTTGTCCTTGTGGATAGTTTTCAAGCACAATCTTTTTAAGATTACCTGCACTATTATATAAGTATGCCATCTTGTTTGGTACTTTATATCCAGCCTCTAATCTAGCTAGAATATCTTTTGGCAATACTCTTTCTTTTAGTCCTTTTGGACTAATTAAAGTTTTTCGTTGCATCTTTTTTTCCTTATTAAAATGATGTTTCACTGTGATCTTATAGTTTCATTTTCACTTTTTACATAAAAAATTAAAGCAAATCATATAAGTATCTCTATGAAAGGAATTGAAAACCAATATGAATAAAACACTACTCTTAAAACTTTATCTTGAAAAACCTGCCACCGATATTGCTAAAGACCATAATCTTAAACCTGTTCAAATTCAAAAACTCTTAAGACTTTATAATATACCTAAACCTTATCGCAATAAAGATGGCAAAGCACTTGATGTAAATCACATCCTTGATCTCTACCATAACCAAAAGAAATCTATTAAAGAAATCAGCTCTATGCTTAATTCTACTTTAGATATGATCACTAATCTCTTATATGACAGAACACCTACAGCTAAACCTACCTGCGACCAGCTTAAAGCCTGCTTAAACTTGTCTAAAAGACAAATTGCTCTCAAATTCAATCTTAAAGAATATGATGTGCATAGACTATTACTTGAATATAAACTTAGCTACAATCCTTTTAACCTGACTAAAGAAGAATTACAGAAAGAATACCAATCACAAACCATTTCACAGATTGCTAAAAAATACCATGTAGATGCCATCTATGTTTCTGTTAAACTTAAAGAATATGGCATCCTTAATGAAATCAATATAGATGAACTTAAAAGACTTTATTGTGATGAAAGAAAAACCATTAAAGAAATCATTTATTTATTAAATTCATCTGAAACTACTTTGTGGCGACTTATTAAAAAACATAAACTACAAAGACCTTTCAATCCTAATCCACATGAATTTTTTAAGCTGTGGCATGATAAGACCAAAACAGTAGATGAGAATATACGATATATGGCAGAATATTATAAAGTGTCTATAGGTACTATTCGCTTGACTGCTAGAAAATTAAATATCAGTAAAAAGACCACACCTATCAAAATTAAATATACACAAGAGCAATTACAGGAACTTTATGATAAGCATGACTTATTTGGTTTATCTGTTATTCTTAAAATGAATGTTGCGAATGTAAGACGAGCATTAGTAAGACATGGCATCACTATTAAAAAGCCACCTGTTAAACCAATGGATTTAGATCGGATTACACAGCTATATAAGACAAAATATTTAGATTTAAAAAACTTGTATGCTATTCAAGAAATTGCAAAAGAGCTGGATGTTGCACCTACAACACTACACAGGTTTATTCGTTCGCATAAAATTACAAGATAGAGTTTAGGATTTCATATGCTATTTTCTTCAAGTCCTTTGGTTGCTGGTATTTTTTGTTTGGCATGATTTGTTGATTGTCTTTATACTGATAAAGACCAATTTCTGTATGACTATCAAATTTTTCCAAAACCAACTTATATTGACTACTACCTTTTTCAAAGGCTACAAAAAAGATGTCTTGTTTTGGATTAGTCCAAACATCATGTAATGCAATGCAGTGATTTACTGCTAAAATCTCAAGAGCAAGTTTACTCATTGGATGTGTTTTATTTAAGTATGCCATATTCGTTTTTCCTTTTTTTGAGTATTGGCAACTAATATAACAATCAGAATAAATTTTTATTGCACTCAAATGAAAAAAAGTTGCAATGAAAAGTAAATGGCAAATGTTTATCTATATGTAACTTTCAAACTCTTTAAAAAAGGAAAAAACATCATGTTAGAAATGCTTATTGACTACACAGACCACTTATCATTCATGGTAGATGAAACCTACTTAGATTTCCCCAACCACATGATTGCATTTGAAGAAGATCTTTATGGCAATCTTTATCTTATTCAAAAGGATTGGCTCTTTAGCAAAACACCAGTAGAATTTGAAGAAGCAGTAGAAATTGTTAAGAACTTGCCTGAACCTATTTATTATCTAGATTAGGTGCTAGGTAAAGATCACTTGAATTATGCCACTCTGATTTATGTAAAGATTTAGCTATACTTAAAGATAGTGAACA
>Ga0194130_10009230_pt1 | contig 10230 bp, 10 predicted proteins | sample TA2KigsurfametaG_FD_160084 | JGI IMG/M metagenome (GOLD analysis project Ga0194130, IMG submission 160084) | Freshwater microbial communities from Lake Tanganyika, Tanzania - TA2015050 Kigoma 12 surface | ecosystem: Environmental > Aquatic > Freshwater > Lake | place: Tanzania: Lake Tanganyika... | reverse complement strand
GAGATGAACCTGATGCAGAAACACAGTATAGACAAGCAGATATGATAAGAAAGCAACTTAATGATAGAAAAGCAGAGTTAGGAAGAGCAAGACTAAAAGCAACAGGAAAGGTACCTATGAAAACTGGTAAAAAATTATTTGAAGAGTTTATGAATGATACTGCAAAAGCAACTGGTAAAGAAAGAACACTTGCACACGGGGATAATCGTGTTGCAAAAGACCTAAAGAACATCTATAATGCAGCACATAATCTAGATTTTACACGTTGGGTCAAGTTTCTTGATATGGAAACAGGTGGCAGATATAAATTGCTTAAGTCCCTAACCTACAAATCTATACTGCCTGGTGAGTAATATATCGTTCATCATAATATAAAAAAAATCCCCCAAGATTTTTTTACTCCACAGGGTTCGTGGCATCACTAAAGTTGGATGAAATCAGTCTTCAAGTGCCGCTTGAAAAGTGGTAGTGCGACTTGAAAATGACTTGAAAGAACAGATGAACTACAAAAAAATCCTGTCTAGGAGAGCGGTCTTGAAAAAAATGGGTATCCACTACTGAACCAGAGGGAAGGCGGCAAATACGCCAGATGTATTGCTATTACTAGGTTGCAGAGACGCTACAGGCAGGAAAAAAGAGACTTGAAAACGACTTGAAGAGGGTCTATGGTGGGAAAAGTCGGTTTCGTCGCTTGAAGGCGACCTGAAAATGTCGCCACCAGAAGACCCTAAACATCTAGAAGCGATTGCTGAATTACTGGCATCTAGAGGTTTAGATGCCAGCGACTTTATAAGTGCAATAGAAGTTCTAGGAAATCTTAAAAAGAAAGAATCAAAAACTAGATTGGTAGCTTCAGCAGAAGTCAAATCTACAGAAAAGAAAATCTATAAGGATAAAGAGTTTGTATTTGAGACAAGGCAGGATTGCTTCATCTATAGAGATGCTAGAACAAAATGCGGTAACTACTACATCAGGATATATGATGCTATTACTAGAAAAGAGTTTAGCAAGTCTTTAAGGACTAGCAATAGACATCAAGCGTTAGTTGCTGCAGAAATAATGTATAGGGAGAAGAGAGATAAGATAACAAGAGGGGTAAAGATGTCTTCAATCAATACAAGTCAGTTGATAGAAACATATCTAAATCAAAGACATAAGGAAAAGAGTTCAATACCACACACAGGTATAACACCTGACAGTTATGATAGGTTGAAAACCAAATTAGACTATTGGCAAAAATATATTACGATCTTAAAATTGGAAAAAAGACCACTTGAAAAAATACCACCAGAAATAGGTAAAGAGTTTGGTCTATGGATGTTAAATCTGCCTAAACAATACTACAAGGGGAAACCAAGAAGTAGAGAAACAGTCAATCACACGATTGCTGCTATAAAGAAGATGTATAAGGATATTGCAGTTGAAGAGAAATATATTGCTATGGGTGATATGCCACAGTTTAGATACTTAAAGTTGCAGCGGGATACTGCACCAAAAAGAGATATCCTAGAAGAAAGCGAATATATGTTATTATGTCGCTGGATGCAATACACCTATACCAGAGATAAGAATATTACTGAACTTGAAAGGACAAAGCGGAAGGTCTTTGGCAAATACCTGACTATTCAATACAATACTGGATGCAGAAATAAAGAAATGCTTGGATTGAGATGGTGTGATATTGAACCAAATCCACATAGTAAAGATGACACAGCAAGATTGGTAAATATCCCTGCATCTAACAGCAAGACTGGGAAAGGGCGGCAAGTTGCAACAAATATAGGCGATAAACTGAATGCAATATTGAAAGCATACAAACATATTGGTTATTATCCTGAAGATACAGACTATATTTTTAGTAATTTGGCTTCAACAAAGAGAGGAAAGAACATACCATACCAGACACCTGCTATGGAAAAACGATTAAAAGATGTCTTGGTTGGTTCTGGACTGCAGGATAAGTTTGATAGCGAAGTTCCTAAAAGAACTATTGTATTATATTCTGGAAGGCACTATTATTGTTCTATGCGACTTAAGAACGGTGTTGATATATATCTGCTTGCTCTTAATATGGGAACTAGCGTCAAGTATATAGAGCAAACCTATAGTCATCTAACAACTTCTATAATGACTAATGAAATTACGAAAGGGCAGGGATGGAGTGCAAAGGATATTGAAATTGAAGATTAAGATTTGGCAATAGTGCTTGCAGAGACCTGACTAGATGTGATATTTAAGATCATAATCTAGATTTTTGGCTATGGAAGACTGGCATAAACTAATTGATTTTAGAATTAAACATAGAGTTGGAGCGGATATTGCAAGAAGTATCGGGAAGAAATTGAATATGCACTTTGAGAAAATCAAAAATGATGTTTATTTTACAAATACAAGTTTTTTTAGGGAAAAGACAGGATTTAATTCGTTTGATTACTTCAGTCAGGGGATAATGGAATATAGATTGCTAGGACAAGTTGGACTAACAACTATAGGACGAAAGATATATATCAATCAAAACTATGACATAAAAATAGAAGGATACAAGTTTGATGAAGAAACAGGCAAGTTTTTAATGACTGAAGAGAAAATATCAAATGAGTTCTATCCCCTAGTAGAACTACAACACAGATATGTCAAAGATTACGAGGATGATAATATGTATAAAGTGTCATATAATCTAATTTGGGGCAAAAACAAGGGAGATAAACCTACACGACCAAATAGAAAATCATCTTGGCAAGAACGAAAGGAAAAAGAGGCAGACAAGGAGCAGCAGGAAAGGATGCTGGAGACGCTGCAGGCGGCGACAACTGAAGTGGCGGCATCTGTGCTGGAGAAGCAGCAGAAGGAGGCACAGAAGGCGTTTGAGGCAGGTCTGGCAGCAGCAGAAGAACGAATGAAAAATCGGGGTTAGCACCTAGAAGACCTGAAGGCGATAAAAAAACGCTTGATATAAATCCTGCTTGCCATAAGGGGATAAGGTGCTAGTATTGGTGAGTCAGCATCTAGATTTATGGCTCTGCCAAATCCTACAGTTGAAGATTTTATGGTTGATAGTGGTGTTGCAACCACTATTGAACTAATTCTTGAAACAGCAAAGCAAGTCGGTATTTCTACAAATCAACAACTAATACCTATTAAAGAAGAGGGTATTGATGTTAGTGGAAGAGAGAGGAAAGACACACTTCTAAAATGTGAAGATAGAATTAGAGAGGAGATTGAAAAGGTATTCGGCGAACCAATTGTAAATCCTATTAAAGACGAAAAGTTCTGCGGAAGTCAATTAGATTATCTCCCTTCGTCATACACAGGTGTATTTCTATATTATGTTGCAAAGGGACTTTATCAGGACTTTGGTATTTGGTTTGATGGAGTGCCAACATCGTTGAAGAATACTAGAACTTCAGCTAAAAATAAACTACAAAAGACATATAAGACAGGTGGTCGTGTATTAACCAACAAACAAGGCAAACTTTTAATGGAGATGGCAGATATGAAATATTATTCAACAGATATTATGTCAGGTGCGATGACTATTGAAGAAGCAGCACAGAAGGTTGCTGAAACATATGCGAAGATTAAAGAATATGCAGATATGGGTATTGTATTGCCAGACAAGGCAACTGGAAAAGTTAGGTATTTCAACGAAGCGGTAGAGGCAAGAAAAGACAAATCAACACCAGACGCCAGATTTGAGATTTATAAGGAACATAGTTTTGAGATTATGGTGCCACGACTGCAAGAAGATTATGATATGAAGTGCAATCATCATAAAAAATATGCTACTTCTATTAAGAACTATCCAGGTCAAGCGTTCTTCCCTGATGTCTGGGATACTAGGGATGGTAATGATGTCGTTGATAATGGTGATATTTACAAGCAATATCCATACCTAGTGGATGTGGCAAAGGAGAACTTTGGAGTTCTTGGTAAAGACTTCAAGATTATCAATACACACATCGTTAAAAGTCGTGGAAAAGGTAGAGGGCGGATTATGGTATTTGATTGCGACACTAACAAAGGGCAACAATTCCTACTAACGACAGATGGAGGAACTATGTTCGGTTATGTTGGAGAACCATCAAAATCAAGATCATAATCTAGAATTATGGCTACGCCATATACAGGAGACGACAATCTAACTGCAGACAATATTGAATGTCTGCATCATATATTCAAGTATATTGAAGTTAGATATAGCATCCTATCCACATCAAATCAAAATGCTTTTAATCAGGAATGGTTGGAGATGATTGATGGTGGAACTGTGGAATTACTATGGTATATGCCAAAACAAATGAATTAAAAAGCAATTAAAAAAGATGTATTAGTTCGTCATCTAAGTCTTCGTCTTAACACACGAAGACTTTTTTGTAGATTACCTGTATATATAATATGTATTGTATATACTTAAGTATATGAATATATTAGAACTACTGGATATGGATAGTGGAAATGCATCTGTATCGTTTAATAAAATGAAGCAGGCAAGTAGCAATACTAATGTCGCTGTTCCCAAAGAGTATCTTAAATCAAGAGACTTTAGGAATACAAGACGAAGAGGCAAATCAAATCTGCTAATTAACGACGATACTTTTTTAGAAATTAAGCTGAAAGAAAAAAGAGAGATTGCATATTCAGTCTTTAAGTCAATAAGAACAAATAAGTATCCATATCTGTTTATTACAGTCAAGTATAGCATCTTTGATGATAAGAAGGATAAGTGGTTAGAAAGAAAAGATGCTGCAAGACGATGGGACAGATATGAGGTAGTAAAGACTAATACTCTGTGCAGAAATATGATGAGAGAATGCTTTGGTATTGATAATTGGTATGCTTTCCTAGAAAAGCACGAACCAAGAATATTGCCAGATGGCACAGTTAAAGATGGAAGATACCATACACACATCATCATACCTGATATTAGCGATATTGTTATTGAATCACCTAATAGAAAATGCAGGAGAATAATTAGGGAATATGCAGAATGGATTGAATATGCATCACCATCACCAGAAGACTTGAAAAATCACTTGATTAAGTCGTGTCTATTAAAGGCAGACTGGATTAAGAAATGGAAAAATCAAATAGATATCCAGAAGATATATACAGAGCAGGATTTAGCGAATGTAGTCTGCTATTGCTTGAAGACCTACACTAACATAAAATCACAGTTAGACTTTAATGATGTCATCTGCAATAGCAGCACATATGCTAAAGATTTAAGATCATAATCTAGTTTCTAGGCTTCCACAGGAGGATAAAATGTCAAAAAGAACAATCTGTCTATCGGTGTCAAAAAGAAATCAACATACTCTTGATATAGTTGATGACTATAGTCTAGAGTGGGGACTTGATAGAGCACCTACACTTTTTAGAATTGCAAGAGAGTATGATAGGTTGAGAAAGCAGCAATTAGTTGCTAATGAGAAATGAAGACTATACGACTGTCTGGACTTGCATATGAAATGCTGCTTGAGTTATCTAAAAGAGCAAGAAAAAAACCAGAAGAATATGTCATAGAATTGATAGAGCAGCAATACAGGAGCAAGAGGTAAAGGTATTAAGAACAAAAGTTTCGATCATAATCTATTATTCAGGCTTCAACAGGAGAAAACAAATGACAAAAGAAGTAAGACCAATTGATAAGATAGCAAATAATCCTAGATTTGATAGAAGATATCCCCTAATCCAGAAAAAGGATTATCTGGATGCAATCAAAAATACTTTATATGATATGAAGAGCAATACTCTTGAAAATTATGGATTAAGGAGAACTGCGTCTGGTCGTCTTGTTCCTAGAGATGAACCTGATGCAGAAACACAGTATAGACAAGCAGATATGATAAGAAAGCAACTTAATGATAGAAAAGCAGAGTTAGGAAGAGCAAGACTAAAAGCAACAGGAAAGGTACCTATGAAAACTGGCAAAAAATTATTTGAAGAGTTTATGAATGATACTGCAAAAGCAACTGGTAAAGAAAGAGCACTTCCACGGAGAGATAATCAAGTTGCAAAAGACCTAAAGAACATTTATAATGCAGCACATAATCTAGACTTCCTGCGTTGGGTCAAGTTTCTTGATATGGAAACAGGTGGCAGATATAAATTGCTTAAGTCCCTAACCTACAAATCTATACTGCCTGGTGAGTAATATATCGTTCATCATAATATAAAAAAAATCCGCCAAGATTTTTTTACTCCACAGGGTTCGTGGCATTACTAAAGTTGGACGAAATCAGTCTTCAGGTGCCGCTTAAAAAGTGGTGGTGCGACTTGAAAATGACTTGAAAGAACAGATGAACTACAAAAAAGTCCAGTCTAGGAGAGCAGTCTTGAAAAAAATGGGTATCCACTACTGAACCAGATTTAGGACTAGTGGGACGCCAGATGTGCTGGTAGGACTAGGTTTAGACAACGCTAGGGACAGAAAAAACCAGACTTGAAAACGACTTGAAGAGGGTCTATGGTGGGAAAAGTCAGTTTCGTCGCTTGAAGGCGACCTGAAAATGTCGCCACCAGAAGACCCGAAACATCTAGAAGCGATTGCAGAATTACTGGCATCTAGAGGATTAGATGCCAGCGACTTTATAAGTGCAATAGAAGTTCTAGGAAATCTTAAAAAGAAAGAGGCAAAAACTAAATTAGTGGCTTCAGCAGAAGTCAAATCTACAGAAAAGAAAATCTATAAGGATAAGGAGTTCATATTTGAGACTAGGCAAGATTGCTTCATCTATAGAGATGCTAGAACAAAATGCGGAAACTTCTACATCAGGATATATGATGCTATCACTAGAAAAGAGTTTAGTAAGTCTTTGAGGACTAGCAATAGACACCAAGCGTTAGTTGCTGCAGAAATAATGTATAGGGAGAAGAGGGATAAGATAACAAGAGGAGTAAAGATGTCTTCAATCAATACAGCACAGTTGATAGAGACATATCTAAATCAAAGACTTAAGGAAAAAAGTTCAATACCGCACACAGGTATAACACCTGACAGTCTTGATAGATTAAAAACCAAATTGGACTACTGGCAAAAATATATTACGATCTTAAAATTAGAGAAAAGACCACTTGAAAAAATACCACCAGAGATAGGCAAAGAGTTTGGTCTATGGATGTTAAATCTGCCTAAACAATACTACAAGGGAAAACCAAGAAGTAGAGAAACAGTCAATCACACGATTGCTGCTATAAAGAAAATGTATAAGGATATTGCAGTTGAAGAGAAATATATTGCTATGGGTGATATGCCACAGTTTAGATACTTAAAGGTGCAGCGGGATACTGCACCAAAAAGAGATATCCTAGAAGAAAGCGAATATATGGAATTATGCCGCTGGATGCAATACACCTACACCAGAGATAAGAATATTACTGAACTTGAAAGGACAAAGAGGAAGGTCTTTGGCAAATATCTCACTATTCAATACAATACTGGATGCAGAAATAAAGAAATGCTTGGTTTGAGATGGTGTGATATTGAACCAAATCCACATAGCAAAGATGACACAGCAAGATTGGTAAATATCCCTGCATCTAACTCCAAGACTGGGAAAGGGCGTCAAGTTGCATCAAATATAGGCGATAAACTGGATGCAATATTGAAAGCATACAAACATATTGGTTATTATCCAGAAGATACAGACTACATTTTTAGTAATGTGGCTTCGACGAAGCGAGGAAAGAACATTCCATACCAAACACCTGCGATGGAAAAACGATTAAAAGATGTCTTGATTGGTTCTGGACTACAGGATAAGTTTGATAGTGAAGTTCCTAAAAGAACTATTGTATTATATTCTGGAAGACATTATTATTGTTCTATGCGACTTAAAAACGGTGTTGATATATATCTGCTTGCTCTTAATATGGGAACAAGCGTCAAGTATATAGAACAAACCTATAGTCATCTAACAACTTCAATAATGACTAATGAAATAACGAAGGGGCAGGGATGGAGTGCAAAAGATATTGAAATTGAAAATTAAGATTTAGTAATTGGGCTTGCAGAGGAGTGATAAGATGTGATATGAACGTATTTTAATCTAGATTTATGACTGGGGAAGACTGGCATAAACTAATTGATTTTAGGGAGCAGCATAGGGTTGGTGCTGATATTGCAAGAGGTATTGGCAAAAAGATAAGTATGTGGTTTGAGAAGGTTAAAAATGATGTTTATTTTACAAATGTAAGTTTCTACAGGGAAAAGAGTGGTCTTAATTCGTATGATTTCTTTAGTCAAGGAATTATGGAATATAGATTGTTGGGTCAGGTTGGTCTAACGACATATGGACGAAAGATATATGTCAATCAAAATTATGACTTAAGAATAGAAGGATATAAGTTTGATGAAGAAACAGGCAAGTTTTTAATGACTGATGAAAAAATGCCTAATGAGTTCTTTCCATTAGTGGAATTACAGCACAGATATCTAAATTGGGATGAGGAGAATAAAAGCAGTATAATATGGAAAATAAACAAGGGAGATAAACCAAAACGACCAAATAGAAAATCACGCGAGCAAGAAAAGAAGGAACGACAGGAAGAGAAGGAGCAGCAGGAAAGGATGCTGGAGACGCTGGAGGCGGCGGCAACTGAAGCGGTGGCATCTGTGCTGGAGGAGCAGCAGAAAGCGGCACAGGAGGCGTTTGAGGCGGGTCTGGCAGCAGCAGAAGAACGAATGAGAAATCGGGATTAGCACCTGGTAAGACCAGGTGGTTCGTCAAAATAAACGATGGATATAAAACCTGCTTGCCATCTGTAGAAAAAGTGCTATTATGCAGGAGTCACCATCTAGAATTATGGCTTCGTCAAATCCTACAGTAGAAGATTTTATGGTTGATAGTGGTGTTGCATCCACTATTGCTCTAGTTCTTGAAACAGCAAAACAAGTCGGTATTGCTACTAATCAACAACTAATACCTATTAAAGAAGAGGGTATTGATGTTAGCGGAAGAGAAAGGAAAGACACACTTCTAAAGTGTGAAGATAAAATCAGGGAGGAGATTGAAAAGGTATTTGGCAAACCAATTGTAAATCCTATTAGAGATGAAAAGTTCTGCGGAAATCATTTAGATTTCCTGCCACCATCATACACAGGTGTATTTCTATATTATGTGCTAAAAGGTCTTTATCAGGACTTTGGCATTTGGTTTGATGGTATGCCAGTATCGTTGAAAAATAATAGAACAATATCTAAAAATAAACTACAAAAGACCTATAATACAGGTGGCAGGGTATTAACCAACAAACAAGGCAAACTTTTAATGGAGATGGCAGATATGAAATATTATTCAACAGATATTATGTCAGGTGAGATGACTATTGAAGAAGCAGCACAGAAAGTTGCTGAAACATATGCAAAGATTAAAGAATATGCTGATTTAGGTATTGTATTGCCAGACAAGGCAACAGGTAAAGTCAAGTATTTTAATGAGGAGGTAGAAGCACGAAAAGACAAATCACTACCAGACGACAGATTTAAGGTTTATAAAGAACAGGGTTGGGAAATTATGGTGCCAAGACTGCAGGAAGATTATGATATGAAGGTCAATCATCATAAAAAATATGCAACTTCTATCAAGAATTATCCAGGTCAAGCGTGGTTTCCTGAAGTGTGGAATACGAGAGATGATAATAATGTCGTTGATAGTGGCGACATTTACAAGCAATATCCATACCTGGTGGATGTAGCAAAGAAAAGTTTCGGGGTTCTTGGTAAAGACTTCAAGATTTATAATACACACATCGTTAAAAGGCGTGGTTCAGGTAGAGGAAGGATTATGGTATTTGATTGCGATACTAAAAAAGGAGAACAATTCCTACTAACGACAGATGGAGGAACTATGTTTGGATATGTTGGAGAACCTACAATTTCCTGATTCTAAATCTAGAACTGTGGCTTCTGCATACACAGGAGACGACAATCTAACTGCAGACAATATTGAGTGTCTGCATCATATATTCAAGTATATTGAAAATAGATATAGCATATTATCCACATCAAATCAAAATGCTTTTAATCAGGAATGGTTGGAGATGATTGATGGTGGAACTGTGGAACTATTATGGTATATGCCAAATCGGTTTAATTAAAAACAACTTAAAAAAGCATTATGAGTTCGTCATTTAAGTCTTCGTCTTAACACACGAAGACTTTTTTGTAGATTACCTGTATATATAATATGTATTGTATATACTAAAGTATATGAATATATTAGAACTACT
>Ga0194130_10009226_pt1 | contig 10232 bp, 8 predicted proteins | sample TA2KigsurfametaG_FD_160084 | JGI IMG/M metagenome (GOLD analysis project Ga0194130, IMG submission 160084) | Freshwater microbial communities from Lake Tanganyika, Tanzania - TA2015050 Kigoma 12 surface | ecosystem: Environmental > Aquatic > Freshwater > Lake | place: Tanzania: Lake Tanganyika... | reverse complement strand
CAACCGCGCCCCAAGTTTTGTCGCAGGTTCAAGCCGCCGCGTAGCCTTTTGCTGGTTTCGCCTATCCTAAAGCCTTGGTCTGCAACGGCTTGAAAGCTGCCCGACACCTCGGTGTTTCCGTAGCGAGCGCTGTGCAAATACGATAGGCCGTTCATGGTCGGGTAATTCGAACGACCCCAGGGGTTCCGATGAAAGGTCGGTGGCTCGGCGTAGATTCCACTGAATCCGCTAATGACATGCAAGGGTTCCGGGCTTGGACGGCGGGTACGAAAATGAACTACCCCGCCCAAGGCCGATGAACCGTAGAGGGCAGAACCTGCGGTCTTGAGGACTTCGATTTGTTCCAGTTGTTCGGTGGGTAGTAATTTCCAGTGGACTTCGGCTGCATCGGCGGATAGGAGCGGTAACCCGTCCAAGAGCATCAAGGCCCGGCTACCGGCGTTGAGGGTAAATCCCCCGCTGCCCCGGATACTCAATTGGCCCCGAAGGCTATAAACCCCGGACATCCGATTCAAGGCATCTTCAGGAGTGAGGCTGTTAAAGGTTTCGGCATCTTGGCGGGTGAGGAGTCCCAAACTTGCGGTAGATCGCTCCAGTCGCTGGACCATGCGGGATGTGGTCACCACCACCGGTTGCAAAACCTTGTGGTTGGCATTCCAGACGGTATCCCGGGTTGGCACGTTGGCCGAAGTTGGGGGGGTACTTGCCTGGCCCTGCATAGGGGCGGTTTGGATTATCAAGGCAAAGGGGATCACCCAAAAGGAATGTCGAATTAACGCAAACAAAGCAGGTCTTGAAAAACCGAATTTAGTCATAAAAGGCATGAAAAAGGAAACGGTCATTGAACTCATGGCAAAGTCCTCTCTGCCCGGGGTTGGACCGGTCACCATTCGTAAGGTGCTGGCGGATATGGCTTCGGTTCAAGACTATTGGGGGCCTGCATCACCGAATTGGATAGAGTTGATGTTAGGGGCTGAAGCCGAACATTTGGCCGCCATGGGGCCTTGGGGGAAGCGATTGGCCTCGGCCATGAACAAAGACAAAGACGGCCGAATTTTGCAAAACAACTTGGCGTTCTTCCGAAGAGAATGGGAGATCAGCCAGGGTGAAGGCATACGTTGGGTGGACCTGCATGCAGGAGATTACCCAACCCAACTCAAGTGCTGCACCAATGCACCGCTATTGCTCTACGTAAAGGGTACATTGCCAACCCAATACGAATACAGTTTAGCGGTTGTGGGTACCCGTAACATGAGTTCGTACGGGGCCTATATCCTGCGCCAGTACATGGAGGAGCTTTCGAAAAGTTGGCAAGATTCTGTTCATAAACCTATTGTGGTTAGTGGTTTGGCACGAGGGGTTGATACCCATGCCCATCAATTGGCCCTTGAATGCGGTATGGTGACTTTGGGTGTTATGGCCAACGGATTGGCTTCGGTATATCCCGCCCAGAATCGGGGTCTGGCCTCTAGAATATTGCGGAACGGCGCCTTAATCAGCGAGTCTCCTGCATACCAAACTGCCGATGCTCGTTTGTTCGCGAGCAGGAATCGTATCATCGCTGGGATATGTTCAGGGACTTTGGTTGCAGAGGCAGCAGCCCGCGGTGGAGCCTTGATTACTGCTCGTTATGCTCAGGAATACGGGCGTCATGTTTTGGCCTTTCCGGGCAGGGTGACCGACCAAAATTCCCGCGGATGTTTGCAAATGATCATGGAAGGCCAAGCCTTGATGACCTGTTCACCCCATGATTTGGCAACCCTGATGAATTGGCCTATTAGGGAATCCGGTCTTGAAGGGACTTGCGTGGAGGGATCTACCCAAACGGCTCAAGGCACACCCATTACCCCCGGTGACCATGAGTTCAACATCACTATTCAACATTTGGGCATCGGTGCCGCTCAATTGATTTCGTCCATGGAATTGCACGAATCCCTTGCAGCCGAATTGCTTTGGGAATTATACCCCGGGGATTATCCGGGATTTGTTTGCGCAATTTTTGAATTGGAAACCAAAGGCTGGATCACCAGGAATTCAACGGGAGCCTTGGTTCGAATTCGCTGAATCCAGGGTGAATTAACCGTTGTGATCTTGCAAGACCAAGATTTCCCTGCAATGGGAATATTCTCCTGGGTCATTGGAGGCGATGACCAAACATCGATTTTGGGAAACCATAGGCAAAAGGGCCTGAAACCAGGTTTGGCCATGTGCATCGAGATGGCTATAAGGTTCGTCCAGGAGCAGTAGGGAAGAATCGCTGAGCAGGGCCAGAACCAATCTCAATTTCTGGGTCATTCCGGAACTGAAATGACGAATTTGCAGCGATGAAGAGGCTCTAAGGCCCGATGCCTCAAGTTCTTGGAATGGATCGTACCCTGCAAGGTAAGGGTTAAGGGTAAAATGGAAATCAAGTAATTCTCTCAACGTAAACTCGCCAGGAAGCTCCATGCTCGGAGCAGCCAGGGCAGGCCGGCCTTTGGGCGGTTCGCTCCATTGCAACTGTCCCAAGTCAGGACGTACGAGCTCGGCGAGGCAAAGTAACAAGGTCGATTTCCCGCTTCCGTTGGGACCGGTGATGGCAAGGCCGGTACCCGGCTCAATTCTTGTATTAAGATTTTGGAACAGCCATTGGCCACGGAATTGTTTGCCTATAGATTCAAGCTGCAAAACAGGCACGAAATGCGAATGTTATATTATTCAATCATTCCACGAATCACTCCTGCATTAGAATGCCGAATGAATTGCAAAATTCGATCTCTAAGTTTGGAAGGCGCGATATCCACCTCGACTTGTTCAATAGCGCGGGTAATGTTATAACCGCGAACATAAATTACACGATAAACATCTTCAATCAAGCGAATTTCATCCTCTTTGAAACCCCTTCGACGGAGTCCAATCACATTGACCCCGGCAAAGGATAGGGGGTCCTTGGCGCATTTTACAAAGGGTGGAACATCTTTACGGACCAGGGATCCACCTCCTACAAAACTGTGTTCACCGATGGTTAGAAACTGCTGCACTGCAACCAATCCTTCCAAAATGGCCCAATTATGGACCGTAATATGCCCTGCTAGGGTGGCCAAATTGGCCATGATGACATGGTCACCCAGCAAGCAATCGTGAGCAACGTGGGTATAGGCCATGAGCAGGCAGTCTCGACCCACAACGGTTTCGTTGCGATCGGTGGTGCCTCGGTTGATGGTAACACATTCACGAACGACTGTCCGATCACCGATCCGGGTTAGGGTTGGTTCGCCACGGTATTTCAGGTCCTGTGGAGGGGCAGAAATGACAGCACCTGGAAAGATTTGAACAGCATCTCCAATCCGGGCCCCTTTCATGATGGTGCACCCCGGCCCTAACCAACAATGGTCGCCAATGATCACATCTTCTTCTATGGTCACAAATGGACAAACAACGGTGCCCTGACCAATTCGCGATTTGGGGTCTATGTTGGCGAGTTTGCTCATGATTTTTTAACCAACTGAGCCATCAATTCCGCTTCAACAACCTTTTGGTCTTGCACGTAGGCTTGTGCCTCCATTCGGCAAATTCCGCGACGTATAGGTTCCATAAGTTTTAATCGGAGCACCAAAGTATCTCCGGGGAGGACTTTTCCCTTGAATTTTAATTTGTCAATGCGCGTGAAATAAGTCCAATAACCCCCTGGGTCATCCATGAGGTTAAGGCACAAAACTCCTCCCGCTTGGGCCAAAGCTTCAATGGTCAGCACACCAGGCATGACCGGATTGCCTGGGAAATGGCCTTGGAAGAAGCCCTCGTTGATGCTAACGTTTTTGATGCCGACGACGTGTTGATCTGAAATTTCAACGATTTTGTCCACCAAAAGAAAGGGGTAGCGATGAGGCAGAAACTTCATGATTTGGGTGGAGTCGAAGACTGTTTCGGTAGGCAACTCGATGGACTTGGACGTGATTTTGCTGGGCTTGGTTTTCTTCTGAGTGAGGATGAATTTTCGGAAGGCCAAAGCAAATGCCGCGTTGGAGCTATGACCTGGCTTGTGAGCAATGGCATGGGCTTTCAACCTGCGTCCAATCAGTGAGAAATCACCAACCACATCAAGAAGTTTATGACGGGCAGGTTCATTGTCAAAATAAAGGTCCTTATGATTAAGCACCCCGGCATTTTGAAATTGCAGATTGGGATGCCCAAACATCGTACGAAGATTATCCCAATGTTCCTCAGCTACAGGGTTTTCGATGAAAACAAGGGCATTGTTAAGATCCCCGCCCTGAATGAGCTTATGATTGTACATAGTCTCAAGTTCATGCAGGAAACAAAATGTTCTGCACGGGGCAATTTCTTCGGCAAATGTTGACAGGGAATCCATTCTGGCATGTTGTCTGCCGAGGGCTTTGGAGTCAAAATCAATAAGAACGGAGACACGATAATCTGAATCCGGTAAGAGGTCTATTTCAGTTCCTTTGAGTTTATCTTGAAAGTGATAATGTTCTTTTAGCTCAAAATATTGCCTGGGTGCTTTTTGCTCAGCGAGTCCTGCTTTCTGCAGGGTTTTCATGAAGGGCAAGGCGCTGCCATCGGCAATGGGGAGTTCAGGCGAATTGAGTTCCACAATAACATTATCCAAATCCATGGCGGTGAGGGCAGCAAGGGCATGTTCTACCGTGAGGACTTTGGCCTCTCCCAATCCTAGGGTAGTTCCTCGACTGGTTTCGACAACATATTCTGCCAAAGCGGGAATGTCCACGGCGGGGTTTAAGTCGGTTCTTCTAAAAATGAATCCGGTATCTTCAGGGGCAGGGATAAAACGTAGAACAACCGGCGATCCGCTATGCAATCCCACGCCCTCCATCGAAACAGGATGAGCAATTGTCTTTTGAAAGATAGTTTCAGAATTTTTCATGAATGATAAGCCGTTAGGCTTGTTAAGCTTTGGCCTTTTCGAATTCTCGGGCCAGGGTTGTGTAGGCCTCTTTCAAGGATTGAATTTCGGCGAGGAGGTCAGATTCCAGTTGGGGAAGTTTCCGAAACAAAGCGTTGGACCTTTGGTTATCCATATAAGGCATAATCGGGGTCCCGTTCCATTTACGGTTGGCATCTTTAATCGTATGCGTAACCCCGGTTTGACCCCCAATTTGAGAACCGGGGGCGATCTGGATATGGCCTGCAACACCAACTTGCCCCCCAAAAACACATTTTTCTCCAACTTTGGTGCTGCCTGAAATCCCTGTTTGAGCCGCAATCACCGAATGGGCCCCCAATTCCACATTATGGGCCAGGTGCACAAGGTTGTCAATTTTGCAACCATCACCGACCGTGGTTGCGCCCATGGTGGCCCTGTCTATGGTTGCATTGGCGCCGACCTCGACGTCATTGCCCAAAATCACGATTCCTGTTTGAGGAATCTTGGCGTAAACTTGGTCTTTGTCGGGTGCATAGCCGAATCCATCGGATCCGATCACGGCATTGGCGTACAGTATGCAGCGGTCGCCGATTTGGCAGCCATCCAAAACGCGAACCCCGGGATGCAAAATGCAATTTTCACCGATGTGGACCCCGGAACCAATGTAGACTTGCGATGCAATTCGGCATCCTGCACCTATCTTGACCTTTAGGGAAACCACTGAATACGGGCCTATACCTACATTTTCTCCAAGGACGGCGGTAGGATCCACCGTGGACTGGGGATGTACTCCGTCATGGTAAACGGGTTCGCTTTGAAAGGCTTGGAGGATGAGACTGAAGGAAGAATACGCATCAGCGACCTTGATGATGGTGGTTTGAGAGGGTAAAAAGGGCAATTCCAAGCGATGGTCCACGATGAGCGCTCCAGCGAGGCATTGATCCAGATGAACCAAGTATTTGGGATTGGCAAGGAAAGAAATCTGGTGGGCTCCTGCATCTTCAATCTTGGCCGGGCTGTGGATTAAGCGGTTCTCATCCCCAAGGCATACCCCGCCCACCATGGCAGCGATTTCCTTGCATTGCAATTCCATCATAATTCCGCAAATATCAACATAATTGCCCTAGATTGGGCCTCCCATTAAGGATGCCATGGTACCTTGACCAGGGTTGATCCCTATAGAGCGGTTGGAAGGCGGCTTAGGTCTATTTGGGAAGATATTGGGTGTACTGAGTTCTCTCAGCCAACAAATCCACGCAGTAGGCATGGTCGTTGAGGGCCTCAAGGCTTAGGGTCTTGCCTTGGCGGTCTCGGATGATGATGGGTTGATGTTCGGGGTTGTAAACCGCATTCTGTACAATGCCTGTATGGGCCAAATAGGGGATGGCTTCATCTTCAAGGCCCAAACGGCGGGCCTCGGCCTGTCCCGCCATATGAATTCGTTGCGGGTCAGGCTTGTCGGTGCTGAAGGTTACCCGGGAAAGCCTCCGTTGCATCAATTGCCAGCAGAGGTGTTGCAACAAGGGTTCGGATGACCTGGCCCATGCCTTCAAATGAACCATGATTTCGGCATCATCCAAACGCGCATAGGCATTACGAAGCTCGGGATTATTGCGAAAATCATCTGCATTCGGCGGACTGTCCAGAAACATGGCAAGATCTCCCGAAATTTGAATGGGCAGGCCGGCTAAACGACATTCTCTTGCCCGGCGGATTATATGCCCCATCAGGTATTCGGCGGATAGCACGGTTTTGTGCAGATAGACTTGCCAGTACATCAAATTCCTGGCCATCAGGTATTTCTCTATGCTGTAAACGCCCTTGCGCTCGACCACCAATTTCCCTTGGTGAACGTCCAACATTTGAAGAATTCGGTCAACCCCAATAACCCCTTCGGTCACCCCGGTGAAAAAACTATCCCGACTTAGGTAGTCCAATCGGTCCATATCCAATTGAGAACTAACCAATTCATGCAAGAAGGGCAATTCATGCCGGTTTGTAAAAATGTCTATGGCCGTGTCCAAGGCTCCGTTCGTCGATTGATTGAGATCCTGCATCAGGAGCATAGAAATTTCTTCGTGGGGCATGTCTTGAATAAGAAACCCTTCCAAGGCGTGGGAAAATGGAGCATGCCCCAGGTCGTGCAGCAAGATGGCGCCCAAGGCCCCCAAGCGATCATCCGGGCTCAAACCGTAGCCCTTGTGTTGAAGAATGTCCAAGGCGTTCTGCATCAGGTGCATGGCTCCGAGTGCATGGGCCAATCTGGAATGCGTGGCTCCGGGATACACCAAATAGGTCATACCCAATTGCCGGATATAACGTAATCTTTGAAGCAAGGGATGATCAAGCAAATGCAGAATCAACGGCGACTCCAACCGAATGAACCCGTAGAGGGGGTCGTTAAGGATTTTGTTAGTGAGGTTGGAATGGCCCATAGAAAAGAGGGTAATTTAGACTACAATTACGATATTATACGTTAGGGGAAATAAATCAACGCGATGAACGGCATTTCAATCTTGTGGGCAGACGATGAAATCGATCTTTTGGCGCCGCATGTTTCATTTTTGGAAGGTAAGGGCTACAAAGTTACACCTGTCAATCACGGGGCCGAAGCAATTCGACAGGCCGGACTAAGCGACTATGACGTCGTTTTGTTGGATGAAAACATGCCTGGTTTGAGCGGATTGGAGGTACTTTCCCGGCTCAAAGACCAGTACCCCCTCTTGCCGGTGGTTATGGTGACCAAAAGCGAAGAAGAAATGCTGATGCAAGAGGCTATCGGATCCAAAATTGCAGATTACCTCATCAAGCCGGTTCACCCCAAGCAATTGCTTTCGGCCATAATCAAAATTACAGACCATAAACGGCTCATCGCTGAGAAGACCACGGCGGCCTATCGCGAAGACTTTGGGGCATTGGGCATGAGCATGTCCGATCCATTGAATGCGGTGCAATGGTCGGAGCTCTATGAGCGATTGGTCAAATGGGATTTGAATCTGGAAGAGTCGGGTGATTCGGGGATGAAAGAGGTGTTTGCTATGCAAAAGGCTGAGGCCAACAGGTTATTTGTGCGTTTCATCAAATCAAATTACGAATCCTGGTACCAAGCCGGCACGAACAGTTCCCCCATTCTTTCCCATCAATTGTTGCAAAAGAAACTGCTTCCGTTGTTGGATCAGAACCCTAAAGTTTTGTTCCTCCTCATTGATAATTTTCGATTGGATCAGTACAAGGTCATTGAGTCCATCCTCTCACCCTTCTACAAAAACACTGACACCTCAACCTATTATTCCATTTTGCCGACCAGCACGGAATACGCAAGAAATGCATTGTTTGCTGGAATGCCGCCGGCAGAAATTGTTCGGCGCTATCCGGATCGATGGTGGTCGGAGGATGAGGAGGGTAGTCATAACATGCACGAAGCCTTCTTCTTAGGGGAATGGTTGAAACGGAATGGCCGCAACATTTCATTCCATTATCAGAAAATAACTTCCCTCAATCAAGCCAAGGCTATGCTGGATGGTGGGGGTTCTGCAATGAACAATCCCCTCGAGGTAGTGGTTTATAATTTTGTGGATATGTTAAGTCATGCTCGTTCGGAAATGAACATCATCAAAGAGCTGGCGGAGGACGAGGCCGCTTATCGCTCCATCACCCGATCTTGGTTGGAACATTCCCCCTTACTCGAATACCTGGAAATTGCGGCATCAAGGGGTTATACGATGGTGCTGACCACGGATCATGGGATGGTCAAGGTGGAAGACCCCTTGCGGATAAGCGGGGACAGGGAAATGTCCACCAATCTCCGATACAAAGAAGGACGGAACCTTCAGGTTCAAGAGGATTCCATCTTTAGTATCCGCAATCCCGAGAAGGTGCAATTGCCGCGCAAACACCTGAATTCCACGTATGCATTGGCCGGTTCGGACCAATTTTTCTGCTATCCAAACAATTTTCATCAATACGCGGCATTGTACCGAAACAGCTTCCAGCACGGCGGGATTTCCATGGAAGAATGCATTGTGCCCTTCGGGGTCTTCAAGCCCAGGCCATGAATGACCCCCTGGCCTGAAGGATAGGGGTTGAATTGGGTCTGCGTAGTTTAGTTTTGTCGCATGATTCGCGGTGAAAGTCCCCAAATTCCCTACCTCATCGGAATTGTAGGTGGCTCGGCCTCGGGCAAAACCACCTTTATTCAAGATCTGGCCACTAGGTTTTCCTTGGAACAGCTCTGTGTAATTTCTCAAGACCATTATTACCACCCCCTTCACCTGCAGTCCAGGGACGAGCAGGGGGAAGTCAATTTTGATTTGCCCACCTCCTTGGATCGTCAGCGTTGTTTAGCGGATTTGAAGTCCTTGATCGAGGGCCGGTCCGTGAACATCCGGGAGTACACCTTCAACCGTCCGGATGCCGAGCCTACAGAACATGTCTTGAAGCCGGCACCGGTGATGATCATGGAGGGCTTATTCGTTTTTCATTACAAGGAAATTGCCGAGATGCTGGATTTGCGTATTTTCATTGATGCTCCCCAGGATCTCATGCTATCCAGACGTATCGAAAGGGATTACCGCGAGCGTGGTTATCCCGAAGAGGTGGTTCGCTACCAATGGGATCATCATGTAGCCCCGGCTTACAAAGCTTACCTTGAGCCCTATCGTGATTCCAGCGATTTGATCATCACCAATATTCATGGCTTTGAAAGGGCCCTCAATGTAATTGCTTCTCATATTCAAAAGATTTTATCATGGAAAACCGTTTCGGTGTAATTGGCCTGGGTCGTTTTGGGACGACCATCGCCCGTACTTTGGCGCAGCGTGGTGCCGAGGTCATTGTTATGGACAACGATGTGCATGCCATTGATGCCCTACGAGATGATGTGGCGTATGCCGTGCATATGGATGCAACCAATATTAAATTGCTACGCGAACAAAGTGTACAGGATTTGGATGCGGTAGTTGTGGCCATTGGACAGGATTTTGAGGGCCTTTTGCTTACCACTGTAACACTTATTGAGTTAGGCGTCAAGCGCATTATTGCCAGGGCTTCTACAGAGCAGCAGCGCAGAGTGTTGGAGAAACTTGGTGTTACTGAAATACTATCCCCCGAAGATGAAGTAGGAATATCGGTGGCGGGCCGTCTGCTCAATCCCAACTTGGTCAATGTATTCCAACTCCCGGATGACTACCAGATTGTAGAGGTCAAAACACCAGTGGGTATATGTAACAAAACGGTTTTGGAAATCGAACTGCGTTCCAAGTACAAACTGAATTTGATTACCTTGAGGCGAGCTTACGAAATCGCTGTGGAGGACGGCTCTCACAAAGTGGAGTACCATATTTTGGGG
>Ga0194130_10009222_pt1 | contig 10234 bp, 8 predicted proteins | sample TA2KigsurfametaG_FD_160084 | JGI IMG/M metagenome (GOLD analysis project Ga0194130, IMG submission 160084) | Freshwater microbial communities from Lake Tanganyika, Tanzania - TA2015050 Kigoma 12 surface | ecosystem: Environmental > Aquatic > Freshwater > Lake | place: Tanzania: Lake Tanganyika... | reverse complement strand
CGATCAACAAGAAAAGATCGCTCAAGTCATCGAACTGCTCGCCTCTGGCTCCAATGCAGCCGAACGAACCGTTCGAGTGTTTCGATTGAATCCGGATCGCGTGGACTTGACGAGCATGATGAGCGGCTTGCAGGCGGTCTTGCCCTCGCAGATTCGGCTCGAACCAAACACAGCCAACAATACCATCCTGGCGATTGGATCGGCAAGCGAATTAGAACAAGTCGCCAAGAAGATCGAGGAGTTGCAGCAGCAGATCCCTGAACCGGACGTTTCGGCGACTCGAGTCTACTCGTTGCGACACGGTAGCACCGTCGGAGCCGTTACTGTGCTGCAAACCATGCTTCCCAAAGCGACCATCGTCCAAGATCTCGCGACGCGAACGATATCGGCAACCGCGAAAATCGGCGAGCATGAGCGCATTGCAGAGTTTTTGAAGTCGTACGACATGCCTCGAGAACCTGCGACCTATCTCGTAAAGCCAACCCAAGCGGTGGTGGTGCAAACGTCGCTCAAGGCACTGTTCCCCTATGCCGATATCACCTCAGATCCGACGACAGGGCAACTCGTTGTTGTCGCGGAACAAGAACAACAAAAACAAATCGCTAAAGTTGTTGAAATGATGGGTAGCGGCCCCAACGCCACCGAGCGTACCGTACGCGTCTTCAAAGTCGCATCGGAGAGGGAGGATCTAACGGCGCTGGTGAATACCCTGCAATCGACTCTGCCGTCGCAAATCCGCCTCGAATCCAGCAATCGCAACCAAACAATTTTGGCCATTGGCACTCCCGAAGAACTCGATCTCGTCGCTGTAAAACTAGAAGAAGTACAGAAACAACTCCCCCTCCCGGAACCGATCACCTCGGTCGTTTATCCACTGAACCACGGAACGCCGGCAGGAGCCTACACTCTTCTTACCAATCTGCTGCCCCGCGCCACCATAGTCCAGGATCCCACGTCGCGGACCATCGCAGCTACGGCACGGAGAAGTGATCATGACAAGATCCGAGATTTAATTGCCACGTACGATATTCCCCGCCAAGAAATGCTCGAAATGCAGGTCTACCGGTTGAAACAAGGGAGCGCCTACGGGCTGGCCTCCGTACTCGTAACATTGATGCCCCAAGGCTCCTTCTATGGTGGGCGCGAAGACGGAATTTTAGTAGCCACCGCCACCAAGGACCAACATGCAAGAATCCAGGAAATCATCTCCGGTTACGAGCGAGGTGCGGAAGGTATTCAGACCAAGGTTTTCCCAATGGGCAAAGCAGACGCAACGACCCTGCGGACTGCACTCGCCGCTTCCTCGACGAAGATCAATGTGGTCGCAGACGTAGCCACGAACAGTTTGATCGTCACCGCTCCCGCCAGCGATATGCAGCGGATCTCCGAGGTTGTAAAAACGATCGATCAAGGAGATGGGAGTGATAAAACCTCTCGCTACTATCCTCTCAATTCGGCTGACCCAACCGCTCTCGCACGGGCTTTGTCCGATAGCTTCCCGAAATCAAAAATTGGTGCAGACTCAACCAATGGCGGGATCTTCGTTACCGGAACAGAACCCGACCATGAGGCGATTGCAAAGGTCGTCCAAGAAGTAAACCAACAACCAGGGAAGCTTCCATCCTTCAAGGCATTTCCGTTGCAGTATGCAAATCCAGAGACTCTCGCAAAGTCGTTGACGACGGCACTAGGTTCTCGGTCCGCGACCGGCATCACTTTTAACCGAGAGGCCAAAAGTGTCTTCGCCGTCGGCAGCAAACAGGATCTTTCTAACCTAGAACAAATGATCGCCCAAATGGACACCCCCGAATCTCGAGATAATGCTCGTCGTCTTGAGATCTTCTCTCTCAAAGGTGTCGATGGAAAATCGGTTGCAACGTCGCTCGAGAGTCTCTTCAAAGATTCGTCATTGCCAGCGGAAGTCAAATTCGACCAGTTCAACCAACAGCTGTTTGTCACCGGGGATGCCAAACAAATGGCCCTTGTCTCCGAAGCGCTGCAAAAAATCACTCCACCCAAGCGTGATCTCGAAGTGTTTCAGCTCGAGAATGCGGATCCAAACTCGATCAAAATCGCTGCGGATGCGCTCTTTGCCGACGAACCTGTGATCTCGATGCCGAATGTCACCACCGACACCAACCAACAACAAGTCTGGGTGCGGGGTACACGAGACCAAATCGAAAGCGTTCGAAAATTGATTGGACAAATGGGTGAAGCACCGGCGAACGCTCAGAATCGCGGAGCTCCATTGCCTGCGGGCCAATCGCGGCTGCGTTTCGTTCCAATCCATCGCAACCCAAAGGCGTTACTGGAAGAAGTCGAACGGCTCTGGCCGATGATCCGAAGCAACCCTATCCAAGTCATCAACCCTAAGGAAATCAATCAGCGCCCAGTGCCTCAGCCAAACCCGTCGAACGATACTGGCATAATCCGCGATCCCGCCGTAGGCGGAAAGTTAGTGGTGTCACTCGCACCTAGCGTACAAGAACCAAATAGTTTATCTGCTCAGTCACAGGAACCCGCCATCGCATTGGCCCCCCAACCTCCCGTTGTCATCGTCACCGGTGATAGCCAATGGACCCTCGCATCCGACGATCCAGATGCTGTAGCAAGACTCGAACAGTTGCTCGCAACTCTTCTCAATCCGGTGATGGAACCTTATGCGACGGCGGGTAATTATTCGGTCTATATCTTGAGGCATGCCGATGCCAAACAGCTTGCCGAACTCCTGGCGGATTTATTTCGAACTTCCGAACGGGGCAGCCGCACAGCCCTCGCAGAGACAATGCAACGCCTGAAGATTGTTGCTGACACCAGGATCAATGCCCTCGTGATTGGCGGGAACCGTCCGGACCGCCGAATCATCGAGGAACTACTGGGAGTATTCGATTCCAAGGATCTCATCGACCGATTGCAACGAATTACCCCGATCCTTGTGCCGTTGCAAAACGCAAGTGCCAAAGGGGTTTCTGATATCTGCAAAGAGGTCTACAAATCACAGCTTTCTAGTGGGGCTGGTCGTGATCCACTCGATATCCCCGAAGGTGTCTCCACCGACGTGGCTACGATCTTGCAACAGATCAACGCACAAGCATCTGCGCCACTGCTGTCTCTCTCGATCGACGAAGCCTCGAACTCCCTCGTACTGCGAGGGCCAACGGACTTGACCGACGAAGTCAAAACATTCATCGCGAGTCTCGATCGACAATCGGAAGTGGCTCCCTCTCGGCGCATCCAAGTTTTACGGCTGGAGTCGACCAACTCGAAGAACCTTGAGAAAGCTCTCAAGCTCCTTTACGGCAAGTAGCCAACTGCAGAATCCGAGCGACGCGTGTAAGCAAGTGGCAACTGGACGCTGGAACCCGCATCCCCCGATACTGGCAACGCTCATCACCCCGATCCTAGTCACGATCCTATATCGATCGTTCCCGAGCAACTGATTGAACAAAAGCCACAACGGCTCGTCGAAACCCTCGTCCGCAACTCCTGTTTACTCACCACCCTAACGCATCGAAAACACAGCGAGTGTATTGTCCCAACTGCCGATCAGAATGCGATCCTCCGAAGGGGAAAACTCCACCGAGGTGATTCGATCCATTGCGGCATTCTTCTTTTCAGCGATCACGTTACCGACAAAATCGAGTACCGTTAAGTCGGCCGACGTCCCTGTGAGCACGACTCGTCGATTTGCAAACGAGACATCCAACTCAATATGCCCGTTTCGTCCGTCAAACGTTTGGATCTTCTTCGTTGCGATGTTATGTATGAAAACCTCACCCGTTCCCCAACTGTTGTCCAACGAGTAGACCAACTCATCACCGTCGTTATCACGGAGATGACTGAAGAACGGAGAGTCAATCGAGCGACTACGGGCCCCCGAGTTTTCCCGGACTCGACTCCCTTGAAAAAAGACCTCACGATCTTCGTTGAGGTCGGTGACGCACAACACGTCTTCGCCAGCGACAACAGCCACGCGGCGGCCGCTCTGCGAAACCAAAAGTTTTCTAGGCGCAGCGTCGACGGCAAATGTAGATATCAGTGTGGTGCATGAGGGGTCGACAATATAACCATTCCGGCCAAAATGCTCCGAATAAGAGCAGACAAAGAGCCTGCCATCCGTTGGCGAAATAGCAATGCGAGTCGGCGTCACGTAATCTAGCTTGAGAACCTGGGCCAGACGGTTGCTATCCACCGAAAAAACTACCTTGCCACGTCCGCAATCGATGACAGAGGTAACAAAATTATCGGTCAGAATCGCTAATCTTTTCGCTCCTCGAGAAACACTCCAGTCTTTAATTTTGCCGACATCGCGGATAACCCATTGAACACGCCTTTCCTTGGTGGAGATGCATGTCACGTTACCTCGTGACAAATAAACGATGCTTTCGTCATCGACCCAGGATGCATATTCGATCCGTCCATCCCACGCAACTTCACGATCGCTGACGGGTTTGCCAAGTCGAAAAAGAAGGGAAAGCTCCGAGACAGTAGATGAACCGAGGCGGCCCTCGTTGGCGACCACACTTGATTTTGCGTAATCGCTATCGCAGCCAGCGATTGAAAGTATCAAGCAGAGACCCAGTAGCAAATTCAGAAGCCAAAAATTGCGGCTATCGGCGATTCCAGAAAACGAAGCCATTTTGTAACAACTCGCGCTTCGAGCATCTTCAATTTCAAGATCATCCAGGCATGACAAATCGATTTTTTACAAAGGAGCACAACTAAACTCATGGGAATAGAAGGGGGCACCAGGGAAAAGTTTACAAAAGCAACTACCGCATTACAACCATTATGGAGAGATCGCTCGCACCACAACTCGAATCACGTCGCAAGTGCAAAAAGTCGCAATTCCCCACGGAACAACCCAAAGCGAAAGAGCAAAAGCGTGTACGAATCGTTCTTGAATCGACTCAAACGGTGGCCATTGCCATCCTGCTGGTACCATAAATGGGGGATGATGAAGCCCCATGATCAATGCCAAGGAAAACATCCCTATAAATACAAGAGCAAGTTCCAGCCGAGGCGATAGAAGCTTAGTCGGCAACCGAAAATGGTTCACCCAACGCGTTGTGAGTGACACACACAGGATCGTTGCAACCCAACCAAATTCCTGTCCCGATCGCCAAGTGGCTGTGCAAAAGGCCACCATCGAAGTGAGCACCATCAGTTCAACGATTGTGACGTTAAGCCGGGACTTCATTCGGTGCCTTTGCCGATCCTCTAAATCTCAGTTCAAAATCAATCCACGGGATGTGGAGCTAATCGGAGGAAACTGCGGGCGACAGTGAACGGAGTCAACGGGCGTTCAGGTACGAATGAAAAACCGAGTGGATGTGACAATAGCAATTAAAACGCACAGCACCAGTTGTACTCCGAAAACGGCATAGTGCATCGATGTCAGTCTGGGGATCGTCTGGGAGTACAAGCCGATGTAAAGTTCACGAAGATCAAATGCAGCTACGGCAAGCGCAGCCGCAATCAAGGCAATCATCGATAGGGTTTGCATACCTTCTCCTAACACAGTTTCTATTCGGCGAACTTCGACCATGATCGAGTGGCCGCCCGAAAAATCGGCTTGAAATTACCAGCCGAGGGGCGACTTCCATGCATCGATTGGTTCATTGCCTGCTCGAAATTACTAGGTCTCTTCATGATCGGTCTGTCAGCAATTGCCACAGCAAGTAACCAATGCTAACGACCAACACCACGCGCGCGATGATGCTGACCACACTCAGCCTAAGTTTCCCCTTCTCCCGTTTTGCTTGAAATGGAAGGCTACCATTCCAGAATTGCCCCCATCCATTCAGCCCGAAGTGATAGGTTCGAGCGTCGGTTTCGATTGTCAATATGTATCCAGGAACGCGAAGGAAGATTGTGCGAAACGAGTAGAGTACAGCGTTCTTGATTTCATGGTAATCGACTCGCCAATCACCGCATTCCAGTCGGTCATCGAATACCTTGAGAGATGCGCGACGTGCAGTAACCCAGCTTGGGCCATACTTCCGCTGATCACCTTCTGCGATCGTTGCTTTGGTCATGCATTCATGGAGTAGGGAAGACATGGGTGCGTTTTCGACAAAAAAGGATGACCAAGGGGTTGTTACTTTGTAATTTCGTATTCGGCAAGTTCCATGCCATCGCAGCTCAAGAGCAACCGCGAATCGCGAATCGCTTCGATGCGACACTTGTTTCGGCGCATGCCGTTCGCCAATGGAAGTATTGTGCACTCGCCAGACGAGATATCAAGAATACCCAATTGATAGTTCGCGGGATTCGATTTAACGATAAGCGGTTTGGCTTTGTTGATCGGGACATAGTTTAACGCATCGCCGAGAATGATAAATATGCGACCTTCGTGAAATCGGTACGAATAGTAGTTGCCATCAACGTGCAATGACAAATCCTTCGCCGCGAAACGCCAAATTTCGTTGCCATTCCTCTCGTAACGACGAATAACAAAATCGTCCCGCTGACCTTCGACCCTTATGGTATGGCCATCGATGTCCAGCGATTTATTGTCGTACAGCTTGTGTTGCGGTCCTGTACGTTCGCCTGTTTTTCGCTCATGGATCTCGACGGACGGGCACTCGCGCCCCGTGCGAACATCGAGTATTCGCCCATGCGTCGTGACGACGTATTGATCGACAAGGCATTTCGGTACATCGCGGAATTCGTTAGCGAATCCCGGGACGTAATCGAGGCAACGAAGCAGTTTTCCCCACAGCCCGCGACCATGATTGACCCAAAGAAGGCTTCCTGATCGCGCATCTATGCCATAAATCCCAAATCCAGCAGTCCAAGGCCCATCTGATCGCGTTTCCGATGCGACGATAACATCGTGCACACATCCGCATATGGTGGTTGGGCGAAAGAATCGGCGAGACCAATAGGGCTTGCCTGTTTCGGCATCGAGTACGAACCACTGACCGATCACGTATTGGCCGTAGTAGTCGACATGGCCATACCATTTCGAGAGCCCAAAAGGGTTCGAGTAGCTCCATCGTCGCTCAAACATCATATCGACTCTTCAAAAGAACGGGGCCACTCATCTTACGCATGCCATCGCCCTTCTACTGGGAGGAGGATTGATTTCTTAAAATAACACTTCGATTTACCCGGTGGCGTCCACTACGGTCGGCCATCAGGACCGCCCCGATCCGCCGCTCGGTGGCAATCGATAGATGGCTGGCTATTCGCGTTCACCTCACCTTTTCGAAGTGCGGCAGGATCGTCGTTCGCCTTCCGCTCACTTCCTGCCTTTGCGGATTTGCTCGACCATAGGTTGGATGGTTAGGGGAACTTGAGCCTCGACCAAATGCTGTCCCTAGTTGGTCATCGCAGTCGCAAACTGCTGGTGGAACTCCTCTGCGGTCGTTACGCGGGTTGCCGGAACCCCGTGACCTTCGGCGAGCTTGACCCAGTTGAGCGTTGGGTTGTCGAGGTGCATCAACGCTTGCATCTTGGCATTGGCCTCGCCTTCACGAACCCTTGCTAACTCCATTTCCAGGATGGCGTAGTCGTCATTTTTGAGCAATACGACGGTGACATCGGCCCTTTCCCTGGCAATGGACCATAGCGCCTGCTCGGTGTACATCCCGCACCCGTCGCCCTCGAGAAGAATTGTCTTGCGCTCGGGACAAGCCACGGCGGCCCCCAACGCCAGGGGGAGTCCATTACCAATCGCGCCTCCATTGACGGCCTTCAGAAGGTCGTGCGCCCGTGCGTTTTCTGTCAAGTCACAAATCGGCCCTCCATTGGTTCCGCCTTCGTCGATCAGAATCGCATTTTCCGGCATCAAGGCGCAAAGGCTTTGCCCAATTGCTTTCACAGTAAGAGGGCTGGTGGGCGGAATAGGTTCCGACCGGGCCAAGTGCTGCGATGCCTGCGAGAGCGCGCCGACAGCCTGGGCCAAATCCCGGAGCACCGCCAGCAGGTCGTGTCCACGGTGGCTAGCGCGGTGACTTGACAGTCCGAAGGGATCTTCACCACCGGCTCACCCTTATAGGCAAAGGTAGCCAACGGCAACAGCGCGCCGAATAGAACAAGTTGCTCATACGGTTTGAAGCGAGCGACGGCCTGCTCCAGCACATACGGAACTGGGGCGACCGAAACGCGCCCCTCTCCCCGGGCTACCCGAGGTGCGAAGGTCTCGCCAAATAAAGTCGCCCCAGTCTTCGCGGCGATGCACCCCGCGAGCTCCAGTCCTTCGCCATACAGCGTGTGACTCCCCAGCAGGATGCCCGTCTTCCTGCCGTTGGTCAGCAGCGACACCACTTCCTGGATGGTCTGCGGTGAAACTTTCGGCGTCTCCAGCGGCGGGGCGGGCACCGGCGGCGCCACCGCCGGATCCCAGTGGCAGTTCGTGGGGGCAATCACGGTGCAAATCTTCCCGGCGCCGATTCGGCAATAGCGAGCCGCAACCGCACCGAGCACTGCCAAGTCATTGGCCGACTTGGCTTCGTGCGCCCAATGCGACACCACGCGAGCCAAGTCGATAATCTTGCCGTTGATCATTTCATGCTCGGCGAAGTTGGGCTGGTGGTACGTGGCGTTGGCGCCCACGATGTTGACCATCGTCGTATTAGCCCGCCCAGCGTTGTGGAGATTCGCAAGGCCATTCCCAAAACCGCTACCAACATGCAGTAGGGTGAAAGCGGGCTTGCCCGCCACCCGCGCGTAGCCGTCCGCCGCGCCTGTCACAGTATTCTCCTGCAGGCAGAGCACCGCACGCACGCCTTCGGTCGTGCCGATTTCGTATACGAGTTGCATCTCGGACGTACCGGGATTGGCAAAACAAGTATCCAGCCCTGCGTCGGTGAGGGCTTTGAATAGCGATTGTGCTCCGTTCATGGCGGTCTTCCATTCTGCTGGTCGTGTTTGCGATGCCGTTCATCGTGCGTGCGGAACCGCTTTGTATCACACTTTAGGTAGGACAAGTCAATCGCGGTAATGATGGGACAGGAATTCCATTCCGTGCAATCGTCGACTAGCGGTCGGATTGTTTTTCGTCCACAACGACTTTGCAGGAACGAAAGAAATCCCATAGCGAACCTGAAAGAGTACATTCCCCAGGCAAACGATTCGATTTTAGGTGCTCGACGCGAAATACAACGCCGCATTCCGCCATGCACCGAGCTGCATGGGCGTCTCAGAACTCCAAAGCATTTGGCCAGAAACGCGAAAAACCTAAACAGCCAAGAGAGTTGCCAAGAGTGGAAAATAGATGGTGGAGAGTTGAGAGTAGAGTGGTCCTACAGAGAGGACTGGAACCGAACAACCCACAAATTCCCTTGGAAAAACCGGGGTTCCAAAATGAGGCGACGCGAAATCCGACGCGCGCAGCAACCACGAGTCATGCGCTGGCCTCGCATAGATTAAACAACAGTCCCAGTTCGGAACTCTTAGTGCTCCATCGCAAAGTGTCCCGATTGGCAGGGATTATCGCAAGATGGTCGTTTCTACTCGAAAACCGGTCGCAAAGGTATAGAGTACTTCCAAACGTTGGTCGGGAGAATTCTATGCACAAAACAATCGACACGTCGACTGAGGCTGATGAAGTCCAGTTGGCACTCATGCGAGCCATGTCTGGACGCGATCGCATTCGGTAGACATGTATGCTGTCAAGCCATCTGCGACAAATGGCGTTTGATGCGATTCGCAAGCGATTCCCAGAAATGGATGAGATCGAAAACAAACTCGCGTTCATTGAGCTGACTTATGGAAAGTCGCTTTCCGATGCAATTCGAAGCCAAGCAGCAGGAGTCGCAAATTGACACAGATAGACGACTTGATCGATGCACTCGAACCAGCCGTTCAAGTCTTCCGCGAACTAGGTATACGGCATTTCATTGGAGGTTCGATCGCAAGTTCCTTTCACGGCGCGACTCGAGACAGGATAAAAGATTGGAGACCAAGCCATAAACCGATTCGATTCGTAAGGACAACTGCCTCAACGTCTGCGCACTGGTCGCAAAATGGCCATTTTCACAGCATGCTTGAGCAGTAGCCGAGCATCGCAAGAGGAGCAAATCAGTCATCCACACAACGTGTGAGACCAATGCCCCCTTGTGAGCGCGCTAGCAAGATATGCTCGTCTGCTAGTGCCGAGTTCTCGGGCACAAAAGTGCTGAATGTTGTGACGCGGAGCAGCGCGGTTTCAATACCATCCAGCACCAACCAAACGTGATCGCCATTCTTCTGGCGACTCGCATTCACCCTGAAATGTAGTAGCCAG
>Ga0194130_10009221_pt1 | contig 10234 bp, 10 predicted proteins | sample TA2KigsurfametaG_FD_160084 | JGI IMG/M metagenome (GOLD analysis project Ga0194130, IMG submission 160084) | Freshwater microbial communities from Lake Tanganyika, Tanzania - TA2015050 Kigoma 12 surface | ecosystem: Environmental > Aquatic > Freshwater > Lake | place: Tanzania: Lake Tanganyika... | reverse complement strand
TCGGCCCGGCCGAGGACGAAAACGAGACCTACGTGAAGGCGGACGTCCATCTGCGCGAGGCGCTGCGGGTGGTCAGCGACGCGGTGCGGCTGGGCCGCAACCGCGAGACTTGGGCACAGAACCGTCCGCCGCTTACCGCCGCCACCACTCCTGCAGCGCTCAGCCCGGCCAAACCGCGAGGATAAACCGGGCTCGGCCCGTTAGGTCCGGCCGGGCTTCCACCGCTTGGAAGCCCGCCGCCTGCAACCGCGCGGAAAGGTCCGCGTGGTGGTCGCAACCGGTCTCCAAGGCCAGCAGGCCGCCCGGCCGAAGATAGGCCGGAGCGCGGGCTACGATCGCCCGCAGGTCCGCAAGCCCCTCCTCCGGCGCCTCCAGCGCGGCCCGGGGCTCGTGTTGGCGGACCTCGGGGGCAGCGGCAGCCACCTCGGCGGCGGTCAGGTAGGGTGGATTGGAAACAATCGCATCGAAAGGTCCGAGGAGGACACCCTCGAACCAGTTCGCGGCAACCGCCTGGATGCGGCCCTCCAGGCCGAGCGCGGCAAAGTTCTCCCGGGCCAAGGCCAGGGCCTCCGGGCAGCGTTCCGCCGCCACCACGGTTGCCGAGGGCCACAGGGTCGCGAGCGCAGCGGCGATGGCGCCCGAGCCAGTGCCGAGGTCCAAGGCGCGCAGGACCGGCGGCTGGGTTCCGGCCCAAGCGTGCACCAGTTCCACCAGCAGTTCGGTTTCCGGCCGGGGGATGAGCCCGCGGCAGTCGACCTTGAGCCGCAGCCCGCGGAATTCCGTTTCCCCCAGAATGTACTGCAGCGGCTCCTGCTGGCCCCGGCGCCGGACAAGCGGCCGGAGCTGGTCCAGTTCCGCGGCAGTCAGCGGGCGTTCGAACTCGAGGTAGAGCTGCATCCGGCGGCGGCCGATGACGTGCCCGAGCAGCAACTCGGCGTTGAGGCGGGGCGAGCAGACGCCCCGGCCGGCGAGGAATTCCGTGGTGCGCTTGATGATTTCGAGGACCGTTAGCACGTCAATCGATCTCCTCGGCGCGGGGCGGGGCGTAGTCCGCCCCGGTGAGGGCGGCGAGCTTCGCTTGGTAGTCCGCCTTCTGCAGGGCGGCGATGACCGGCTCCAGCTTGCCCTCCATCACCTGCGGCAGGTTGTACAAGGTAAGTCCGATCCGGTGGTCGGTGACACGGTTTTGGGGAAAGTTATAGGTGCGGATGCGTTCGCTGCGGTCGCCGGACCCGATCTGACTACGGCGGGCGTCAGCGTACTTGGCGCGCTCCTCCTCGTCGCGGCGCTGCAGCAGCCGGGAGCGCAGGACGGTCAGCGCGCGGGCCTTGTTTTTCAATTGGGAGCGTTCGTCGGCACAGGAGACGATGAGCCCGGAGGGCCGGTGCAGAATCTGGACGGCCGAGTCGGTGGTGTTGACTCCCTGCCCACCCGGGCCGCTGGCGCGGCTTACGGTGATCTCGAGGTCCTCGGGATCGAGCTGCACGTCGACCTCCTCCGCCTCCGGCAGCACGGCGACGGTGACCGTCGAAGTGTGGATGCGGCCGTTGGCCTCGGTGACCGGCACCCGCTGGACGCGGTGCACCCCGCTCTCGAACTTCAACTGGCGGTAGACCTCGGGGCCGGTGATGAGGAAGATGACTTCCTTGAAGCCACCGCGCTCGGAGGTGCTGCTGCTCATCGGCTGGATCTTCCAGTCGTGCTCGTCCGCATAGCGGGAATAGAGCCGAAACAGTTCGGCCGCGAACAGGCTGGCCTCGTCGCCGCCGGTGCCGGCCCGGATTTCCATCACCGTGTTGCGGGAGTCGGTGGCCTCGGGCGGGATCATCGCGAGGAGGACCTCCCGCCGGACGGTGGCGAGGCGGGCATCCAGTTCCGGGAGTTCGGCCGCGGCGAGTTCGCGGAGTTCAGCGTCGGCGGCGGGATCGCGGCCGAGCGCGCGGGCCTCGGCGGCCTCGCGGAGGAGGCGTTGGTGGAGGCGGTGTTGCTCGACCAGAGCAGTGAGGCGCTGATGTTCCCGGGTGACCTCGGCGGCGCGGCGCGGCGCGGCGTAAAACGAGGCCTCCGCCATCTGGGCGGAGAGCTCGTCGAGCCGCCGCTGGAACGGCGCGAGGGCGGGCAGGTCATCCATAGGGCGCGGAGCGTGGGGAGGATTTGCGCATTGCGCCACCCTGCGCTTGCGGTTTTCGTCCCGACGCGAAGCCGAGCGGGCCCGCCCCGCCACCGCAGGGCCCACCCTTCGCCGATATGCCCGCCAACCTCTTCCCGCAGAACACCCTCGCGCTGATCTGGGACTTCGACAAGACCCTGATACCGGGATATATGCAGTCGCCGTTGTTCCGGCGCTACGGGGTGGACGAGGCGGCCTTTTGGCAGGAGACGAACCGGCTGGCGGCGCATTACCGGGAGCGGGGCTACCATCTGTCGCCGGAGATTGCGTACTTGAACCACCTGTTGACCTACGTGCAGGCGGGGCCGCTGGCGGGGTTGAACAACCGGATCCTGCAGGAGTGCGGGCGGGACATCCAGTTCTACCCTGGCCTGCCGGAGTTTTTCGCGCTGGCGCAAGCCTTCACGCGGGAGAAGCCCGAGTACGTGAAGCACGAGATCACTCTGGAGCATTATGTAGTGAGCACGGGCCTCGCGCCGATGATCCGGGGCAGCGCGATCGCGGGGCACGTCGACGGCATCTGGGCCTGCGAGTTCATCGAGAACCCGCTACCGCCTGGTTTCCTGCGCCAGAAGGAGCTGCCGATCGAGGCCTGCGCCGAGATCGCACAGATCGGGATGGTGATCGACAACACGACGAAGACGCGGGCGATCTTCGAGATCAACAAGGGGACCAACCGGAACCCAGCGATCGATGTGAATTCGAAAATCTCCCCGGAGGACCGTCGCATCCCGGTGGCCAACATGATCTACATCGCGGATGGTCCGAGCGACGTGCCGAGCTTCGCGGTGGTCAAGAAGGGCGGCGGCCAAGCCTACGCCGTTTACAATCCCGTCAAGCCGGAGGAGTTTGAGCAGAACGACCGACTGCTGCAATCGGGCCGCATCCACGGATACGGGCCGGCGGACTATCGTCCCGAATCGAGCACGTTTCAGTGGCTGCGACTGCATATCCGCCACTTGTGCGACCGCATCGTGGCTGACCGAGAGGCGGCCGTGGCGGCGCGGGCGACACGCCCACCGAGACACCTGAATGCCACGCCGGAGGAGATCGCAGCCCGCCAGCGCCCCCCAGCGCCCACCCAATCCTCGTTCTTGGAGTAAGCTGCGCCCAGGGAACGACTCTCAGTCGGCCGCCCGGGAAAAAGAAGGGCGCCCGGGAGGGCGGCCCAAAATTGAGCGGAATGATTCGAGCCTCAGAGGCTGCCGCTCACCACCGGGGTCTCGATCGAGGTCTGAGTGGTGGTGACCATCGTGCTCGGCGTCGAGGGCGCCGTGGCGACCGCGTTGGTGATAGCCGACGCCTGCGTAGGCACGGCAGCGGTCGCGGCGTTAACGATCGTCGACTGCAGGGCCGGGGCGGCCGCAACGGCGGCGAGGGTCACGGCCGGCGCCGCAGCGGGGGGGACCGAGGTCACGGCAGCAGTGGTGACGGCGGAGACGGCAGCCTGCACTTGGGCGGGCGCCGCATTAGCCATCGAGCTGACGACCGCGCTGATGGCAGCGGAGGTGACAGCCTTAGCGACATCAATCTGGGCATTGGTGCCGGCGAAAGCCTTGATTACCGCCTCAACAATCGCGGAGGCCTGGCTAGGATTAGCTTTGACCGCGGCCTCGACTAGCGCCGCGGCTTTGTCGGGATCCGACTTGGCCTGAGCGGCCACTTCCGCGGCAGTCTTCGCTTGCAGGGCGGGAATCGCGGCTACGACGCAGGCGGCAACCATTAAAATAATGCGAAATTTCATTGGAAAAAAATTAACATGGAGATGCATGCCTTAGACCGCGCTGACGTCAAGCAGTAATCTTCTACGCGGACCTCCCCGGAAGCCCCAATTCAGCAAAATGAACGTGGTGGAGAAAAACCGGGGGCGCTTGGCCAAGGCGGAGGAACGTGCTTCAATCACCTGATGCTCGTGATCCGCCGTCTGGTCGACCGACGCCGCGCCTACACCGCGCTGCTGCTGCCCGGGGAGCCGCCGCGGGTCTTTCCCACCAGCGACCACGAGCACGCTCGGATCCTGCAAATCTACAAGCAGGACCGGCCCTACGAGGGGATCGTAAACGACTTCACCGAGTTGCCCGATGCGCCGGCCCTAGCGAGGCCGGACGGCTCAAAGGCGCGCTGAGAGGCTGGCCTGAAAGGTCCGACCTGGATGCCGCTGGACCGAGTTGCTGTCGGCCAGCTTATAGATCTCCTGATTGTCCATCACGTTCTGGACCTTGGCCCCAAAGGTGTAGCGGACACGGCCCGCGCCAAGGGGCGCGTAGCGGAGTACCGCGTCGAAGCGCCATTTGCCGGGCATCGTCCAAGAGGGGGTGTTGGCGATTCCCCCGAGACTGGTGAGCACGGCCGAATCGATCGGACGGTCGCCGATGAAGATGGAGCCGAGGGCTAGGTCGAGGCCTCGCAGGGCACCAGAGCGGAAGGCGTACTTGTTGAAGGCCGTGAACATGTGGTACGGCGCGTACATCGAGCGCTGGCCGGTACGGGTGTCCCGCGAGTCGTTGTAGGCGTAGCCGCCCATCACGGACCAGGCCTCGGTGAAGCGGGCGTTGAGGTTGAACTCCACGCCGCGCGAACGGATGCCGTCGATCAGGGTGTACCAGTCGCCGTCGCGGTTCGGATCATCGACCGCGATGTTCTGCTGGCGAATCTCGTAGGCCGCGAGGAGCCCCTGGATGCGGTCGCCGGCGAGGCTAAAGCGCAGGCCCAGCTCTCGCTGGTTGCCCTCCTCGGGATCGATCGGGGTGCCGTCAGGCTGCCGGAGGAAGCCGGGGACGAACGAGCTGTTGGCGTTGGCGTAGAACGTGAGGGAGCGGGCCCGGTTGAGGTGCCAGACGACGCCCGCGCTGAAGGTGGTCGCGTCCCCTTGGTTATCGAAGGCGGACAGCCCGGTGAGCCCGTTGCGGCGCCGGTCCTCGGTGCGGGTGTGGCGCAAGCCGCCGGTGAGGAAGAGGCGTTCCTCAAGGAAAGAGACCACATCGACCGCATAGTACTCCGTGTTTTCGGTGTGGTCTAGGTTGCGGTTGCCCGCGGGCAGGGGCGGACGGTCCGCCTTGGCCGGCACGGGGGGCGAGCGCGTGGGATCGACCACGTTCAGCGGCGGGATCATATGGGGATTGTAGCCGGCCCGGCGCACATCCGCGAGGACCTCGGCCAGGGTCAGGTTCGGGAACACATTGTAACGGCTCCCCACGCTCGCCGTCGGCCAGCGCTGATTCAGCGTCGCCGCGGTCGCCGCGAGGCCGCCCCGGTTGTAGATGCTATCCCGGTTCCAGATCTCCCCGTCGGAAACGTCCCAGCTGAAGCCGACGAGGGCGCGGTGCCGAGCGGGCCCGGTGGTGAAGTTCGCCACCAGCTCGTTGCGGGAGCGCCAGTTGTCAACATCCTGCGTGCGCACGCGCCAGCGCCGCGGCATCAGCACGGCATCGCGGAGGATGGTGAGGGAACCCTGCTCCGGCTGGAGCTCATCGTACCGCTGGTCCTTGGTGTCGTGCGCGACCTGGAGCCGCAGTTGCACTTGCCGCCCGAAGGCGTGCTGGAGGTCGGCCATCGTGAAGCCGCGGTCCCAGCGGCGGAGATCGCCTGCGGAGGCGTAGCCCTGGCGGTTGTCGCCATAGGAGAGGAACGAGCCGTCGGGCAGGGCGAAGCCGCGGGGCTCGGCGCGCATCATCGGCTGGCGCCAGACGGCGCCGCCGTCCTCCTCCCGCACGAAGAGGTGCTCGACCGCCAGCCGTGTCACCGGGGTAATCTGCCAGGCCACCACCGAGGAGAACGCCTTCTCCCCGTGCGTGATGCGCCGGTAATAGAAGCCATCGTCGTAGACGCCCGTGACGCGGAAGGAGACCGGCGAACGGGCGCCACCCAGGCGCGCGGAGTAGTCCACCTCGGCCCGCCAGCTCTCGACCGGGCCCGCGCTCAGCCGCACGGTGGTCTGCGGGCGGTCCAAGGGACGCTTGGTGACGCGGTTGACGGTCGCGGCATAGCCGCCTTGGCCAAAGAGGACGGCCGCGGGGCCCTTAAGCACCTCCACGCGTTCGACGTTGGCCAGCGAGACCTTGCCGATGCTCTCCTGCTGGAGGAACCCGTTGATGAACTTCGTGTTCGCGTTGGCGAAGCCGCGGACCGTCCACGCGTCGTTGTTGGAGGTCGCGACGAAGCCGGGGACGTACTCGAGGACATCCTCCGTGCTGCGGGCGAGCGTGTCCTCGAGGAACGCCTGGTTCAGGACGGTCACGTTCATCGGGATGTCCCCGATGGCGGTGTTCATCCGCGTGACCTCGGCGGCGTGGGTCGACTGGTAGCCGATGTCGCGGGTGCTGCTGACCTCGAAGGTCGAGAGCGCCACCGGGTCCTGGCCCTCGGCCGGCCGGGGGGCCGGAACGCCTTGGGCCGGGAGGAGCGGGACAAGGGCAAAGGATGCAAGCAGGGCGCGAAGAGGGCGACAGGGGGTACGCATTGAAGGCGGGGCTGCGGGGAAGATAGCGCCGCCACGGGCGGACTCAACCAAACCTAAGCGGTCCCCTTTAAGAACCGAGCATGGATGCTCCCCGAAAAACCGCCACCGCCATCTCCCTTCGCCGCGCCGCCCTCATAGGCCCCAAATACTTGGCGGACTGGCGCGATTCCACAGCCGTCGCGGCCGAAAGGCGGGGTTGACCGACCGCAGACCCGCGCCAAACCTCCGCGGCTTGTCCGAGTTTCTCCAGCAATTGCTGAACGGCATCTCCCTGGGCGCGATCTACGCCCTCATCGCGCTTGGCTACACGATGGTCTACGGAGTGTTGCGCTTCATCAACTTTGCCCACGCCGACCTCTTTATGGTGGGGGCCTTCCTGGGCTACTTTGGTGTCCGCATCGCCCCAGCGGGCGCCCTTTTCGGCGGCCTGGGCGTCCTAGCCCTCGCGATGGCGGGCTGCGCGGTGCTGGGCATCCTGATTGAACGTCTGGCATACCGGCCGCTGCGGGGCGCCCCCACCCTCAACGTGCTGATCACGGCGATCGGCGTGTCGCTGCTGATTGAATACAGTGGCCAGTTAGTGCTGGGCGCCGCGCCACGGACGTTTCCAGACCTGTTCCCCACCGGGCGCTTCAACCTGGGCCCCGTCGTCGCGACGACCAACCAGTTGGTCGTCATCGGCGTGGCCGTGCTGCTGATGATCGGGCTGGAGCTGATCGTCCATCGGACACGGATCGGCACGGCGATGCGGGCGGTGGCCCTGAACCCGAGGGCGGCGCAGTTGGTCGGGATCAACAACGACTTGGTGATCTCCTTCACCTTCGGTCTCGGTTCCGCCCTGGCCGGGGCGGGCGGCATTTTGTATGCACTGAACTATCCCTCGATTGACCCGCTGATGGGCGTGATGCCCGGCTTGAAGGCGTTCGTGGCGGCAGTGCTCGGCGGGATCGGCAACATCCCCGGCGCGGCCTTGGGGGGCCTCCTGATCGGCCTCGTAGAAACCTACGTTGGCGGCAGCGCTTGGTCGACCTACAAGGACGCGATCGCCTTCACGGTGCTGATTCTGGTGCTGCTGCTGCGCCCCGCTGGCCTGCTGGGGCGGGTAACCGTGGAGAAGGTCTGAGATGCGTCATCCGCTTCTGCTTCTTCTCACCGCGCTCGCGGGCAGCGGACTGGTGGCGCTGGCGGCGCCTCTGCTGAACCCGTACCACCTTGACGTGCTGATCGGCGTGGGGATCAACGTGATTCTGGCCGTCTCGCTGAATCTGGTGAACGGCTACACCGGCCAGTTCTCGCTGGGCCACGCGGGGTTTATGGCGGTGGGCGCGTACCTTTCAGCCGCGGTCTCCCTGTTTTTGGCGCCGACGCTGTTCGGGGACCTCGCGGAGGCGGGCGGATTGGTCCAGGGAACGGCGTTCCTGCTGGCGCTGCTGATCGGAGGGGGCGCGGCGGCCGGGGCGGGGCTGCTGGTCGGGGTGCCCTCGCTGCGGTTGCGCGGGGACTACCTCGCCTTGGTCACCTTGGGTTTCGGGGAGATCATCCGGGTGATCTTCCAGAACCTGGAGGTCTTGGGGGGCGCGCTGGGGCTCAACGCCATCCCGGCCTACACCAACATCTTCTGGGTGCTGGCGAGCGTCGCGATCACCATCTACGTGGTGCTGGCGCTGGTGCATTCGACTTTCGGGCGGGGATTCTTGGCCGTGCACGACGACGAGATCGCGGCGGCGGCGGTGGGGCTCAATCCGACCCGCTACAAGGTGGTGGCGTTCGTGGTGGGAGCCTTTTTCGCTGGGATCGCCGGCGGCCTGTACGGCCACTTCAAGCTGACGATCACGCCAACCGGCTTTGATTTCACCCGAAGCATCGAGGTCGTGGTGATGGTGATCTTGGGCGGGATGGGCCACACGGCGGGGGTGATCGGCGCCGCAGTGCTGCTCACCCTGTTGCCCGAGGTGCTCCGGCCGATCGCCGAGTACCGGATGATCCTGTACGCGCTGCTGCTTATTTTGCTGATGATCCTGCGGCCCGAAGGCCTGCTCGCCCGCCCCCGCCGGGGCGGGACAGCCTGAACCGATGGCGGCGCTGCTGGAACTCCGGGGGGCGACGCTCCGCTTCGGGGGCCTCTCCGCGGTGAACGCGGTGGATCTGGCGATCGGCGAGGACGAGCTCTGCGGGCTGATCGGGCCGAACGGGGCCGGCAAAACGACCGTCTTCAACCTGATCACTGGCGTCTACCCGCCCTCCGCCGGGGCGCTGCGGTTCCGCGGCTGGGACCTGGCCGGCCTGCGGCCCGACGAGATCACGGCGCTGGGCATCGCGCGGACCTTCCAGAACATCCGGCTCTTCGGCCGCCTGTCGGTGCTGGATAACGTGCGCACCGCCTCGAACCTGCACCGCGGTACGCGGCCGTGGCAGGCCCTGCTGCGGGGCGCAGCCTTCACGCGGGACGAGGCGGACCTGACGCGCCGGGCGGAGGAGTTGCTAGAACTCTTCAATCTCAGCCCCCGGCGCGACGACCCCGCGCGCAGCCTGCCCTACGGCGAGCAACGGCGGTTGGAGATCGTGCGCTGCCTGGCCACGCGCCCGCGGTTACTGCTGCTCGACGAGCCCGCCGCAGGGATGAATCCGACCGAGAAGGTTGAACTGATCAGCCTCATCCAGCGCGTGCAGCGCGAGTTTTCCCTCTCGATCCTGCTGGTCGAGCATTCGATGCGGGTCGTGATGGGGTGCTGCCGACGGATCGCGGTGTTGGACTACGGCGTGAAAATCGCCGAGGGCACGCCGGCGGAGATTCAGGCGAACCCCAAGGTCATCGAAGCCTACCTCGGCGAGGACCACCACCGCAACCTGTTCCACCATTGAGCGCGCCCCTGCTCCAAGTCTCCGACCTGCGGGTCTCCTACGGCGCCATCACCGCGCTGGCCGGGGTTTCGTTTGCTATCGGCGAAGGGGAGATCGTGACCCTGATCGGGGGCAACGGGGCAGGCAAGACCACCACCCTACGGGCGCTCTCGGGCCTGGTCCGGGCCAGCGGTGCCGCGGATTTCGACGGCCAGCCGCTGCTGGGCCAGCCGGCCCACCAGATCGTCGCCCGCGGGCTGGGCCACGTGCCGGAGGGGCGGATGGTGTTCGCCAACCTGACCGTCGCCGAAAACCTCGCGATGGGCGCTTACCGGGACCGCGACCGGGACCGCGTGACGCGGAACCGCGAGGAGGTGTTCGCACTGTTCCCCCGCTTGCGGGAGCGCCTGCGCCAGACCGCGGGCACCCTGTCCGGCGGGGAGCAGCAGATGCTGGCGATCGGCCGGGCCCTGATGGGCAACCCGCGCTTCCTGATGCTCGACGAGCCGTCCCTCGGCATCGCGCCGCGGCTCATCACCGCAATCTTTGAACAGATCGTGGCGATCAACCGCCAGCGGGGAATCACCATGCTGCTGGTGGAGCAAAACGCCAATCTCGCCCTCGAGGTGTCCAGCCGTGCCTACGTTTTGGAAACCGGGCGCATCGTGATGTCCGGCCCGAGTCCGGACCTGCGGGTGGACCCGCGGCTGAAGGCAACCTACTTGGGCGGCTGACACCGCCAGACTGTCCGCCGTCCGCCGCCT
>Ga0194130_10009220_pt1 | contig 10235 bp, 7 predicted proteins | sample TA2KigsurfametaG_FD_160084 | JGI IMG/M metagenome (GOLD analysis project Ga0194130, IMG submission 160084) | Freshwater microbial communities from Lake Tanganyika, Tanzania - TA2015050 Kigoma 12 surface | ecosystem: Environmental > Aquatic > Freshwater > Lake | place: Tanzania: Lake Tanganyika... | reverse complement strand
TCCGCCCCGTGCTTGGTCCGCGAAAACACCAGCACGCTGTCGAAATCCACCTTCGCCAGCAACGCCAGCAGCAGCTCGAACTTCTGGTCGTGCGCCACCGGGTAAATGGCGTGGGTGATGGTGCGGTTGACCGAGCGGTTCACGCCCACCTCGACCCGCGCCGGATCGCGCAGGGCAAAGGAGGCCACCGCCTGGATCTCGGGCGGCACCGTCGCCGAGAAAAAGAGGGTCTGCCGGTTCTTGGGGCAGCGGCCGATGATGTCCTTCACCACCGGCAAAAAGCCCATATCCAGCATCCGATCGACCTCGTCCAGCACCAGCACGGAGATGTCCCGCAGGGTCAGGGTGCCGTCCTTGAGGTAATCCATCAGCCGGCCCGGGGTCGCGACGATGATATCGACCCCCTCGCGCAGCGCCGCCCGCTGGTTGCCATAGCCCACGCCCCCGAAGACCGCCACGGCCCGCAGGTCCGAGAACCGCGCGAAGTCGCGGAACGCCGTTTCCACCTGGGCCGCGAGCTCGCGCGTCGGCTCCAGCACGAGCACCCGCGGCCGCCCGCCGCGCACGTGGGCACCCAGGCGGGTCAGAATCGGCAGCGCGAAGGCCGCCGTCTTGCCGGTACCGGTCTGGGCGGACCCGATGAGGTCGCCGCCGGCAAGGATGAGCGGGATGGCGCGCAGCTGGATCGGCGTGGGCTCGGCGTAGCCGGCGGCCTCGACGCCGCGCAGGACGGCCGGGGAAAGGTTCAGGGAAGCGAAGGACATCTCGGGAAACGAAAAGGGGAAAAGAAAAGGGACGGGGTCCCGGAGGACCACGTCCCTCGAAATCCGGATGGGAGGACCGGCTTAGTAACGGCGCTCGCCGCGGTCGCGACCGCCGAAGCCGCCGCCACCACCGCCGCCGCCGAAACCACGGCCACCGCCACCGCCGCCGCCGAAGCCACGGCCACCGCCGCCGCCGCCGAAGCCGCCCGCGGGACGATCTTCCTTCGGACGGGCCTCATTGACGGTCAGCTGACGGCCACCGAGGTCGGTGCCGTTCATCTTCTCGGCCGCGGACTTGGCCTCTTCGGCCGTGCCCATCGTGACGAACGCGAAACCGCGGGGGCGGCCGGTCATCTTGTCCATCGCGACGTAGACGTCGGTCACGGAACCGAACTGGCCGAAAGCCGAGCGGAGCTCGTCCTCGGTGGTCTTGAACGACAGGTTACCGACGTACAGTTTGGAGTTACTCATTGTGATGTCTCGTAGATCGACCGTCCGCTGCCAGTCCGTTCCCACCAGTGGGTTTCGAAATCATCACTTAAGCCAAACGCTCAGCCAACGACTCACCAGAAACTGTCATCTAAACGTGTGCTCTCTAACGAAGGACTGGGACCGTGGGCGCGCCTGACGATTACGCAAGGCAATTCGCGCGCGGGGCCGCGGCGCGCCCGTCGCGGACTCGGTCGGAGGCTCAGGCGCCGACCGTCTTCTTGACCGCCTTGAGCTGCGCGAACTCGGGGCGGTTCTTGTAGTAGTCGTCGAGCGGGTAGCAGCCGCTGATGATGCCGTTGCGCGGCGCGGTGGTGCAATCGCTGAAGGTCCGGCAGATCAGCCGCGGGGTGAGCGCGCCCCGCGTGGTCGTATCGGCCAGCATCTCCGGGTAACTCAGCACCGCGCGGCCCAGGCCCACGAGGTCGGTCCAACCCGCGCGCACCACGTGCTGCGCCACGTGCGGCAGGTATTCCTGCAGGTAGCTGTAGGCGGTGCCCAGGACGAGGGGCGGCGTGGCCCCCGGCGCCGCCGCCGCGACCCGGACCGCGTGGGCCTTGATCGCGCGCACCACGTTGATCTGCCGCGCCACGTCGATCAGGGGGTCGTGGGCGGGCTGGTAGCCGTCGCTCGGCGGGTAGGCCGCCGGGCGCTGGATGTGCGGGTTGTAGTAAGGCGAGCCGGCGCTGAGGTTCAGGATCTTCACCCCGAGGCGGGTCAGCAACTCGACGAACTGGAAGGTCTCGGTCAGGTCCGGCTCCACCGGATGGTCCGCGCGCACGCCGAACCCGTAGCGATACGGCAGGCAGTGCGAGAAATCCTCCGGGATGCCCGGCCCGAGCTTGCCCGGCTCGGCCCGCGTCGGATCCGGCTTGAAGGGCACGAAGTCGAAGGCGCTGAGCCGCACGCCGATGTCGATCGGGTTTCCCTCCGCCCGGATGCCCGCGATGATGTCGCGCAGGATGCGGGTCCGGTTCTCGAAGCTGCCCCCGAACTTGCCCGGCCGGGTGTGCGCCCCGAGGAATTCGTGCAACAGGTAGCCGTGGCAATGCTTCAGGTCGACGAAGTCCGCGCCCGCCTCGCGCGCGAACCGGGCCGCCCGCACGTAGCAGCCGATCAGTTCCTCGATCTCCCCATCGGTGAAGACCTGGCTGTCGCTGGTGACGTTGAACTTCCGGTCGAGGATCGGGTGGCGGTAGGCCACGCGCGGCTCCATCCGCTTCTTGTCGGTCGGCTTACAGAACCGCCCCGAGTGGGTCAGCTGGAACCCGACCACGAGGTCATCGGCCGTGCCGTGCCGCTCGCGGTGCGCCTGCACCAGCAGTTCCCGGATCTCCGCGAGGTCGCGCCGCGTGTCCTCGAGGACCATCAGCTGGTTCGGGTTCGCGCGCCCATCGGGCCGGACCGCCATCGCCTCGCCGCCAAGATCAACTTCGCCCCGCTCTGGCCAAACCGCTGCCAGCGCCGCCGCACCTCCGCCGTCGCGTGCCCCGTGGTCGTCGCATCCCAGCCCTCCATCGGATGGATCGCCCACCGGTTGCCGATGCGCTTGCCGTTCACCAACGGCCCGTCCACCGGACGCGTCAGCGGCGACTCCGCCCCCGTCTGCAACGTGTCATCACACGGCAGCTCCAGACCCAGCCCAGCCACGTGGGCCCGGAAATCCGCCACCGTTTTCAGCGAGGCGAGGCGGGTGAGCTTGAAGGGGGCGGCGGGAGCACTCATCGGCGGAGAAAGGGTTGACCCAACGGGTTACCACCTGATGCCCAAAAGGAAAGGGCGAAGATATATCCTATATCCTTGCCTCGATCCGCAAAGGATTCTGGCCTCGCCGCGATGAGTGCCGGCCTGCCCTCGATCCCGGAACGCGCCCCGACGAAGACGGAACAGGTCCACGGCTGGCTGCGGGAGGCGATCCTGACGCACGCGCTGCGGCCGGGCGAGGCGCTGAACCTCGACGAGCTCGCCCGCCGTCACGGGGTGAGTCCCATCCCCGTCCGGGAGGCGGTCGCGCGGCTGACGGCGGAGCGGCTGCTGGTGATCCGCCCGCACCACGGCGCCCAGGTCGCGGAACTGGATGAGAACTCGGTGCACGACATCTTCGCGCTGCTGGAAGGCCTTGAGTCCGCCTCCGCCCCGCGGGTGATCGAACGGGCGGGCCCGGAGGACGTGGCGGCCCTCGAGGGCCTGCTCGGCACGCTTGATGCCGCGGTCGCGGCGGGGGACTCGGACGCATGGGGCCGGGCGAACGCGGCCTTCCACCTGCGGCTCGCCGGGGTGGCGCAGCTCCCCCGGGTGGAGGACCAGTTGCGGCTCGCGTTCGACCATTGGGACCGGGTGCGCCGGCACTTCTTCCGCGAGGTCAACGGGCTGCGGCTGGGCGAGGCGCAGCGCGAGCACCGCGAGATGGTGCAGGCGGTGGCCCGCGGCGCGGCCGGGGCCCTCGAGCACGGCCTCCGGGCCCATAACCGCACCGCCCGCGCCTTCTACCTCCACGCCCTCGCCGGCAAAACCGGCTGAATCAGGCGGGGAAGGTGGCGGTCCTCAGCGGGCGGGCCGGACCAAAGCCGGCGGGAACGCGGCCGGCGCCGCAGCGGAGGGATGCCGCAGGTTTTGCGCCCGGCCGTGCACCCGCTGCAAGGGCAGCACCAGTCCGCCACCCTCGGCCAGCTGCGCAGTGAGGCGGGCATCCATCGCCGCGATGCGCGCGGCCTGCGCCGGGTCGTGGATCAGGTTGCGCGTCTCCCCCGGATCGGTCTCGAGATCGTAGAACTCCGCGATGTCCCAGACCCCCTGCGGACGGATGTACTTGTAACGCTCCCCGCGCAGGGCGTGGAGGGTCGGCGTCTGCGGGAACTGGTGTTCCCAGTAATACTCGTAGAGCAGCTCCTCCCGCCACGGCACGTCGGCGCCGCGCAGCAGCGGCCACAGGCTGCGCCCGTCGAGGCCCGGTGGGGGCGTGAGGCCCGCCGCCTCCAGCAGGGTCGGGGCGAGGTCGATGTTCGCCGCGAGGCGCGTGAGCGTCCGGCCTCCCGGCACGGCCGCCGGACAGCGCACCAGCAGCGGCACCCGCATCGACCACTCGTAGGCCACCCGCTTGTCGATGAGGCCATGCTCGCCGAAGCCGAAACCGTTATCGCTGGTGTAGACCACGAGGGTGTCGTCCAGCTGGTCCCGGTCGGCCAGTGCCGCGAGGATGCGTCCCACGCTTTCGTCGACGGACAGGAGGCACTCAAGGTAGCGCCGGTGCTCGGCTTCCCACACGGCGGGATCCGCCTGGTGGTAGGGGAAGTCGACGCCGTGCCAGGAATTGCGCTGGTCGCGCACCCACCGCGGCGCGTCGTGGTGGGTCTGCCGCGAGGGCGGCCGGGGCAGGGGGTGACCCTCGTAGCGGCCCAAGTGGCGCGGCGCGGGCTCGCAGCGGCCGTGCACCGCCTTGTGCGAGAGGTACAGCAGGAACGGTTGGTCGCGCGGCACGGTCGCCAGCCAGTCGAGCGCTTGGGTCGTCAGCTCGTCCGTGATGTACTCCCGGCGCGGGGTCCAGACGCCGTCGATGTTCAGCTGGTGCGGCGGGGCCCCGGGCCGCGCGGGTGCGGGCGCGTACTCTCCTTGGCCGCGGAAACTCACCCACCGGTGGAACCCGGGCCGCGGATCCGCGGAGGTGCCCATATGCCACTTGCCAAAGAACCCCGTGCGGTAACCCGCCGCCTGCAGCAGTTGCGGGAACATCGGCAACTCCCCCCGCACGCCGCTGACGTTGTCCACCACCCCGTGCCGGTGCATTTGCAGCCCGGTGAGGATCGAGGCCCGGCTCGGGGAACACAGGGCGGTGGTGACGAACGCCCGCGACGCGTGCACGCCCTCGCGCGCCAGCCGGTCCAAGTGCGGGGTCTCGAGGAACGGGTGGCCGAGGAAACCGAGCGCATCGTGGCGGTGATCGTCCGCGAGGATCAGGACCAGACCGCGCGGGGCGGCTGCGACCGGCAAGACGAGGGCGAGGGCCAAGACCAGGGCGAGGCCGCGGCGGGGCAACGGGGTCATCCCCGCCAGCCAAGCCGCAGGGCCGCCCCGCCGGCAAGCGTCCGCCGCGCCGGCCCGTCTGCCCGAGGCCGCCTCAGGGCGCGAAACGCTCCATCCACGCCACCTGCGGCCAGCCTTCCCGCACGTACGGCTGCGCCGGCCCGGGCGTGCTCCGCCCGCGCTCGATGTAACCGCGCAACCGCCGCCCGAGCCGCGCCACCACCTCGGGATGCCGCGCCTCCAGGTTGGTCGTCTCCCGCGGATCCGCCTCCAGATCGTACAACTGGAAGGCCGGCAGACCCTCGAAACTGTCCGGCTTCGGCTGGGTCCACGGCGAGGGCGTCCGCGTCGGCCGGCCCCACCCGCCCGAACCGGGCGCCAAAATGAGCTTCCAGCGGCCCTCCCGGATCGAGAACTCCCCCTCCGACGAATGGTGCACCAGCGCCTCGCGCCCACCCGGCGCCCGCTCGCCGCCCCGCAAGAGCGGCAACATACTCGCGCTGTCCTCCGCCACGTCCACCGGCAGCGGCACGCCCAGCGCCTCCGCCAGCGTCGCGAACAGGTCCAGATGCCCGACGACCGCGCCCGAACGGGACCCCGGGCGCGTCACCCCCGGCCAACGCACCAAGAACGGCACGCGGTGGCCGCCCTCGTAGGAATCGGACTTCGCCCCCCGGAACCCGCCCGATGAATCGTGCCCGAGCGCCCGGTGCGAGGGAATGTCCCCCGCCGGCGCGTACCCGTTGTCCGTGGTGAACACGACGAGGGTGTTGCGCGCCAGGCCGAGGCGGTCGAGTTCCGCGAGGATCCGGCCGAAGTCGGCATCCACCTGCCGCACAAAGTCCCCGTAGGGGGTCGGGGTGGAGCCGGCGAACTCACCCGTCGCCAGGGTCGGCGTGTGTGGGCTCGCGAGGGACACCATCACGAAGAACGGCCGCCCGTCGCGCGCCGCCGCCCGTTCGCCGAGGAACGCCACGGTCTCCGCCGTGAGCCGCGGCTGCACCTCCTCCATCTTGAAATCCGCCCCGATCGGGCCCGCCCGCCACAGCCGCGGCGCGGGACTGTCCCCCACCCGGCCGGCCGGCGCGGCGGTGACGCGGTCATCCCGCAGCCACACGTACGGCGGCATATCGAGCGAGGCGCTGATGCCTAGGAACCGGTCGAACCCGTGGGCGCGCGGCCCGCCGCCGAAGGGACGCGTCCAATCCACGTCCTCCGGCGCCGGTCCGGAACGGGGCCAGGCGAGCCCGAGGTGCCATTTGCCGAACAAGGCCGTGGTGTAACCCTGGGCCTGCAGAAAGCCGGCGATGGTCTGGCGCCCGGGCTCGATGAGCGGCGGACTGTAGCCCTGCAACACCCCGCGCTTCAGGCGGCCGCGCCACGAGTAGCGGCCGGTGAGCAGGGTGTACCGCGTGGGCGTGCAGACGCCCGACGACGAATGGGCGTCCGAAAACACCATCCCCTCGCGCGCCAGCCGGTCGAGGTGCGGCGTGCGCCAGAGGCTGGCCGGGTTCAGGTGCGAGACGTCCCCGATGCCCATATCGTCGGCGAGGACGAGCAGGACGTTCGGACGCTCGGGCGCCGCGGCCGCGGCGGGACACAGCCCGGCCAAGCCGGCGAGGAGGACAAGGGCGGCAAGGCGGGGGCGCATCGGGGGAAGGTTCAGCTGATCTTGAGCCGGGCGCGGAAGGGCGTGAGGCCGGTCAGGTACACGCTCTGGCCGTCCCACTTGGGCAGGGCGCCGCGGATCTGGGTGTAGGTGTGCTCGATCTGGCCCGGGCCGAACTCGATCACATCGGAACCTAGCCGGTAACGGCCGGTGCCGGCCCGCAGCAGGTGGGCATCGGCCACGCCCGGGGCGGCCTCCACGCCCTCGAGCGTCCCGCCGCGGCGGAAGGCCAGCTCGATCGCCACCGGCACGGAATCGGTGCCGGTGAGGCTGAACTCCAGCTCGAAGCGGCCGGCCTGCTCGGTGACGGTCACGACCGCCTCCAGGCGGCAGATATTGCTGCGGGCGCGGATGGCGCGGCCGGTGTTGGCGAGGGTGCCGTTGGGCGCCATCTTGGTGTGCTCGCCATCGGAGATCTGCGCGGGCGAGAGCGGCTGGAAGTACGGGCCTTCCAGTTCCTGACGGAGCACGTAGCGGCCGTCCTTCACCGTGAGCGAATCCGCCGTGAACTGGCCCTTGCCGAAGAAGGCGCTGCTGAGGCGCACGGCCTCGAGGGCGGCCTCGCCCCGGCGGAACGAGAACAGCGTGGTGTTGCCCGCAAGGATGGTCCCGCTGGCGGCGCCGCGGCGGATGCGGGCGAGCTGCGAGAACGGGAATTCGCGCGCGTAGTCGCTCGGGAGCGGGGCGGATGGGGGCAGCGGGCGCCAGAACTCCGGCTCATTGAGGAAGGAGAGCAGTTCGCCGATCTGGCCGGCGGCGGTGCGCTCGATCTGGCGGGTCATCGCGGCAAAGCGGCCGTTGCCATCGATCAGGGCCAGGTGCCGGTAGGCATAGTAGTAGCGGGCCATACTCCCGCGCTGGTAACGATCCTGCCGGCGCGAGGCCTCCGTGACCACCTCGCCGTCCGGGTGGATGTAGTAGAGGGTCATCTCCAGGTTCTTGCGGACCGGCTCGAGCAGCGCGGGCCGGTTTAGGAGGCGGGCCACGAAAACCAGCGCCCGGTCGACGATGGGCGAATAGACGGTCGTGCTTTTCTCGGTGTACTGGCCGTCCGGGTCGAGGTCGATGCCCTCGGCGAGCCAGGCGTCGATGCGGGCGACGTAGCGGGGGTTCGGGTACAGGGAATTGGCCAGCGCGAGGGCGGCGCAGACGACCCAGCGGTGGTTGGGGGTGTGGACGCCGCCGGTGACGAGCCCGTCGGCGCCGCGAACCACGAAGCGGCCGAGTTCCTCGGCGAGCGCGCGGTAAGCCGGGGAGGGGCTGGCGCGGAGGAGGGCGGTGGCGGGGCAGATGCCCTCGAGGAAGAAGGCGGTATCGGGCGGCGAGCGGAAGTTGGTCGCGTAGAGATCGACCGTGCCGTCCTCGTATTGGGCCGAGAGGAGGGCGCGGATGGCGAGGCGGAGGGGTTCGACCAGTTCGGTGGAGCCGAAGTAACGGCCGCCGGGGGCGCAGGCGGCGGCGACGAGGGGGATGATCAGGCCTTGGGCGCCGTGGGGGGTGTGGAGGCCGTACTCGTTGAGCATCCCGCCGAGCCAGCGGTGGCCGGGGCGGCGTTCCTGGCGGGCGAGGAGGCCGGCGATGCGGTCGTCGTTGGCCGCGACGAGCCCGCGGACCAGTTCGACGGTGGCGGGGTCCCGTTCCGGGGGCGTGCCGGCGGCGAGACGGGGGGTGCTGGCGAGGGCGAGCGTGGCGGCGCTGGAGGCGAGGAACGTGCGGCGGGACGGGGTTGCAGGGGAAGACATCGCCGCGAGCGAACCCACCGGGCCGCGCCAAGCCAAGGCAAACCAGCGGGGCCTGACTTCAGCGGCGCAATCGGGTGCACCGGTTGCCGGCTCTGGACGCGATCCCACTTGGCCCAAAGTTTGTCCTGATGGGCGGCGCGGTGAGAAGGGGTCAGGCTGAAACGTGCAACCGAACCGGCGGCCACACCGGAGTGCGGGACGGGCCCGCGAACTTGAGCGGCTTGGGGTGGCTGGGGCGCGCCTGCCCGCCGTCTTGTCCGCCGTAGCCTTGGCGGAGGTGGAAGCCTTGGCGAAGGTGGGTCGCCCCGGTGCTGGCGGACGAATACCCATCCCGCCCAGCCTTCACTGCCAAAGATCTCGGCGATGGCCACAAAAGGCTCAAAGGGGCTCTATCCCCGCTCGGCGCCGTGCGTGGCGTCTATGGACGCCGCGGGACCGCAGCGACGAATCTCTCGGGCAGGGCTCGATCTGTGGTGCTTCGATCCGCGAAGCCCTCCGCCGGGAATATTCTCGCGGCCTCGGCTCGGATCCCTCCCGTCCGAGTCGCTCCCCCAATCCCGTCCGCGGCGCCTATGGGCGCCACGCTCGTCGCCGCCACACCCTCGACTCTTTGCGCCTTTTGCGGCCTCCCTCCGTTGCCGGAGGGATTGGTGCGGTAGGAGACCCGTATCGCTTTGCCCGGGGCAAAATGCCCCGGCTACATCGAGCCGCGGCGTTCGAGCCGTGATTTCGCCCACGGGAGGACTGGAGGGTCACTGGAGGCACGCCGAAGGCAGGACCCGCGCGGGAAACCCGGACTGAACGGCGCAAAAAAAAGGCGCGCCCACCAAGGGCGCGCCGGGAAGCGCGGGGACTCCGGACCTCAGAGGTCGAAGCCCACCGTGAAGATGAACTTCCGGGGATCGACAATGCGCCAGGCGTAGATCGAACCATCCGGGTTCGCCGCCACCGGCTGGAGCCGGCCGTTCTCGAACACATCGCGGATGTTCAACTGCACGTTGGCGCGGATCTTGTCCGACAGGAACCGCATCCGGTAGCCGAACGAGACGTCATAGTAGAAGCGCGAGGTGTCCCAGATGGGCTTGGCGGGATCGAGCTCCAGCACCACGCCGCGGAAGTTGCCCGGCAGCTGTGACGGCGCCTTGCCGTAGAAGCCGATCGAACCCTTGTCCTCCCAGCGGACCGCACCCCCGATGCTGAAGTTGCGCATCATCCCCTCGGTGAAGGTGTAGTTGGTCACGGTGCTCCAGCGGTACTTGCGGACCTGGGTGCGGGGCTTGCCCGCGTTCGCCACCGAGAACAGGTACGGCGAGATCAGGCCGTTGTAGTAGGCCGTCTCGGGGGTGTCGCCACCGAGGGCGGGGATGGTGTTCCACCAGAGACGACCCTCGTCGTCCTTGGCGGTGGTCCAGACCGGCAGGCGCGACTGCCAATAATCGAACTGCTCGGAGCCGATGCGCGCGTCGATCGCGATCTGCTGGGCACCGGTGAACTTGATCCGCCAGTTCTTGGTCGGGTTGTAGGTCGCCTCCAGCTCGTAGCCCTTGGACT
>Ga0194130_10009219_pt1 | contig 10239 bp, 7 predicted proteins | sample TA2KigsurfametaG_FD_160084 | JGI IMG/M metagenome (GOLD analysis project Ga0194130, IMG submission 160084) | Freshwater microbial communities from Lake Tanganyika, Tanzania - TA2015050 Kigoma 12 surface | ecosystem: Environmental > Aquatic > Freshwater > Lake | place: Tanzania: Lake Tanganyika... | reverse complement strand
TACAGGATCCTCTAAGCTCCACAGTTACAATACCTTCTTTAAAGGACCTGTAGCTTATGGCACCACCATCCTGCTCCACAGCCGGACGGACATAATCATGTAATATTTGTTGTATCTTGATTTCGGTTTCTGATCCTTCAAAATTTGCAGCAACTTCTTCTTTCTCGACAATATTCAGCTCAGACTCAACCGCACCTTTCACAAATTCTTTTAAAATGGGTTCAATATCCTGCCAGTCTGCTATTTCAGATTTGGTGATTGTCACAAAATTACTGGCAAAAAAAACACCGTTTACAAAATTGAATTTAAAGAGCTCACGCGCAAAATCCGACTTTTCTGCACTTTCCTTGTTTGGGAAATCGATGCTGTTATTGGTAAGTAGTTTATTAACCAGAAATTTTCGCGTAGCAGGATTTGGAGTAATTTCTGTATATACATTCGTAATTGAACTTGCAGTACTCATATTCATTAATTTCTCGCAAATTTACCAATTTTTAGTTTCAGAAACTGTTCTATTAAAGTTTTGACACATGGATGACTGCCTGAATTCCTGTGTAGTTTGAAGGAGAAATTGCTTTAAGCTCCTGCTTTACCTGATCAGAAACATTTAAATTATCTACAAATTGAGCTATTACCTCTTTAGTTATTAGTTTATTGGTACGAGTCAAATCTTTAAGCGCTTCGTATGGATTAGGATAAGCCTCACGCCGAAGAATGGTCTGAATGGCTTCTGCTACAACTGCCCAATTAGACTCTAAATCTGCCTGAATACTTTGCTCATTCAACAATAATTTTTTTAATCCTCTAAGAGTTGATTTGATCGCAATAAGCGTATGAGCAACCGGCACGCCAATATTTCTCAAAACTGTTGAATCAGTAAGATCACGCTGTAATCTTGAAATTGGAAGTTTAGCTGCTAAATGCTCAAATAATGCATTTGCAATACCCAGATTTCCTTCAGAATTTTCAAAATCTATTGGATTGACCTTATGTGGCATGGCAGATGAACCAACTTCTCCTGAATTAATTTGCTGTTTAAAATAATTCATTGAAATGTAAGACCAGATATCTCTGTTCAAATCTATCAAGATATTATTAATGCGTTTCATGGCATCGCAATGAGCAGCAAAATTATCATAATGTTCAATTTGTGTAGTGAACTGAGAACGGTTCAATTCTAAACGATTATTTACAAAGCTATTGGCAAAATCGATCCAATTAACATTGGGATAGGCCACAAAATGTGCGTTGAAATTTCCTGTGGCTCCACCAAATTTAGCAGAATAGGGAATGGATTTAAGTTGATTAAGCTGAACTTCAATTCGCTCAACAAATACCTGTAACTCTTTCCCCAGTAATGTTGGAGAAGCAGGCTGACCGTGGGTATGAGCCAGCATTGGTGTTGAAGCCCATTCACTGACTTTACTTTTTAAGTGTTCCAATAGTTCATTCAAGGCAGGTACATAAGATGATTGAACAGCAAGTTTAAGTGAATGGGGAATTGCGGTATTGTTTATATCTTGAGATGTCAAGCCAAAATGGATGAATTCCTTATATTCATTTAAACCCATTTCACTGAATTTATCCTTTAAGAAATACTCAACGGCTTTCACATCGTGATTTGTTGTTTTTTCAATTAATTTAACGGCTTCAGCATCTGATTCAGAAAAGTTTTGATAAATACTTCTTAATGAAGCAAATACACCCGGATTGATTTTCGCTAATTCCGGAAGAGGTAGCTCACATAAAGAAATAAAATATTCTACCTCCACATAAATCCTGAACCTAATTAATGCTGCTTCAGAAAAATAAGATCTTAATTCTTTGGTGGAAGCATGATAACGCCCATCTACAGGGGAAATGGCAGATAACTGAGTAAAGCTCATAGTTGGATTTTGAGTAAAGTTATGATTTTTACTTTATTCCCTTGGAGCGGATACCTATGAATTTTTGTTTTTTTTTTCTTAACAATTTCTTGAAAAAGAGATATCTAAAATTTTTTACGGAAACTTTGGAATTTATAAATGTTTCCATAGTTTTGCGATGAATAAAATTGAATTGGAAATAAGGGAACATATAATTTCTGAGTCTGATAAGCTTTTTTGCCAATATGGATTAAAAAGCGTCACGATGGATGATATCGCCAGACATTTGGGGATGTCAAAAAAAACAATCTATGCCCATTTTACTGATAAGAATGAGATAGTAAATATTGTCATTGAAAATAAGCTCAGCAGTCAGAAGTGCTTAATCAATGAAAATGTAGCAAGGGCAGAGAATGCTGTGCATGAAGTTTTTTTTGCTGTAACAACCATGAAGGAAGTTCTGTCTAACATCAACCCAACTTTGTTTTATGACCTTCAAAAATATCATCCGGAAGCCTGGTTGTATTTTAAGGATTTTAGAGAAAAGCATCTTTATTTTACCATTCATGCCAATTTATTACGTGGTGTAAGAGAGGGTTATTATCGGGAAGGTATTAAACCTGATATTCTCACGCAAATGAGGCTAGAACAAATTGATTTGATTTTTAATGGAAATACTGCCTATACGAGTGGAAAGTATGGGATAATTCAAGTCATGTCTGAGCTGACAGAGCATTTTTTATATGGAATTTGTACCCTAAAGGGACATAAGTTAATTAACAAATACAAAGAGATCACTGAAGAAGAATAAAATAATATGAACTATAAATACCTAAGCCTAGTCTTTTGCTTATTTGGCGCTTTGGAAGCCAAGGCTCAACTGTCGGATACTGTTGCTCATTTTAGTTTGCAGGAAGCTATTGAATACGCCCAAAGAAATCAAAGTGCTGTACAGAATGCAAAAATTGATGAAGAAATCGCTGCAAATACGGTCAAACAGACCACTGGTATTGGTTTACCACAGGTTAATGGAAGTGTAAATTTTCAGGATTTTATAAAAGTTCCAACCAATTTGGTTCCGGGTGAAATCTTCGGCCAACCTGGTGAATTATTACCGGTACAGTTTGGTGTTAAATATCAATCTGCTCTTGGTCTTGAGTTGAATCAATTAATCTTTGACGGATCCTATCTCGTTGGTTTACAAGCTTCTAAAACATACAAGGAGCTTTCGAGCAAGGGTTTGAAACGAAGTCGGATTGAAACTGCCGTTTCTGTAAGCAAGGCTTATTATTCAGTTTTGGTAAGCAATGAACAATTAAGTCTTCTGGACGCTAACTTGCTTCGATTGAAAAAATCTTTAAATGACACCAAAGCCCTTTATACAAATGGTTTTGTAGAAAAAATTGATGTCGACAGGTTAACAGTTTTGAATAATAATCTTGAAACTGAACGCGAAAATGTGATTAGGCTTTTAGAATTAAATGTCAATTTATTAAAGTTTCAGATGGGAATGAGTATAAAAAGTAAGCTGACATTAAAAGATTCCATTGCTGACCTTCAGTCTATTCAGACCTTTGCCGTTTCAGATACTGCTGCTTACAAAAATCGAATAGAGTATTCCTTGCTTGAAACACAGAAAAAGTTGAATGAACTTGATTTGAAAAGGTATAAGAGTCAATTTTTGCCATCATTGTCTGCATTTGGAAGTACCTCACAAAACGCCTTGTCGAATAGTCTCGGTACTTTATTTGAAAGAAGTTTCCCGACAACCTTAATTGGTTTCCGTCTGGCTGTACCAATTATTTCAGGTGGTATTAAGCTTTATCAGGTTCGTAATGCAAAACTTGAAATTCTTAAAACAGAAAACAATTTAATCAATTTGAGGAATGGAATTAATCTTGAAGTTGAACAAGCTCAGACAACCTACCGGAATGGATTAAAATCCCTCGAAAATCAAAATCGAAATATGGAATTAGCACAAGAAGTGTTAAGAGTTACCAAGATAAAGTATGAGCAAGGGGTAGGTTCGAGCATTGAAGTTACAACGGCCGAAACCTCTTTAAAGGAAGCCCAAAACAATTATATTAATGCATTGTATGAGCTTTTGATAAACAAGGTAAACATGGATAAGGCACTCGGCAAGATTGTCTATTAGACTACAATATCCCATTATTTATACAGTTCAGTTTTAAAAGAATATATGCCCCGACTTAGTCGCAAACGTTAAAAAAAATAAACAAATGAAAAGAATATTATTAATCTCAACTATTATTTTCCTCGCATCCTGTGGCGAAAAACCAAAGGATTTAAAATCTGAACTTGAAGCTCTTAAAAAGGAGCGCGCGGTGTTGAATGCAAAAATAGAAAAGCTGGAAGCAGAAGTTGGCAGTTCAGTCGCTTCCATTGATTATAAAGACGTTTCAATTTTGAAGTTAGAAGAAGCTATTTTCAAAAATTATCTAGAAGTTCAAGGTAAAATTGATGCTGAAGAGAATGTTCAGGTCAATCCTCAAGCGCAAGGTATTGTAACTTCTGTTTATGCAGTAATCGGACAAAATGTTAAAAAGGGTCAAGTTTTGGCCCAAATTGATGATCAAGTATTGCGTCAGAGCATTTCTGAGTTAGAAACTCAGCTTGATCTTGCAAACACATTATATGAACGCCAGAAAAGCCTTTGGGATCAAAAAATTGGAACTGAAGTTCAGTTTTTGAATGCCAAAACACAAAGGGATGCAGCCTTACGTCGCATTTCAACCTTAAAAACCCAGGTTGACATGTATAAAATCAAGTCTCCCATATCAGGAACAATTGATGCGATGGACCTGAAAGTGGGTCAGGCAGTATCGCCAGGCATATCAGGCATCAGAGTGGTCAATGCCAGTAAATTAAAGGCCAAAGCGCTAGTCGCAGAGTCATATGTAAGCAGGGTGAATCAGGGAGACAAGGTTCAAGTAATATTACCTGATGTTCGCGACACTCTTTCTACCACAATTTCATTTGCGGCTAAGACCATTGACCCGTTTTCCAGAAGTTTTAATGTAGAAATTAAGCTTCCCTCAAACGGTTCGTTTCGTCCAAATATGCTTGCCATCCTGAAAATTATTGATTATCAGAATCTTAAAGCTTTAGTTGTTCCTGTCAATTCAATACAAAAAGCCGAAAATGGTGATTATGTATTCATAGAAGAAGGAGGGAAGGCTAAACGTGCTAATATACAAGTTGGCAAAATTTCTGAGGGACAAGCTGAGGTAATTTCAGGACTTAAAATTGGCGATAAAGTTATCATTACAGGCACGAACGGAATTAGTCCGGGAGATAATGTTAAAGCCAATTAATTATCTCAAGCTATAACGATTTAAAATAAATTCTAATATCAGATGGAAGGAGTTAATAAAGAATTTAAACCATCCAGTTGGGCCATTGAAAATAGAACAGCCATTTATGTGCTGACTCTGATAATCGCTGTAATTGGGTATTTTTCATATAAAGGATTACCAAAAGAAAATTTTCCGGAAGTAGTAATTCCAAAAATATTTATCCAGACTGTGTATCCCGGTACTTCGCCAGCAAACATGGAAAACCTGGTCACCAAGCAAATTGAAAAGCAGTTGAAGTCTGCATCGGGTTTGAAAAGAATCACATCGAATTCATATCAGGATTTCTCCGTTATTACAGCCGAATTCAATACCAATGTTGAAACAAAAGATGCAAAGCAACGCGTTAAGGATGCAGTAGACAAAGCCAGGCAAGATCTCCCCTCTGATCTGCCCAATGAGCCTATTGTAATGGACATTAATCTTTCAGATCTTCCGATAATGTATTTGAATATTTCGGGTGATTATGATTTAAAGAGTCTTAAAAAATACGCTGAGGATGTTCAAGACCGTGTTGAAAGTCTGAAAGAAATTTCAGGTGTTGATATAGTTGGCGCATTGGAGCAAGAGGTTCAGATTAATGCTGACCTGAATAAGATGGCAGCCGCACAAATCTCATTTGGAGATATAGAACGCGCAGTTGGTTATGAAAACCTGACTATTTCCGGTGGTACTATTCAAATGGATGGGGTGCGCAGAACACTGAACATTAAGAAAGAGTTCGTCAGTGCTCAAGAATTATCCAACCTGATTATAAAAACTCCGACAGGCTCTTCTGTTTACCTTAGAGATATTGCTGAAGTTAAAGATTCATTTAAGGAACAGGAAAGTTATGCTCGTTTATACGGAAAAAATGTAATTACCCTAAATGTTAAGAAACGAAGTGGTGAAAATCTGATTGATGCATCCGATAAAATAAATGCATTAATTAAAGAAATGAAAATTAATTCACTTCCCAAGAATCTTAATATTACGGTTACTGGTGATCAATCTGACAGAACCAGAATCACCCTTCATGATTTGATCAATACAATTATTATAGGCTTCATTCTTGTAACGGTTATTTTGATGTTTTTCATGGGCATAACCAATGCCCTCTTTGTTGCGCTCTCGGTACCCTTGTCGATGTTTATTGCATTTATGGCTATGCCTGCACTGGGTAACATCATGGGTTTTAGCTTCACCATGAACATGATGGTTTTATTTTCTTTCCTTCTTGGACTGGGAATTGTGGTGGATGATGCCATAGTGGTTATAGAAAATACTCATCGTATTTTTAATAATGGAAAAGTGCCAATTAAGAAAGCAGCTAAAATCGCTCCTGCAGAAGTTTTTTTACCTGTTTTTTCAGGAACTCTTACAACTTTGGCACCGTTTGTACCCTTGTTATTCTGGCCCGGGGTAATAGGTGAATTTATGTTCTTTCTACCGATGACATTAATTATTACGCTTCTTGCCTCATTGTTGGTTGCTTATATCATCAATCCGGTTTTTGCAGTTGATTTCATGGAGCATGAGGATGATAATACTCTGAAACCGAAATTTGACAGGGCTCTCAGGAAGAACCTATTGATATTTTTGGGAGTTGCGATTATTGGCTATCTGATCAATTTTGGAATAGGTAATCTGGTAGTTTTCATTGGTTTATTATATCTTCTGAATCATTTTTATTTAAAAAATACAGTAAGAAAATTCCAATTTAACATTTGGCCAAAGATTCAGGATAAATATGTTTCTGTACTTAAATGGGCAATTTTACGACCAAGAGCTATGTTATGGGGTACGGTAGGATTATTTTTCTTCACCATTCTGCTAATTGCTTTGGTGCCTCCAAAAATTATATTCTTTCCTAAGGCCGACCCGAACTTCGTTTATGTTTATATACAACTTCCTGTGGGTACAGATCAAGCCTATACGAATGAGATAGTTAAGAAAGTCGAGGAAAAAGTAACCAGTGTTGTGGGTAGAGATAATAAAGATGTATCCTCAATTTTGTCTAATGTTACCATTGGAGTTACTGATCCTCAAAGTGAGGATCAAGGACAATATTCTAATATGGGTAAGGTAACAGTTGCCTTTGTTAGCTTTGGTAAACGGACGGGTGAACGGACCTCAGTTTATCTTGATAGAATCCGTGATGCAGTAAAAGGTATTCCGGGAGCTGAAATAACGGTCGCCCAGGAGCAATCCGGCCCACCTACAGCTAAACCAATCAGTATAGAAATTACAGGCGACAACCTTGATTCACTGGTTAAAGTGTCGGAGAACCTTAAAAAACACCTGGATAGTCGCCAAATTGCCGGTGTAGAGGAGTTAAAGTCTGATTTTCAGAACAATAAACCTGAAATAATTTTTGACATCGATCGTGAACGTGCAAATAGAGAGGGAATTTCCAGCGGTCAAATTGGCATGGATTTACGTACCGCTATTTTTGGAAAAGAGGTCTCCAAGTTTCGGGATGCCAATGAAGATTATGAGATAAATCTCAGAGCCAATGAAAATCAAAAAAATAATTTGGATGCTTTGAGGAATATGAAGGTTACCTATAGAGATATGGGAATGGGCGGTATAATCCGACAGGTACCTCTTTCTTCTTTTGCGACAATTGATTTTGTCAATACTTATGGGGGGATTAAGCGTAAACAAGAAAAGAGAATTATCATTCTATCCTCAAATGTGCTTGGTGAATATAACCCCAATGAGGTAGTGGCTAACATACAGCAAGAAATTGATCAATTTAGAGCTCCTGCGGGAGTTCAGGTTAACATGGTTGGTGAGCAGGAAGAACAAGAAGAAACCATGCTTTTCCTTGGTAATGCCCTATTGATTTCATTGGGCTTGATACTGATTATTCTTGTTAGTCAGTTCAATTCAATTACTAAACCTTTAATCATCTTAAGCGAAATTCTGTTGAGTATAATTGGTGTTTTACTCGGAATTACCATTTTCGGAATGGAAATGTCTATTGTAATGTCCGGTGTTGGAATTATTGCGCTTGCAGGCATAGTAGTTCGAAATGGAATTCTTCTTGTAGAATTTACCGATTTAATGATTGAACAGGGAATGGATATCAAGGAAGCTATTATAGAGGCTGGCAGGACTAGGATGACGCCGGTATTGCTGACCGCTACAGCCACCATACTTGGCTTAATTCCTCTTGCGGTAGGTTTAAATATGGATTTTGTTACCTTATTTACTGAATTTGATGCAAACCTTTATTTTGGTGGAGATAATGTTGCATTCTGGGGCCCATTGTCTTGGACGATGATATTCGGTTTAGGTTTTGCAACCTTTTTAACATTGATCCTTGTACCTTGTATGCTATTGATTGGAGATTCAAATTCGAAGAGAATAAAAGGATGGTTCAAGAAAAGGCCTGAAGCCATCTAATTTAGCATAAAATGCTTAGAAGCGGGTCAATAATTAGTGTCCGCTTCTAAGCTTCCTGGAGTTCAACGGCTCATTAGGAAATTTCATCATTTCTTAACTTGATTATTTTCTTTTAAAGCGCTTGTGTAAGATTTAAAGATGTTGGACACTTATCCGATTGGTAATGATTATTGACCCATTAAAAAATCCTTGCTCAGTCTGTTAAAATAAAAAAGCCACCTTGAATACTATTCAAGATGGCTAATTGTAATTTTTGGTTTAATTACTGAGCAGCAGCAGTATCAGCAGCAGCAGTATCAACAGCTGTGGTATCAGCAACTACTGCAGTGTCAACAGCAGCAACTGTATCAGTAGCAGCTTCTTCAGTTTTGTTTGAGGTACAAGCAGCAACTGATAAAGAGATAGCTAAAGCTAAGAAACCGAATTTGAAAAGATTTTTCATTGTTTAGTGATTTAATTTATTTATAAATAATTACAACTTAATACCCACAAAGTAAAAAGGTAACCCTGGTTTTCCAAAAAAAAATAAAAAAATATTTTCCTATCATTGGGTTACAATTGCAAAGAATAAGTATTAATAGTGGAAAAAGATTTAAATAGCTCAGTTCCATCAGATAGTGAGATTGTTTTAGGAATCCTGAATGATTCTAAAGTTACTCTTAAACATCTATATTCATCCTATTTTCCGATGATACTGCAATTAGTAATCAAAAATAATGGGAATGAAGATGATGCCAAAGATATATTTCAAGAATCCATCATTGTTCTCTATAACAAAGTTAAAGCCGGTAATTTTGAGTTAAACAGTAAACTTAAAACCTTTTTATACTCAGTTTGTAGAAGACTTTGGTTGAAGCGGTTGAACGAGCAAAGTAAGACAAGCCGAAACATACACGACTTTTCTGAGCTTATTCCGGTCGAAGAAGATCTGGAAAAGCATGAAGAAAAGAATAGACAATTTATTTTAATGGATTTAGCACTCAAAAAATTGGGTGAACCTTGTAAGACCATTATAGAAGATTATTACCTTCAAAACAGATCTATGCAGGAGATTTGTGAGAAGTTTGGGTATACCAATGCTGATAATGCCAAAACACAGAAGTATAAATGTCTGCAACGTTTGAAGAAAATATTTTTTCAGACCTAATGAGAAGAAAATGAAAAGTGAAATAGAATTGTTGGATTTAATTGATGCCTACCTAAGGGGAGAACTGAAGGGTTCTGTGCTGTCTGATTTCGAAAACAGGAGGAGAAATGAACCTTCTTTTGATTTGAAAGTTGTTGAACACCACAACTTTCTCCTTCATATAAACGATTATAAAAATAAGATTAAACTCTCTTCTGACTTGAACTCAATTCATGAATCTCTTGATATTCAATCTATTAAGGAAGAAGTAGCTCCGGAGCCTGCTAAAATTAGACGTTTATGGAAGAAGTATCGGGTTAATACGGCAATTGCAGCATCAGTAGCCATTATTGCCATAACCGTAACCTTGATTTCAACCGGTTATTTTTCAAAATCTATCTCCACCAATGTAAACCTTTTACGCCGAGAAATTAATAGCATTAAGCGTTCCCAAAATGCCATAATAAAAAATATAGGTGACAAA
>Ga0194130_10009209_pt1 | contig 10251 bp, 11 predicted proteins | sample TA2KigsurfametaG_FD_160084 | JGI IMG/M metagenome (GOLD analysis project Ga0194130, IMG submission 160084) | Freshwater microbial communities from Lake Tanganyika, Tanzania - TA2015050 Kigoma 12 surface | ecosystem: Environmental > Aquatic > Freshwater > Lake | place: Tanzania: Lake Tanganyika... | reverse complement strand
GCCCCAGGTGGTGGGCGCGGTCGAGGATCGCCGGCACCGCCATGCGGGCCTCCTCCTCGGCCGATGGCTGGCGGCGCTCGCCGATGAGGTACAGCGCATCGATGGCCGGGTGCTCCACCGGGGGGTGCTTGGGGGTGGCGGCGGGGGTCATCTGCACCAGCGCCGCCGCGCCGCGGGCAAGGGTGCTGCCCTCAGGGATCGAGGGCGGGTTCAGGATGAGGCGCGCCAGGGCGTTGATGCCCGCCAGCACCGCGGGTTGGCTGCGGAAGTTCTCATCCAGCGTGGCGCGGCCCATGTCCTCGCTCTCGACGAGATCGAGGAACACCGACACATCGGCGTCGCGGAACCCGTAGATGCTCTGGTTGGCATCACCCACGGGGATCATCTGGCCGCCCGGCGCCACCAGGTCGAGGAGCACGTCCATCTGCAGCGGGGAGGTGTCCTGCGCCTCGTCCACGTACACGCGCCGGAACCTGCGGGGGTGGGGCAGGGATGAGAGCCGGAGCGCCAGCTCGGCGATGTCGGTGTAGTCGGCGATTCCCGCCTGGGCCTTGAGCGCCCGGTAGTGGTGGTCGTACAGCCGGAGCGCCTCGGCGATCGCCAGGGCGGCCGGGCGAAGCTCGGAGTCGATCACCCGCTGCTTGAGGTCGGCCATTCCCGCCTTGGCGTCTTCGAGCAGGGGCTGAAGATCGGCGATCACCCGGCCGGGCTTGCCGCGGGTGTCCATCACCCGGCCGGCTTCGAGCAGGGCCAGGTCGGAGGTGAACGAGTCGGTGGCCCGGGCGTTGGCGCGCCCGTCGGCGAGGATCTTCCTGATCGTCGCGATGACCTCGTCGATCTCGGCCTGCGTTGGCGGGTGCGCGGGCGGCACGTGCAGGGCATGCGGGTCCACCCGCAGGCGAAGCGCGCGGTCGTGGAACGCCTGGATCTCCTCGCCCAGGCGCTCGGGCATGGGGCTGAAGGCGGTGCGCAGCACCTCGTCCTGCTCAGTGGTGAGCTCGGCCAGCACCAGGGCTGCGGCCTGATGGCGAAGGGGCACCAGCTCGCGCTCGTCACCCGGGGTGAGGGAGATGGGAATGCCGAGATCGAGCGCCCGCTCGGCCACCAGGCGGCCGCATACCGAGTCGATCGTGCCGCACATCAGGCGAAGCGTGGCCTGGCCCGAGCGCTCCGGCGCCAGGGTGCGGAGGCGATCCTCGATACGGGCGGTCACGTTGGCGGCCGCCGCGCGGGTGAAGGTGCACACGAGGATGTCCTCAGGCGCGATGTCGTGCTCGATCAGATCACGTGCCACCAGCGCGGTCAGCGTGTGGGTCTTGCCCGATCCCGCGCCGGCGGTGAGCGCGAAGTCGCCGGGCTCGGCCAGGGCCTTGGCCTGCGTGGGCGACAGGCCGTAGGGGTTGTCCGGGGGATGCGCCGTGCTCACAGGCCGCCCCGCCCGGTGGTGGAGATCAGCGAGTGCCCGCACCACGGGGCGTCGCAGTACTCGCCGGTGTCCCACACCTGCTGGTCGCGTATGCCGTGGCAGGCGAGCGCGGCGCGCTCCTTGGCGCGGGCGGTGTCGGCCTGCCATTGGTCGTCCACCGCGCCGCCGCCGCCCACCTCGCGCACGGTGCTCCCCACGTGGTCCTGGTGGGCGATGCTCACGTAGAGGAACCCGAGGATCTCGCGGGGCAGGCCCAGGTCGGGAGATCCCGCGGCCATGAGGGGGTAGAGGCCCTTCTGCAGCTCGTCGCGGCGCTTGGGGTCGTCGGGGATCTGGATCGTGCGCTGCAGCTTCCAGTCGATCACCAGCACGCCCCAGTCGGTGAGGTCCACGCGGTCGGCCACGCCGGTGATGGTGAAGCCGTCCACGATCGTCGTGCTGCGCAGCCGCACCTGGGCGGCGATGGGGCGCCAGCCCGGGGCGATGGTGTTCATGTAGTCGGGGTCGAAGTACTTGGCGCAGGTGGCCTCGGTCCACTGGGCCAGCATGGCGCGCCGATCGCGGGGCACCAGGGCCATCTCGGGGTCGGCGGCGAGGCTGGCCACGGCGTGGTGAATGCGCTCGTCCACCGGGGCCACCTGCACCGGCCGGTCGCCGCCTAAGTTCATGGCGGCGGTCATGGCGTTGTCGGCCACGTTGCCCATGTGCATGTTGGTGCCGCCGCGGCTCCACGGGCGCATGTGGCGGCCCACCATCCAGCCCAGCGGGCAGCGCAGGTACTCCTCCAGGGTGGTCACGCTGATCTGCTCTCGCGTGCTGCCCGGGAACTCCGGATCGCGCCGGTGGCGATCTAAGGCCTCAAGCGCCTGGGCCACGGCGGGCGCGTCGGTGAGCCCGGCGCGGGCACGGGCCTGGAGGATGCGCCGGGGCGCGCGGCCGTCGCGGGCGCTCACCTGCTCGGGCTGCTGACCCTCGGCCACCTCGCCCTCGGCGGCCTCGAGGAACCACGGCGAGGGGTCGCGCTCGATGCCATCGGCCCCCTGCGGCTGGCGCACCAGGGTGAGGGCGCTCGATGCCATCGCCCGCGCGGCCGAGAAGTCGGTGTGCTCATCGCGCGGGCGCAGCAGCGGCTGGGCGTCGAGTAGCGCGCGCGACGCGAAGGGCGATGCCGGGGGCGGCGCGGGCAGCTGCCCGGCGGAGAGCCCGGTGATGATTACGTGCCTGACACCTAACGAAGCGGCCTCGTGCGGTCGGATGATCGCCACGCCGCCGGTGGTGCCGCGCGGGCGGGGCACGGCTACGCTCTGCTCGAGGATCAGGTGGGCGCGTGGCGCGGCATCCACGCCGTGGGCGCGAAGGGTGGCCAGCTGCACACGCAGGGCGTCCAGCCACAGGTAGGCCTGCTGCAGCTGCGGGCCGAGCACCTCGATGGTGCCTCCCGCGTGCTGGTAGGCGTGCTCGGCCAGGCGCAGGCCCAGGGTATGAAGGGCCTCGGCCTCATCCAGCGTGCCGGTGGCGCGGGCGGCCTCGATTGCCACGATGTCGTCGGGGCCAAGGCCAAGTGCGTCGGCGTCGGGGCTCTCGGCAAGGTCGGCGATGAGGTCGTCGCGAAGCCGCGGCATGTCTGCCGCGGCGTCGAGCGTGAGCGTGATGCGCTCGAGGATCGCCCCCACGAGGGAGTCGCGCATGGCGGCGCCCCGCCCGGCCACCACGGGCAGGCCGCGGCGGGCCGCCGCCTGAATGGCGCCGTCGGCGTCGTCGTTCGACGCCACGCAGATGGCGATGTCATCCAGCGGCACGCCGCCCTCACCCCACGTGGCCGCCTGCTCCACCGCCACCTCGATCTCGTCATCGGCCTCCACCAGGCGCACCGGGGCAGGGGGCGCGGTGGTGATCTGCTCCATCACCTCGATGCTGCCGTCGGCCTGGCCCGCCTGCATGTCGACTCCCAGTTGGGCAAGCAGGGGCTCGAGGTCGGCGGGGAGCACCGCCAGGTAGAGGGTCACGTTGGTGCCGCGGGCGAGTGCCTGCAGGAACATCCCCGTGGTGGGGCGGATCGCCGATGGCGGCACCACGTGCAGCCCCTGCCCGTATGCCACGCCCACAGCGGCCTGGGCGGCCAGCACCCGGAACCGCGCGCGGCTTACCACGCCGCGGTCGGCCAGCAGCTGCCGCAGGTCGGCGATGCCGCCCTCGATGGGGGTCTGGGCGGGGTAGTCGTCGTGCACCCAGTCGTCCAAGTGCTTCAGGTGCGCCACCAGGCGGTCGATGTCGCCCGCGTGATTGGCAACAGCCGCCAGCCGGGGTGGGATGCTCGGGTCGCGAAGGGCGTCCACCACCGCGGCGCGAAGCTCGACGTCATCCAGGGGTGCAGGCACCTCGGCGCGGCTTCCCACGTCGCGCCACAGGCGCTCCTGGGTATCCACCACGCCGCCGAGCAGGGTGCCGCGCTCGCTCACCTCGCGCACCAGCACCCGGTGGCGGGCCAAGGGGCCGGCCACGATCAGCTTGCTGCCGTCATCTGCGCGCCAGCCGTCCAGCGCGGCGTCCCACGCGGCAGATCCGTTGACTGAGTGGACGATGCGCAGCATGCACGTTCATTGTCGCGGATGAGCAGCCAAAGGCTTACCCCGGTGACTGTCACCCCCGGTGACAGTCACCGTGAGGAGCGGGCCGGGTACTCCTGACCCTTCGCCCGATGAGCGATCCCGACGGACCGCAGCCGCCCATCACCACCGAGCAGCACGAGCGGATCCGCGCGCTGGCGCAGGGCTAGGTGCGCGAGTGCTCCGACGCCCCGCCGCTTTCGGTGAGCGAGCAGGGGCTGGCGCTGGCCGGGGCCATGCCGTCACGCGCCCAGCGCGACTTCGGCGACACCCCCGGTGCCGAGCCCGCCTGGGTGGTGGCCTGTAGCTGGTTCCTCAACAAGACCCACCCCGACAACCCCCGACGCATGGCGCCCCCGCTCTTCGCCGCGCTCGACCGCCTGGAGATGCAGAGCCCGGGCGACTGGGCGGACATCCACAACGACATCGCGGGGATGCTGAGGGACAGCGGGGCGGGTAACGCCCCATAGCCGGGGACGCGTCGGACATCCACCCCTGCCATGCCGTCGGGGGCGCGCCCGATACCGGTGATCATCAGCGCGGGGGAGGGGCGCCCATCACTGACGCGTACTACGGCGCGGCGGCGATCACGTTGAGCGCCGCCGACTCCGCCCGGACGGGACGCGTGGGCTCACCACCCGCGCACTCGATGCGCACGTTGTAGGTGCCCGATGCCGAGACGGTTCCCGATGCCACCACGATCACCTGGTCGAAGGTGGTGTCCGTACTCGTGCCGTTCCATGCCGGCATGATCATCTGGGCATCGGCGCCCACCTGCGCCAGCGCGCCGCCCGAGGGCCCGAGCAGCGCACGGCACCGCGCGGGGGCCGCGACGGTGCGAAGGGCGTTGTCGCGCGAGATGGTGACCATGGCCTGGATCTGCACCTGCCGGGCACCCGCCACGGTGAGAGGGGTTCCGTTTCCGGCCAGGCTCACCACCGCGGCGAATGCGGATGCGGGTGCCAGGTCGACCGGGGTAGCCCTGAGGGCGCTGGTGGCCTCGCTCGGTCCCTGCGGGCCCGTGGCGCCCTGCGCGCCCGGGGCACCGGAGGCCCCCGCCGGCCCCGTGGCCCCGGGCGCACCCGCCGCGCCCCTGGGGCCGGTGAGCAACGTGCCCTTCTTGAAGTCCACGGCGGTGAGCGAACCGTTCTTCACCTTGGCGCTCGTGACGGCGTTCTTCTTCAGCTGCGCGTTGCCCACGGAGTTCCTGGGCAGCTGGGTGACGGCGTAGCCGGTGCCGCCGAGCGCCACTGCCAGGGCGATGAGGGAGGTGATGAGGGCTGCGGACGGGGGAGTCCTCATGTGCGGAATACTAGGTACCGACCGTGTTCGCCGGAAGCGTCCGGCCCCGTCGCGCCGGGCCCGTCCGCACCCGCGCGCCTTGACCCGGTGGGTACCGGGGCGTTGCCTGCCCCCATGAACCGAATCGCCCCCTCGCTCATGGCCGTGGCCGGCGCGGCCCTCGTGGCCGCGGGATTCGCGCCCTACGCCAGGAACAGCCAGCAGCCGGCGCCCAGGCTGTTCCAGCCGATGATTCCGGTGGTGGTGGCCGCGCGGCCGTCGGGCAGCGCGATGCCGATGCGCATGTTGGCGGCCCCCGCCTCGGATCCCGTGGGGCCGTAGATGTAGCCCGCCGGCTGCTGGGCCACGTCGGCCACGAGGGTGGCGCCGGTGCTTGTGCCCTCGGGCCACGTGATGATGGGGCCCGACTGGCTGGAGATGGCCTCGATGGCGATTCCCGTGGCGCCTCCCCGGTCGAAGCACCTGAGCCGGATGGTGACCGGCCCGAACGTCGCTGCCGTGCGGGCAGCGCCGGGGGCTGCGCCCGTGGCGGGCATGGTGAGCGCGTCGGTGGTGGCCAGCGGCGACGGGGTGCCGGATGCGCCCTGCGCACCGCGCTCACCGCGCTCGCCCTGCGGCCCCTGCGCCCCGGCGGGCCCGCGCAGCAGGGTGCCCTTCCTGAACTTGCTGGCGTCGAGGGTGCGGGGCCTCACCTTGGCTCCCGTGACGGCGTTCTTCTTGATCTGCGCCGTGCCCACGGAGTTCCTCGGCAACTGGGTGATGGCGTAGCCGGTGCCGCCCAGGGCCACGGCGAGCGCGATGAGGGATACCACGAGGGCGGGGGACGGGAGCTTCACGCGAGGGGGGTGGTGTTCATGCGAAAAGCCTAGGCCAGCAGCCGCAGGAAGGTGGCGGGCCGCATGATCACCGGCATGCCCGGCAGGTCGAGCAGGTGGCGATCGCCGGTGACGAGCGCGGCGTCCCACGTGCGCGCGAGGGTGATGAGGTAGTCGTCGGCCGGGTCGTCCGGCACCGCGGGGGTCGCGGGGCGGTCGGTGCGGGCTTCGTGCTGCTGCTCGACCACCCAGTCCATGATCTCGTCGTCGGTCATGTCGCGGATGTCGCGACCGTCCTTGATGATGAGGCCCTCGTGTTCGATGCGCTGCCAGATGCGCTCGAACACGCCCAGGCCCAGGTGGCGGAGGTGCAGCCAGGGCCCCGGCGGGTGATCAGCGCATGAGGTTGAGGTGGCGGGTCGGCCCGCCGGCTGCATCCGCCGGCTCAGGGGTCGCCACGCTGGCGGCGATGGCCATGGCCAGGGCATTGGCCTCGGCGATCATCTCGGCCTCTGCCTGGTGGGCCATCGCGCGGCCCGTGAGCGCCCCCGACGCGCGCGAGCGCGCCAGGGTCAGGTCGTCCTCCATCACCATGGTGCGCAGGGTGCGGAGCACGCGGATGCGTTCCGGAAGGTCGTGCGGGTGAACCTCGTGCATGACCGGCAGGGTGCTGCGCGCGCATTGCGCTGGGGTTGGGGCGTGTAAGCAAGCCGCGGGGGAACGCGAAGGAAATCAAGGGGCGCCGCCCGCCGGACCCCCGAAGGCCAGCGGGCGGCGCGACGCCATCGGCAAGTCCCCCCCGAGACTGGCCGACGGCGCGCCGTGGGCAGAGCCCACGGCGACTCGATGAGCGACACGCCCACCGGATCTTTGAGGGTGCCCTCCGCCTAGGGGGATGAGGGTCATGTCGAGACCCTACGCCTTCGCCCGAAGCGCGGCCCCGGTTTTACAGACCGTGTGAGCGGTAAAGGTAAGCATGGTCGGGAAAAGCACTCGGGCCCCCGGCAGCCGGTTCGCGCCGGGGGCCCGAGTGGGCCGATGAGCCCGAATCGCCCATCGTGTTATCCGTGCGTCGCTACCCGCGGCGGTTGAGCCAGCGGCGCACCTGGTTGCGCAGCGCGCGCTGGTCCCAGCCGTTGATGAAGTCGGCGTGCAGGCCCGCGGCGTTGCCCGAGGACAGCTGGTAGGCGTGGTCCTGGCCGTCGCTGGGCCAGAAGACCTCCTCGACGAGCTCGGGCACGGCCACCGGGTGGGTGGTGGGGCAGGCGCCGTTCACACGGTAGGCCATGTGGGCCTGCGTGGGGTTGGTGGCGTTCCGGCCATCCCAGCAGTTGGGGAACCTCACCACGCCCACGATGGCCTCGTCGGTGTCGCAGGGCGGCGGCGCGGCCTCGAGCGGCGTGCCCGGGCGGTCGAACTCACAGCGCCAGCCGGCGTTGGCCTGCACCGTGGTGGCGCCCTTGTCGCCGGCCACCAGCGTGAAGCCCACCGGGAAGCTGCGCACGCGCTGCCCGCGCGGCGCGTGGTAGCGCACGCGGATCTCATCGGGCTGAACGGTCACGGGATTGGCGGGGTCGTCGGCCACCTGCAGCGATGGCATCCAGTAGGCCGACCCGTCGCGCAGGCGCGTGCACGTGGTGGCGTCGCCGTTGATGTTGGCGGCCACCAGGCTCGCGCCCGTGGAGTCCTTGTTGATGGTGGTGGCGCCGAAGAACTGGTGGTCGTGGCCGGCGGGGTCCTGCCCGGGGAACACGATGGGGTCGAAAATGCCGGACTTCGCGAACCCGCACGACACCCGGAAGCTGCGCCCGCGGCGCATGCCCTCGCCGAGGAAGGTGTCGCCACCCGGGCCCACGCGGGGGCTGGTGATGTCGGGGCTCGCCATGCCCGGCGCCGGGGTGCGCGGGCCCGAGCCCGGCTGGGTGCCGGGCACACCGGGCTGCGTGGCCGGCGCGCCCGGCATCTGGCCGAAGCCCGTGCCCGGGCCTACGCCGAGCCCACTACCGGGCTGCTGGGCGCCCTGCGCGGGCGGGCCGTGGTGGTGGCCTCCGCCGCGCGGGCCGTCGGATCCCCCCTGCGCGAAGAGGGGGGCTGCGCCCAGGCCGCCGGCTCCGACGGTGACGGCTACCAGCGCGGTCGTGATCTTGGCGGTGCGAGAGGGCATCTGAACTCCTTGTCCGGGGTGTGAGGAGCAGCCAACGCGCCACCTGTCAGCGATCTATGTGCCACCGCTTGCCGAATCGAAATTTTCCGGGAAGCGATTTGGGGGGGTTTGTGCGGGTGTATCCCGCGCGCCGCGCGCGTCAGCGCTCGCGGCCTGGCCGGGCGTCGGTGATCTCGAGGTTGAAGTAGCGCCACTCCATGGCGATGTCGCTCACGCCGAAGAGCTCGGCGGCGGCCTCCACGTCGAGCCCGTCGGCCGCCGCCTGGCGCACGCCCTGCTCTGGCATGAGCAGCGACGCCGCGAAGTTGTTGGCCTCGCGCTCCAGCGCGCCGCCAGTACGCGATGCCATGTCGGATTCGCGGCAGAGGATGGGCTCGGGGCTCCCGGCGCGGCCCTCGTCGCACTGGCACACCCAGTGGCCGATCTCGTGGGCGAGGGTGAACCTGCGGCGGCCCTCGCTCTCGCGGGCCTCGCGGGCGTTGAGGTACACGTAGCGCCGGTCGGGAACCAGCAGGCCCGACACCTGGATGTCGTCGCTCTCCATCACGAAGAGCCCCAGCAGGTCGCGGGCCACGGCGTCCACCGGCACGGGGCCCGTGATCTTCCCGAAGCGAAGGGTGAAGCGCGCCAGCAGGTGCTGGGCGCGCGGATCCGACTCGCGACGCCCGTGGGGGTTCACCCCGGCCCGCCCGTGAACAGATCGTCCACCGCGCCGGGCTCGCCGGGCAGCGCCGCGAGGGCGTCGAGGTTCACCTCGGTGCCGGGCTCGGCCCGGGCGTACACCGCCTGCGGGGCGCCGGCGCCCCCGCCCTGGGGGCCCTGCAGCAGCAGCGATGAGCGGGCCACGCCCATCACCGTGGCCACGGCCTCGAATACCCGGTCGCGTATGCCGGCAAGGGGCAGCTGGCCGGTCTCGAGCTCGTGGTAGTACACCGCCACGCGCTGCTCATCGGCGGGCTCCAGCCCGAGCTCCTCGCGCAGGTCGCTCACCACCTGGTCGCGGGTCATGCCCCGGGCGGTGCGAAGCTCGAGCAGGGGCGGCTCGCCGCGCCGCATGGCCTGCACCATGAGAAGGGTCTCGGGGGCGGGGTCGGGCGGCGGCTCGTCGGCCAGCACCGCGCGGATGAGGCGGCCGAGTTCGTCGCGCTGGTCCTCGGGCACGCGGGCGAGGAACGCCGCGGCGTCGGGGTGCTCGCCCGCCGCGTAGGCCTGCCGGAACTCCTCGGCCAGTGCCGGGATGTCGCTCACGTGCCTCCCGCCACGAGCCAGTCGTGGATGCGCCTCTTGGCCCGGTGGTGGATCTGATGGGCGTTGTTGGCCGTGATGCCCATGGCGTCCGCAACCTCGGCCAGGTCGAGGCCCTGAAGGTAGTGCATGGTCATGAGGGTGCCCTCGCGGTCGCCCAGGCGCGCGAAGAGCTCCTGCACCACCTCGTCTTCCCCCACCTGGTCGATCTCGTGCTCGGCGCCGGTGTCGAAGGGCTCATCACCGGGAAGCTCCCCGAAGGGCTGCTCGCGCTCGCGCCGGCCGGCGGCTTCGGCCACGTAGCCGCGGATCGTCCAGTTGGTGATCTGAAAGATGGCCGCGCCGATGGGCAGGCGGTAGCGCTTGCCCGCGCGGATCTCGCGGGTGACCCGCAGCAAGACGTCCTGGCGCACCTCGTCGGCCTCACCGCCGCGCACCTTTCCGGTGGAGCGGATCCACTGCAGAACCGGGTCCCAGTACGAGGCCACGACGGCATCCAGGTCGTAGTCATCACCTGAGAGGCGTCGGGGGGTGGCTGCTTCCTTACGCATCGAGGAGTCAGGATACGCACTGGCCGGGCGCGGTCGTATCGTTTCCCCACGGTCATCAATCGTTCCGGTGGTGCTGCATGTGCCCCTCCTGGCATCGCGTGGCAGACGAGATCGAGGGCGGCAGCGGCGCGGGCGGGGGCGC
>Ga0194130_10009208_pt1 | contig 10254 bp, 11 predicted proteins | sample TA2KigsurfametaG_FD_160084 | JGI IMG/M metagenome (GOLD analysis project Ga0194130, IMG submission 160084) | Freshwater microbial communities from Lake Tanganyika, Tanzania - TA2015050 Kigoma 12 surface | ecosystem: Environmental > Aquatic > Freshwater > Lake | place: Tanzania: Lake Tanganyika... | reverse complement strand
GCTCCCCCATTCAGATGTATTTGTATTCCCGATTCCTCGGGTTTACAGGAAGCATCGTGGAGTGTGACGAGTGGTCAAAAAAAGAATATAAAAAACAAGATTTTAATGGGCTGCTTGAGGTAGAGATTGGTGCCATGCAGCAAGATATTATGAAATTACGAGATGCAATTGATATGGGCATGGTGAAACAAGACATGGGAACCGCACGCATCGCTATGCTTCAAAAAGAGCTTCGTGGGGCCATCAAACAACTGAGCGATGAGAAAGTTCTACTGGACAAACAGGGTTTGATTTTGGCAGGCGCCGATCGTGCCCTTAGGGAAATGCTATCTATTTTCCGTGACGATCCAATTGAAGGGCCTTTGCAAGAGGCCTCAATGGGCGTATGGACAAAGATCTTGCAAGAAGAATCTTAAAAATTAGTACGCTATGCTACGAGCATGGCAGGCACCAATCTCTATAGTGTTTATCGACGCACCGCCCGAGCGGCGGCGCAAAAAAGAGTAGTTAAGCAAACATCAACGGTTGACGTAGAACGCGCCAGGAAGGATTTTGGATATTTTTGTGAGGTTGTGGGTAATAAACCGCCAGCCACGCATCACATTGAGTGGCACCAATATCTTTGTACTGGCGTAGATAGCGAGTGTTTAGTCGGTATTGCAGGACCTAACGTTGATATTTTGGCGCCCAGGGGATCTGCGAAATCAACAGTTTTGGGGTTGTACACAGCATGGGCTATTGGTATACATGCTCTGGCAAAAAAACCGTTGAAAATTCTGTATATTTCTTACACTGTAGATGTAGCAAGACCGAAGAGCGCAGCCATCAAAAGAATCATTGAAGAAAGCAAAACGTACTCAGAAATATTTCCAACGGTAAAAATCGCAAAAGGTATCAACTCCAATGAATACTGGAGTATTGACTGGAAGTTTGCAGGTATACGATCGACGGGTGAAGAAGAATTCACCGTCTGTTGTGCGGGCCTAAAAGGTGCTGTGACTTCAAAACGATCACATCTATGTATTATTGATGACGCCATCAAATCCGCAGATGACATCAAAAATAGAGACATCCGAAGCGCCATGGAGGATAACTGGAATTCAGTTATCGTTCCTACTATGTTTGAGGGGGGTCGAGCTATTTGTCTTGGCACTCGTTTCCGTCATGATGATATCCACAACACGACTTTTACCCCTACAAATGATTGGATTCAAATCGTACAATCAGCTATCACTGTAGATACTGAGGGCGAAGAGGTTTCATATTGGCCGGCGTTATGGTCGCTGGAATACTTACAAGATCGTCGGCGACAAGCTCCTATAGCCTTTAGTTTCCAATATCAAAATCAAATTGTAAATACAAGTGAACTCTCTTTATCTCCAGATCTGATTGTAAAGGGGACTATTGGCACTCAATTTGATTCTCTTGGAGTTGGTGTTGATTTATCAGCCGGCATACGCGAACAAAATGACTATACCGTCTTTGTGATGGGAGGTCGTGTTGGGCAAAAAATTCATATTATTGATTGCAAGCGCATTCGAATAATGGGGAATCTTGAGAAATTAGAGTCTTTAATGGAGATGATGGAGGAGTGGGGTGTAATTCACAAAGATAACGACCGATACTTCCCCACTGGATCTAATATCGATATTTGGTCTGAGGCTGTTGCCTATCAAGCATCACTAGAAGCTGATTTCAAACGAATTTGTTTGGGCGACCACGGGCTCTATAACATGCACTGGCATGCTGTTAAAGGGTTTCGTGGCGATAAATTAACTCGTTTTCGGGGCATTATGGGTTTATTCGAGCAGCGTAAGATTATTTTCAACAAGTATCGTCGATTTGGGCCACTTACAGATGAGATCATAAATTTTGGAGTAAGTTCGCATGATGACTGTGTCGACGCCCTTGTTTGGCTGTGTAACGGCTTGATGACAAGAGGTAAACTTGAGCTCCAATTTTAAATTTAGAGGTAAATAGGGATAAAGTATTTTGGACCTAAACTAGGAGAATCTCTTTTAATGTCCACCAGCTACTACACTATTGAGATCGAGCAGGATGCCTATGGCTCCGCAGTGATACCTCTACCCGACGAGTTGTGTCATGACATGGCTCTTCAGCCCAACGAGAGGTTTGATGTCGAAGTTGAAGACGACACAATCACCCTTAAACGTATTGCTGCTGGCTACGATATTGAAGAATGATCATGCTGACTTTTAACTCATGAGCGATAGTCCTAAATCGGCGCTTGATGCTATCCTCAAGGCAGTTATCAACCGCGACGGTACCGGCCCCGCCGATACCATGTTGGTCAACGCTCATTTATCACAGATGCGGATGTTTGGCATCCGTCAGGGCGTTGAATTCTATCCCGGACAAGATAATTTCGGGACGCAGCGTTATGATTTTATTGAGCAGGTCGTCAAATTCAATCAACTTGATGCACGCTTAGACTCAATCTGGGATCGATTCCTAACTTATGGTAAAGGGCTGTTTTACATTCGCCCGACAAAAAAAACATATCGACTTTATTGGTTTGATAAAGACTCTTATCGTTCTTTTTACTCACCAGAGGGTGATCTTGAAGAGGTCATCATCATTTACGCCTACAAAGTAAAATCAAGTCGTGGCTTCCAGGGGGTTGGGCTGAATACCGATAAACGGTATATGCGGCTCCGGATCACCGCAACAGAAATCGAAGAATTTCATAGCGAGCAAGAGATATCTTTTGATATGCCGTCCCTGGAGTACGGCACTTACGACAGGAAAACTCTTGTAAATACCATGGAGTTTATTCCATGCGTTGAGGTTTTCAACAATCCAGATGCCTTTGGCACTGATGGGAGTGGCGAATTTGATTTGATGTCAAATCAAATTATTGCCCATGATGAGATGGTCAAAAACATCCGGGCGAATCTTTCATTTTTTGGTAATCCTACTCTCTTATCGTCGCGTCCAAAACAAGATATTGTTGAATCTGCTGATACTGATCCTGCACAACGTCCGAGTATTGCGAGCGAATCAGGATTCAAATCAGACTTCTTCTTATCTAGCTCCACGTACAAATCAGATAACGTCACAAGGAACCCTCCGGGATACATCGGCCGTCCAGGTAGTGGAATGCGCGTGCCCCGAGTAATCGCAAACCTTGAACCAACAGATCGGGTTGGCTTTATTACACCTAATGCGGTCAGCACTGATCAAGCTAGATATGCTGAGCAGCTGAGGAGCGAGATTCGTCTTGCGCTAGGTGGCATTGATGATCTCAGCATTACAAATGTGACCGCTACTGAGTACAAATCAGCTTACGGACGTGTCAGTGCTACTGCAAAGAAAAAAGCATTAATGCTGTATACATACGGTATTTGTAAATGCCTGGAATTGATGATTTTTCAGGAAGAGCAAATTTTTCGTAAATCTCTTGCTTTTGCATCAGGTATTAAGTATCCGGTCCCACCAGAAGATCCGGCTGATGAGCTGGCGCAGCAAAAATATGAAAAACAAAAGGCCAATTATGAGAAAAAACTACAAAAAGCAATAGAACAAGCTATTGAAACAAAAAAAGTCCCCGAGGGTGTTCTTGGTCTAGCCCCTGACGGGGATAGGACAGTAGATTGGCGCTGGATGGGGCCGGTGTATGAAGATACTGCACAAGATAAACTCAATCAATCTATTTTTACACGTAACCTTCAAGAATTAGGTGTTGATAGCATTGAAGCACTGAAGTATTTATTCCCTTCAAAAACGGATGACGAAATCGCGGGCATGCTCTCGGGTTTTCCATTCCGAATGGTAGGGGAAGTACAGAGGGCCTATTCCTCGTTCATTGATCTAATCAATGCCGAAATGAGGACACCACACCCGCAGCAACCGAATTTACCGATGGCTGCGGATCCGAGATTAGATCTCACCCCCTTCCTTTACCGAACTCTCGAAAGCCTACAAAAAGAGGTAACCTATGCAGGCCGATACCGCAATGCCGACCCAATCGGCACCCCAACTATCCCCGACCCAGCCGATCAGCTACGGGGCTCCGGTGGCGCAGACGGCGGCGCAAGCGCCAGCGGTTTCAACGACACCCCAATGGGTGGCTCCTTACCAGCAGATGGCGGCCCCAGCCCCGCAAATGCAGGCCCAGATGGGGGTCAGCGCCTACCCATCCGCCCCTACGGTATCGTACCCCCAAGCATACCAGGCGCCCCAACCGGCGGAGAACCCGTACAAGGAGGCGTTCAATCGGGTGGTCGGGCTCCTGAGTTCGCCAGTTCAATTCCCCTTCCAGGGTCAACAGTCGAATCTGAGCCCTCAAATCGACCCGGCCAACTACGGTTCCCAGCAGGTTCCCCAGTACAGCAACCTGGGGATGCCGACCTCTATGCCTGGAATCAACAACAACCCGGCATACTCCAACGCTTATTCCCAAACTTCTCAGGAAATCAGCCCCCAGCAACTGAAAGCCAACGGGGTAAGCGACGCAAGTCTTGAGGTAATTGACCATTTTGGTCCCGACGTCCCGGCTGTCCTCAACAACTACGCTTGTCAGCTTGAGGATTCTTTAATCCAAACCAATAATCAGCTGATCGAAGCTGTCAATCTGCTGCAAGAGCTGTCAAACGAGCATCGTGCTTATCAGACCATTCTGACTGATCCGGATGTTCTTGCCGATTACACTTGCGAGTTCTTCGGTGAGAACGGCCCTTATCCCGTGTCTGACGAGGAAGTGGGTTATGGTAATCCGCAAATGCAAGCAGTTGGCCAGCAGTATCAAAGGCCGATGGCTCCTCAGCGTCCTGAGATGCCCATCCCCCCGCAACCCCAGCAACAGGGTAATCCCGTTGATTTCTGGAATAGCTTCGGCCATCTTGCTGAGCGTGATCCGGCCAATGCCTGGCGTTACCTGAATGCTGCCCAGGCCAACCCTGAGGTGTTCCGCCAGAAACTCCTGGTCATGGAATGATTTGTTAGTGGAGTAAATGTAAAATAAGGGGTAGCAAATGCTGCCCCTTTTTATTTAAAAAGGATTATGGAATCAAAAAAAGCTAGTGTTGGGGATAGGGCTGCTGCATTTCTTGCTGCCGTTGGTACCGCTGGTGGACCTATTGGTGCTCCAGGTCTGGTCTCGTTTGGTGCTGGCGATACCGCGAGAATGGTTCAATCCGGCAATGTCGACGAGTATGCAGCTATTCGTGCTTCAGCTCCCCCTGTGGTTGGGAATCCCAATGCTCCCCAACCCCGCATGCCCAGCGATTTAGATGCTAGCTATCTCAAACTCAACCTACCAGGCTCTCCTTTACCGAGAAATGGTCTACTGACCCCTCAGTTTCTGAAAGCTGCTGAGATGACACAAAACCAAGCCCTGGTGAATGAGCAATACATGATGAATCGTTTCCTGCCACCCAGAGGTCAATTACCGATGGGGATTCTTCCTCCCATGCCCCAGAAAAAAGGTAGCCGATGATGGACCATAACAAAGCTAAAAAAGCAGTAAAAAAATCTGAAAATCGAAAAAAACAGAGCGAGGCGCAAGCAGCCATGAATCTGATGGGCATGGCGGCAGCTGCTGGGAGTGCCGGCATTGATCCCGAAATCCAAGCAGCTCAAGTTGACATGCAACCCGCCGATGGGCTTGTGAACCCTTACCATTCCATGGGAGCAATGCAGCCAATGATGTATTCCCCTGGAAATATGCTAGGTGGATATAATTATCCCGTGATGCTTAATCCCGAGGCTTAATAATCCGGATTGATAAAGTATTGCTATAATTTTTTCAATGGAACCAACAGTTCCAGAGTTTAACAGCTTTGGCTGTTGAGTTTGAGATCAATCGATCTCAGGTATCAGCTTCTTCTACGCTGAGAAACCAACATGTTTATTGATAACGACTTTCCCAAGCTGCTGGGCGCGGAGCTGTACCGTCCCCATCCGGCTTATATCGTGGAAATGGCTTGCGAGCCTGTGGTCGTCCACGACTTCACCAAACAGCCTGGTCAAACCGTCCAACTGGATCGTTACCGCTTCTTCGGTAACCCCGGCACGAAAACCAGCCGTGAGCGTACCCAGGATCAAACCATTGGTACTGCCAACAGCCGGTCTATTGTGAAGGACAAGGTGCTGGTGTCTCTCCGTGAGTACACCGGTCCCGCCGACCCGAACAACACCACTCTCCCGAGCACCTTCAAGATTGCTCGCGAGACTCTGATGACGGCTCAGCGCTTGCTGTTGGACACCGGGAACTTAAATATGTTCCACCAGTCCATCGGCTCGCTGACTTTGCTCGATGACTATCGCCGCTGGCGTGATCGTGTGTTCCTGGACGAACTGTTCAAAGCTGAATCACGGGGTCAATCTTCTGATACCCAAGGTGGTTTCTACTATCCGAACAACAAGTCCAAGACCTCTTCCACGACTCTCACCGCCTACACTGCCACTGAATTCGCTTCCGAGCGCTTCAAGTTCAACGTGAAGACTGACCTTCTGAACGTTGTGAAGAGCCTGCGTAAGCGTAACGTGCCCGTCTTCGCCGATGGCTATTATCGTTGCATCGCCGATCCCTCGTTTATGAAGGATCTGCGTGCTGATCAAGGCTTCCGCGAAGTTGCGCGTTATCCTGGCACCGGCATGCCCAACCCCCTGATGGGTGCTATGGCCCCCAACGCCTCCATCTATGGCGGCGGTCAGTATGGCCAGGCTCAATTTGTGGCTGGCGAACCTGTTATGCCTTCCGGCTTTGTGTTTGAAGGTGTGCGGTTCTTCGAATCCACTAACTTCGCCAGCAAGACCATCACTGTGAACACTGGCGATGGTAGTGGCGCTATTTCTCACGACACTCCTCCAGCGCTTTTCTTTGGTCCTCAAGCAGTTGGCGTGGGCATCGGTGGTCCGAACGCTCAAGTTCTGATCAATAACAACGACGATTTCAGCCGCTTCATCATCTTGATTTGGCAGCTGTACGCCGGTTTCGCGAACCTGAATAAGGATTTCGTGACCGCTGCTTTCACCATCATTTGAGGTAGGAGGTAACTAAAAATGGCAACTTACAAAGAAGAAGCCGGTGCTATTCTGCAGCCCGGTAATCAGATTAATCGCCTCTCCTCCTACAACCATGAAGGTGTGTACGGATGGCCTGGTGTTGAAGCCTATGAGCTGATTGGTTTTGTCAAGATCGATAACTTGGCTGCCGATAAAGCCAGCTTTAAGAGCTTCAGCATCACCGTCCCGTCCCCCGACCGTCGTACTGATGATCGGGTTCGCGACAACCGTACCTCCCTGGTTGTGCAAGCGAGTGCAGCTCGCCCCGCTTACGTCTACGGTGCCTCTTTAGCGCTTGCTGAAGATATCCCCTCTGGTGGCCTCGCCGGTTATCCTGCATCGCCCGTGACTTGCGCTCTGGGTGGTACCTCTACTGAGCTCCTGCTCCTTGGCCCGGATAACGCTGGTGTGCCCTTTGGTGTTCCCGCGACTCAAGCCAACGGTTTGGCTGCTGCTAGTGCCAGTCTGACAATTGCCTCTTCGGCTATTGCCCAGGGTTCTAGCGATACAACCACCGGCGACCTGCCTTTCTGGTCCACTGTCACCACCGCTGGCATCGTTGCTGCAGACGCAGCGAACTCGATGTTCTTCAAGGTGACGGCTGATACCACCTTCAAGGTGTATAACGTCGACGCCATCACTAACACCACTATTACCGGTGATGGTGTGTTCATCAGCTCTGACGACAAAGATGCTGGCAAAGCGGGCTTCCTGGTCTGCCGCGTCAACTATCTGCGTCCGGCTGCTGCTGCGAGCTGGAACGATATCCAGACCTTCGTTGACTTCGCCTCTCAAGTTGGCGGTAGCGACACCTGATTCATTTTTCGAATCTATACGAGGGGGCTCAGTGAGCCCCTTTTTTATTGGGTTGTGAGATAAGATTTAGTTTGTTAGGCTTAGCAGAGACTTAAATTACACCAATGCTGTATCAATACCGTGTCACTGGCGGTTTAGTCGAGATGGTTTCCAAGCATGGCGATGGAATCGTCATGTGTGTTGATTCTCAAGATGAGGTTTTGTATATCGAGGAATCTGACCTCACGCCTCATTTGGAGGCAACAACTGAAAAACTTAGGACAGAGGAGCGTCTCACGGAACAACTTCAATCCGAAGGGGTCAACCCCGCAATTCCTACCAAAAAAGAAACATTTCCTCTTGATGTTCGCATCAACATCAACACGGCGAGTGCCCGCCAAATTGCAGACACATTACCTGGAGTTGGCCTCAAAACAGCTCGCGATATCAAAGATCTCCAACTATCTTTACCTGGCGAGAGATTTCAGAAATTAGAGCAGCTAAGGGCTATCAAGCGTATTGATTGGGATGAAATTTTCAAGGAAAATTTAGTGCGAGTCGAGTAATTATTTGCGCGTGCTAGTGTGTTATTGGATATATCTGAGAGGGTATACCAGTAACGCATTCTGTTTAAGTAATGCAATTAGATACCTTTCTTAAGTCAAAAGTACGTTGGCATTTAGGCTATAACCTAACGTCAGTACCGGCTGGAGATCAGGCTCGTCTAGAAGAGGCTATCAATAATATTCCTGACTCCTACTGGTATTCAAAAATTGTGGAGCAAGTCAGTCGGTGCGATGAGGCTGAAAAGCGCACTGACATGACTGGTAGTGTCAATAACAATTCAGTGCCACGCAGCCGTGTAGAAAGCATCGCTGGTGATGTGGATCGGACAATTGCGACATCTGATTTTAGAGAGACATTGAAAACCTGGTCCGCAATTTATTTGTACGAGACAGATCGTTTAGCACTTCACCTTTATGTTCCTAATTATCGTAACCCCGAGCAGGCTCGATATCGATTCAATCGCGAAGGCGCTGAGTTTATCCAAGCATTACCGGGTCCCGCTGATGTTGCTGTCGGCACCAGGTTGATGCTTTCAAATAATTTCCGATAATTTATATTCATAATCATGGCTCAATTAAAAGCACAACAAATTGCGTCTTTACTGAGAAATCAGGGAGTAGCACCGGAGAAAATTCCAACGATGACGGCCATCGCTCTAGCCGAATCTGGTGGCCGTACAGAAGCTTTTAATCCTGTTGGCTTGGACAGATCGTATGGACTATTTCAAGTAAATATGCATGGGAATTTAGGTCCTGCAAGAATGAAAGAATTTGGCCTCAAAACTGAACAACAGCTTTTTGATCCGGCTACTAATGTTCGCGCTGCCAAGGGGATATTGAATAGTCAGGGTCTAGGTGCTTGGTCCGTGTATAAAAGCGGAAAATATAAGGAGTTTTTACCTCAAGCTCAGCAAGCCGCAGCACAGCTCGGAACACAAGAGCAAAAATCAGATCAAGCAGGTTCTGGACGCACCATAATTGTTCTTGGTGACCGAGATGAGAAAGAGGACCCGCTGAACTTTTTGGCTCGTTATAGATCTAATCTCGATAGTCAAATGCCAGAAATAAAGTCGCAAATCGATCCAACAGCCTTGTTAGCAACTGCATTCCAACAACAACCGCTCATGAGTTAAATACATGACTCGGCTTATAGATGCTGGCTATATTTCACCTCCTGGGGAGGATGTATTTCCGACAACTGGACCACATCTTGATGTGCGTGTTCTTAACAAAGAAGGAAAGTATATAGATCCGAATACGATTCGGTCTCTTCTCACCCGCCTAAAAGTTGGTAAGGACAAGACACCTTTATACAGACAAACTGGAGATTCTTATACGGCTGCATTTCCAATTACATCTGGTTTTGGAAAACGCACTGCTCCCACTGCTGGTGCCTCAACCCAACATATGGGCGTTGACTTTGGTATACCTGAAAAAACAAAACTGTCTTGGGAAGGGCCGGGTACATTCACACCAGGCAAGGGATACGGAACAATACAGACAACAGACGCTCAAGGTAACCCATTTGAAGTTCAATTATTGCACACCAAAGGAGGGCAGCCTACAGAAGCGCAACCCTCAAAGGACTCCCAAACAACTTTTGCCGGGGATACGATAATTGTGCTTGGCGGCGGTAAACAGCGTCAGACAACAGAAGATTTTTTAAAAAGATACGCAGATGAAATTATGTCATCAGAGGTACCACAATTTAGGTCAGTCATCAATCCATCTGCGATGTTAGCTCAAGCTTTTCAACCTCAAGAATTACTGACCTGATGAGATTCGCATCTGTTCCTGGATATTACCCCAGTTTTCCGGTGACATACCAAAATATGTACCAGGATTACCAGATGACAACAGCCGG
>Ga0194130_10009205_pt1 | contig 10256 bp, 10 predicted proteins | sample TA2KigsurfametaG_FD_160084 | JGI IMG/M metagenome (GOLD analysis project Ga0194130, IMG submission 160084) | Freshwater microbial communities from Lake Tanganyika, Tanzania - TA2015050 Kigoma 12 surface | ecosystem: Environmental > Aquatic > Freshwater > Lake | place: Tanzania: Lake Tanganyika... | reverse complement strand
TTGTAGAGGCCCAAGGACCAGGTGCCCAGCAGCCGTCCGACGAACAGGCGGTCGAGGTGATTGAGTGTCCAGTTGACCCAATTGGTCATGAACACCGCCTGCCCCACACCGAGCATTTCGCGGGCGGGGACATACCAGAGCAAGGGTTTGAAAGGATGGGGCCTGACGATCAGGCTCGCTGCGGCGACCAGAGCCAGGTGCACCAGCCACGCGCTGACCAGGGCATCCACGCCCGCCTGGTTCCAGGCCAGGGGCAGGCCAACCAAACCGTAGCCGACGAGGTAACTCAGCAGCTGAATCAGACCCAGGCTGCGGAAGTCCAGCGCCCGAGTCAGCAGATGGGTCGCCGGCGCAGCCGCTGCCTGCAGCAGGCAGCCCAGCGACATCCAGCGAATCACCGCCTCGGCTGCGGGCTCGCGCATCGTCTGCGCAATCGTGGGCGCCAGCGCCTGCAGAGCGAGCAGGGCGGCCAGACCCATGAGCAGTTGCTAAGTCCAGGCAAAGCGAATGTCAGCCTCCTCAAGCTCGGCGCGCTGCATCAGGTTCCAGCTCAGGCCAAAACCGGCCAGAAAGCCAGCCAGGGTGAGCGTGACCAGACCGATGGCGAAGACGCCAAAGACTTGCGGTCCGAGCATTCGCGCCAGCCAGATCTGAATGAGCAATTGCAGTACCAGTCGCGCCGCTGAGGTCAGGACACTCCAGCGCACCGCCTGAGCACCCGCCTGCCCCAAGGGTCGATTCACGGTATGGCCCTGCGACAGGAGGGAAACGCAGCGGAGATCTCTCGCATGTTCCTATGGTGTCGCGCCCTGCAGTGACGCGCTGTCAGCGTTCTGCGCAGCCCTGTGTGGGAGCCGCGCCCTCGCGGCGATGCGGCGCTTGTGCGCAGGCCTGATCGCGCCGAGGGCGGCGCTCCCACAGGGCGGCTCGGGACGCCCATCGGCAGGGCAGCAACAAAAAGATCGGCACCGCACCCAAGACGCTGATCCGACCAGCGCCGTCGGCTTACATGCCCACGTAGTTCGGCCCGCCGCCGCCCTCGGGCGTGACCCAGACGATGTTTTGCGTCGGGTCTTTGATGTCGCAGGTCTTGCAGTGCACGCAGTTCTGCGCGTTGATCTGTAGCCGCTGGCCGCCGCCGTCGGCCGCTACGAACTCGTATACGCCGGCCGGGCAGTAGCGGCTCTCGGGGCCGGCGTACTGGGCCAAGTTGGTGGCCACCGGCACGCTGGCATCCTTGAGCGTCAGGTGGGCCGGCTGGTTTTCTTCGTGGTTGGTGTTGCTGATGAACACGCTGGACAGCCGGTCGAAGGTGAGCTTGCCGTCGGGCTTGGGGTAGCTGATCTGCTGCATCTCGGCCGCTGGACGCAGCTTGGTGTGGTCTTTGACCGTGTTGTGGATGGTCCAGGGCGGAGTGCTGATGCCCACCTTGGGCAGGAACCAGTGCTCCACGCCGGTCATGAGCTTGCCCACGAGCGGGCTCTTCTTGAACCAGTTCTTGAAGTTGCGGTAGGTCCACAGCTCTTCGTGCAGCCAGCTGGTCTTGAACTTGTCTTCAAAGGCCGTGAGCTCGTCCTGGGCGCGGCCGGCAGTCACGGCCTCGAAGGCGGCCTCGCCGCAGAGCATGCCGCTCTTGATGGCGGCGTGGCTGCCCTTGATACGCGCGGCGTTCAGAAAGCCCGCGTCGCAGCCGACCAGCGCTCCCCCGGGAAACACGGTTTTGGGCAGGGCCTGCGGTGTGCCGTTGTTGAGCGCGCGGGCGCCATAGCCAATGCGCTTGCCGCCTTCGATGTGCGCACGGATGCTCGGGTGCGTCTTCCAGCGCTGCATTTCCTCAAACGGGCTCATCCAGGGGTTTTGGTAATCGAGGCCGATCACATAGCCCAGCGTGACCTGGTTGCCCTCGAGGTGGTAGAGAAAGCCGCCGCCAAAGGCCTCGTCATTGAGGGGCCAGCCGGCGGTGTGCACCACCAAACCGGGTTTGGCCTTGTCGGCAGGAATCTCCCACAACTCCTTGATACCGATGGCAAAGGTTTGCGCGTCCCTGCCTTTGGTGAGCTTGAACTGTTCGAGCAGCTGCTTGCCCAGGTGGCCGCGCGCGCCCTCGGCGAACACGGTGTACTTGGCATGCAGCTCCATGCCGAGCTGAAAGTTGTCGGTGGGCTCGCCGTCCTTGCCCAGGCCCAGATGGCCGGTGGCTACGCCTTTGACCGCGCCACGCTCGTCGTAGAGCACCTCGGCGGCGGTAAAGCCCGGGAAGATTTCAACGCCCAGCGCCTCGGCCTGTGTGGCCAGCCACTTAACCAGGTTGCTCAGCGAGATGACATAGCAGCCATCGTTGTGGAAATTGCGCGGCATCAGCCAGTCGGGTGTGCGCTGCGCGCCGGTTTCGGACAGCACCAGCAGGTCGTCGCCGGTGACTGGCTGGTGGAGCGGCGCACCCAGCTCTTTCCAGTTGGGAATGAGCTCATTGAGCGCACGCGGATCCATCACCGCGCCCGAGAGAATGTGCGCACCGGGCTCAGAGCCTTTTTCCAGCACCACCACCGAGACCTCCTGGCCCTTGTCTTGCGCCAACTGCTTGATGCGGATGGCCGTGGTCAGACCAGCAGGGCCGGCACCGACGATTGCCACGTCGTAGTCCATCGTTTCGCGTGGACCGAACTGGGCCAGCAGATCTGGGGGGGTCATGGGGGCTCCGGGATAATAAAGAGATTCGAGTGGCAATTTTATGCAAGACACTGCTGATTCGCTCGACCCTGGAAAAACTTGTAAATCCCATCTATCAGGAGCTCGTATGCGGATCGAGATCCCAGAAAAAAAGAAGTGGCTTTATGAAATGCAGTTGCCCGTGCGCTGGGGTGATATGGATGCGATGGGCCACCTGAATAACACCAGCTATTTTCGTTACATGGAGACCATACGCATCGATTGGCTCAACAGCTTCAATCAGGTGCCGGCCGCCGATCGGGAAGGCATTGTCATCGTCAATGCCTTTTGTAATTTCTACAAGCAACTCGAATACCCTGGTCAGGTACTGCTCAAGATGTACGCCAGCGATCCGGGCAGAACCACCTTTGAAACTTGGGTCACCATGGAGCGAGCCGATGCGCCCGGCTTTGTGCATGCGGCTGGCGGCGCGACCACCATGTGGGTGGATTTCCCCAATCAGAAGGCCTTGCCCTTACCCGAATGGTTGCGTGAGATGGTGACGCCCTGAATCAGGCCGATCGCCGCGAGGGTATTCGTGGGAGCGCCGCCCCGGCGCGATTTCGGCGCCCAGATCCCTATCAACCCTTCTGCTTGGGTACCCGTCCCATCAGATAGAACTCGGGGTTGGGCATCATGCCGGAGAAGCTGGCCATGCGGTTGGACAGGCCAAAGAAGGCGGTGATGGCGGCGATGTCCCAGGCGTCCTCGTCATCGAAGCCGTGGGCGTGCAGGGCGGCAAAGTCGGCATCCTCGATGTTATGGGAGTGCAGGCAGACCTTCATCGCAAAGTCCAGCATGGCGCGCTGGCGCGGCGTGATGTCGGCCTTGCGGTAGTTGACTGCCACCTGATCGGCCAGCAGCGGCTTTTTTTCGTAGATGCGCAGGATGGCCCCATGCGCCACCACGCAATACAGGCAGTGGTTGGCCGCGCTGGTGGCCGTGACGATCATCTCGCGATCGCCCTTGGTGAGATGACCCGTCTCCTTGAGCATCAGCGCATCGTGGTACGCAAAAAAAGCCCGCCATTCGGCTGGTCGGCGGGCCAGGGCCAGAAAGACATTGGGTACAAAGCCGGCTTTTTCCTGCACCTCCAGGATGCGCCCGCGGATGTCTTCGGGCAGGTCGGTCAGGGCAGGGTGGGGGTAGCGACTCATGATATGGGGCCTTGAATTCCAAACGGCCAATGATACGGGGCCCTATGCTTGGGACTTTTAATGTCTGGAGCCTAGCCAATGGACGATCGCAAACCTTCATCGCCGACCGACAAAGGTCCGGCCTACGACCGCGGCCTCAAGCTACGCAAGCAGGTGATGGGCGAGTCCTATGTGGCCCGCGCCCTGTCGGGTGTGACTGAGTTTTCAGAGGCGATTCAGGACCACATCACCCGCAAGGCCTGGGGCGATGTCTGGCAGCGCCCGGGCCTGGACCTCAAGACCCGCAGCATCATCACCGTGTCGATTCTGACCGCCCTGGGCAAGCAGCACGAACTCAAGGGGCATGTGCGCGGCGCGCTCAATAACGGAGTGACGCCGCAGGAGCTGCAAGAGTTGCTGCTGCACGCCGCGGTGTACTGCGGCATCCCCACGGCCGTCGATGCGTTTCGTACGGCGGCGGAGGTGGTGGACGGGGAGGGGCGGGCCTAGAGCACCCAGTGGGTCTTCCAGATGAGTTGGTCTCCCAACGCAAGGACCGTCGTCTGGCAGCTCTCAAGAATGATCACCTGATCGGCGATTTTTGAGAAGTCGTCATGGGTTGTGAATTTGCCCTCACTGCTGATAAACAGCCGGGTATCCGTCTTGCCATCGGCGTTGAAGTCGATCTGTTCAGATTGGATAAAGGCGCCCAGGTTCTCAAATTTATCCTGTGTCGCGATACCGAACAAATCGCGGAGGTTGATCTTGTCCGCCTGAGCCCCTGTGCCTATGTGGAAGTCCTTGATTCGATCGATATCGGGCGAGCCCGGTTGCCCAGCATCCCTGTGAAGCCAAACAAACTCATCGCCGCCCCCGCCGCCTGTAAAGGTCTGATTGCCAACGCGGTTGAGGAACAACTCGTTTTTGCCGGCTCCCTCGGGCGGAACGCTTGAGTCTGTCCATAGATCCTCGAGCCCGCTGCCGCGATCGATTCGGATCAGTTTATGGGCGATGCTCTCATTGCCTGCCTGATCAGCGGCCCACAGTGTGACGGTGTAGTAGCCATCGATCAAATCTTCAAGGCCCTCCTGCGCGAGTACGAGATCGTTTCCTGACTCCTTGAGCTCCACCCCCAGCAGCTTCGCCTTCCAGGATGAGGCGCCCTCCACAGCGAAGGCCAGCTTGACATCCTTGCCTGTGTCAGTAACCTCCAGGGCCAGCTTGCTTCCATCCGGATTGCCGAGCCTGATGCTCGGCGCCAGGGTGTCATAACTCAGCCCCAGCGTATTCGATGAGAGACCGCCGTTTCCCGCCTTATCGGTGTAGGTTGCGGCAGCTACCCCCAAAGAGGCTTTACCACTGTTGATGCCGGAGGTCGGCGTGAAAAGGGCCGTGCGGGTCAGTCCACTGCCACTCAAAGTCCCCAGTGTGCCGCCGCTGACGACGATGTCCTCGCGGGTAAAGCTGGTACTCGGGTCCTCGCTGAAGGTAAAGGTGATGAGGACGGTCTCGCCAGCCTTCAGGGTCGTTTTGTCGCTGGAGATGCGGAGGCTGGGAGGGGTCCCGACGCCACCGCCACCGCCACCGCCGCCACCACCACCACCCAACGCTGCAGCAGCCAAACCACCGGCGGCCAGACCTCCCGCACCGACACCGGCGGCAGCGGCCGCTGTACCCCCGGCTGCCGCACCTCCTACCGCCACGCCACCTGCGGCCCCGCCACCTGCAGCCAAGCCCGCAGCGCCGAGGGCGGCGAACTGTGTGCTGCCCAGCACATGCGAGATGGCCAGTCCATCGGCCATGGCCACAAGGTCATCGGCTTGCGCGGCAGTGCTGGGGATAAAGGGGTATGTGAGATTGTCTTCAGCCACCCCCGTGAAGTTGCCCGGGGCGACGGCATAGAAATCTTCCACGATGAGGTCGGGTTGCTCGGCTCGGAATTCATCCAGGTGGATGGCCAGATCCTTGCCGCGGCGGCGCGCATGTACCTGCTGAGGCGCGCGTCCGGTCGCCGCGTCGATCAGCAGATATTGCGCGCCCGGCACCGCTGTTACTTGGAGGGGGGCATTTCGGTCGGCCGGTAACGGCATCGTTACCGGTGCGACGGAGGGGGTCGTATTTGTGCCCTGTAATGGGGCTCGCGTGGCTTCGAGGATGGTGAGTTGGTAGGCCTTGGACTTCATGGCTCTGATGAATGGCGGATGGCAGTGATAACGATTTCGACGCGGCGATTGGGGGCATTACAGGCCCGTTGATCGTCCCGGCTTATGCCCTGTTTTTTGCAGTCGGCCACTAGCAGTTGCGCGATACCCAGACCTTCGGCTCTGATCTTGTGGGCCGGCAGGCCGCTGGTCATCAGGATCTTGCGCACTGTTTGGGCGCGCTCGTTGGCTATGCGCTGATGGGTTGCCGGCGGGCCCATCGGATCGGTGTGGCCCTGGATAACCACGCTTTGAATGTGATGAGGCCGCTCACGCAGGGTGCGCGCAATGCGTACCAGTTCGGCGTGTCCCTGGGGGCTGAGATCCTTGACCCGGTAACCGCCAAACCGAAACAGCATTTCGCCAGACAGTGTGTGGCGCCGTTTTTCGGGCAGCGAACTCGGAACGGGATCGTCGGCGGCCGGCTTCCTGGGGGTGGCCGCTACGGCGGTCTGTGCCAAGCCGGCAGTCGGGGGCACGGCTTGGGGTGCGCTGGGGCTCGATGCCAGCGGCGCGGCCGCCATGAGTGTTTCACCGGGTGGGGCGGTGCGACATTCCTGCCCCGAGGGCAGACGAGACAAGGCATGGACCTGGCGTCGCAGGCCTTGCATCGAGGGCTGGGGATCTCCGGAGGCGGCCCTGAAGGGTCGGGGAGCCGTGGGTGCAGCCACTTCGATGTAGGTGATGCTGTTGGATTTGACCTCGATCAGCAAGCTGGGCCGCTGCCGCAGTCCGTTGGTGGCTTGACCGCCGACCTTGAGTTCAATCAGGCCTGGGCAGACTTGCGCTTCTGAAAACCCGCCGGGCAACAGCGAGGTGTGGAGGCGCTCGTCAACCAGGATATCGGTGGGCAGGGTACCGGACAGACCTGAACTGGCCTCGGGGCGGCGGATGAAAACGATCAGGCCCGCGTTCTGGGCCAGGCTTAGTCGGGGGGTGTCCTCCGCGCTGGCAAAAGTTTCCCATTTGTAGGGTGAAGTCTGTGTGTGGCCAGCCACAGACAGAAGACAAAGACAGGTTGCGATGCTGGGGGCCAGAAGGCGGCTCAGGGGCAGACTCATCGGCATGGGGGTTGGGATTCCGTTTGTGTAATTCCGGCTCTTAAAGCGGCCAGATTGTGGCTCAGTGTATTTAAAAAATATAAGTATTTTTTAAAAACAAATATAAATATTGTATTTTTTGACTCTATGGCGGCGCTTGGGAGGACCTGCGCAGGGACTTAGCCCACGAGCAGCTTGTGCACCAGGTCGGCCGTGCTGGAGGCCCGGTATTTGCGCATCAGGCTGGCCCGGTGGATTTCCACGGTGCGATGGCTGATGCCCAGGGCCCGCCCGATGGTCTTGGCGGTCTGGCCCTCCATGAGGTGCGCTGCCACTTCGCGCTCGCGCGGAGTCAGTTCGGCGGTGACTGGACGGCGCGAACTCAGATCTTCGAAGCTCCAGATGCCCGCCTCATGGGGGGCCTGCGGGTTGAGGGCGCGGCCGGTGACATGACACCAGAAGTTCTCGCCAGCGAGCCGACCGCCGAGGCGACGCATGATCCGGTCGTCGGCGTAGACGCCGCGACTGCGCAGGATGGTGGTCAGCCTTTGTCCCATGCGCTCATACTCGTCGGCGCTTGGGTAAAGGATGCGAAAGGATTGGCCCAGGAGTTCATCGCGCCCAGCGCCAAACATTTCGCACAGACGCTGATTGCAGTCGACCATGATGCGTTGACGCGAGAGCACCATGCCAATGGGCGCCAGATCGAAGGCCAGACGGTAATCGGCCTGAGGCGATGCTGCTCTGAGCGGCTCCCGGGCCTCTTCAGTTCGGTTGGCCATGGGGGTTTTTAATTAGGCAATACTACGTAATCAGGTACGTAGTATCGTAGGCGCTGATCGGGCCAAGTTCAAGGAGGCCCGTTTCGGATCTTGATGTTCAGGAGGCGTTCGTGAAGAAGATTTTTCCGTCGGCCGCAGCTGCGCTTGAGGGCGTGGTACAGGACGGCCAGTTGATCGCCGTCGGCGGCTTTGGCCTGTGTGGTATCCCCGAGGCCCTGATTGACGCGCTGCGCGACAGTGGCGTTAAGAACCTGACCGCTATTTCCAACAATGCCGGCGTCGACAGCTTTGGCTTGGGCAAGCTGCTGGAGACGCGGCAGATCCGCAAGATGATCGCCAGCTATGTGGGTGAGAACAAGGAGTTCGAGCGTCAGTATCTGGCCGGTGAGCTCGAGCTCGAATTCACGCCGCAGGGTACGCTGGCTGAAAAGCTGCGCGCCGGCGGGGCCGGTATTGCGGCCTTCTTCACCAAGACCGGGGTCGGGACCCTGGTGGCCGAAGGCAAGGAGACGCGCGAATTCGAAGGCGAAACCTATGTCATGGAGCGCTCGCTGCTGCCCGAGGTGTCTCTGGTCAAGGCCGATATCGCCGACACCTCGGGCAATCTCCGGTTCCGCTACACCGCGAGAAACTTCAACCCGGCAGTGGCCATGGCCGGCAAGGTCTGCATTGTCGAAGTCGAGAAGATCGTGCCCCTGGGTCAGTTGCACCCTGACGATATTCATCTGCCGGGCATCTATGTGCACCGGTTGGTGCTCAATACTCAACCGGAAAAGCGCATCGAGAAGCGCACCGTCACCGTCAAAGCAGGAGTCTGAACCATGCCCTGGACCCAAGAACAGATGGCTGCGCGCGCTGCGCAGGAGTTGCAGGACGGTTTTTATGTCAACCTGGGCATCGGTATTCCGACTCTTGTGGCCAATTACACCGGTGACAAAGAGGTTTGGCTCCAATCGGAGAACGGCATGCTCGGTATCGGCGCGTTCCCGACCGAGGATCAGGTCGATCCGGATCTGATCAATGCGGGTAAGCAGACGGTGACGACCATCGCCGGCTCGTCGATCTTTGGCAGCCATGACAGCTTTGCCATGATTCGCGGCGGCAAGATCAACCTGTCCATTTTGGGCGCCATGCAGGTCAGCGAGCGCGGTGACCTGGCCAACTGGATGATCCCGGGCAAGATGGTCAAGGGCATGGGCGGGGCGATGGATCTGGTGGCCGGCGTGCCGCGGGTGATCGTTCTGATGGAGCATGTGGCGCGCAAGAAGGACGGAAGCGAGGATCACAAAATCCTGACTCAGTGCACCTTGCCCCTGACCGGGGTGGGTGTGGTCGATCGCATCATCACCGACCTCGGCGTGATGGATGTCACCCCACAAGGCCTGAAGGTGGTTGAATTGGCCCCCGGCGTCAGCCGTGAGTTGATCGCATCGAAGTCCAGCGTCAACCTGATCTTCTGATCCGCGCTGACCGGCCGCGATGAGCGACGAGCTGATTGGCTATCTGCTGGCGGTCTGTAGCTTGAGCAGCTTCACCCTGTCGATCATGGTCACACGGCTGGCCTCGCCGCATTTGTCGATGCCCCTGGGCTTTGTGGTGTCGACCACCGTCAATGTTCTGGTGGCCAGCCTGATCGTTGTGGCGGATCAAGTGTGGCAGCCGCATCCGATTGGCTGGCACGCCCAGGCCTTCTGGGCGTTCGTGGCGGCGGGAGTGTGCGCCACCTTCATGGGGCGATGGCTGTTCTACGAAGCGGTTTCGCGCTTCGGTCCGGAGCGCACCAGCGTCTTTCAGATCGGTATTCCGGTCTTCACTGCTGCGCTGGCGTGGTTGTTGTTTGATGAGCGCCTGAGTCTGCCTGCTTTGGTCGGTATGGCTCTGTCGGTCACGGGCTTGCTGATCGTCGGCCACAAGCGCGGCGCTCTCCGGCTCGGCTCGTCCGGCGGGGGGTTTTCTTTGGCGAACTCGCTGCTGATCCTCGGTTTTGGCAGCTCGGCGGCCTACGCCAGCGGCAATCTGATGCGCGGCTATGCGGTGCGCGAGTGGCCCGAGCCGGTCATCGGCGCCCTGGTGGGGGCGGTGGCCGGACTGATCCTGCATGTGGCGATCACGCCCGGCAAGGGTGATTTGCTGGCGCAGTTGATGCGCGCATCGCGGCGCGGCCTGCTGATGTTCGCTGTGGTGGGCCTGGGTAACATCGGCGGCCAGATTTTCAGTATTGCCTCCATGCGCTACATCCCGATCAGCATCGCGGTCCTGATCGGAATGTGCACGCCGCTGCTGGTGTTTCCGCTCGGTCGCTTGATGTTGGCTGACAGCGAGCCCTGGACCTTTAAGCTGCTGGGCGGTAGCACCTTGGCCCTGGCCGGCATTGTGCTGGTGGTGATG
>Ga0194130_10009204_pt1 | contig 10257 bp, 13 predicted proteins | sample TA2KigsurfametaG_FD_160084 | JGI IMG/M metagenome (GOLD analysis project Ga0194130, IMG submission 160084) | Freshwater microbial communities from Lake Tanganyika, Tanzania - TA2015050 Kigoma 12 surface | ecosystem: Environmental > Aquatic > Freshwater > Lake | place: Tanzania: Lake Tanganyika... | reverse complement strand
AGGAGGTTATGAAATGAGCAACGAACATGACGAGGAGATGTTAGCTATAAACGATCAGGCTCTTGAATACGTTTATGAGGAGCTTAACGAACTCAGGGAATTAATAGAGCGTGACAGAGAAATAATTCAAGTTATGCAGCAATTAATATCGAACTTGCAAAGCAAGATAGATTTTTTAGAAACCGCATTAAAAACAAGCAACCAAAGAGGTAAGAAAAATGAACAATAAAAAACTGCTAACTATCAGAAATCACGCAACAACTGCTCTGAAATGGGGAATATACCTTGCGCCTATAGCGTTCTATGCTCTTGATGCGCATTCGACTGGTTTTGATTTTGATAAGGCTAAAGTAGCGACAATAGACCCTTTGGAGAAGTTTATTAATAGCACCTACAAGACAGGAATTTTTATCTCAGGGCTAGTAGGGCTATTTTTAAACAGACAAGGAGATTTGTACGACAAAGCAGCGGGATTTGGCAAAGGCATTTTAGCTGGTGGTTTAATAGTAGCAGCAGCGAAAGCGGGATTAAGTATGGTTTAAGGTTACAAAATGGAAAGGATAATTTTAAACAAGGCATTAAATAAAGAAGTGAAACTTTACGGTTTAAGTTACCTAGGAATAATGGGAGCTTGCGCAATAGGAATAATTGTCTGGATGTGTTTAGGAATGATATTCGGGATATTAGGCTTTGGTGTTGGCTATACTATTTCTGCGTGTGTTGCGCGCCACTGGCATAACGGCGATATTCAGCGAGTACTATACTGGCACCTACCTGCTAGCCGTTTATTTGGCGGTAAATATTTACCTGAATCACACAAAAGATGTTTCATATAAGAGGTATATATGGATTTAACAACGGCAACACTAGGAAGTAGCAGGATAGTTAGGCAAAGAAACCTGTTTTTATCTTTGACGGTTCTTTTAGCCCTTACAAGTGCAGCTTTAAGCCTTAAAGTTGCAACCCAGGAAGAAAGAATAGTGATGGTACCACCACTTTCAAGTAACGTGACTATTTCTAACAAGAAAGTATCAAGCAGCTACTTAGAGCAAATGAGTATGGTGTTCTTAAACTCCCTGCTTGATCTATCAAGTGTCGATGTGCTGCACAAACGTGACATGATCTTGAAATATACCTCAAACAGTGACGCAAGCTTTGCAAAGAAGATCAACGAGTACTTTGCCGATGCTTTAGAGAAGTATAAGAACTTTGATCTTGTTACATATTTCACAGTTAAGAACATGGAAATTAACGAAGCTACGGGTGAAGTAATAGCTCACGGTACTCTAACGTCAAGGTACGGCAAGCACGGTTTTGAGTCTAACCCTGCTTCTTACGCCTTGAGCTTTGAATTTAGCGGTGGGTACTTAAGGCTTAAGGAGTTTGAGTCTGCAAGTAAAGAAAAAGATAAAGTTAATGAGGAAATGAAATGAATAAAACTGATTCTAGTCCTAACGTCATAATTTTCAAAGCAATAGATCATGCTATTTGGTTTAGCTTAATTTTATTCATATTCGATTGGATTAATAAGGAGACTTTCTTTCTCTTTATTCTTTTTGTTAGCATAACATCTTTTGTATTAGTCAGAGATTTTCGTAAATCATTATCTAGTCCAATAAAAGAAATGAAGTTTAGCGGCGATATAGACGAGCTAACTAGGAAAATGATAGGAGCATTAGGGTTATATGTAACAAGTAAAATAGGCAATTACTACGTCTATAAGACTTGCAACAGGATATTACCGAATGCTCAATATTTAGTCAGGGACTACGGCAATTACTGTACGATGATTCTACCTTGGGGTCATGCTCATAATATCATAAGTGCCTTGGGGTTAGAGCCAATCAAAGAGCAGGCCATTATTTCTAATACTACAACACTATGAATCGAATGGTAATATATATGCAAGACAGTAAAACTATTGATTTTAATAAAGGTTTAAGAAGTAGAGCTGGCTGTTCTCTGAATGCTTGCAGGTCTCTTGGTATCCAAGAAAAGACACATAATGTTAACACAGCAACAAGTGGGATAAACCATTTTTCAATAAGTAATTGTAAACAAGAGAATACGAACACCCAGAATCTATCTCCCAGTTCATCTAAACTAGAATCGCTTGCTAGAACCTCAGAAACTGGAAGAACGCTTACAGCGGAACCAAGTAAGAGAATACCCAATATTGATATAAAATATTTCATAAATGTTATGACAAAGCGGATTTATAGCTATCTTAATTTAAAAAGCAGTTACTTTCAAATTATTCTAGCTCTAGCTTTTTCTACCACTTCTTTTGCCAATACTGAGTTTAGATTCACTCCACGCTCTAAGATAGAAGCACAAATATCCTCTGACGAACTCAACCGCATTGAAGTTACTGGCGGTGATATCATGGAAGTAATAGGGGATGAGGGCAAGTACTCACTTTATTGGAGCAGCGATTGGCGCAACCTGTTTATCAAGCCTAAGGTGCCTGCTGGTGAGACTTTTGAGCTGAGCCTGATATTCTTCGGGGGTCTTGCGCAAGATATAAGACTTACGGCAGGAGATACCACGGCGAAGACTATTATAATCGATAAGGATAACAATTATTCCCAGCATATTCCTCATAGCTATTTTCATCCTACAGCCAAGCATAAATTACAGCCAGAAGTAACCGCAATGATGAGAGCAATGTTTGAAGGCATTAAAGGCAAATATTATGTCACCGACACTAAGAGATTGCTGAAATACACTGCCAGCTTGCAACTAACCCAAATTAAGGCCTACAGATACAAAGATTTAAGTGGGGCAGTAGTGATCGTCACAAACATCTCAAAATCTCCTGTACAGCTCTCAGAAGAAGATTTTAGAGGATTATTTAAAGGCACTTTAGCTGTCAATTTGAAATCTTTAAATATTGCGCCTAAACAAAAGACCACCTTGTTTATAGTTACAAAGGGAGGTGTAAATGATAAATAAACTTAAAAGCTGGTGGAAAACTATAGCTAAATTCTTCATAGGCCAAGATCAGGACAATGAAGTAATGCAAGGAGATGAGCTATTCCTAGAAGGAGCAGAGAGCTCAAAGTCTGCCAAACGTAAACAAGACCTGATTATAATTGGAGCTTTGAGTTTAGGGGTAATTGGGATATTAGCTTGGAGTGAATTCACTAGCTATCAGGTAAGCTCAAAGCAACAAGAAGAGAAAGCTGCTGCCCCTCTTAAGCTTGAGGTAGCAAGTAGTGCTCTAGACCCTGACAAGATGTGGCGCAACTTATTTGAGGATAAGCTGACCATAAGTAAAGAAGAAACCGATAAAAAATTATCGCTCATAGAAACAAGTATAAATGAAGCATCCTTAAATTATCAAAACCAACTAAAGGCGGAAGTAGATAAATTAAAAGCTCAGCTTCAATATCTAACAGATGAGCAGGAATCTTCTAAACGTGACTTAAGCAATATCAAGCTTAAATCTGAAAGGGACGAAGAATATAAGGCTAATACTACCCCTGTTCAAGAAAGTCATATTGAGATCAACCATATGGGCAGAGGTGAAGTATTTGATCGCCCTAAAAGTTCCCGTAATTTTATTCCTGAGGGTGTTTATGTTAAAGGCGTATTACTTGGTGGGATTGTAGTATCAACTTCTATGGGCAGTAGTGCTGAACCTGTACCTGTGGTTATCCGAGTAACAGACAGCGGTAACTTACCAAAGAACTTCAATATGGATTTAAGTAAATGCAAGATCATTGGCAGTAGCTATGGTGACTTATCAAGTGAACGAGCTATCATTAGAGCCGAGACCCTAACCTGTAATGATGAAGCAGCAGAGCTCATCTACACCACTAAAGTCGCGGGTCTTATTTATGGCGATGACGGCATGAACGGGATTAAGGGCCGTGTTGTTCAAACCAGCAATAAACATCTTAAAAACGCTATGCTAGGAGGAATGATTAGCGGCTTTGCAAGTAGTGCTAAGGGGCAAGACCCGATGTTTATAACGGGCAGTGGAGCGGTAAACACTAAAAAGAAAGGCTTTGCCGATATGGCAACGGAGGGTGCTTTTTCAGGTGCAAGTAATGCTGCTGAGAAAATAGCTGACTACTACATTAAGCAGGCTGAGAGTATGTCACCTGTACTGTTAATCTCGGGAGGGGCTAAGGTGGACGTGTTATTTACCAAAGGTGTTTACTTTGGTGCTTTGGATATTCAGGAAAAACTAGAAAAAGCTCGCATTAATAAATCAAAAGAGAAGGTGACCCAATGAGAGCGAACATCACGCTAGTGAGAATATTAAACTTTATATCCACTTTGATTCTACCGCTAATACTTAGCTCTTGTGCCGTTTACTCTACAGGTTTTACATGTCCCGACAGTAAGGGAGCTAAATGCGTGATGCTCAGCCAAGTAGATGCAATGGTAGATAGCGGCGAAATTGAGACAGTATATGCGGATAAGAAATGCAAAGGCGGTAAATGTAAAAGTAGTGCAAATATTCCTCAAAAAGCTTTAAACGAAATACGCAGAATTAAAGTTGAACCTGCAAGTAATATTGATGACATTCAGTACAAAGATGGAGACTACCTGTATGTTAGATAACAGCAAGGTGACAACTGTATGAACTTACATAAATTAAAACAGATTCCAGGCAATATTGCCGTCTCTTGCGGTCTTACCGATCCTGTAGAAGGAGCTGATACTTTAAACAGAATAAGGGATATTACTGCTGGAGTAAATGTTTTAGAGAGTTATTTAAGCTATCGTTACTTTGATGCTGAGAATGGGCTATTCATTAACGATAGTGGCGTAGTAGGCTTTATATTAGAGATTTCGCCTATTGTTGGAGTTGATGAAAGCATAGTTAAAAACTTGCAGCATTTCTTTAATGATGAGCTACCTGATAATTCATATTTACAGTTCTTACTAGTTGCTAGCCACGATGTAGAAGACATTTTAAATAACTGGCAAAGTGCTAGAAGCTCAAACAACGCTGTATTGAATAAACTAACTGAACTACGAGCTGATTTTGTAAGGGAGCGAGCAATAAGCTTTGGTACGTCAGACGGACGGATTGCTAGGGATTATAAGATATTTCTATCATATAGTCAGGTAAAAAGCTCTATGGCCGCAATTAAAGGCTTTAAAGCGCAATTCATCAATAAGTTAGAATCTTTAGTGCTATCCCCACGTGAATGCGACGCTGATGATTTAATCAAGCTTGTGCGTTCTCTGATTACTATGGAGTTTGGGGCCCAAGATTACATTAGATATAATCCGTACGAGTTATTATCACGGCAGATACTGATACCTAACCATTTACAGGTATTGGAGAATACCCAAATAAATCATAAGTCTACAGGGCTTGTATCAAGAATTTATACTACCAGTGAATTACCACATGAATATTCACTCCTGCAAACCATTAATTTACTTGGAGATAATACCAGAAGCGTAATGGGCATTCCTGCAAGGTTTGTGATTAGTTATAGCCTTGCCAGTAACATAAGTAAGGGCAACGGAGCAATAATTGCTGCTCGTGGTAAGAAGGTAATAGAAGCAGCTGGTAAATGGTATAGCCAAGGTAATCATGATATTAAAAGAGAAGCTGCTGAGTGGCAGGATATTAATGATAGATTACAAAGTTTCGGTGAAAGGTTTTTAACCGAACACTGGACTTTAATGGTAACGAGTACTAGCAACTCAATCGATATAGTAAGTCAGAATTTAATCAGCCTGTATAACAGCAATAACTTCCGCCTTAAAATATCGGAAAACCTACAGTTACCTACGTTACTTAACATGCTACCGCTTCAGCAAGGCTTGATGTGGAATATACTGGACAGGTTCAAGCAGATACGCCTTATTCAGTCAAAAGAAGTAACGGCAAGGCTGCCAATTCATGCCGAATGGAAAGGAGTGCCAAAATCTGGAGTGTTACTACACGCAAGACGCGGCCAGCTCTTCAATTTTAATCCTTTCTACAAGATAAGCTCAGGTAATTATAATATCTGTATGTTTGCACCTTCAGGTGGCGGCAAATCGGTATTCTTGCAAGAACTAGCCGTAAGCTTGATGGCTCAGAATACCAGAATGTTCATTTTAGATATAGGTCAGAGCTTTGCAAATATATGCACTCTTCTTGAAGGTGAGATTATCCAGTTCGGCAGAAACGCTCCATTTAGTTTGAATCCTTTCGCAAGCTTCAAGCCAAATATGAACATAGATGATCGTGACGAGTTCTTAAGATGTACCAAAGGACTGTTAGAGGTTATGTGCAACGTAGGAGATGATGCCAAAGGCTCAGCAGAGCTTGAGAAAGCCATAGTTGCTGCTTTAACCCAAAATGATTACGTGTTAGATATTACTACCTTCGCACAGTTCTTGGAAAGTACCAATTCTATTGAATTACAGAGATATGGTGCAACATTGTATCCTTATACTAAACAAGGACTATACGGCAAATATTTTTCAGGTACCAGGTCAGCAAGCTTCAAGAGGTTAATTACCGTCTTTGAATTTGAGGAAATCAAGAATGACCCTAAGCTACTCTCTATAGTTCTGCAAATACTACTCATGGAAATAACTAATCAGTTTTTAACAGGAGATAGACAAACCCCGTTCATGATTATTGTAGATGAAGCATGGATGTTACTAGATTTTGCCACCAGTTTCTTTGCAGCCTTTGTAAGAACTGTCCGTAAGTACGGCGGGTCTTTAGTGATATGCGTTCAAAACTTTATGGATTTGCATAAATCTCAAGACCACAGAACTATTCTAGAAAATAGCACATGGACTATTCTACTTAAACAGGATGAAAAAGGCCTAGGAGCTTTCAGGGAGTCAGAAGCTTTTAAAGATATGATTCCGTTGATTCGTTCAATCAGCCTGTCTCCTGGCAAATACGCAGAGGCACTAATTTACACTACGGGAGTTACTGTCATTGGCAAGCTGGTGCTTGATGACTACAGCAAAGCTCTATATTCAACTGACCCACAAGACTTCAATTTCTTAAAACAGAAAACTAGAGAAGGCGTCAGTCTTGAAGCAGCCGTTGAGCAGTTAGTATCACATAAGAAACATAGAGGCAAATAGTATGAGTACAAAAATGAATGCACTGAAAAACAGAATCATAATAACGGTAGTGTTGATGTTTGGGATAATAGCAGGGGTAATTTTCACGAAGCAATTTAGTAATTATGCAGATAGTTGTCAAATTAAATACGTCTCTCAGGATGAACTAATGGCTTTGGAGCAAGAGAGAATCAAACTTGAGCCTTTAGAAGCAAGACAATTATTCTTCGGTAAAGCCACGGAAGCTGCAAAATTAGCTGCCTCACTTCCTAAGGCTTTTGAAGATAGAGCCACACTAGTAATTTACAGTACAGGAGCAGTTAGCGGCAAGAACGTGAAATCTATAAGCCGTGAAGTACATGCACAAATAATAGCGGAACTGACTAGAGGAAAGAGCGAGTAATCCCGATGAAAAAACGCACTTTAATAGTCTTATTATCATTAATTAGCTTCAACTCGCAAGCTAAAGACTTTGGCAAACAAGGCAATAGTTTTCCTATAAAAGAGGAAGGATTTATTGCCATGATACAAAGAAAATTAAAAACTGTTGATCTAGCAGAGCACCAAGAAAAAATGCGCAGTCATGCAAAGAAAAAGGTAGAAGAACCTTTACCTGTAACAGGAATGACTAAGGCTACGAAAACAGTAAGTTATAGCTTTGATCCAAGCTATATCTTGCAAGAAGACGTAATCCTTCCTTGCGGCAAGCTCTTATACGCAGCAGGTGAGGCAGTAAACCCTTTAGATCACATGAGCTGGGATGGGAAGCTGCTATTTATTGACGCTCGAGATAAAGAGCAAGTGGAATGGGCTTTAGGTAGATATTTTGGAACTGATGAGCAGAATACTAACAATAAAATAGTTTTAATCGCAGGTAAACCTCTTGAGCTTGAGGAAGAGTTACAACAACCGATCTATTTTGACCAAGCAGGGGAGCTTACAACTAAATTTAATATAGCTCATGTTCCTGCAATAGTTGAGCAAGACGGTAGATATTTAAAAGTCATGGAAGTTGATATAGGGAAGGTTAAGTAATATGAACGTTATATCGTTAATCTCTCGGCCTTTAGCGGCGTTTTCAGTAGTGGTGCATCTCCTGTCCAACACCGCTAAAAACCTTAAGGTTCTATCCATTATGTCGCTGATAATGATTACTCTAACAACATCATCAGCATCTGCAAGCATGACTTGTCGTGGGCATTTTGTCAACCCTATTTCTGACATTTGCTGGAGTTGCCTGATGCCAATCTCGATTGGAGGCTTTAATATCGGTAAGGGGAACTCTCCAAAAAAAAGAGATACCAAGAACCCTAGCTCACCTTTTTGTTTATGTACTAAAGCTAACGTTCCCGTACCTGGTATTTCAGTAGGATTCTGGGAGCCTGCAAGGCTAGTTGATATTACAAGAACTCCATTTTGTATGACTAACTTAGGAGGTTTGCAACTAGGGGGCGGAGACGTTAGAAAGGTAAGCAGCTATAACAGAGGTTACGGCAAGCATCACGCTCATAATTCATTTTACCACGTTCATTATTACATCTACCCGCTCATTTACTGGTTAGAGCTAATAACGGATTTTATATGTTTGGAGCAATCTACATTTGACGTGGCTTATGTAAGTGAGCTTGATGTCACTTGGAATGACGAGAAGTTACAATCCTTACTTAACCCTGAGTCTTTCCTGTTTGGCAATATATTAGCACAAGGGGCGTGCGCTATAGATTGTGCGGCTTCAACTGTTAGCATGCCCCGCGATGAAATGTTCTGGTGTGCCGGGTGCTGGGGTAATATTTATCCTTTTTCAGGTGCTAATGCCGATCATGTAGGAGGAGTGCAGGCAAGCAGTCTATATACTACGAGAATTATAGCCAAGATGCACCGCATAGGACTTGCACAGGAGACATCAACGAGCGATGGAAGCATTAACGGCAAGCTCTGCCGCAAGTCCAGAGCAATGAAGATAAAAAAGAGCCAGTATAAGCTACAGATGGTCAATCCTAAAACTACATCAGGAGAGATTGGCTGCTGGCCTTTGGGGCTATCTGACATGCTCTATTCAAAGTTCAAGGAATATCCTTATGACGGGCAAGACTGGGGCTATTTAATTTGGAGGAAGAAAAATTGTTGTCTATTTTAAAACTATTAATAATTCTTAGTGCTTTTGTAACTAACACAGGCAACGCTAATGATGATCTTGAGTGGGCAAATAACTTAAGCGACTCAGCTCAAGATATGGTATGGCAAGATTTGTTGAAAAAGTTCAATGAACAGGAGCAACTTGAAGGGGCAGTAAATACTACTACTCACTCTACAAGCAAGCTGTACGTATTCGTAAGCTCCTCAATGCCTATACCGCTTCTTAAAAGTTATGCTAGTGATGCTTTAAAATATGATGCCACCTTGGTGTTTAAAGGCTTGCCTGAAGGCAGCTTTAAGGAACTTGCAGAGCTAATAGTACAGTTAAAAGATGATGAGCACCACGATAGTGAAGATAATATTGCCAATGCCACAATAGATGACGAATCCTTTACAAGGTTTGATGTAAGTTCAGTTCCTACTATCATACTTACCTCAGAGCCTTCATATCATCCAAACCAAACACCTTACATTAAGTTCGACAAGATTGCGGGCAATGTTGGAATTAGGCACGCCTTGGAACAGTTCAAGGATTCAGGCGACCTCCAAGAGAAAGCAACTAAACGTCTAGAGAGGATAAATGATTAAGCCTTTCGTGATGATTATTTTGTTGCTTAATGTTGCCGCCTATGCAGAAGCTCCGCGTCATTCAACCCAAAAGAACGAAGTTACCGATCTATTTGATAAAGAAATAGAGGACAAAGGTAGTCTAGAGCAAATGATTGAGAACTCAAAAACTGATGCTGAACAAGGCATCTCAAGCAAACAAAGCCTGCAAACTCTAGACTTAAAAGAGAATGAGCTTGAGAGTAAAACCAGCAAGCTCAATTCTATTAATGCAAATAGCCTAGAGAGCACAGGGCAGCAGGAAAAAGCTAAGGAAGAGAATGCCTATTATGATGCTCTTGAGATTGATTACACTGATCCTAAGGTTATCAATCATCATAAAGATATGGATAAGATTTTATCGGCAAGTAACAAGCTAATGGGCAGGTTAATTGAAGGACTCAAAGAGCTTGGTATTGATTGCAAGACAGTTAAAGGTAATAAAGAGCTCGAGCCTGAAATGTATCT
>Ga0194130_10009203_pt1 | contig 10257 bp, 10 predicted proteins | sample TA2KigsurfametaG_FD_160084 | JGI IMG/M metagenome (GOLD analysis project Ga0194130, IMG submission 160084) | Freshwater microbial communities from Lake Tanganyika, Tanzania - TA2015050 Kigoma 12 surface | ecosystem: Environmental > Aquatic > Freshwater > Lake | place: Tanzania: Lake Tanganyika... | reverse complement strand
ACAACGGCGGGGAACAAGGCTCATCGATTGCCTTCCCACGATGCGCGACTAATCGATCGGGATATGCCTGTCGCGCCCGAGCACCGTCTCGGCGCGCTGTGATCGCAGGAGGGGGAAGAGGAGCTGGTGGAGCCACCGCTCCTGGCCGTGGCGACGATCGTCCTTGAGCCCGTACGCCGGCGGGAACTGCCGCGTGATATGCGCCGTGCCGAAGAGCACATCCCAGAAGAAGAGCAGGTTCCCGTAATTGCCATCGTAGTGCCCGATCCCGTCATCCTGCGTGAGGGCGTGGTGCGCGTGATGCGTCGCGGGCGTGGAGATGGTGCGCTCGAGGAGCCAGGCGAGTGGATGCAGCACCCGATACTTGTAGAGGAAGGTGTCCCACCGCACGGCGGAGTGTGCCCCGGTGATCACGAGGAGCTTCACCGTGCTGTAATAGACGAAGACCCACCCGAAGCCGAGGTAGAGGAGCGCGCCGCCGAACCAGAGCCCCGGCATCAGCAGGTAATAGAGGAAGTTGTTGCGATAGACCACGCGCACGCTCATGTAGGCGGCGGAGTGGTGCGCACGATGGAGGGGCCAGAGCACCGAGGTGTGCGAGAGGCGATGCCACCAATACTGCGTGAGGTCATCGGCGATGAGCAGTACGCCGACCATCGCGTACCAAGGCCAATCGGCCCAAGCATCGCGCGCCTCCGGAAAGAGCGCCGCGCTGATCGCGCGTGAGGTGGCGTAGACCCCCGAGGCGACGACGGGGAACATGAGTCCCACCGCGACGTCCAAGCGATCGTCTTCGTGGCCCGCCTCGGGCGGAAAGAAGCGTCCCACGGCGACCTCGGCGAGGCCAAAGGTCAGGAAGATCCCGAGGAGGACGAGGACCTGGAAGAGTTGGGGGTCGAGTGCCATGTCGATCACCGAGGGAGGGTGCCGTCAGGAGCCGACGGCAGGGCTAACGTACGGAGTTGCCGGCGGACGGCGCGTGCGACGAGCCAGGCGAGGACGACGATGATCCCGATCCCCAGGAGCGGCACGATCGGATCGAGCCCGGATCTCGCGTCGAACCCCGCGTCGCGTAGCGCGCGGGCGATCGTGCGTTGCACCGCCCAGACCAGCAGGAGCGACGCCCCGAGGACCGCCCCCAAGAGGAGTCCTGTCCCACGGACATACCATCGCTGCACCTCGCGATGGCTCGTCCCGAGGAGGAGAAGGGTCTCCACCGCCTGTCGCGACCGTTGCACCGCCAATTGAAGATAGAGGAGGAGCGCCGAGAAGGCGGTGGCGACGAGGATGACCCCGAAGGCGGCGACCACGATGAGCGCGAGCTGCACGAGGGTCGCGAACCGGGCGGTGCGCAACGTCTCCTCATTGGTCTCGAACCCGCGCGCCTCGAGGAAGCGCCGGAAGGCGGTGAGCCGCAACGGATCGACCTCAGCGATCAGACGATAGATCGGTGGCGCCTCGTCAGCCGGTGGCCCATACCGACGATTTGCGTCCACGAGGAAGCGCTGCGGGACGAGCATCGAGGTGATGCGATCGCTGAAGCCCGCGATGCGCCCGCGAACGGTGACCGGCCCGGTCGGCGCCTCGATCACGATGCGGAAGGTGAAGAGCTGGGCGGTCCGTCGGGAGATCTGCGGCAACCCACGGGCGGGCGCGTAGGTGAAGTTGTACAGGTGCATGAAATCGGCCGGCAGGATGACCGGCACCGTCTGATCCCCGGGGGCCCACTGCCAGCGTTCGCCGACGACGTCGAGGAAGGCGTCATCGACACTTTCGAGGAAGAGGTCAGTGCGTAAGGCGTTCCCACCACCCCGCGGACCGAACTCGAGGACGGCGGAGGCACCGAAGCGGTTCGCGAGGAAGGGGGCCGACCGACGGATCGAGGGCTCGGCACGGATCGCCGCGAGATCCCCCGCGTCGAGGGCACTGCGATCGCTCCCGAGGACGCCAAGGAGGGAGACGCGCTTGTGGAGCACCACATACTGGGCGCCGATCGCCCCGCGATCCCCGGTGCGGAGCAGGCGACGGACATCGAGGACGGTGGCGCTCGCGGCGAGCACTAGTGCGAGTCCGACGAGACTCCCCAGCAGCGCGAGGAGCAGCTGTCGCGGCTGCTGGGTGCGCCAGAGCAGCTGACCTTGCAGGGAACGCCACCCGATGCTCATCGGCGCGCCCTCACAGCGTCAGGGTCTGCGTCGTCCGCAGGAAGTCCTGCGGGTCGAGGCCGGTGACGAGGAGCCCCGCCCCCTTCGCGGTGGCATCGGCGTGGATCAGCTCCCATGCGGCGGCGGCGTTCGTCCGATCGAGATGACTGAAGGGCTCGTCGAGGAGGAGCCAACGGTAGGGCCGCGCCAGCGCGCGCAGGATGGCCACGCGCTGCATCTGGCCCAGCGAGAGCTGTCGGACGGGGCGATCGAGGTGCGCGGTGATCCCCAGCGCGGCGGCGCGGGCCTCAAGCTCAGACGCCGCGCCACCGCTCACCTCACGGACCAGCGCCACTTGCGCCCGCGCAGAGAGCTCGGGGAAGAGCCGCAGGTCCTGAAAGACGATGCTGACCGCTTGCCGACGCCACTGCGCCCACGCCTCGACATCGAAGGTGGTCAGGGCACGACCGTCGACCAGGATCTCCCCGTCATAGTCCCCGCGCAGGCCGGCAAGGAAGGCGACCAGGGTCGACTTCCCCGCCCCACTCGCGGCCCGGATCTGCAGGGAGGTCCCGGGCGCGAGCGCCACCGACGCGCCCCAGACCTCCCCGCGCGCCGACGACGGCGCGAAGGCGCGCGGGCGGAGGTGTCGCAGGACGAGGGTCAGAGGCCCTGCGCGTACGCCGCGTCCGCGAGGGCGAAGAGATGCATGAGACCACTCTCGCCTGTCGGCTGGAAGCGGAGCGCCATCGTCGCCGACTCCATCCCACCGTACATCGAAAGGTCCCGCATCCGGCTGAGGACGAGCTTCCCGGCCGACGCCCCATCGGCGTCGGCGAACATGCCGCCGTTCTCGAAGAGGGAGCGATAGCGATCCCACCGAAGATCCACGTAGAGGCTCATCGGATGCTTACGGGCTTGGGCGCCGCCGACCTCGTCGTCGAGCGCCGCCCACTTCTCCCCGCGCACGAGCATATCCATCCCCGCGCGGTCGGTCGAGATCACGAGCTCCTGTTCGCGACGGAGGAGATAGACCCGGAACTGTCCGGGCAGCGCCAAGACCCAGAGATCCCCGTCGCGCGTGAGGCCCTCACTCACCCGACCGAAGATCCGGTCGAAGGCTGCGACATCCCCGATGCCCAGATGGACGGTCGCCCCGAGGTCATTGGCTCCCGTCGCTCCCCCCGACGGGTCGCCGAGCCCGGTGATCGCCATGCTCATCGTCCCATCGAGGAGCGATTCGATTTCCTGCGTCGTGAGCCCCAGTTCCCGCTGCAGCCCCTGCACCACGTCGCGCGTCTCGTCCGCGCTCCGGAGCGTCCTCACCAGCGTCGTCATGTCGGCGTTCAACGTGAACGCCGCGACGGGCGCACCCTCTCGACTCACGAGGCGCAGATCGGAGGCGTCCAACCCATCGGCGCGGAGCGCGGCCGTGGCGGGATCCGCGGGCCCTCCGAGATACCGCACCGCCATCGCATCGGTATCGAAGTCGAGCGTGACCCCGTAGGGGATGGTGCTGAGATTGGCCTTGAGGGTCGCCACATCGGTGGGCGAGAGGTCGAGACGCCTCGGATCCTCTTCTACGCGAGCCATCGCCTCACGCCGATTGAGGAAGAGACTGAGGTCCGCATCCTCGTCGATCACCGCTTGGAAGAGCGAATCGGACGTGATCGCCTGATCCGCCGGCAGCTGCAGGAGCCGCTGCGCTTCCGCGACCAAGCCGGTCGATGACGCGGCATCGCTCCCGATGAGGACCGCCTCCTTGCCCGCCCAGGCGAGGACACCCTCCCCGACCGGGATCCAGGTGACCCCCTGTTCCTCCGTGGGGGTGACGGTTGTGCCCGTCATCTGCTGCACCGTCGTGACAAGGGACGCCTCGCTCAGCAGCTGGAAGGCTATACCGACATGCAGGGCCTCAGGGGCGTCGGCCGGGAGATAGACGAAGGCGTACGGGGTGCTGAGGGGATTGAACCCCGTCGTGGCCGGCGACTCGAGGATCCCGTTCAACAGTGATCGGGCCTCACCGTCCATCTCCTCGAGCAGGGCGCGAACCATGCCGGATTTCGCGATGGCGGGCCCATCGACCTTTGTGGCGAGGGAGACAAGATCGACGCGAGCGACTGCGAGGCTGATGGCGGGCACATGCGCCGCGAGATCCCGCGGACGCGCCTGCGTGATGACGACCATGCCGGCGATCGCCACGGTGGCGGCGAGGAGACCGAGAACCACCTTCTTCATAGGTTGGACCAGGGCTGGGGAGGATCATCGAGCTTCCCGAAGCGGGCAAAACTTCAGCAAGCTCGATGCGCGTGCGCGAGGGGAAGGTACCGACGACAGGGACTCTCCGGCTATCCCTACCGCCGGGCCGCCCACTCCCGAAGAAAAGTGACGACACGACTCTCGGAGAACCGCAGGGCATCGATCAGTTCGGCGGCCTTGTCGGGATCCTGGAACCACTCGTCCGCTGCTGCACGCTCGGCGAGCACTTCGACAAAATCAGACCAGGTCAGGTCCATTTAGTGAAGAAGCCTCGGATCCGGATATGCTTGCTGCGTTGACGAAGCATCATTCCGGATGATATAGCTTTGGTCACGGCACTCCGTTTGCTTTGCACTTCCTGCGAATTCTAAGGCAACCGATAGGTAGTCCTTTCGCACCCAGCCCTCGGAGTTGCCCCACTGTACTTGGGCCCAAGACTTACTCTGTCCGTGCTGTTGCGTCGAACCTAGTGACGCCAACGCTGCTGCACGCTCGGGATCGACTAGCATGATGTTGCGTCCACAAGCGGGTATCGAACCGATAACAGGGGATGAGGCTGAGGGGGAGGCACGGATATTGAGACTGTCGTCTGACGAGACGCGCACCACGCGAAAGCGTACCTGAAGTGGTATAGCGCTGTCACCTTTGGAAGGCACCCAATTGGGCATTTCAACTTGTACAGGACTTGGCCAGCCCTGTTCGGGAGGCCCATCGCCCTCGTCAAAAAGGCCCGTTGCTCTCGTGTACTCAATCACGGAAACTGCCTGGCCGTTTAGTACCCACCGAGCTTGGTCGGAACTGACCCAACCAAGCGGGCCATCGTACGAGGTTCCCGTCACGCGCGTCAGGTAATTGCCTTCTGCTGATACAACAAAAGCGGTGTTGATATCCTCAAGACACCCAAGCACGACAAGGTACCATTGCCCATCGTAGCTTTGCTGCAGCGATTGAATGAAACCGCAGTTGTCGTCGCTCGCTTTTAGAACAACCGCCTCTCCAAGCATCACCGCAGTGTCACCAACTACTCGCAACTGCGCTGCTGGTTTTCGGTCTGTAGGCTTGCACGATATTCCAGCCAATAAGACGAGCAATACGCCAAACGTTCCATTAATATTCATAGCCCCCCACATCGTTTCGGTTGCCGTAGACTTTGATTAGGAATCCAGCAAGCGCAATGGCCGCGCCTCACACACGTCTCCCTCCAAACAGCCTGAAGGCGTTGGAGTGTTGCCCGTTCCTCCTAGTCTCCCGACCTCCGGACAGTTGTCATCCCTAAACGAAACGGGAGTGGGAACTAGTTCGGTTCTCACTCCCGTCTCTCTTCCCAACTCGTCACGACCTACGTACAAAGTAAGGGATTAGCCAACCTAATCACACACTCACTTTCGTGCAAATCCACTGCTGTTTTGTAAAGCTTTGATTCTACATCGCTTCGACCAGAGCCACAGGTGGGAATTGAACCCACGACCGCTCGATTACGAATCGTTGTTTTTTATGTAGGTGAGGAGTAGTTTTGTACCTTGTTTTCAGATACATATTTTGATTTCTCCCATACTTTGTAGATGTTACTTCTGACCTGTTTTAAGGGACATTTTTCCCATACAGGGTCACATACATTGACACCCACTCTATTTCTCCCATACATTGAAGAATCAGAACAACCCCTGATACGAGATACGGAGGAAGAATGGGACGTCCCCCACGTCAGAAGTACCTGATACCAAGTCTCGTAAATGGTCGTGGTCGGATTCCCATTGACGTGACCTACAAGGGTGTCGGAAGGATTCGGGTGTCATCAGGTACCACGGATGACCAGACGTACCTAGAAATCCGTCAGATGTTGGATGACCTCTACAACGTCGGGAATCTCAGTACCCTCAAAGCAATCCAGTCCAAGTCAGTTCAACCCCTCATCGTCCTCAATCAGACGAAGAACAAAGGAATCAAGACCACCGTAACGGCAAATCTTGATAGACCTATACTCCAGACGATTTACAATTGGATTGAGTCTACCAGCACCCTCAAGGCATCCACCAAGAAATCATACAGTGGTCAGATCAGTTCATTTGCATCGGTCGTCAGTTCTACCGATACCTTTGCGGTCCTTGTTGACCGACTAAAGTCATTTCGCAGACTCAAGCAACGCGAGCATTTCCACGAGACGTTCAATAAAACAAAAGCAGTTATCATGTCTTGTGTTTATGAAGAGTATGGTCGCACCTCGCAACTGTACTTTGAGGTGAGTGGTATTGACAACCTGAAGCGCACCAAGCAGAAGACTCAGTACGGACTTGAGGTGACCGATGTTGTTCAACTAACAACTGACGCACCCGAGATTGTGTATGACATGGTTTGGTCTATGTGTTGTACTGGGATGCGACCATACGAATACATGGAACGCGAGGGGGTGACTTGGGGATCGGAGTCCGTGAAGGATCCCATCTCGGGTCGGATGACTCTTAGCACCTACATTCACAAGCCAAACCCTGGACATGGAAACAAGGGCGGTTCACGTCACACTCTGAATCCGTTTCCAGATGAATTAGCGAAACCACGGATTCAGTACCGTCAGTTCAACCGATACATCAAGACCCTACAGAAGACCATCGGTCGCGATATCAGTCAAACAACATTTCGTCATACCTTTGTCCACTGGTGCCAGTTAGCAGGAATCCCCGATACTCGCATTGAGGTCTATCAGGGTTACAAACACAAGGGGACACTTGGGATCTACAAGGGTTACAAGGAGCACGCCTACATGGAGGAGGACAACAAGGCCTTGCGAGAGTACATCCTCAAGTGGAAGACGGTAAAGGTGAATCCTCTAGCCGCAGAGTTTTTTGGCTAGAGCCCATCTCCTACTATCCCACACCCCCACCATTTGACGAATAACGGCGCGCCTCTGAAGATTGCATGTGTACTGAAGCCCGTTGGTTCTCATCATGAATGGAAATTTGATGATGATGCGGATACTCCTCGCACTCATTCTTTTCGTTTTTATTCCTCTTGATGGAGCAGATGCCCAGAAGAATTGCAAGAAGGGCATACCGTATGGTAACTCTTGCATTTCCGCCACAAAAACCTGTCTGCTCACCCTGATTAAAATTCCTACCCCCGAACACTAAATGATATGAAGACTTTATTTATTCTCGCTCTCTTTGTTACCTTTTTCCTTCAAGGTTGTGGGGGCGAATTGGTTCACAATAAGGAAGAAGCCTTTATCAAGAACGGTGAGTATGGAATGACTTATAAAGGTGAACTTTATTCAGGTAAGTATATAAAGTACCGGGATGATGGAACTTTCTCTCGGGTAGTGGAAAAAGGTTCGTACAAAGCGGGTATGAGGGATGGTGTTTGGGAGGAACACAACGATAAAAAAGAACTAAATGCGTACGGTTTGATTTTCATCAGAGCACAGTATGAGAAAGGTTCCTACCTCGATAATTTGAAGAATGGTGTTTGGGAGACATACAAAAACGGAGAACTGTCTGGGAAAGTTTCCTACCTCCGTGGAAAAGAAAATGGTCCTGCGGAATACTACTACGACAACGTAGAGGACCGCTTTTCGGGCCTGTTGCCGCCGGACTCGACCTCACCCAGAGTACAGTCTAAAGGTTGCTACCTCAACGGAGACCGTGTTGGCTTTTGGGAATACTACAACAAGGATGGAACTCTAAGCTTCAGAGAAGACCGATCCCCCTGGGCTCGTAACAGTGCGGATTTGGACTTGGAAACTTGTACCATACGATAAGAAGTATTCATACTGATTCGTAAAGTAGGTCAACTAAATTGGGAACATCACATGGGGGGTTCTCCGGAATTCCTGGGGTACCCTCTTTTCATATCGGGGACCAAGAATTCACCTAGGGGACGACATGTCAGTAGGTCACTCTGAAGTTGTGATAACAGGCTCGCACCATGCCTACCGCAAAGCGTTCACATCCAGACTAATAGATGCAAATATGAACTTGTTGACCGTTCAGCAATTTACGCGCCACCGGTCGCTTGATATGTTGAAAGTCTATTATGACAGAAAGGATTTTGAAAGGAAGCTCCCGCTATTCGAGACCGCACTGAGAAGCTGATCAGCATCCTTCACAGGTGAGCATAATAGGCATACATGATGCGGCATGGTCTGTTAGATCCTGTGACTTATTGCCGCAGAATGAACATCTGCTCTAAGACCATGTTCACGGGATTGTTGTCCTTGCGTGCGGGCACAAACTTTGTTGCCAAAAGGATTCTTCGCACTTCACATGACATCAGAGCGTGATCAGACTTAAGAAAAAGAATGCTGTTTTTATCAACGCTCCCGTCCCACTTAACCACAAACCGAGCTAGCACTTCGCCTTTCAAAAACTGCCGCCGCAACACATCTGGAAGGCGGGGCAGTTGGGGGGACATTGATGATTCTGCCCGGGCAGCTATATCGACCTGGGTCATTGAAAATGAGGGTAGTCTGACTAATGCCGTATCGACATCGGGAATCGATTTTTCGGGTCTAACACTAACGTTCAAAGCTCCGCGGCTGTCTGTGGAAATGGAAACCGTTGCAAAGGACTGTGCGTACTCGTTGTCCTTGATGGCAGGCCGGAACCTGAACTCCCTGAGCCAAACATTGAATTCCTCGAACGGGGGTCCTTTAGAACCCAACTCGCAGTTTGACACGAGATCAACTTTGCCCAGCGGGGAGACGGACAGAAGGAACGATTGTGAAAAGTTTTTGGGGATCTTCCTTTGGAGCGGTGTTGGGACGAGGTAGAGGTTTTTTATTTCAGCTATGCGATTGGATGCTTCAAACTCTCTCTCCGCCTCTTTCAGATCCCGATCCCTTTTGACCGAATCGCTAAACTCTTGCAGCCGACGGGTGAGTCGATCTCGCTGAGCGGGCTTATAAGAAGCTGCCTGTTTCGGCGAATGAAACCAGATAGACCTTATGTGGCTTACCCACCCATAATTTCCCTTCCGATCAAAATGGGACATGGTGCCGGTTACAATTACAGTATCACCAGCGAAAAAAAGGATCGAGTCCGTTTCGACTGAACAGTAGATTTCCCAAAGCGGACGGTTCCCAACAAACGAGCGACCGTACACGCCGGAATTTATGCAAGGACCAGATTTCGTCTCCAACTCAAGAACATAGCGATTCTTTACCAAACTATACTCAACACCCGGGCGGTGAGAAACATCCATTGAAATGCTACATCCGGGTCGCCCCGATGATCCAGAAATCCTTACGATCACGCACGTGCGTGTAGTTTCGGCCTCTTTCTCACGATCAAGACCCTGGACCGAAATGCCGACGAATGCTGCCATGAGTTCGTCGTGTAATGAGTTTAATTCGGTATTGATAGCGTGTAGCTTTCGCTCGCTTAGGGGTGCCGGGGGCTTCGCCGGGACCTGTCTGATGAGTCCGGTGTACCGTGTGTATGCTTTGGTAAGCATTGAATCTTTTTGCAGAGCTATCATGTCCCTTGCGGCCGTCTTCTTCGCTGGCGGCCTCTGCGCGAGTAATTGAAGTGGCGTCTGAGTAATCGCAAGAGCTAAAAGGATTGCAATCAAAGGGTCACCGCGTCTTCTGAGGGAACAGTCGCAAAACAAAATAGACCTCGAAATCAGAGCGTTTCGATTCGGAGCTATCGCCGTGGGATGAGCTCGATTGGTGCGCTAAGAATCTGTTAGCGAGTCCATGGGAAGTGTCTTTTTTTCTAGATTGGTGTTCGCTCGAAAATGAAGTTTGGTTTCCCGTGAGGCAAGCATAGTGCGTTAACGCTCTGTCTCATTCCCAGCTTCGATAGGACCGACCCCAGGTACCACATCTACCTCATCCTCACCCCTACAGTTGGTTCGGATC
>Ga0194130_10009198_pt1 | contig 10262 bp, 6 predicted proteins | sample TA2KigsurfametaG_FD_160084 | JGI IMG/M metagenome (GOLD analysis project Ga0194130, IMG submission 160084) | Freshwater microbial communities from Lake Tanganyika, Tanzania - TA2015050 Kigoma 12 surface | ecosystem: Environmental > Aquatic > Freshwater > Lake | place: Tanzania: Lake Tanganyika... | reverse complement strand
GCCCGGCCCCCCTTCGCGCTTCATCGGCTCTCCGTGATCCGCGGCCCAGACGGCCGGATCTCCCGCATCCGCTACGTGCTGCCACGGCACAAAGCCGCCAACTGGGTCGGACCCAGTCGCAGCCGCAAGTCCACGCGACCGGGGGCAAACGGCGTCGTTGACCTGTCGCCTTTTGAGTTTCTCGACCGTCTCGCCGATCTCGTGCCGCCACCGCGCAAGCACCGGCATCGATATCACGGAGTCTTCGCGCCGAACCACAAGCTCAGGCGGGCCGTCACGGCGCTGGCCATCGGCAACGTCGGCACGCGGGGCGAGGCCGCGACTAGCGGGCATGGGGGCGACGGTCACGCCACGGAAGGCTGCTCTGACGCCCCTCAAAAGCCCAGCTCGCACGACACCTCGCGGATTGCATGGGCGAAACTCATGGCCCGGGTGCGGGAGGAGTTTCCACTACAGTGCCCCAGTTGTGGCGGTGATGTCCGGCTGATCGCATTCATCACCGAGCCGGGACCGATCCGGAAAATCCTCACGCGTCTTGGCGAACCGCTCGAGCCACCACCGGTGTCACCCGCTTGAGGCCCGCCCACCGACTGGGGCGAGCTCGTGCAGATCCATGACGATCGGGCAATCTTTCAAGAGTCGCCCGACGAGCTGCCCGTGATCAACATCCACAGCCTCTGACTGACGTCGGCCACGAGGCGTCGAAGCCCCGGAAACGGCACACTGGGACGCGGTCTGCGCCGACGCGCGAAAAACGCCACCGCAGGGGGATAAGCGGCGTTTTGGCGAACCGCCACCGGACGGCCGACACGCCCAATCTCGCTGCTCAAGGGCAGTCCGTCAGCCGGAAGACCGTTGCGGAAGTGCCATTGACTGGGCTATCCTCCACGGCTCGGCCGGGGATGCTCTGCGTCGAAAACTCGCATCACCGCAGCCGGCTCGACGGTGACAAACGACTCGTCCACCAGTCCGTCGGCCGTCAAAGGGACCGCGTCCCGTTTCAGCCCCAGCGTGCGGGCCAGGAACGGGTAGGCCGCCTGCCGCTTCGAGGGTCCGTAGTCATGTCCTTCCGCAGCCAGGTGGACGTTCTCGATGTTCGCCGGCTGGCCGTAGAGGGCGTAGATCTCGCGGATGTAGGGAAGTTCCACCCGCGGCGTGTTCTTGGTCCAGTCGGCGCCGCACGAAATCAAGAGCTGCGGGCGAGGCGCCGCCAGAGCCGCCACTTGCGCCAGGTTGGTCTCGTGGTCCGGCCCCTTGAAGACCGGCAGCCCGCTTTCGCACGTGCAGCCGCCGTCGAAATGGGCGCTGACCATCACGACCGGCACACTGACCGTCACTCGACCGTCCAGCGCCGTAAGCATAACGGTCTGAGAGCCACCGCCAGACGATCCCGTCACGCCGATCCGTTTCCGATCGACTTCGGGCAATGAAGTCAGGTAGTCGATGGCCCGCATATTGTTCCACAACTGCAACGTGAAGGCCCGCGGGTCGCCGTGTTCCGTCTGTGTACAGTCCACGGCACCGACCATGTCGATGGAAAACACGACGGCCCCCATGCGGGCCAGCACGGCGCAGCGCTTTTGCGTATCCGGATGGATGCGGCCCCAGAGTTTGCCGGCATCGTCGTGGATATGTCCATGGGGACAGAGGACGGCGGGGCAGGGTCCTTGGCTGTTTCGCGGACGATAGATATTGCCGGTAGCGAAAAATCCCGGCAGCGTCTCGAGCGCCACGTTTTCGACGGTGTAACCATCGTGCGCGCGGCGCGAATGGACGATGGGATCGAGCGGCGACCGCTGTGGCAGGTGATCCAGGCCCGCTCCGTGCAGTATCCCCCGCCGCACCTGTGCCGCGACGCGATCCCAAGCCGCCAGATCGGGATGCGCGGCGCGCAGCCGATCGAGCTGCGCGAGTCCTTCCGCTTCGGTGCGATGATTTGAGTAAGCCGGCTCCGCAGCGGCTGCAGACATCGCTCCTCCACAAAGTACTGCCGCGAACCAGAGCCACAGGCTGTGCATTGGTGACAGGCGGGCAGTCATGACCAACGTCGTCGGTTGGAAGTACTTCAGGGAAGGAGGACCGATTATACCACCTGCTTTGCGTTTACTCCCGGCAAGCAACTCCGCGGCGGTGCCTTGCGGGCGCAGATTGCACTTTGGGAAACGCTTGCCCGGTGCACGCGATCCAGTGCCGGCCTCGTTCGCCACAGCCCGGTCAGTCCGGCAGCGGCTGGCCGCGCGTCTCCGGCGCAAACCAGATCACGGCGAGTCCCGCCACATAGGCCAGGCTCATGAGCGAACAGGCGCGGGCATAGTCTTCGTGAAAAACATCCTTCATCAGATAGCCCGTCTGCAATGCGCCGATCGCCGCCAGGATGCGGCCAAAGTTGTAGCTGAAGCCCTGGCAGGTCGCCCGCACCGAAGTGGGAAACAATTCAGGAAGATAGAGGGGCAGCCATCCATAGAACGAGGCCGTCAGCCCGCCAGCGACAAATACTCCGGCAAGAAACGACGTGCCGTATGTGGTGTTGAGCTGAAAAAAGGCCAGCAAAGAGACCAGCGAGCCGATGCACAGCAGGGCGTAGGTCAGCCGCCGGCCCAGTCGGTCTCCCATCAAAGCCGCCACGATCGTCCCCGCAATCGCCCCCAACGCGTAGGCGATCTGCGTCCACGAGCGGGCGGCGGATCGTGCGGCGGCGGTCGTCTCCGGCGGCGCGCCGTGGTACGACCTTTCGACAAGCTGGTCGGCCCAGGAGGGGGCATTCTGGATGGACGCCCAGGTGCCGATCAGCGGTACGCCGCTGAGACACGCGCCTAACAGCATCCGACTGATCGTGGCGGACCAGTGGCTGTGCGGCAGACTGACCGCGGCGGCCTGCGACCGTTGCAGATAGCGCAGGACGGGAAACGTATAACCCACCACCGCCACGGCCAGCGCTATCAGGGTTCCTGAAATGCGCTGGGCCACGGAGAAGTCTTGTGACCAGAGATAGATGATGCCCAGCGGTCCGGTGCCGCCGACCACGATCGCCAACATGTCGCTCCCTGCCCAGTGCGACGTGGCCGCTTCCGCTTTGGCTTTCAGCCAACGCTGCGATTCCGGGACCACCAGCCGAATGAAGAACGTGAGCAGCGCCGGCGCCGCCCCGAACAGCAACAGCAACCGCCATCCCGTCGGCCCGCCCGAGGTATCCGCCACAAGATAGCTGACCCACGCCTGCGACAGGCCGAGGTCGATGAGCCCTGCCTGCAGCGAGCCGATCACCTGGCTCAGCCCCAGCCCGACAACTCCAATCACCAGAAAGCCGACGTTGGCCGCGGCGCCAATCAGCCCCGCCATCACGCCGCGAGTCCGGTTGGGCCAGATCTCCATCACCAGCGCGACGCCCAGCGACCATTCGCCTCCCATGCCCAGCGCAGAGACAAAACGAAAGACGAACATCTGGTGTACTGAACTGGAAACGCCGCACAAACCCATGAACACCGAGTACGTCAGCACGCTGAGCGTCATGGCCCTCACCCGGCCGATGCGATCCCCCAGCCAGCCGAAGACGACTCCGCCCGTCGCGGCGCCAACGAGAAACACGGCAAACATGATCCCCATCCAAAGACCAACGTCCTGTTTTCCGGAAGGGCCCAGCAGATCGTTCAGCGCCGGCCGAGCAAGCATCGGAAACAATCCCATTTCCAATCCGTCGAACATCCACCCCAGCAGCGCGGCGACCAGCGCGATCCAGGCGCCACGACTGATCGTGGTGGACTCATCGGCTCGTGACATGACACCTGGCTCCGCGGGTCAAGAACGTAATGGCCCACGGGTCAGCCGAGAAGGATAAACTGGGGCAGGTACGGACGGTGCGAGGCGCGGCTTCAACAATTACCCGACGCCGGTTCGACATGATACATTAATCTGAGTGCCAGCGGGCTTTCAGCGACCAGGTGTCGATCATCGTCGGCGACGCCGTCCAGTTTCGGCCGCTGCGGATTGCGGGGTGTTTCAGCCATGTCCTACCTTCCCCGGCGAGAGTTTCTTCAACGTTCCACCATGGGCAGCGCGGCCTTGCTGGCCGGGGCCTCGGCCCTGGCAGACACCGACGCGAGCGTCGTTGCTCCCCACGACCGCATTCGCCTCGCCTTCATCGGCTACGGGGGCCGGGCAGCCGCTCATGTCGCAGGTTTCGCAGCACGCAACGACTGTGAACTCGTTGCGGTCTGCGACGTGAACCAACGCCAACTTGAGGCCGGGCGCCAGCACATCCGAACGCTCACCCGGACCGACCCCAAGACCTATCTCGACATGCACGACCTGCTGGCGGACAGGTCGCTTGACGCGGTGATCATCTCCACGCCCGACCATTGGCACACGCCCGCCGCGATCTATGCCTGCCAGGCCGGCAAGGACGTGTATGTCGAAAAACCCGTGACCAACAACGTCTGGGAAGGCCGCAAGCTGGTCGAAGCAGCGCGGAAGTACAAGCGGATCGTCCAGGTGGGGACACAGAACCGCAGCGCACCGTACAACCTGGCGGCGCGGGACTACCTTCACAGCGGCAAGCTCGGCGAAATCCACCTGGTGCGGGTCTACAACCAGAAATACCTCGGCACCGTGAAGATGAGTTCCGACGGGCCGCAGCCGGATTATCTCGACTGGGACAAGTGGCAGGGACCGGCCCCGGCCCGCCCCTTCAATGCCTCGCGCTGGACGAACTGGCACGATTTCTGGGACTATGCCGGCGGCGATGTGACCAACGACACGGTGCACCAGATCGACCTGGCCTGCATGGCGCTGGGGATCGACGCGCTGCCGCGCAGCGTCTACGCGCAGGGTCTGGCTCGCCGGGGGAGCGATTCCCAAATGCCCGACACGCTGGCCGCCACCTTCGAGTTCGACAATCTGATCATGACGTTCAACCAGACGCTCTACACGCCCTACATGATCAAGGCGGACATGGTCGTGCGCAATTCCGACATTTTTCCACACTGGCCGCAGGACGCGGACCGGATCGAGATCTTCGGCAGCGAGGCCGTGATGGTGTTGGGGCGGCACGGCTGCGGCTTCCAGGTCTTTGGCCGGATGAAGGACCGCCAGCCCGTCGTCGTGGCCCAGCAGCACGGGCGGTTCCCCGACAAGGAACATCAGGCGAACTTCGTGGACTGCGTCCGCAGCCGCAAACTCCCCAACGCCGACGTCCAGATCGGCCATCGCACCGCCGCCATGTGCCACCTGGCGAATCTCAGCTACCGCGTGGGCAACCAGTTCCTCCAGGTCGATCCGCAAACCGAGCAGATCACGAATAATGAGCAAGCCGCGAAGCTGATGAAACCGGAGTACCGGGCGCCGTACGTCATTGCGGAAAACGTATAGAAAAGTCGGGGGGGTACTTCAGGTAGATGAAAGGCCGGCACGAACACGTACCGGGGATTGATGGAACAGGAGGTAACGGAGACAACAGAGGTGGAATCACACCATCTCTACACTCTGTTGCCTCTGCTTCCTGCTGTTGAAATTCTGCTCTGTTTCGAAAGGATCGGTCATACATCCGCTGTTCACGAGAGCTTCTGAACTAACCCATGACGTGATCGGTGCCGCAATTGAAGTCCATAAGGACAAAGGCCCCGGATTGCTGGAGTCGATCTACGAATGGTGCCTGACGATGGAACTTCAACTGCGAGGCCATCATGTGAAGAAGCAGGACAAGGTCATCGTTCGGTACAACCAATTTCAACGCGAGGAACCACTCCGCTTTGACTTGCTGATTGAGCCCTTCCGATCCATAAAGCTCAATCGCTCAGCTACATGCAACTGCTTGATATACCCTTGGGATTGATCATCAACTTCCATGTTCCGAAATTGACCGAGGGTATATCCAGGTTAATCCTACCCGGCGCCAATCTGGAGTGAATCCGCAAGGTAAACAGAGTCCGCAGAAATCCTTCCACTCTGTTGCCTCCGTTTGCTCCTGTTGAAATGAAAACGTTTTGCGGCCAGCGGCTGCGTTGATTAATCCGCATGCGAGCTCGCAGCAACGAGTGGCATGACCCTGAATTGCAACCAATTCCATCGTCCATCCATGAAAATACGTTGGTTACGAAACCTGCTGCCGATCGGGCTGGCGCTGGTCGCCACCTGCAGCGCGGGCCGGGCCGACGAGTCACCTGCGCTGAAGCTTGTCCTGCGATCGCGCGCCGCCGTTGAGGGGGATGCGGGCCTGTACCGGATCGTGGAGCAATCGGCCGAATGGGAGCCAGCCAGGACGGCCGTGGTGATCTGCGACATGTGGGACCAGCACCACTGCAGGAACGCAGCGTCGCGCGTCGCCGAAATGGCGCTGCGGATGAACGACGTGGTCGGTCGTCTACGGCAGCAGGGTGTGCTTATCATCCACTGCCCCAGCAACACAATGAAGTTCTATCAGGATCATCCCGGGCGAAAATTGGCTCAAAGCGCACCGCAAGTGAAAACCAACGTTCTGCCGCAAGGCTGGTGCAGCCTGGACAATCAGCGCGAATCCGAACTTCCCATCGACGATTCCGATGGCGGCTGCGACTCGTCACCGGCAGAACAGCAGAAGTTCAGCGCCGAACTGAAGGCCATGGGGCGCGATCCGGGCAACCCCTGGACGCGCCAGATTGCGACCATCGAAATCAAGGAGGGCGATGCGATCACCGACGACTTTCAGGCCTTTTACCTGATGAAACAGCGTGGCATCACCAACGTCATCGTGATGGGCGTGCATACGAACATGTGCGTGCTGGGGCGGCCCTTTAGCATCCGGCAGATGGTGCGGCAGGGGCAAGCAGTCGTGCTGGTCCGCGACCTGACCGATACGATGTACAACCCGTCGCGAGCCCCCTACGTCAGCCATTTCACCGGCACGGACCTGGTCGTCGAGCACATCGAGAAGTACTGGTGCCCGACGATTACTTCGGACCAGCTTGTCGGCGGCAATCCCTTTCGCTTCCAGGCCGACCAGCGCAAGCGGCTCGTGTTGATTCTGGCCGACGACGAGTATCGCACCACGCACACCGTTCCTGAATTTGCTGCGCGGTATCTGGGGCACGAATTTCAGACCGAGCGCGCGGTATGGGAGAAACATGGCGCCCAATCGCTCAGCGGCCTCAGCACGTTGGACCAGGCCGACGTGGTACTGATGAGCCTCTGGCGGCGGACGCTGCCCAAGCAGCAGCTCGAGCGCATGCGGCGATATGTGGCCGCCGGCAAGCCGCTGGTGGCGATTCGCACTTCCAGCCACGGATTGGCCAGCCGCGACGGCACGGCCCCGCCGGGACACGAACAGTGGCCCGATTTCGATCGGGAAGTGCTCGGTGGTCATTATCAGGGGCACCACGGCAATCACGGCGAGACGCCTGAGAAGACGACGTATATCTGGGTCCCCCAGGATCGCCCGTCGCATCCGATTCTCCATGGCGTCGCCACCAGCGAGCGCTCGACCCCGTCGTGGCTCTACAAGATGGCGCCGCTGGCGAAGCAATCGCAGGTTCTGCTGATGGGACGTGTCGGCAGTCGGCAGCCGCAGGAGCCGGTGGCCTGGACCAACGTCAGCCCCGCCGGCGGCCGGGTTTTCTACACATCGCTGGGGCATCCCAAGGAATTTGAAGACCAGGACTTTCAGCGCATGTTGTTCAATGCCGTGTACTGGACGGCCGGGCTGGACGTCCCCCGCGAGCTGCCCAAGCCAGCGCCATGACGACCAATCCCCACGACGTTCGTGTCGACGCGGCGGCATTGTATTTTCTCCCCATCACCATGCGGGTGCCGCTGAAGTTCGGGGCAGAGACGATGGACCGCGTGACGTGCGCTCGAACCCAGGTTACCGTTCGAGACGCGCGGGGGCGGCAGGCAAGCGGCTGGGGTGAAACGCCCCTCTCGGCGCAATGGGTCTGGCCTTCGGCGGCGCCCTATGGCGCGCGGGAGGCCGCGCTGAAGATGTTCTGTGCGGCGGTGGCTGAAAAGCTATCGAGTTTTGAGTTGTTTGGTCATCCTCTGGAACTGACCCAGGCGTTTCAGCGCGACATCCTTCCGTCGCTCTGCGACGGCTTCCAACCGCCGGAGGTCAACGAACCGCTGCCGTACCTCGCGGCGCTGCTCTGCCTGAGCGCTTTTGACATCGCACTGCACGACGCCTATGGCACGCTGCACGCGTGCGACGTCTACCAGACCTACAACGCCCGCTTCATGTCCCACGATCTGGCCGCGTACTTGACGCCGTCGGAGGAGAGCAGGGACAAGGTCTGCTTCAAAGGCCGCTATGTTGAAGATTTCCTGGTGCCGGATCCTGCCGAGCGGCTGGCGGCCTGGCACCTGGTGGGCGGCCTGGACCCCCTGGAGGCTTCCGATTTGCAAGGCGATGAACCGCAGGATGAGTACCCCGTCCTGCTTCGCGACTGGATCACGCGGGATGGCCTGCGGTGTCTGAAGGTAAAACTGCGCGGCACGGACCCGGATTGGGACTACAATCGGCTGGTGCGCGTCGGCCGAATCGCGCGTGACACACCTGGATCCTTTCTGAGTGCCGACTTCAATTGCACCGTTACCGAGCCCGTTTACGTGACCGACGTCCTCGATCGACTCCAGCGCGACGAGCCGGCGATTCACGACATGCTGCTGTATGTAGAGCAGCCGTTCCCTTACGACCTCCAGGCGCACCCGTTGGATGTACGTGAGGTGGCCCGCCGCAAGCCCTTGCTGCTCGACGAAAGCGCCCACGACTGGCGGTTCGTGCGGCTGGGGCGGTCGCTGGGCTGGTCGGGCGTGGCGCTGAAGACGTGCAAGACACAGAGCGGCGCGCTGCTGAGCCTCTGCTGGGCCAAAGCGCATGGCATGCCGCTGATGGTCCAGGATTTGACAAACCCCATGCTCGCGCAGATTCCGCATGTCCGGCTCGCCGCACATGCCGGGACGCTCCGCGGGGTGGAAACCAACAGCATGCAGTATTATCCAGACGCTTCCCTGCCGGAGGCTCGCGTGCATCCCGGACTCTTCAGGCGACGCGAGGGAGAAGTTGACCTGTCGACGCTGGGCGGACCGGGATTCGGTTATCGCGTGCAGGAGATTGGCCGTGTGCTGCCGGCGCCCGTCGTCGAGTTTTCCCGCTGAGCCGCATTCCTGTGAGGAGCACAATCGTGCAGAAAATCGATCGACGCACATTCACCGCCACTGCGGCCGCAAGCGCGGTACTCGGACTGTCAGCAACGGCCGCCGCCAGGATCCGCGGGGCCAATGACCGAATACGGATCGGACTGATCGGCGTCGGCAAGCGCGGCTCGCAGTTGTCTGGCCTCTTCCAGCGGCAGCCCGACGCCGAGATCGTCGCCGCTGCCGACGTCTATCAGCCCTATCTGGCGCGGGCCAGGGAGCAAATCGGTAATTCGCTGGAGACGTACGGCGATTGCCGACGGGTCATCGACCGCAGTGACCTCGACGCCGTGGTCATCGCAACGCCCGACCACTGGCACGCCATTTAGACCATCGCCGCGTGCAATTTCGGCAAGGACGTCTTTGTGGAAAAGCCGCGGTCGATCACCGTGCACGAGGGACGACGCATGGTCGAGGCCGCCCGACGCAACGATCGCGTCGTCCAGGTGGGCACGCACCGCCGCTCTTCGAAGTCGCTTGCAGAACTGGCCGTGATGATCGCCCAGGGGAAACTGGGAAAGGTCACCGTCAGCCAGGCATATCGCATCAGCAACATGTATCCTGCGGGCATCGGCAGGGCTCGGCCGAGCCCGCCGCCGACGGATCTCAACTGGGACATGTGGCTTGGGCCGCGCCCCAAGCGGCCCTTTTCATGGCACAGACGGCGGCGCATCTCACCGATCACGTCATCCCGCCGGTACCGGTACGGCAGTGGGTTGTCTCCGTGCCGAAGCAACTGCGGGGCATCCTCGCCGACCGACCCCGAGCCGTCGCCGCCGTCACGAAGATTTTTCTTGCCGAGATCGAGCGGCTGCTGCTCGCGGCGTCAGGCGGGACACCTGATGCGGACATACCGAGAGCCGCCCGCCCGCGACTCGGCGGCATCTCCTTTTTGCATCGCTTCGGCTCGGCGCTCAACCATCATGTCCACCTGCACGCCTGCGTGACAGACGGCGTCTTCGGGCCGGCTGCTGCCGCAGCAGGGTGCGACGCCCCGCCGACGTTCCTGCCGGCCCGACCGATCACGCCGGCCGATCTGGCTGCACTCACCGAGCGGGTGCGTCGCCGCGTGATCCGCTGGTTCAGGCTTGCCGGCCTGCTTGACG
>Ga0194130_10009197_pt1 | contig 10262 bp, 7 predicted proteins | sample TA2KigsurfametaG_FD_160084 | JGI IMG/M metagenome (GOLD analysis project Ga0194130, IMG submission 160084) | Freshwater microbial communities from Lake Tanganyika, Tanzania - TA2015050 Kigoma 12 surface | ecosystem: Environmental > Aquatic > Freshwater > Lake | place: Tanzania: Lake Tanganyika... | reverse complement strand
CACTTGAGCCAAAAATGAAAAAAATAAAAGCAAAGATTAATGACTGAAATAGCTTTTAGAAACTTTACATAATCATATTTCCTGATTATAAGAAAAGCGAACATTAAAAACTAATAGTAATCATTCATTTTCGTTGATTATTTGCATACAGATGGAGATTGATATGTCTGCTTTACTTTTTAAAACAATTTATCATCACGCCAATCCAAAACTTATCCTTTCGTTCACACGTTTAAGAAGTTTAAATCAATCAACTTATTTTTAGAGTATAAAAAAATAAAGGGAGCCACCGAAAGACCCTTTTTTCTAACTTACAAAATTAAAATAAAGAAAAAGACTTAGAAGGGAATGAATGTTTCGATTTTATTGTTTTTGATTGATTTTTATTTTTGCAAATTCTACATATTTTTTAAGCTTTTTCGTTAATAGATCAATAATCCTACCGAGCTCTATAAATCAAGAGAGGGTATTGCATAGTTTCATAATTAATTCAATGAACGGAAAGAATCTTGCCCTTCTTTTGGCAATTCTCGGAGCTGCCACTGTCCTTTTCAACCAGCAAACCGCCACCAAGGTTTCTGAGTTCCAAGCCTACAAGCAAAAGTTCGGAATCGAATTCGCATCTGAGTTCGAGAACGCCTACAGAGAGAAGATCTTCCTTGAGAACCTCGCCAAAATTAATACCCACAACTCTAATGAATACAGAACCTATGATCAAGGTGTCAACCAATTCTCCCACCTCACCCAATAAGAGTTCGTCGAGCAATACCTCGGACTCATTGTTAAATCCTCCACCCACACCCTTGAAAGCACTGATGACCTTAAAGTCGGTGATGTTGACTGGGTTGCTGCTGGATCAGTTACCGATGTTAAAAACCAAGGACAATGTGGTTCATGCTGGGCCTTCTCCGCCACTGGAGGTCTTGAAGGATTGAGCAAAGCTAAAGGATAACTCGAGAGCTTCTCTGAACAACAACTCGTTGATTGCTCAGGATCATTCGGAAACCAAGCCTGCAATGGTGGTCTTATGGACAATGCCTTCAAATACGTTAAACAAAACGGTATTGTTCACGAAGACGAATATCCCTACAAGGCTGTTAAACAAACCTGCAAAATCAACTCAGGACCCTTCAAAATCGGAGGATTCGTTGATATTAAGACCTGCAACGACCTCGCCTCAGCCATCACCGGAAGACCCGTTTCAGTTGCTGTTGATGCTTCCAACTGGTCAACCTACAAGAGCGGAGTTTTCAACAACTGCAAGACTTCCCTTAACCACGGTGTCTTACTCGTCGGTATCAGTGACCAATACTGGTGGGTCAAGAACTCATGGGGAACCACCTGGGGTGAGAAAGGATTCATCAGACTTGCTAGAGGAAACGCCTGCGGTATCTGTAACGTTGCCTCATATCCCACCGCCTGATTTCTATAATCACATTATCTTTGACTCTTCATTATAAATAACTATTTGAATACAAACATTGATTTGGTATTTTTTACTATTAAAATAATTATTATTCTAAAAGAATAAGAATGAATGACAAACTGAAGTTTAGGAAGGATAATCATTGAAGATCGATGAAGCCCTCTTCGATTTCGTATTTATCTGTTCTTACTTAGAATTATTTGAAGCCTAATACTTTTTAGCGGAGTTCGACGAAATTTTTATACCAATTTTTCTTTTTCGCGATGAATTCAAGGAATAATTATTTTTGTTTGATTTTGGCAGCTTATTTCTCATATTTCAAAGAATTGATTCTTTTGTCATCAATAAGTTCATACTTCTTTCTAATATCCTTTTATTATTATAACAACTTTCTCTCTTACTCTTCGGAAAGTTTATTGAAAATTCTAGGTCTCCATTGCACGTCATGAATGTTCTTTTGAAGAGTATCCTTAGTGACAATTTCACCAATCATGTTCCAAATCTGATAGCCTTTTTCAGTCCCTAAAAGGGCAAATCTTCCTGAGTTGTCAATGCTAAAGAAGTTCATTCCATTAACCATAAGATTTTGTTTAGTGAACTCAAAATTAAACACTCTCTTGCCTTTTTCTTTGTTTTCTTTTGTAATCATGCCAAATGAAAAACGTCCTCTTTCAGCACTATCATCTGAAACGTTGTAAAGAGCGAAAAAGGTACCATTACTAGCCAAAGTAACTCTATTTGGTAGATTATTAGATAGTTCTCCTATTTTATTTATTTATAGAGAACGATTTTTTGTTGCAATTTCAAAAAATGAAACAATAAATCGAAGATTGATGCTTTTTATACTTTAATCTCTATAAATAACAGCTAATCTGTTGTGGTAGCCATCAAAACTAATGTTACCGACATCTTCTTTAAATTACAAACTACTAATCTATAGGCCTTATTCTTTTTTGAGGAGATTTCCAATTTGAATAGAAGTAGCAAAGTGACCTTTTTTAATGAATTTTCTTAGTGCAATAGCAACCCAATCACCTCTTTCTGAGACAAAAATTTATCCATTTTTTGCATGTTCGCCCCATGCTCTCCATTTTTTCTCTACTTTCTGTTAAACATTGTATAAGAAAATACGAGTAGCAGGAATAGTTGAAGGACTGTAATCTAGTTCATAACACATTATAATGATCCAATTTTTGGATTTCAACCAAGCCACCTTTTGAACATGTGGAGCTTTTATAATATGTTGTTATTCTTCTGAAGCCCTAGCTTGTTTAATAAGATCTTAAACAGTTGCAAGAGTGAAAAATGTGACATCATTTTGAGTCAAAATAGTTAAATTTAGACCATCATCAGAGAACTGGAAAGATTATAAATTTTGATTAGAGTGGGCTCTGTAAGATTTAATTTTGACTTACTATTCAACAGCCCAAAGTATTAAGTTTTCTCTATTCTTTGTTTGATTTCCGTTAAAAGTCACAATGAACCTTTCATCAACTGAGAATTTCGCATCGATAGGATTGTATTGTTTTAAGAAACCCTTTAATTTGAGGCTATTTCCATAATAAATCCTGATTCCATCTACACAGCAAACAGCCATATAGCTGCCAAGTGGTGAGAAAGTAATTTTATTAATCTGAATATTGAAAGCCATGTATTAGGTAGCCAAAGCGCTTTTAGCACTTTTGTCAAGGTGATCGAGCCAGTTTAAATATACAAGGTTAGCCTATCTTACCAAAAACTGATCTCTCAGCTGCTCATCACGATTAGGCTCTACTTTCTAAGCAACAGTGCTAAAACTTGGTACTTCAAATTTTGAGTTTGAAAGCTGTTATCCTTCCTCAATAATACTTCTTAACTCACTGATTTGAATGCATTGCAGAGTATGATTTTTATCAAATTTGAGGTTGTTAAGTCTATTGAAGGCAACTTTTGCTTCTGCTGGTGTTTTGTAGGTCATAAAGAGTGTTTGGTTGCCCACTCCGTTTTCCATACCTGCGACAACTGAGATTAGTCCATTTTTTTAACCAATATTTTTTGCATCTAGCAGTTTGTTTTTGAAGAGATTGATGAATTTTTCTTCATTCTCTGTTTTGAGGGCAGGTATTCCTGAGACTTAATAAGTTGATTTTTACTGACAAATTGGTTGAGCAATTAATCATCGAGTTCAGGTTTTTTTATTTTTCGGAGATGTTCGCTCTCTTCCTGCTCCACCTTTTTGCTTGCCTACTGGATGAAGACTTTTAGCTCAAGATTTTCTTAGATATCTTTGGAAAAGTCTATCTCTTTGAACAGATCTATCATAGTTGAAATTATAATGAATCTATAATCATCCCATGCACTCAATGTGTGTGCCAGTCTAATATTTATCGTTCTTAAAATCCTTTACAAAATCACAAGAAAAAGTTGTGTCTTGATATATTGTGACGTTGGATATTTGGATAAGTGGATTGACTATTTAAAAATCATTTTAAATATATCAGATGTCAAATCAAGCAGGTGGACTCATCGGTATTTTGCGTAATCTACGCAAAAACAAAAAATAGTAATTGCGTATCCTTGTCCTTGGACTCGATAACGCAGGCAAAACCACCATTCTCAAGTCACTCTCCAATGAAGTAAATTCACTTGCATACAGGATATCTCCACTATTACCCCGACCCAAGGCTTCAACATCAAGAATCTCACCCATGATAAGTTCAAACTCAACGTCTGGGATATTGGAGGACAGAAAGCTCTTCGAGAATATTGGAGCAATTATTTTACCAACACTGATGCCTTAGTCTATGTTATCGATTCTGCTGATACTAAGAGAGTTAAAGAAGCAGGAGTATAACTATAAAAACTTTTGCAGGTAGAATTGTTCTAAAATAGTAAAAATAGTTATCGACTGTTCCAGTTCTCATCTTCGCTAATAAACAGGATCTTGTTCAAGCTCTTCAGCCCGATGAGGTAAAATTATATCGAATTAGATTTTGAAAGAACTAAGAGAACAGATTTTGGAGGGAAGAAAATGGACTATTACTGCTTGTTCAGCCAAAACTCAAGAAGGTCTTTAAGACGGTCTCAGCTGGCTTGTCGATAATGTCAAGAAATGATAGAAATATCATATTAAAATGATACACAGTCAATATCATCATAAATCTGCCTTAAATCAGTTGTTTTCTAGGCGCCTTGCAAAATGAAACATAATAAAAATATCGCTCACGGGTGGGTTTGAACCACCGACCTTTCGGTTAACAGCCGAGCGCTCTACCGACTGAGCTACGCGAGCAGTTACTTCACTTCCTCTTTCCATATTTATCAGCATCGACCTTTACTACACTCTACTTCATAAAAAAAACATTTAAGATTTTTAACAGTATAAATAAAGAATTTATTTTGAATAACACTCATCTTACATAAATGTCATTCAAACAATAGAAAGATGAATAAAATTGAGATTTTAACAATAAGCATGTTAAACATCATGAGAATGAAGTACTTCCCAGTGCCATGACCTTATTTGCTAATTAGAGGAAAGGTTTATCAACATTGCTATTGTAAGCAGCTGATACTTCAAAAAAGTCAAGTCCAAGTTTTTTAGCGTAGCCTTATCCCTATTATGAGCTGATTTCTTTTGCATTTTTGTGTTCACTTTTTGTTCCAACCAAAACTCCACTTATAGTAGTCTTATTATTCAATTTCTTGACTTTATCAAGCCATTTAAGACTATTTTTCAAACTATCTTGGTTAGTGGTATCATAAACAACCATAACCAAGTCAGGATTTTTACTCATTCCGATTGCCACTGATTCATAAAATTCATGCCCACTTAAATCGAACAAGAAGAGTTCTACACTGATATTTTTCTAAGTGAAAGGAACGATTTTTGAGTATATTTCAGCCCCTTGTGTCTTGATAATAGAGGTGTTACCATGTTATAATCGCTGGTAAACTGATAGTTTTTCTTGGCATAGGATTGAACGAGGGTAGATTTTCCTGCAGCTGCGTCTCCTGAATGTCATTTATGTTACCAATAACGAGAATCTTGGCTTTTTTCTTATTCATGGTCCGATGTTTAAATACGATTCAAATAATATAGAGCCATCTTGAATGTGAAACAGATATTCTAATACAAAAATTGTTAACTATATTTATGTTTTAGATCACAGTTAGTCAGAGACTGGTTATTCAACAGGTTTTTTCTATTGTGCTTGCTGATTGTTGATGATGGTCGGTTAAGGTAAATTCGATAAATCTATCTCTTTTCGCTCCTACTTAAAACCTTAGTAATAGATAACTGAAGGATTTCCGATTTCAACAGAAAAAGCCAAGTTTTTCGAATAATAGTTGTAAAATGCTTACTCTAAATGGCTACCTACATATCCTTCTAAAAGATTCTTCTGTTTATGTGACAAATAATCTGCCAAAAGTGGCTATCTGATAACACCATTTTCATCCCGAAGCATCTATCGAGTAGAGTTTATTCCTCTCATTACATTAAGGTAGCATGAAGAGTTATCTCCTGTACCATTTAATTTTTATTTGTATACTTCATTCCAAAGATCACTTTCGCATTAGCCATAACTGGTTCCAACTTTCCATAAATCCATTTGATTCGTCCAATAGGTATCAGTAACTATCTTATGCCTAGCCACAAAACGACCAAGAGGGAAACTTGAGACATAGCTGAAAGTATATTATCTAAAGAAATAATCCCAAAGTATAAAAGCAGGAGAAACTGATTTACTGTTCAAGTTATGATCCCATTTCTATAACATAGCAATTATTTGGTCACATTCTTTTCTAACTGATTCTTCAGGGAAGAATAAAAATTTCGTTTTTCTGTAAATATAGATGAGCAGGTCCTTTCTTTTCTTGATAAGAGGATCAGTATTGAGGCCAGTCACGAAATCCAATAGGTTTTTAGGAGTAAACTTTTCTTTTGTTATTCTTCTCCTTGTGTCGATTAAGAATTGTTATTAAACTGGAGTCTGTATCTCTTTTTTTATGTAACTATCTTGGTTTTGAGTAGTAAGATATGTATTTGAAACAACCAAAAAGTTTCTTTTGAAATTAGAAACCCACTTTTATTTAGGAGGCTAAGGTGCGCCTGCCAAATCAGGATACAAAAAGTAAGAAGGATGTTTTTGAAAACAAACATATTGGAAAATACCTGTTTAATTTGTAATTATCAAAGAATTGAAAGGGAATTACAAATCTTTTGTCGTTTTTCCATCATTAATAATCAAATCGAACAATTAGCTGAATACTACTATAACTTTCTTTTCCTTTTCATGCCATCTTGCAATATATTCTGAAACTTTTCCGCCATCTATGGATTTGTGTTTTTCATACAAAGTACCGTAATTGGAATGCACAAAGTTGCATTGTGAAGGCTACGAATCTTTAATTTTGATACTTGAGGATACATTTTCAAGTTTAATCCAAGTTTAACTTCCATGATGGAAAAATTTATTACCAAGTGTTTAAATTTGTTCAATATTGCTTCGATCAGTTAAAACCCCAGTGAAAGCCCAACTAACTTTGGTGGTAGTACCTCCCAAAAGTAAAGGAATACCTGGAAGAGTATAGGTAAAAATATTACCAGAACTATGTTGAAAAATTATAGGTTAAAATATTTTTTACAATAAATTTTTATTTTCGATAAATTGTACTAATATTGGTTTACCTGAAACTGTAATTTGACCACTAGCGGCAAAGACTGTGTTTCGTTTAAAGAAAGTGATGATGGGATGTAGGAAATCTTTAAACATGAGTTGATCGATATAGTCATAGAACTGATTGGAAAATAGTTTTTAAAGTCTAAGTCTGGCTCCTGATTGTTCACCATCCATCCAAGCGTTTGGTTTTTAAGCCTAATATCCTAAAGTAGCTCTAACTTTTGCTCTCATCCATTAAAGGATATAGTCATGTTGAATGACAAATCTGTAAAAACGCCAGATAGCGTAAATAGCTTCGACAGGTTCTGCTTAATCTGGCAAGCATGTAAATCCTTTTGCATATTAAGCAACAAGAGTATCAATTTCAGGGATAATTTCTTATTGTTTTTATACTGATTCTTCTTATTCTTATTCTTATTCTTATTATTCCTACTCAAAAGGATCTTGACCATCTTTGTAAAGAAGTATGTACCTTTATTAACAAACTGTCGAATGTAACAATCTATATCTCTGAAATCTTTGCCATATATTTATGACAGTCTTCCAGTTGATAGTCTGTAAAGCAGATCTATGGGAAATGAGTTGCAGTGAGCTGTTGCCAACTCTTTAAAAGATGAAACGGTTGTTATTGTTGTCACGGAGTATATCAGGGTTATGAAGATAATAAAGATCGTCGTGATTTTTAGATTCATTTTTAATTGATATAGTTTATAATTGGAACAACTTGTAAATTTTATCTAAAGAACATCAAAGTATGAAGTTTAAGTTTAGCATACTATCAGATTCAAACAAGAGGATACTCATCTTTTAGCATGCCCTCTTTTAAATTGGTTTTTCCATTATTCACAGATTCAAGTTACTATTAAACTTTGTTTATATTGTTTACTGTTTCAGAACTTTTTATTTGTTTGCTCTCTTAAGTATAGCCTTAGTTAATCGAATTTTAAGCTTACTTAGTGAATTCTATATAAAATAAAAATTACACCTGACAGTCTTAATGATTGAATTTTATGATTGGTTGTAACTTACACTAACTTTTTCAGCAAGTTAACTCGCTTTTATGCTAACTGGCTTTATTAAATCTGTGATTTTTTCATTCAAGTTTGATGCTTTTTCTTTGATATTTTACCATTTTAACCTTGTTTAAGCACTGAAAGATTATCTACTAACAGTCTAAACCTTTTTATTGATTGTTTTGTCAGCAGTTTGAACAGTTTTAGAAACTTTTTGACTTATTATGCCGAAGAAGTTACCAATAGTTTTTCCAATCTTAGCTGTAGTATTATAGTAGACAATAATTTCATTCTAGCGGATCTTTTCACAATGAAAATCTATCTTAAGTTTGATTTAATATTAAAGTAAGGAAGATTAGTATTAAATAACTTTGGCTTTGGTTCTAAATCATGCTATTTTTACCTAAGGAGCTCGTCCAAAATAGGCAGATAGCTTGATTTATTTAGTGTCGTCAAAGCATAGACTTTATTTTGATTTTTTTAATGGAAGAAAATATAGGCCGTAGACTTTTAATAAATGATCTTCACAAATAAATTTTCTGTAATTTTTTTTAAGTAGTCAAGGTTATTCATTTTAAGAAAAAAGTTTGTTTATTAAGTCCCACCATTCTTACATTAAAGTATCAAGCAATTTCCTATATTTATATTCAAAAGTACCCTCAGCTATTTGCCGTTTAGTCCTCTCCGTAAATTCAAACATCAGAAATAAGTTAAAAGTATGGAGAATTTTCGATTCAGCTAAAACTTTATGAAATTCTAAGTCCATCTTTCTTAGCACTTACGATTCAATTATAATAAATCTAATAGTTTTATAAGAAATATTAAAGATAATTGGATTGATTAATCATTATTCTTATTAGTCAAGAAGTCCTTCTTGTCTTTCGTAATTTTCATTGGCAGCGTCTATCAAAGCGTCGAATGCATCGTTTAGATGTTTGTATTCAACTGACTACCAAACTTTCTCCATCATTATCAAGAACTTCTGGGTAATCATGTAGTTGATTCTAAGGCTTAGGAGGGAAACTGTCTCTTTAGATTCTTTGAGAACCTTTTCTTTCTCTTCAAGATCATGGTTGAGAGTCTCATTTTCTTATTTGTAAGAACGAATCTCTTACATCAAAGCATTTTGTCTATTAATCAACTCAAGTCTTTCTTCTAAGCTTGCATCATAATCATGATCGATTTTCTTCTTGAAGTTGACTTAAAGAATGCATCTAAATGCTTTGGCCTTAGCCTTATAATTAGAATTACTACTGATCTTATTAATAGTCTAAACAGCTCCGATCTTGGCAATGTAGTCGTATTAATCTTTAGATTTCTTAGTGATCTCACCGTGGATAAGTTCAAGTTTGCGTTGAGGATTAGAATTGTATTGCCAAGCCTTAATTTGTTTAGTGAAGTTTCTTCTGAAAACTCTGTCAATAATACTTAAAGAAGCACGTTTACTGTTGTTGAGGATAACTTCAATCTTTGCATTGGATTATTGAGAAGACTGAGCAACAGGAGCGACTGGAGCAGGTTGAGAAACTTGTTTTGTAGGTTAAGGTGATTTATTTCTGTTCTTATCGCCTCTGTCAATGGTTCTTCCGTATTTGTCAATCATAAGGAAAGCTTTGAAGAGGTTCAGTTAGTAGTGCTTTCTAATGTTGTTATAAAGTTTTTTGAGCTTAACAATAACTGAAGCATTATACTGAACGCCAGAAGAGTCCATATTGAATTTGAGTCTCCAGAATGATTTTTGAATGTTGATCTTAGTATTTAGAGCTAAAATAGTTGCAGATTTCTTGAACCAAGGATTAACTCTTTATTCTTGAGCATAATCTTTGAGGTGATTAAGAGTAGCTTTCATGTTGTGGTTAGAAGTATCAATCATCTTGTGGAAGAGATTATGTAGTGGTTGCATTTGTTCAAGACCATATTGTTTCTTAACGAGAATGGGTGTTGAAACTGATGAAACAGTCTTTTGGCAGTGTTAGAAAAGAAGAGCAACAGCTTTGCAACGTTTGTAAAGGTTATCGTTATTGACAATACTCAACCATCTGTTGTAGAATTTCTTTTGTCCTCCCATAGTGACATTGATGAGTTGAATGACAGCTCTCTTCTTAAAGGCTTGTCCTTAATCAAATTAGTTTTTGAAAGCACCGAATGATCTCTTGAGAG
>Ga0194130_10009196_pt1 | contig 10262 bp, 10 predicted proteins | sample TA2KigsurfametaG_FD_160084 | JGI IMG/M metagenome (GOLD analysis project Ga0194130, IMG submission 160084) | Freshwater microbial communities from Lake Tanganyika, Tanzania - TA2015050 Kigoma 12 surface | ecosystem: Environmental > Aquatic > Freshwater > Lake | place: Tanzania: Lake Tanganyika... | reverse complement strand
GCCCGGAGTTAACGATGTCAGGGGCCGGAACTCACCAGTAAAAGGCACCCACCTCAATCCTGTGAAGCGCCTTACCGTATGAGCGCCTCCCTCCGGCTCCGCATCGCATCCTTGCCATACCCTCTGTAACAACACATTTCTAATATTCTCAAGCTTCCGCAGATCGATTCACAGATTTAAACAAGTTGCTGATACCGGATAGTGCTAGCCTCTTTAGTATCTTCTTCACTATCCGGGCTTCAATTACAAGCATTTTGAGGTCAGACTTATACGCCTCCCGCTTCTCCAGCCATTCCCCCTTTCTCAGACCGCATTTTTTGGTGAAGTTTTCGCCGCCTCTATCGCTTGTAGATTGCCTCAGCCTCCGCTAGAGACTTCAGACTTTGTTAACGGTTAAGCGCTGAGCAACCAAGCGCCGAGCTGCCCTCACATTTTATGATTATCTCTTCGTGAGTCTGGCTGATTCTTTTCATGATCTTGTTCCGGCACCACTCTGACCACCTGACGACCCTTGTCTTCTGTTAATTGATTACCTGCTTGTGCTTATCAGCTGTTAAATGCAGTCCGGTAGGCCTAAAATAATTACTGGTGTTGTCAGATATGGTTGAGATATTAGAACAAGTATTTAGGAGCGTTGTATCTAGTACAGAGCACCCTGCTATATATTCTAGTTACGGTTGCATATTCACGCATTGAGACTGAATGACTAATGAAAAATATACGAGCTAATCTTTTCTTTGAGACACGAGGCAAGATATTTTCCCTCCACACCCTGGAATTGCAAGTTAAAAACAGGTAGTGCACCGCTATCCTCAGTGAGGACATAAACTTTATCATCAAAAAGCAATTTTACATATTCCATATGTGACGCTCCATTGGCAAGATAATTTATTTGCTGCGGTATATAAATCGAATCCCGGTGAAGCGTTGATGACGCAGGATTATCAAAAGAACGTATATTGTCGCATACATAATATTTGCCACCCATTATATGATATAATTGCTTAAATAGCATTGTTTCACCGTTTCGCATCGATAGTGAAACTGAATATGCCCACAAATTCATATCAGCAAACAGGCGAGTGTGCATAAACCTTTTTGTGTTAATTACTATCGATTCCAATTCATTCGTAAATTGATTTATCGCTCTTTTGTTAAGTACCATTAAATGCGGCTGCAGCATTGTAAATAACGGATAGTCGCTAACAATCGAGCAGTAAGCACAAATCATTGAATTAACTGGATCTAAATTCTCTAATCTCAAAATATCAGTCATCGAGTCGATTAGAAAACTAGTCTTTCCAAGAAAGCAATCATCCCAGTCATGAGCCAATACGAGATCTGTATTGCAAAAGTACTTCTTTTCATATAGATCATTTAATACTAACCATCTAGCAAAGCAATGATACTCTGAAGGTGGGTGATTCGCTCTAATCTTATGCTCCTGCCATAAAGTCCACAATTTTTCAAGCATATTTTTTGATCGTAAACCCAAAATATCTTTGTCGCTCAATACAGTGATTTTACAGCCGTAGCTAGATAACTCCTCACTAACTGACTGCCTTAGTCTCTCCTCACCTGAAATGCATATAGTATACTCTAGATCTGCACTTGAATATGAGAGTAAGCTCAGCTTGAGGAATTCAGGAAGCTCCTGAAAAGTTTTACAGTTCTGCATACTAAAGTATAAAAATACCTTCAGGTTAACTTTCTTCATCGACTAATACCGCCTCACGGAAAATCTTTCTATAGTACCACACACGTCCTTGGTAGAAACATTTTATATGAATGCTAGGTTAAGTCTGAATTACGCATTTGTAACAAAGGGCATTGCTTTATAATTTAATCAATCAATTTAAGGTTTCTAATAGTTTTCTTACTAAATAAGGGTTGACAAAAGCCAACCTACCTATTAAGATCATGGAGTTTGTCTTGTCCTTACGTGGCCAACAGCCTAAATCAAAAAAGAGTAGCAAATCTTACTAAAAAAGAAAAACCTAAATATGAAGCAAGCCCACAAAGTGCACGAATATTTAATAGAGAGGCTAAGTTGCTTCAATACACCGAAAGAGTTGATGAGTGGGTTAAAACAGGAACTACAATTCCGATCAATGTCGCAATTGACCCCACGTTTACTTGTAATCATAGATGTCCTGGTTGCCATGGCTTAATGGGACAAGACAATACAGTTATGGATACAGATAGGCTCCTTCTGCTCTTGGACGAATTAAAATCGATTGGCGTGCAGGGGGTGATGCTTGCTGGTGCTGGTGAACCTACCATGCATCCTGATTTTGCAAGGGTTTTGCTACATTGTGGGAACATAAATCTTGATGCAGCATATTATACAAATGGAGAACTATTGACCGAGCAAATAATCGATGCCACTCTTGATTCTTGTTCATGGATTCGTGTCAGCTTGGATGCGTCTAACGAACAGATGCATAATAGTGTTCACAGAGCTGGTCTTTTTTCTTTTGAGAAAGTAACAGACAATATGAAAGCCCTTTCGACTCAACGGCAAAAAAAATCCTCCAAAACAACACTTGGCGCCGGTTTTTTAGTGAATACTGAAACTGCCCTAGGAATATATGACGCAGCAAAACTTACTAAGGATCTCGGTTTTGACTACCTCCGAGTTAGACCTTTTTTCGGATATAATAATAAGCCGATGTGTGACGTTAGCGATATTCCTGGTATAGTCAAACAGCTAGATCTAGCCAAGTCAATTGAGTCCGACTCATTTACGGTTGACTTTCCTGAACAGAGAATGTCTTGGGTAGAAACAGGCAACCCAGATATTCAGTATCATAAATGCTACATCCACCATTTTAGTACGCATATAGGAGCAGATTTAAATGTATATCTGTGCTGCCATACTATCGGTTGGCAAAAGTACGCCTTAGGTAATTTAAATGAAAATACTTTTGAAGAGATATGGTATTCCCAGAAGAGAAGAGATGTCTATGAGTCAATCGATTATAGAGATTGCGCTACGCCTTGTTCAATGGCACAATTTAACAATCAATTAGAAAAGTTCAAATCACCAGTCATTCATCCAAACTTTATCTAGCATTATCGCAATAGACTGCCTATCGTAAAGTATGTGTACTCATCAATGTTGCTGTTGTCAATCGCGGATCCATATTCATACTCACCTAAGGCATCACCTATTAAATAAAAGTTATTTGTAATTCCCAGATATTTCCTGATATAATCCTTAATTATTATCTCAGTCGTCCAAGGACTATGCTGATAAACATTGCAATAATTCAGGAGGCCTGTTGACCAATCTGACTTTATCAATAGTGACCTAGTCTTGGGTTCTAATGCAAACCAGCGTCTAGTGCCTTTAATCGCCTTAAGTGAAGTTGCGGATCTTGTATCCATCAAGTCACCCCCATATAAATTTGTTGATTCTAGAAATAATGTCGGAACACCAAGAGCGTTAGTGATGTGCGCTGGACCTGAAGTCGTTCCTATTAAAATATCCAGCATGTCGTAAATATCTTCTTCGCCATATGACAAGCCTCTGCTTTTATTATTAGAGATTACATGTATGTTGATACATGATGGAGTTATCACCATTTTATCAATATTGCCATAATAACCAAAAATCCATATTGTTATTCCTAACGAACTAACTTTGATTGCTTGGAGTGCCTTGATTAGTGGATTTAAAATCCGAGCCATATCCCCATTCCTATATGAATGATGTATCTGAGACTTGTATTCATCAGTCCTAACATGAAGGCCTATGTTTAGGCTGTGAGGTTCTTTATTACCATTTTGCTCTATTTCTCTTAATGCAACTTCATCTGTGCCTGAACAGAAAAATAAGCGAGACGGATAATACCCCTTAGTCAAATCTGTTGCAACAGGTCCTATTTGAGTTCTTACACCATATTTATTCATAATCTTATGTGACAGCAACAGGCTAACATGATCCCCAATCTTAGCAATGTCCTCACATAAGCTCCATGCATCAACAAGTTCTATACTATGTCTTTTTTCAAGCGACTTAAGCAAATGATAATTCGCACAGAATTCTCTATCTATGTAAATTCTTATTGGCAAATAAATATTCTCATTTTTGTAGAGCAAATCTCGTGCACGTATTGCATGAACTACATTCCAAACATGTGCATATGACAGGGCAACAACTTGACTGAAAACAAAACCATATCTTAGTAGTACTCCAAATAAGTTATCTAATGAGAATGCCTCTAGTATCTGATTGCTAAATAAGAAGTTCGCATTTGATAATCGAGACCCATCGTACGTCGTATCAGTTGCTGCTTTGAAGTAGAAGACTCGACCGTACCATTCCTCATCATTTATGTCTAATAACATATCAGGGTCATCTAAGATATCCTTTAACAAATAGCAACTCATTATGCATTCAATTTTGGCGATCATTTGTTTCCTGTAAACATACTCTGCATATTTCTCATTTCTCACTTCAACCTTTTCGAAAAGTGACACTACATCATGAGATAAGCTTTTAATACTATGTACAATCTCGTCTATTTTTATTAATGAAGAATCCCTGGAACAAACTATTTCCGGGCCTGAATCGATAATAGTAGACAGTACATATTGCTTCCTGATAATAATGTCGGAACGTATTGTCTTATAAATATTCTGGTCAGACAACAGTTTCTCCATTAGCGCTATACCCAGCGATTAAAACTGTCCGGTATTAGTTTATGTTGATATGCTCTGTCACATGATCTACATATAGATGCCTCGCATTGTGTTTTTGTTGGAGATGCCATCATATTTAATGAGTATAGGTTAGCCATTTCATCCGACCTGAACAAATCGTAATAACTATCAATAGACAGATTGCCCAGAATATGCTTTAGACTATAATCCATACAACACAATGCTACGTCACCATTTGGCAGCAACACATTGTCATCATAAAACTTAGAAGTAGAACACGAGATTGGAGCGATCCCTGTATCTGAATGACTCACCATGCTACCCAAGGATGCTTCCTTGATAACAAGACTTCCAGCTCTATCGTTTGCATTCCATGGTGCAGGAAGTCTGTCAAGCATGTCATTCTTCTCAAATAACTTGGTCAAAACTTCTCTTATTGGACTAGCAGGTATACCGCTTTGATCCATTGTCATCACACTGACACCTGGCAAACAAGCCAAAGACCTTAATGCAATCAAGTAATCATTAGATATTTTAAATCCAGTCATATTATTCTTGCTATCCGGTAGATGAATTGTTAACGGATCTATTTTGTTTTCGTAAATCATATTGACAAATTCATCCAGGTTCTTATTATTGAAGCCTTGCAGAGTTGTATAAATCCCCACCTTATGACCACGGCTATCAATTGTATGACGTATCATTTCAAAACAATCTGGATTCAAAAAGGGCTCAGACATCCCTGAAAAAAAGATCTTTACATGTCCTGGTATTTTAAGCAACCACCTCTTGTAGTTGTTAGCACTCATTATCTTATTGTTCTTGGCATTTCCGCCCGAATATGCTTTCACTAATTGCGGTTGAGGGCAAAATTTACAGGCTAATTCGCACCCTATCACGGTTGTTACCTCAAGAGAAGCCATTTTTCAAACACAAGATCTCTTATTATATGCCAAACCTGTTGCCCCCAACCAGCGGAGACAACCAATATAAGAATGAATGCATTTAGCTGAAAAAATCATTAATTATTCTTGTTTACATATAGTTGGTTTTCTCCAGTAACGCATTCACTACGTGTCTTGGAAATAATGACATGAGACTTCTTTATGACGAATCCACAGCTTAGCAAATATTCTGAGAATACTTTGCAGCTATTAGTGTACGAATTTTCAAAATATACCATTCGAGCGTCTCTCAGGGTTTGCCTTGACCCTTCTAGTACCTCCAGTTCATTCCCGTCTACATCCACCTTGATCATTGATGGCTGCCTAAGATCATAATCTTTTATCAAACCATCCAACGGATATGTTAAATGATCAAAAATATGCGCGTTCTTAGTTGTCGCCGTATCATATGGTGATCTTTTGTCCATGCTTTGAAGGGCGTCGCCCTGCGACAAGTCCCTGTAATGAACACGTGATATTCGCTTCTTGTCAGCCAATGCGAACGGTAGTATTAACACCTTGTGCTGTAAACCATTTGTTACAATGTTTTTATACAAAAGATACAGGTTGTTGAAATCAAGCTCTGCCGCATATACCTGCATTTCAGGATTTAGCCTTTTGGCCAATATTGAATAGCTACCAACATTTGCGCCAACATCCAAGAATACATCATGTTCAGTGAAACTATTTATCCACTCAACAGCAAGTGGTTCTTCTGTAAATAATGTCTCTGCCCTCCAAAACAGTCTCCCATGGCTCGTACTGAATACTAAGTGTTTATCACTAGCAGGCAAACTGATATATTTCTTTGGATCTAACAGCTGAGCGAATTCACTTGAGAAGCGTGAACTCTTATTAAGAGTCAGTGCAGTAATAATTATTCTGGAAATAATCCTATATATTTTCTGCTTTGGTGTAGGGATATGACCAAATACGGGAATGCCACTCATTGGAAGCGCTCAACACACTGCATCTTACACCACTTGCTGTAGCTTCAATTTGCAGCTTGGAGACAATTCTATTATTTTCCTTTTTTCGCTATTAAACGGATCTCATGATCCAATTTCACTTAAGTGCCAGTGTTCAGGTATGAACACCTCTTCGACTGCCTTTTTTAGATAATCACAGTGAACCATGGCGGCTGATCTTGACTTGTTTACCGGAGGCGCAATTTTGCTCTTTTTCCAATCACTGAGGTGACCTTCCTTTTGACTTGCACCTTTTACGCTGTATTTCGTTGCAAACATTTCATGGTTTTACCTCACTCAACATGGGTTCAATTCTTTTTATCGGCTATATAGCAGGTACAGTTAGTTACGCCTGCCCCACATGCATCTCCTCCGACCTTTTATCTTAAAAGGCAAGCAGCTATGCCCTCATCAGCCGATGTACTGGTGCTACCGTTGGCCGGCCTTCTAGGACCATTAGCCTACAAAAGTTCGGATTCACGACCGAGCACTTATCAGACATATCTGATCCAGCAGCACCGAATCACTGTCAGGGATCCTTTCCACTGTTGTTACTTACGAGAAACGGGAGCCACCACCCTCCTTTCGTCTCGCATTTTCAACTTGTCCCCTGAGCCAGTCCGCATTGACTGCCGAATTTCTAGCCCACTCCTACGAGACCGTTTCAACTATTCGGAGGTTACACCGTACGGCTGTGAGACCTTTAGGGTTACTTCTAATGGGCTTTGCTCAAGCAGCTGCCGCATCACCCCCACCTCCATAACAATCTCATCGGCAAAGGGCCACACTCCCAATTATGGCTTTTGTCTAAAATGACATAATTATCCTCGATTTCTAGATGTATCCTGCATAATATCGGTTCGGATAACCGCTGTTCGCGAATCGTTACCTTAGCCTTGTAATTAACGAGTTGCTCATCTTAAAAAGCTATCTTGTACGTGCGAGCTAGATACTTTCCTGCCAAATCAATTCGCTCTTCTATCAAGCTTATTGCCTCTAAGTCGGGCCGTGTCTCCAATATACTATTTAGTCGTACTGGATCTAACACTGCGAGAATAATGCATGTCCATTTCAATCTCAGTATAGGGCCTAGCACTTTGCAACGTCTTTCGATTTCTTCTTTTCTTTTTGGACCCCAGGCTTTGTTTATTTCCGAAACTTTACACCCAACCGCTATTTTCGGTTGGAGTACAAAGTCAAGACTTGTCTTGGCTGGATCATCCCATCCTGCAAACTCGAAATCTATAAACTTAATCCCATTGGGCGTCATTATTGCATTGTGAAATCCAAAGTCGCTTGGTGAAATGCAACGTTCAGCTAGCCCAATTTTGTCTTTGCAAAAACCTTTGTTTAATTGCCTCTTTGTTTCCTCCTGCAATTTTTCAAATTCCGATCTCAGCTTGTCTACTAGTATATTTGTCATGGCCTTGCTTGTGCTGTTGTTCTGTTCACACTTGATTCTTTCTATCCGGCTTCCAACGTTCGCAAGATGTTCGTTTAGGCTTAGGAACCCCTCGGCGGCACTTGTTGTTATTAGTTTATTAGCCAGTCGTGGTTTTCCGTTTAGTTGCTGTAGAAATTTTACAGCAACATCAATTGCTCCCTGTGCCGGCAATACACCTTGCTGGAATTCTTCTCCATTTATGTACTCTAGTATCACGCACCGATGATGTTCGTCTACATCAATCAGCTCTGGGATATAATTAGGAGTTACTCTATTGGCTAATTTCAGGAATTGAACCTCTGCCTCCATTCGATCATGTTGATCACGCTTGGATTTCTGGTATCCTTTTATGATTCTTTGCTGCCTTTCCCCGTTGCAAAGATAGACCCGATTATTTATTCCTCCACGCAGTGCTTTGAGTCTGCTTGGCTTGCAGCCCAGCTTCTCCGCCCAGTGTCTTGCAAACTCAGGCAGTTCGCCTCCGTCGGCAGACTCTTTATTTATTAATTGCATTGTCTAGCTCGACCCATTGTTTGATGATCTGTATATCTGATATTGGTTTAAATGTGCTGTCGGGATCAAACAAAATTCTCATTGTTTTGCATGGGAACTCTTTTGCACAAAGCACCTCCGGTAGATCATCGACAAAAGCATTGCAATCAAGTTCGGCAATCTTTCGCACTTTTTCCTTGCTGGATTCAAGAAATTCGACTACAGACTTCTCTCCACAAAAAAGCCCATGGCTTTGAAGATTGGTTTCAATCCAGCTCCTTGCAGCGATATGCAAATTGTACTTGGGCCCGGCATATGGCCAAATGGTTCGATGACTCACGATGACCAGATCATGCCCGTTCCTTAGAAGCTTCTGCATCGTCTTAATTGCTCCCTGGAATGGCTCTGCATACTGCATACCTGGTCCATAGAGCTCACCTTGGAATAAGGTCCATTCAATTTCCCTTTCTTGTGATCGCAAGTAATCTCTTAACGCATTTTTCGTTCTTGGCAATTTGTCTGGTAAGTCCAAAATTTCATCTGCCAATAACCTTATCGCATTCCCATAGCAAACGATCGTGTTGTCGAAATCCAGTCCGATCCGCATGTTCAAAATGGTGACTCTCGGCTGAATGTTTCTGCCAGGCCAGCAGCATCCAACCCTAGCTGACGGCGTGTATAACTCTGGTCACCCAGCTCATGCAGGAAGGTATCTGGTATGCCGAGACACTTCAGATTGATGGATGGCCCTTCTTGTTTGGCCAACCATTCAAGCAGCGCACTTCCCAAACCCCCGGTTATACCGTGTTCTTCCAGACTCAACCAGCGTGGGAAACGTTCAGCCATCGCCTCCAGGAAGGCGACGTCTAGAGGTTTCACGCCACCGAGACTCGCCACTGCTATGGATACACCGCCCGCAGCTACTGTATCTGCTGCCTGTAGTGCCTCACCCAGGATCGGGCCTACGCCTACTACCAGTAGATCAGTACCCTCCCGAAGCATGTTCGCCTTGCAGATGCCCAGCCGTGCTGATTCCTTATGCAGAGGACGCTCTCCTTTCTTGCCGATGCGCATGTAGGTCGGATATGGCGAATCTATGGCATTGCGTAGCTGGGCGACCAGCTCCGCGCTGTCCGCAGGTGCCACTACATTCATGCCCGGCAGGGTGCGAATAATTGCCATGTCTTCCAATGAGTGGTGGGTTGGACCGAGTTCGGCGTAAGACAGGCCTGAGCCTGTCCCCACGATTACCACCGGTGCCTGGTGGTATGCCACACCTATCCGTATCTGCTCCAGGCAGCGAGTTGTAGTGAAGGGTGTGATCGTATAAATCACGGGCCGTAGGCCGCTTAAAGCCATACCCGCTGCGACACTCATCATGTTTGCTTCTGCAATCCCACAGTTGAAGAACCGTTCCGGCGCCACCTGCTTGAAGCGATCAAACATGCGGTTACCAATGTCTCCGGATAGCAGCGCGAGATCCACGCGTTCGGCGGCGAGGCGTGTCATTTCCTGGGCAAAGGCGTCGCGCATCACACGGGCTCCAGTTCGGCGAGGGCGGCGGCCAGCTCCTCACGGTTGGGGGTGCGGTAGTGCCAGTTGTTGTCGTCTTCCATGAACGACACGCCCTTGCCCTTCACCGTGTGAGCCACGATCACGCTGGGCCGCTCGGTTTCAGCGCGGGCGGCTGCCAGGGCCGCTGCGATGGCCTCGAAATCATGGCCATCAATCTCCTGGGCATGCCAG
>Ga0194130_10009189_pt1 | contig 10270 bp, 9 predicted proteins | sample TA2KigsurfametaG_FD_160084 | JGI IMG/M metagenome (GOLD analysis project Ga0194130, IMG submission 160084) | Freshwater microbial communities from Lake Tanganyika, Tanzania - TA2015050 Kigoma 12 surface | ecosystem: Environmental > Aquatic > Freshwater > Lake | place: Tanzania: Lake Tanganyika... | reverse complement strand
ATAATATAGTAAAACAATTTAACTTATCTGTAGAAGAAATAAAAAAAGATAAAGAAAAATATGAAAGACTAAAAGAAAAAATAACAAATAAGATGAATTATATAAATTACTGTAATACAGACTATGTTGAAGATTTGGAAGAATTTCCACTAGACAATAAAGAACAAATACAACGATGTAAAGAATTTAGAGATTTAGTATTTGATGAAATAAAAACACTGCTACACGACAATAAAGGTATAGTATTAGATACACATAAACAAATAAAACAAAAAAAATCAAAAATAAAAGTATAAATTTTTATAATATAATTTATAAAAATATTCATATGATTTTTTGCATTTTTTATAAAAAGGTTAAAAATTTTTTTTTTCATTTTCGGAGGTTTTTTTGCTGTCCAACACACACAAATTTTTTACAGTTTTTTTAAAAAATACAAAAGTAAATAGCGGACAAAATCAATTTTTAAAAATACCTTATATATAAGGGGTTTTAAAAATTTACCTTATATATAAGGAGAATTATTAAAAAAACTATTTTATTATTTGAATATATATTACTATAATATTATAATGATGTTTAAAAAATTACATTCTTGTCCTATATGTTTAAAAAATTTTGGTAATAGAAAAGATAATTTACAAACTCATTTAGATAGAACAGGATGTGGTATTGCTTATATTAAATTAGAAGAAATGAAAAAACAATTAGAAGAAAATAATAAGCAATTAGAAGAAAATAATAAACAATTAGAAGAAATTAAACAACAGAATGAAAAAAAAGATATAGATATTCAGAAATTAAAAGAAGAAAATGAAAACTTAAAGAAACAAGCAATAATATATAAAAATACTTATAATACTGATAATTCAACTAATATAACAAATAATTTTATATTACAAATAAATAACTTTGATGATACAAAATGTGAAGTATTTATAAAAAATTTGTTAAAATACATGGGTAAGTCAATATATGTCAAAACTGTAGAAGATATATATCTAAATAATGAAAAACCAGAAAATCACAATATATATGTAGCTGATAAAAATAGACAAATTATTAAAATATTTAACAATGGTATTTGGCAATCAAAAAATATGATAGTTATTGATAAAATTATTGATAATATAGTAAAACAATTTAACTTATCTGTAGAAGAAATAAAAAAAGATAAAGAAAAATATGAAAGACTAAAAGAAAAAATAACAAATAAGATGAATTATATAAATTACTGTAATACAGACTATGTAGAAGATTTGGAAGAATTTCCACTAGACAATAAAGAACAAATACAGCGATGTAAAGAATTTAGAGATTTAGTATTTGATGAGATAAAAACACTGCTACACGATAATAAAAGTAAGGTATTAGATACACATAAACAAATAAAAAAAACTAAAACCAAAATAAAAGTTTAAATTTATTAAATATATGGATATAATGTTGAGTCTGGAACAGCAAACAATATAAAACATTTGGACGTATATACTACCTTTCCAAAAACCTTCTTTATAAAGGTATAGGAACAGAAGGGGCTGGTAGCTTGACGTCAAGCAGGTCGTCAGGAATGGAGTGATCAACTACAATAACAATACCCTTACATCTTTCACGAATGACCCTAAAAACCCTTTCGCGATTTTTATGATCGAGGTTAGCAGTCACCTCGTCCAATATCACGATTCCTTGATCATAACCATGTTCCATAATAATCCACATAATAAGGAACAATGCGTGTTGTCCTTTCGATGGACGGCCTAAGTTAGCCATACTTACATTGATTCCAAGATCTTCAGCCAATTTTGGATCCATAAGATACATCTGAGGACGAGACACAGGCAGTAGTTTTTCTGCTGTATAGTATCGTATCGTGTTCCGTATACTTGTCAAAGAACATTTGCTCAGTAGTAGCATTGTTCCCGAATGCATAACAGAAAACGCCTCTGTCATACCGATGAGCATCTGTCTGAATATTTCGGACTTACCCGAACCATTGGGACCTCCAATAAGTGTCAACCCTTTTTTAAGGATAAAACTAACTTCCCCATGTGGACAATCATAATCATTAACGTGAAGCTCATCTACGCGTTTTGTTAATGATTCCCCATCAGTTCGGAGAGAGACCTGATTTTGACTCAGGTATGAAAATATCGAGAGCATCTGCTGAACAAGGTGGATCGGGCGTGCCTTATCGTCCATCACTTTGAATGTGAAGGTGATCGTGTCTCGTATCATCCACGAGCTATACATGTAGGATATTATTACAGCACTCGTGGAGCCACTGTATGTAAAGACACAAATACACAGGACATCTGGGACCCATGTCACCGTTATGAGCAATGTTAATGTCCATATGGATTTCAAGAAATCCCTAATGATACGACACCGACCATTACATATTGCTTTACAATCAGGGCACAAGCCATCACATTCTTTCGACGGTAACACGCAATCAATTTTGATGTTGGGCAAAACACTTTTTTTTTCCTCGTCTGGTTTCTTTGTCAAACGACGGATGACAAAGATGTTGAATAAATTCACACACGGGACCAGGATGACGGCGATGTTTAGGCTGTCCAATACTGTGATAAACACCGTTAAGAACACCATAACAAACTTTAGTAGTAGGGATATGGCGTTTTTTACGGCATCTTTATTGTCGATCACTTTTTTTATTTGAGACACAACGGTTTCGGGTAGTATACCCGCAAACAGTTCACGCACTGTTGCCAGAGTTGCGTACATCACGTTTGCGATAAATTCCGCATAATGTGCTGTAATCATGTTCGTGAGCACACCTGTACAGATTGTGTAAAGAAAGTGTCCCACAATAAGTTGGATGATCTCAGTATGTCCAGTCACCATTTTCATGATGATGATACGGGAAAACGCGGACACAATAGGGATCATGAATAATGTGCTCCCAAGTACACATGTCAACCTAATACGAAGCATGGAGACAAGCGCATATAGCATACCCGTGAATGACAACGTCGGTAGGGCATGTGTGTCCAATTTGGGGACGGGAGCAGGGGTAGGAGGAAGCCCTGTCTCCAAATCTTCTTTATCAAATTGTGCGTACGACATGTTGAGATAGACGTAATAACACTTCAACCATTTATAAAATTCAACTTTTATTATATATATAACAAAAATTGACCCTGCTGTAATACAGTTTAATACACTTTTATCAGCCTGAAGAGGTGATGTTTAATCTAAAATATATGGTGAAATAATGTTAAGATTTAATTTTCCATTAACAAATACATTTAGGTAGAAAATAATAGAATTAAATTTATCAAATTTAAGAGTAGATTTTAATTCACATGATGTTTTATTAAAAACAAAACCACCTTTTTTCTTTTTAGCAACATAATTTCTAAATCCGTAATTAAAAGAAAGTATTATATTTTCATTTGATAATTCTTTACTAACATTTTCTTTAGTTTGAATTATAGGTTTAAATTGATGATACAATTGATGAATTCTATGTTTTTGACTTTCGTATGTTTTTTTAATATCATTAAAAAGTTTAATATTAAATACTTTATTATTATTTTTATCTTGTTCTATTTCTTTATAAATATTATATAATAACAAATGTTCAGAATTATCACAATTTCTACTTAAATTTTTTATTATTTCATTCTTTTTTGATATATTTATATCATCAAAAAATAAATCATCAATTGACTTTTTAAGTAAAGAATAAATACAAATAATATTAAATACTTTATAAAATACATCTCTATTTATACTATAAGCATATATTAGACTTAGAGCATCAGTTATATCTAACCGCGATGCAGCAATTAATTTACCAATATGACTTATTTTATTATCTTCTATACAACCATTATCTAATAGAAAACCAAAACCATCTTCAATAAAATTTTGTTGCGGTGGTTCTATAAATTCTGTTAACATTTTAATAGTTTCTTCTGTAGTAAAATCTTTATTTAATTCTTCTCCTAATTTAAGCATTGATAAACATACATTTTTTATATCTATTTTTTTTATTTCTGGATCTGGAAATTGAACAGCTTTATCTTCTTCTTCTTTAGTATATAAATGAAAACAATAACCTTTTTTTGTTCTTCCTGATCTACCTTTTCTTTGTGATATTTGTGCTTTTGTTATAATATTTCTTGTCATAACATTAATTTTATTTTTGGGATCATAAGTAACACTAATTTCCATACCACTATCAATAACAAATACTATACCATCTATTGTTAGAGAAGATTCAGCAACATTAGTAGCTATAAAAATTCTTCTATTGTAATTTGGATTAATTTCTTTGTATTTATTTTGTTCGTTTAGATATGGTTCTAAGGCTAAGGGAAAACCACTATATAGTGGCATAATAAAAGCTGTTCTTATAGTTTCTTCTAATTTTTCTGCTAATTCTATACATTCATTTATTGTTGTAACAAAAAATATTATATCACCACTATTATCTTTTATTTTTTTATTAGTATTATTAACTATATCCTTAATAATTTTTGTTCCATATTCAATATAAGAATTTTCTTTAAATATACTGTTATCAAGATAAAAACTTTCAATTGGAAAGTTTGGCTTACCTGATAAAAAGAGGTAATAAAATTTAAAATCTTTATAATACGCTTCAAATATTTTTTCATTAATTGTTGCACTCATAATAATTAATTTTAGTGGTTTATGATTTTTTTCTTTTCTTAACTTTATAGCATTTTTAAGTAAATATAATAATAAATCAATTTGAACTTTTCTTTCATGTGCTTCATCAATGATTACTATATCAATATCTAATAACATAGGATCATTTTTAATCATTGATACTATACTTCCATCAGTTGAATATAGTAAAATAGTTTTGGCTGATTTATTATTTTCACCTCTAAATTGATAACCTACATATTCTCCTAAGGGTACATCAAGTGTTTTTGCTGAAAATTCTGCTTGAGCTTTTGTAATTAATTTCTTGGGTAGGGTAATAATAATTTTACCTTTGTAATCATTAACATGTAGAGCAAATTTAGGAACTAGTACTGTTTTACCTGAACCTGTTCCACTATCTATTAATACTACATCATTATTTTTAATTGATTCTATACATTTATCTATAAAATCATAGGCTGGTAAGGATGACCAGAATTTTGATAATAATTTATATTGATCACTATATGGTTCATTATTTAATGGATTTAAATTAACACCATTTTTATCATATATTCCAATGCTCTTATCAGTCATTATATATAGTCGGTAAAATTTTTATTTTATAAATAAAAAAAATTAAATATATAATAATTAATAATATTAATGGTTATAAAAAAAGAAATTACAAAAAGTCTATACGAAGACGAAATGGTTGCTGAAATATATAAGAGAATACCAAAAGCTCGTATAGAGTTAGTAGTTCGTTGTAGAAAATATTTAGAGAATAATATGGATAATTATATAAATAACAATACAGAATGGAATAAAATAATTATAGAATGTATAAAAAACAGTAATTAGATTTTTTTTATATATAAAAAATTATATTAAATATATTTATAAATATGGGTAAAGAATATGAAGCAAAGTTCTTAAATATAAATGTAGCACAAATTAGAAAGAAATTATTAAGTAGTGGAGCAAAATTAGAGCATAAGGCAATTAAATTTTATAGAGTAGTATTTACAAGATGTTCTGATAAAGAAAATCCACCAATCAAAGGATTTGTTAGAATAAGAAATGAAGGAAAAAAAATAACAATGACAGTTAAGACATATAAAGATCCTAAATTTCCAGATGAATATGAAATAAGTATAAATGAAGATTTTAATACAGGAATTAATTTTTTGAAATCAATTGGAATAAATCAAAAAGCATTTCAAGAATCCTATAGAGAAAAATGGACTCATCCGTTGGCCCATGAAATAACTATAGATATATTGCCAGGCTTACCTCTATATATGGAAGTAGATTGTACAAGTGAAGAAAATCTAAATAAAATAATAAAATTACTTGGATTGGATGAAAAAAACAAGAGATTTGGAGCATTTGATAAAACTTATAATGAATATTATGGTATAGAAACAGATGTTATAAATGATAAAACAGAATCATTAAGTTTTGCGAATATAGAAAATGAAATAAAACCTATAAAAAATTTAGATTTATTAGCTGAATTATCAAAATTAAACAAAGAACTTGATAAATGTTGTGAAACAAATACTTTTGATGATTATTTACAAAAATATATGAAAATTTATAATAAATATTTAACAGCTACAGAATCTAGACAACAGGGAAGAATGAAAAGATTATCTTTAAAAAAAAAATCTGTGAAAAAACTTAAATCTAAAACTAATAAAACTTTATCAAAGAAAAAAAAAGTTTCAAGAAAAAAAACTAGTAAGAGAAATAAATAAGATATTTTAAGATTTAGAAGGTAATGCTCTTTGTAAATTATTAAGAGAAAATATTATATTGTTATATAATGAAAAAACATTTATTTTTTGATAAAATGTTACATTAGGAGGTTTATAAAAAGGACTTTTTATAAAAGAATCAACGTTTATTCTATTTTCAATTATTGACATTCCGGAAGTTAGCTGACCTGATGTTTCAACATTTATTGATATTTGAGCAGGTTCTAAAAATGATTCTGGTGAAATAGCAAAAAATACAGCACAACTATCATGAAAAGCTACTTTTTTTCTTTCAAATTTACTTATATAAATATTTTGATAATAATCATGTGTTTCAGCAATAAAATTCCGAATAACACCCTGATCTAAAATTGGTAGGCTTGTTGGATCTTTAGTCAATCCAAATTCAATATAATCAGTTTGTGTAGTTAAATCTAATGGAATTAAAATTAATTGTTCTGGAGAAAACCTTCCATTTTTTCCATCTGCCTCTCTTAATACAAATTGAGCAGCATCTGGATCTTTAACAAAATTAGCTTCGGCACAAGGTTTTGCATTACCTAAATTAGCATCTGAAGTATTAATTGGATTACCTCTCGGTGAAAATAATGCTCCCCCCATTATAATAACTTTTTTTAATAATTTAGGTAAATTTGGTTCCCGCTGAATTGCTATTGCTAAATTAGTAAGTGGACCTAGAGTTATTAATGTAATTTGACCTGGATTAGCACTTGCCAAACGGATAATGGCATCTGCAGCATGTTCAGGTTGTTTAGCTAATCCTCCTGTATCTAATGCTGCTGATAAATTTGCTAATCCATCTTTTCCATGAACCGCAACACTTTGTGCTACAAACGTTTGAGTTTTTATATAATCAGGTACAGCTTCAGATGGCATAGCTAATGGTTTAGTTTCACCTTGAAAAACAGGAATATCTCTTCGGTTTGCTAAATTTAAAATTTTTAGTGCATTTTCAGTTAAAATATTTACATCTGGAAAATTACCAAAAACCGTTGTTAAAGCTAACACATTAAGTTTAGGATTACCTAGAGCAAGTAAAATTGCGAGGGCATCATCAATACCTGGATCAGTATCAATTATTATTAGTTCTGGAGCACCACCTGTTTGTTTAGTTAGTGCTTGTATGTACTTTTGTTTGTATTTTAAATACTTCTGTTGATAATTCATTTATATATAAATATATTAAATAAAATAAAATATTTTATTTAGAAAAAATAAGGATTATATTCAATCATATCAAGTTTATCTAATTTAACTTTATAATGTCTTTTAAGAATTGGTATATAAACGACATCACCATCATACAATTCTTTTCTATTTCTATTATGAACATTAATTTTAATTATTTTATTACCTTTACTGATTGATGTAAAATATCTATACCAATCATGAGCTATTTTTTTCCCAATAAGTTCTAAAATATCGTTATCTCTATCACCTATATCTAAAATAACATTATTTGGAATAATTTTTTCTTTAAATTTTGTATTATAAGATGAAGATATTGTTTGTAAATCAGAAGAATTATCACTGTATCTAGATAAACGACTTGAATTATCATAATTACTAGAATTTGTATCAGAATCAACATTAACTTTTTTACCCTTAACAACTTTTTCTACGTTTCCAAAATCTTCATGACTATCTGTTTCTATATTGCTAAAATCTTCATAACTATTTCTTCTTCTATTATTTTTACAATCGTGATTATTAATAACAGTTAATAGACCAACGCGATGATAACGATCAAGAATTCCTTGAGTAGGGAAATTTAATTGAGCTGCTACTTGTGGTGTAGGAATTTGATCAGCGGAACTTCTACCTCTTGGATCAACAAGTGGATCTAATAATTTAAGTCTATCATAATTTTCAATAGGATCATATATGACAGGTGGTGCTACAGGTTGAATTATCACATCATTACTTGGAATATTTGGATTTAAATTATTAATGTTAATATTACTATTTAATTGAAAATCTGTATTATATATTTGCGATGATTCATCTTGTTTAATATCTGTTTCTACATCACTTTTTTTGTTTAAAAATTCTTCCTTAAATGAAGTTAGTTCATTTTTTAAATTTTCAATTTGATTATCAGAATAGCTATTTAAATTAGTAAAATAATTTTTAGAACAGAAATTAAATAAAAAGAAAAAAATAGTAATTAATATAATTATGATAATAATATTTATAGTATTTTGAGATATAGTAAATGAATTACTATTATGGTAATAATCACTTTCATAATTCATTATTTATTATAATAATATTAACTTATAAAATAATTTAAATTAAATGGATTATTTATATTTGGATTATTAATATCAATATTATGCTCTAATAAATAATCTATATTCTGCTTTTCTGTTTGAATGGGTAGATTATCTACTATTTCATTGAAATTTTGATTATCAAAATAATCTTTACTGCAATTGGATGAATTAGATAAAAAAAAACAAATAATAATTAATATTACAACAATAATTATAATATTTATAGTATTTTGAGATATAGTAATTGAATTACTATTATAATAATAATCACTTTCATAATTCATTATTTATATGGATAATATTAAGTTATAAAATAATTTTAAATAAATATAAATGAATAATATATATTTATAATTATAATGTTAAATTACTGTATTATTAATAAAAATGGAATTTATGGTGAACTTCATGATTTGATTGAAAAAGAAGAATTAACTATGTTAAATCCTAATCATGAAGATAAAATAAAATATTTAATAGGAGAATTAATTAAAAATAATAAGGAAATTGAATTTGCTGATAAAGAAACAAATGATATTAATGATATTATTAGTGAGGTTTTTGAGATATTGATTTCAAAAAATACACAACAAGAATCACAAGGAAACACATTAATTGTTTATAGTGATATAAATGAGATGATAGAAATAATTTTTATAGAAAAAGATGAAAATTTTGAAGATAACGAAATCAATGAATTTGCCTCTATATCAAATTATGATCTACAACCAATATATAACAGTTGCGCATTATTTAAAACAAGTTATAAAAATAATAATATTAAGAATACGATGATAACATTAAAAGATATTGAGAAAATTTTGTATTATAATTTTTATCATATTGGATTATTAATTGATTGTGATAATAATACTAAAGAAATTATTTTTTCTGGAGATTTACCACACAATTTTATTGGTTCAAGTTTTAAATTAGGAGAAAATTTTGAAAGATTAGGATTACATTTAGCACTATTTGTTGAGGAAGGAAGTAAAGTTAATAATTATGCTAGTAAAATTAGAGGAACTGAAATAAAAGGAAGAGTTTATATGACTTTATTAAATCCTCCATATAATAAAAAATTTGGTAATTTTACTAATGAATTATTAGATGTAATATTAAAAATTTTAGATAATAAAGAAAAAATAAAAAAAATAGAAGATGAAGTATTAAATGATAAATTAGATAATACTTATTTAATAATTAATAAATATTTAGTTAATATATAAAAAAAATTTTATATATAATTAATATAATGAATTATAATACTAATTTAAACGATATAATTCAAAATATAAGTTTAGATGGAACTAATATTAATGATTTACCTAAAATTAATTTATCACCAAAAAAACAAGAACCTATTAATAAAAATATTTTAAAATCAATTACAAATGAAATTATTAATAATTTAAAAGATTCTTCACAAGAAGATGAATCTAATGATGATTCAAATAAGGAATTTGTAGATAATAATATAGATGATAATTTAGATGATATTATAAATGAAGAAGAACTTTCTGAAAATAAAAAAAAAAAGAACAAAAAAAAAATAAATAAAATGCAGAA
>Ga0194130_10009188_pt1 | contig 10271 bp, 21 predicted proteins | sample TA2KigsurfametaG_FD_160084 | JGI IMG/M metagenome (GOLD analysis project Ga0194130, IMG submission 160084) | Freshwater microbial communities from Lake Tanganyika, Tanzania - TA2015050 Kigoma 12 surface | ecosystem: Environmental > Aquatic > Freshwater > Lake | place: Tanzania: Lake Tanganyika... | reverse complement strand
ATTGACGCCACGGAGAGGTTCTGCAGGGCACCACCGGCAAAGATATTCAGCAATTGTGCAAGCTGGTTGCCTTGCAACGCTTCACGCAGGCTCGCGAGTGCATTTGGATCCAGGTTCGGCACAGGGATGTGTGCAATAAACCGGAACACGAGCATCATCGCCAGCGTAAACAACACGCGACGGCGCAACTCTGGCACTTGCAGTGCTTGTATCACTGACTTCAGCATTCAACAATCTCCTCAAGTCAGGTGTAGTGGAGGCACAACACCTCCACCACCGCAACCGTCATTACTCTGCTTGGCGTGATGCTGAGTGAACGCCACGGCTTCGAGTTGGGCGAACCGACTCCCAGCCAAGTTCCGTCACACGACCACCAGCAGCTTCAATCTTTTGTTTGGCACTCGCGCTTGCTTTGTGCACTTCCACATTGATGGCAACGGTAATTTCACCATCACCCAACAATTTGATTGGGGTCTTTGCATCATACTCGCCGGTGGCAATCAAATCAGCAACTGTTACGTTGCTATTTGCTGACAACTCTGACAAGTCAGCCACATTCAGTACCTGATAGGCCACACGCCAGCGATTCTTGAAGCCGCGCAAGTATGGCATCCGCTTGGTCAAACGATTCTGACCACCTTCAAATGTGCGGTATGGATTGGGGCCTGAACGAGCCTTTTGACCCATCATACCCTTACCAGCCGTCTTACCTTTGCCTGAACCGTAACCACGACCAACACGCTTTGAGGTGTGGTGTGACCCAGCAGCTGGGCGCAGATCATTCAACTTCATTATCGAGCCTCACCTTCCGCGACTTCTTGGACGGTCACCAAGTGACGCACCTTGAAGATCATGCCACGCACGGTCGGCGTGTCATCACGCACGACGCTGCTGTTCAGTTTACGCAAGCCAATCGACTTGATGGTCTCTTTTTGGTCGACACTGCAACCGATTGCGCTCTTCGTATAGGTTATTCGCAATTTTGCCATGACCTACGACTCCTGCTTCACGGCGCTCTTCACCATCCGGCGTTGGCGCAACTCGTGGCGGGTCAAGCCACGCTCTTTGGCGGTCTGGTCAACTGACTTCATCTGGCGCAATGCTTCGAAGGTTGCCTTAACCACGTTCACTGGATTATTGCTACCGTATCGCTTCGACAACAAGTCTTTGATGCCGGCTGCCTCGACCACAGGGCGAACACCGCGACCAGCGATAACGCCGGTACCAGGTGCAGCGGGAATCAAACGTACTTTGGTAGCAGAAAACTCAGCTTCGCTCTCGTGGGTCACGGTTGTACGTGCCAACGGAACGCGAATGAGATTCTTCTTGGCGGCCTCTACCCCTTTGCGGATTGCATCAGGAACTTCAGCTGCCTTGCCCATGCCGATTCCGACATGACCGTTCCCATCACCAACGACGACCATCGTGCTAAAGCTGAAGCGGCGACCGCCCTTCACGACCTTTGACACGCGGTTGATTTGTACGATACGCTCTTCGAGCTCTAGGCCCTCTGCGTTAATATGTTTCTCTGCCACAGTTCCTCCACCGTTTTGTTCGTGTGCTTCTGCACACACATACCTATTCGTTGCTTAGAACTTGAGGCCACCCTCACGAGCGCCGTCTGCCAAAGCTTGGATGCGGCCATGGTACTTAAACCCACCGCGATCAAAGACAACAGCGGTGATACCGGCTTTCTTCGCTTTGGCGGCGATCAAGGTACCGATAGCCTTGGCTTGTTCTGTCTTTGTTCCGGTCACGCTCTCCGCTGACTTTGTTGACTCAGCGATCAATGTGTGCCCGGCCACATCGTCAATGATCTGGGCATAGATATGCGCACTACTGCGGAACACGCTCAAGCGTGGACGGCTAGCCGTCCCTGCCACTTTGCGACGTACCCGGTTATGTCGGCGCAGACGAAGCTCACGAGCTTTGCGTACTGCCATGTCAATCTCCTCACCAGTAATAGGGGAGTCATCAATGCATCCTCCCCGTCACCGTCATTACTTCGCCTTACCGGCCTTACCCGCCTTACGGCGCACACGCTCACCCTGATACTTGATTCCGTAGCCTTTGTAGGGCTCGGGTGGTCGCAGTGCACGAATCTTTGATGCTTGCTCACCGACCTGTTGCTTATCAATACCACGCACAATCACTTGTTGTGGCTCACTTGCAGCACGGCGCTCGATGATTTCGAAGCTAATCCCCTCGGGTGGAGTCACACGAATCGGGTGTGAGTATCCAACGAAGAAGACGAGATTCTTGCCTTCGCGGGCGGCACGATAACCGACACCGAGAACTTCGAGGACGCGAGCATAACCGGTGGTTACACCCTCGACCATATTTGCCAACAACGAGCGAGTCAAACCGTGCAACGCGCGGTGCTCTTTCTCGTCGCTTGGGCGTGTCACCAACAGCTGATCGTTTTCACGGCTGATGATAATACTGGCTGGCAAAGCCTGCGACAAGGTCCCTTTTGGACCCTTAACCGTCACGACGTTCCCCTCTGCTACCTGGACATCAACACCTTTGGGGACGGTGATGGGCTTCTTACCAATTCGCGACATCGTTCTACTCCCCTTCGGTTACCAAACGTAGCAAAGAACTTCACCGCCGACGCGTTTTTGCCAGGCTTCGTAACCGGCCAACACGCCATTTGGTGTCGAAAGAATACTAATTCCGAGACCACCACGCACTTGTGGGATTTCGGCAACGCCTGCATAGATACGCAGACCGGGCTTGCTGACGCGCTTGAGACCGGTGATGACCGGGCGCTTATCAGCGGTGTACTTCAAGTGCAGTACCAACACTGGGCAGGGCTTTTCATCGCGCACTTGGACGTCGGCCACAAAGCCTTCGCGCTTCAAGATTTGCGCGATTGCCACTTTCATTTTTGACGAGGGCATCGACACTTCTGACTGGCGGGCCATGCCAGCATTGCGGATGCGCGTCAACATATCGGCAATCGGATCATTCACACTCACGAGACGTTCCTCCTAGGTGACCAAATTTGCTTCTTCAGGCGATGCCTATCGCCTAGGCATGTCTACTACCAGCTTGACTTGGTTACGCCGGGGATGAGCCCCTTGAGCGCATTTTCGCGGAAGCAGATACGGCACATACCGAACTTGCGGATGTAGGCGCGTGAGCGACCGCACACTTTGCAGCGGTTGTAGGCTTGTGTCTTGTGCTTCGGAGCCCGTAGGGCTTTGGCAATCATGGACTTCTTAGCCAACGCTTTGTTTCCTTTCTTCCATCTGAGCTGGTGAGTCATTCGACTCCTGGCTCAGATCAGTCACGAAATGGCATACCCATGCGCTTCAGCAACGCATAGCCAGCTGCATCATCCACAGCCGAGGTATTGATTGAAATCTCCATACCGCGGATCTTGTCGATTTTGTCAATCTCAATTTCCGGGAACACAATTTGCTCGCGCAAGCCCAAGCTATAGTTCCCACGGCCATCGAATGCGCTTCGACCAATACCGCGGAAGTCGCGCAAGCGTGGCAGTGCCAGATTCATCAACCGGTCCAAAAAGTCAAACATGCGGTCGCCACGCAATGTTACCATCACGCCAATCGGCTGACCTTCGCGTAATTTGAAGTTTGCAATCGACTTCTTGGCCTTGGTCGTTACTGGCTTTTGCGCCGTAATCATGGTGAGCTGTTCGGTAACAGCCTCCAGCGCCTTTGAGTTGGAGAGCGCTTCGCCCAAACCAACATTGACCACCACCTTGTTCACACGTGGCACCTGCATGACTGAGCCATATTTGAACTCTTGCATGAGAGCGGGCACGACCTCGGTGAGGTACTTTTGCTTTAATCGCGGTGTCATTCGTTGCTCCTCAAGGGATTGGAACGTCTCCCGAACCGACGTTCCGACCTTGAATCATGCGGCCTTAGCCGCGCTATTATTCATCGATATTCGCATCACACGACTTGCAGAAGCGTACTTTGCGGGCACGACCCTTGCTGTCGGCAGCGGCAATCAAGCGATTACCAGTGCGTGATGCACGACCACACTTTGGGCAGACCAACATCACATTTGAGATGTGAATTGGGGCATCTTGCTCAACAATACCACCCATTTGGCCAATGGCGCGTGGGCGCATGTGACGCTTGATCTTGTTCAGACCCTCAACAACGACACGATCTTTGGCAGGAATGGCAAGCGAAATCTTGCCCTTCTTGCCCTTTTCTTTGCCGGCGATTACGAGGACTTCATCACCTTTTTTGACGTGCATTACAGCACCTCCGGCGCAAGTGAGACGATACGCATAAACCCGCGCTCGCGCAGTTCACGGGCAACCGGACCGAAGATACGCGTGCCACGCGGATTGTCTTCTTTGTTGATAATCACGGCTGCATTATCATCGAAGCGGATGTGCGAACCATCTGGGCGACCATACTCTTTTGACGTGCGCACCACGACGGCACGAACGACTTCGCCCTTCTTGACGGTACCACCGGGATTTGCATCTTTGACGGACGCAATGATGACATCTCCAACGTGGCCGTAACGAACCCGTGAGCCACCCATCACACGAATACACATGATTTCTTTGGCACCGGTGTTATCGGCAACCTTGAGGCGACTTTGTTGCTGAATCATCGCCTAGTCCTCCTGGCTCTGTGTCACTACTTCGACCACTTCCCAGCATTTGGTTTTGCTGATTGGTTTGGTCTCACCAATTCGTACCACATCACCCACACGACAGCTATTCTGTTCGTCATGGGCGTGGAACTTCTTGGTTGTACGCATAATCTTGCGGTACAGCGGATGTGGGCGCAGATAATCGACTGCCACAACGACAGTCTTATTCATCTTGTTGCTCACCACACGGCCGACCTTGTATTGTCGTCGTCCTTCGGTCATCGTATCTTTCTCCCGCAGGTACTACGCCTGCTCACGCTCATGGAGGATCGTCTTGATGCGTGCGATTTCACGACGCACGATGCGCTGACGACCTGTTGCGGTCAACTTACCGGTCACCGACTGAAAGCGCAAGTTGAACAACTCTTTGTAGTAGCCATCGACTTGTTCTTTGAGCGTTGCGGTATCGAGCTCACGCAGCTTATCGGCTTTCATTATTCACTAGCCTCCTCTTCACGCGAGATGATTTTGCAGGCGATTGGCAACTTTGCGGCTGCCAAGTGCAAGGCCTCTTGCGCAATTTCGGGGCGGACCCCACCAATCTCAAACATGACGCGACCTGGTTTGACCACGGCCACATAGTACTCAACCGAACCCTTACCGCTACCCATGCGGGTTTCAGCTGGTTTTTGGGTAATCGGCTTATCGGGGAAGATGCGAATCCACACCTTACCACCGCGCTTCACATGGTGCGAGATGGCACGTCGGGCAGCCTCAATTTGACGGCTGGTAATCCAGGCTGGCTCGACCGCAAGCAACCCAAAGTCGCCGAAGGCAACTGTGCTGCCGCGTTGAGACATCCCGCGATTGTTGCCACGGTGCATCTTGCGATATTTGACGCGCTTAGGCATCAACATAGTCGTCGCTCCTTACATTCGTCCCTTAGGCTCGAGGCGTGCGATTGCCGCGACCACCTTGACCGCCCTGACCACCCTGGCCACCTTGACCACGTCCACCGCGACCACCTTGACCGCCTTGGCCACCTTGACCGCCTTGGCCGCCGCGACCACCGCGACCACCACGACCACCACGGCGATCCTCATCCTCACCACCCTGAGCACGTGAATTCACGGCTGGTGTGGTTGGTTGGACATTGCCAGCTGCATCAAAGAAGACATCGCCCTTGTAAATCCACACTTTGACGCCGATACGACCGAACGTCGTGTGGGCATGGACTTGTGCATAATCGATATCTGCGCGCAACGTGTGCAAAGGTACGCGACCTTCACGCTCTGTGGCCACGCGGGCAATCTCTGCGCCACCCAAACGACCTGAGCACTTGACCTTCACACCTTGTGCACCGAGGCGCATGGCGCGTTGGACTGCTTGCTTCATGGCGCGCTTGTACGAGACACGCTTGTTGATTTGCTCAGCAATGCTCTCAGCAACCAACTGTGACTCAAGTTCTGGCTGGTGAATCTCAAGTACCGAGATTTTGAGCTTTTTGCCGAGGCTACGCTCAAGAATCTTGCGGAACTCGTCGACCTTCTCGCCACCCTTACCTACCACCACACCGACTTTCGAGGTGTGAATGGTGATTTCGATGCGATTGGCCGAACGTTCAATCTCTACACGGGCCACACCTGCGCCTTCAAAACGCTTGGCAACCAAGCGGCGCAGTTTCAGATCCTCGTGCAACTGGTCAGTATAATTTCGCTCCGAAAACCAGCGCGACTGCCAGTCCTTGATGTAACCGAGGCGGAACCCCAGTGGATGTACCTTACGTCCCATACGTCCTCACAGTCGGCTAGTTGGTGGCGCCATCATCCACAACCACAGTGATGTGGGTGGTGCGCTTACGAATCCGGTCTGCTCGGCCACGCGCACGTGGCATAAAGCGTTTGAAGGCAGGCCCTTCGTCGGCATAAATAGTGTGAACGACCAAGGCAGCGCGCTCCATGTCGAAGTTATTCTCGGCATTGGCGGCTGCAGACATGATTGTGCGGGCCACTTCACGGGCTGCCTTTTGGGGCATGTACTGCAAAGTGGAGAGCGCTCGTTCAACCTTCATACCACGCACCACATCCATGACAGGTCGAACCTTCAATGGTGAGATGCGCACATACTTCGTTACAGCTTTCGCTTGCATCGTTAGCTTACTCCGCGATGCATGGTGCATGGAGCTTACGCTCCACGCCCAGCAATTACTTCATCTTACCGCGCTTATCAGCCTTCTTACCGCCATGACTGCGGAAGGTGCGTGTCGGCGCAAATTCACCCAACTTGTGACCAACCATGTTCTCGGTAACGTATACCGGCACATGACGGCGTCCATCATATACGGCGATGGTGTGACCCACCATTTGTGGAAAGATCGTCGAGGCGCGTGACCATGTTCGGAGCACATGCTTGTCGTTCGTCTTGTTCATGTCTTCGATACGGCCCAGAAGTCGCAAATCGACAAATGGTCCCTTCTTCGATGACCGTGACATTCTCGGTCCTTTCGTAATCTGCTCACCGCACCACTCCGGCCTGTGCTCCAGGAGTCATGCAAGATCTGCTACTACTTCGTACGGCGGCGCACAATAAAGCGATCGGTGCGCGGATTGTGGCGTGTCTTGACACCACGAGCCGGCTTACCCCACTTCGTCTTGGGCGGCATACCACGTGGCGCACGCCCTTCACCACCACCATGAGGATGGTCTCGTGGATTCATTGCTGAACCACGCACCTCGGGTCGTCGACCCAACCAACGGCTACGACCAGCTTTGCCGAGTCGTACGTTCTGGTGCTCCACGTTCCCAACCTGCCCAATGGTGGCCATACAGTTGATATGCACCATGCGCATCTCGCCCGAAGGCATGCGCAATGTGGCATAGTCACCTTCTTTGGCCATCAATTGTGCCGATGCGCCAGCACTGCGCACCATCACACCACCACGACCGATTTGCAACTCAATGTTGTGTACCTCGGTACCAAGTGGGATTACCTTCAATGGCAGAGCTGAACCGACACGCACTTCAGCGCTCGGACCGCTCATGACTTTGTCGCCCACCTTGAGACCCACAGGGGCCAAGATGTAGCGCTTATCACCATCAGTATAATGCAATAACGCGATGCGTGCCGACCGATTTGGATCGTACTCAATGGATGCAACCACTGCTGGCACGTCAATCTTGTTGCGCTTGAAGTCGATGACACGATATGCACGTCGGGTGCCGCCACCACGATGGCGCGTGGTTACACGCCCATAGTTGTTACGACCACCACTCTTGCGCATTGGCTCGAGTAATGACTTCTCAGGCGACTTTTTGGTAATTTCCTCGAACGTATAGCCCGACATATTCTTGCGGCCCGCCGAGGTTGGTTTGTAGCGTCGAACGCCCATTACTTACTCCATCACGACTTGGTAGCCGCGCTCTACATGTCCTGAAACACGTCGATCGTATCACCAGCTGCAAGAGTGACAATTGCCTTCTTCCAGCTGCTCGTATACCCATACCGCATCCCTCGGCGACGCAACTTGCCACGCACATTCATGGTGGCTACGTCGGTGACCGTCACGTTGAAAATCTCGCTAATAGCCGCACTGATTTGTGGCTTACTTGCGCTCTTATCCACCTCGAAGCTGTACTTGTTCAGTGACATGAGGTTGGTGTTCTTCTCGGTGATGAGCGGTCGAATGATAATCTGATGTGCGTTCATTACGCATCCTCCCCGACCACATTGACGGCCTGACCTAAGTAACTGTCAATTACTGCGACCGCAGACTGCGTCACGATGACGTTGTCATGCGTCAACAAATCAATGACGTTCAAGTAGTGCGCTGGCAACGTCTTGACACCTGGGATGTTGTTGATTGATTTGGTCAACATGTCATCACGGACAGCAACCACAATCAACGTCTTGCCGCTAGCCTTCAAGTTGGCCAAACATGCAATCATATCCTTGGTGCGTGGCTTCTCGACGGTCAATGCGTCAACAAATACCACTGCCTTGTCAGCAATCTTGGCGGACAACGCACTGCGGACGGCCAAGCGACGCATCTTGCGTGGCATTGACTGATAGTACGAACGTGGGTGTGGACCGTGCGCAACACCACCACCTTTGCGATGTGAGGCACGAATCGAACCAGCACGGGCACGACCAGTGCCCTTCTGACGGAACAACTTGCGCGTGCTACCGTCTACCTCACCACGCCCACGGGTGTTGTGTAACCCGAGACGCGCATTGGCTTGTTGACGCACCATTGCTTGGTGCATCACCGGCACATTGGGGGTAATCCCAAATATATAGTCGTCGAGTTGAATCGTGCCGACCTCAGCGCCTGTCTGGCTAAAGAGTTTTGCTTCCATCACACTACCTCTAATTGCCCTTCGCTGCACGGCGGATCATTACCAAGCCATTCTTGGCGCCTGGTACCGAACCCCGTACGAGCAGAAGATTGCGGTCACTGATTACTTCGACGACCGTGAGATTCATCACTGTGACACGACGGTTGCCCATTTGCCCCGCCATGCGAGTATTCTTGAATACATGACCAGGATCAGTACCGGCACCAATCGAACCAGGTGCGCGCAAACGATCACTTTGACCGTGTGTGCGTGGACCACCGTTGAATCCGTGGCGTCGAACTACACCCTGGAAACCCTTACCTTTTGAGGTACCAGTCACATCGACCATCTGCCCAGTGGCAAACAAATCGGGACCGAGTACATCGCCGACCTTGTAGTCACTCGGGTTATCAGCCGAGAACTCGCGCAGATGGCGCACTAACTTGCCAGCACCTGCAAGGTGCCCGCGTTGTGGCTTGTTCAGACTCTTGGGCTTAACCTCACCAAAACCAATCTGCACAGCCTCGTAACCGTCGCGTTCGCGAACCCGGATTTGCGTGACGACACATGGTCCGACTTCGATAACCGTTACCGGTACCACCGCACCTGTTTCATCAAAAATCTGAGTCATGCCGATTTTGCGACCCAACAAACCTTCGATCACAATCGCACCTCCGCAGCATTCCCATTGGCACCGTGCCAATCGTAGCGGCTGCCTCTTTCTACAATTTAGAGCTTAATCTCGATATCGACACCGGCCGGCAACGTCAACTTCATCAAAGCATTAATCGTCTGCTGGCTTGGATCCAACACGTCAATTAACCGCTTGTGCGTACGCACCTCAAACTGCTCCTGCGAATCCTTGTCGATGAAGGACGAGCGGATGACACTATACTTCTCAATGCGCGTGGGCAACGGCACTGGGCCGGCAACCAACGCACCCGAGCGCTCAGCAGCCTCAACAATTTGCCGCGCTGACTGATCCAAAATCTTGTGGTCAAACGCCTTAAGGCGAATGCGCACTTTCTGCTTTCCTGTTGCCATCATCTACTCCACATCCTACACACCACGTCGACGGGCAGTGTAACCTGCCCCGTCGACGCGGTGGCGCAGAAATTGCTTACGCCTTAATCAGTGATCTTCGAAACGACACCAGCGCCGACGGTGCGGCCACCCTCGCGAATTGCGAAGCGCAATCCGTCTTCGATGGCGACTGGCACAATCAACTCAACGGCCATCTCGATGTTGTCGCCTGGCATCACCATCTCAACACCCTCTGGCAACGTGATTGAACCCGTTACGTCCGTGGTGCGGATGTAGAATTGTGGGCGATAACCGGGGAAGAAT
>Ga0194130_10009186_pt1 | contig 10272 bp, 8 predicted proteins | sample TA2KigsurfametaG_FD_160084 | JGI IMG/M metagenome (GOLD analysis project Ga0194130, IMG submission 160084) | Freshwater microbial communities from Lake Tanganyika, Tanzania - TA2015050 Kigoma 12 surface | ecosystem: Environmental > Aquatic > Freshwater > Lake | place: Tanzania: Lake Tanganyika... | reverse complement strand
GGTGACAGCGAGTTTCTCGCGGATCAGACCCAATCCAAACCGTCGTTTGCCCTGACCGATCTTGCGCTCGACTGCATTGCGTTGCCTCTGATCATCCAGGAACTGGCACTTCTCTTCAGCCAATAACTCTGGATCACTCTTGGGGTGACCAAGCCTTGGACCACTCAAACGTATTCCATGGCGCAGGCAGAAGGCTCGATTGACGCGGGTTCGATAGATCTGATCTGCACAGATCACTTTGGAGTAGTGACCATGACGGCGGCGATAGGCCCTTGCTTGGGCTTTTAGGTCTTCTCCTTCGTTGTAGGGATCAAAGCTGAGTCGATCCAGAAACGTAAAACCCTCACCTGACACCGAGAGGGAGATCTTTGCCAAAAACTCAACTTTGCACCATGCCTTGCCACGCACGATCGGCCTGATATAGGCCTGGCTGAGGATAACGATGCGATCAGAGATGCTTCTGCTGTCAGACTGGTCAAGAATGGTCTGCTGACGGACAAGCTCGCCGACAACCAAAAGCTTCTGGTAGGCATATCGCCCAGCCGCCAAAAGGCTTGCGCCACACGCGGTTAGGGCGTCGATACTGGCCAGATTGCGCCTGAGATGCCCAAGCTGCTGTCTGATCGCCTTACGGATTTTGTTGATTCGAGGCCTCTTCTTCTTGGCCACGGCTAGAAAATGCTGCCTGGCTTGCTTGCGGTGCGTGCGAGGCTTATGGCCAAAAGCATCTCGGATCTGAGCATGCATCGCATCGATCAATGTCTCGGTCAATTCTCGAGCTTCATTGAGCAGCGATAGATCGGTGGGGTGACGAATATCTGCCGGAACACATGTTGCGTCGATCAGCAATGAGCCTTGATTGGGTCGTGTTGTATTGGATCCAATCTGCTGATCAGCTGGGCGTGCGGCTCCGCCTCCATGGCTGCTGTCGTCGTCATGATCAGTAGCTGCAGCAGAGTGGATCACATTCAGGCCATGACGCACGATTCGTTCATTGCAGTCATTCACTACTGATTCCGGCAGCCGTTTCCGGAAATACACCATCATCGACGGATCAAACGGTGCTAAATACTGATAACCCTCCAGGCCAATGAAAAACTGGAGGTAAGGATTTTCTTTGATCTGCTCAACGAGTTCTTCATCCGTGAGCCCCAAGCGGGCTTTGATGATCAAAGCTCCCAGCGCCATGCGAAATGGCTTGGCTGGAGCACCAAAAGCCTTGCAGAACTGAGATGCATAGTCATCTTCCAATTCGTCCCAAGGGATCAGCTGAGCCAGCTTGATGCAGCGATTGTCACCTGAGAGTTGCCCACCAAATGGCAGGAAGAAATCCTTGAACGAGAGCTGATCACGATGCTCACGCCGATACATGTGGAAAACTCTGGGCGGCTTTTGGGCGCAAATGGCCCCATTTGCGTACATTTTACCGCCAGAAACTGCCCAGATCCATTGCGGCGTAACTGATCTGGCCTTATTCAGGAGGCCCCAATTTGGGTCCGGATTCACACTGAATCGTTCAGTGCGAACAAGTTGGATCTATGGGGTGGATCCGGGGCTCGTTTCCCAGAGTCTCCCTAATGCTATAATCTTAACCTACAAGCTTCAGACGGTTTAACATGAGCCGAACTGCGATAGAGGAAGTGATCACTAGACTTTTTGCTGAATCATTAAATCTTAGATGCTGCGAAAACCTGGCAGGAGGGGGGGTCGATAAGACTTCAATTAATCTTTCGTTATTGCTTCCTAAATAGTTGTCAAGCTCTTCCAAGTCAGAATTAGTGGCATCATAATCGGACGGGAACCCATAGCAATCAGATAGATGCTCCAATGACTGTGTAGCTGTACGAAGATGGAGATCTTCGCCTATGATCTTTGTGTTGCGTAGCTTTAGCTGTTGAAGATCGTAGCCATGTGGGAGCCCTCTGTTCAGTCGGAAGAACTGACAAATATCAATGTTGTCATCCAAAACAGGTGAGACATGAAAGATCTGTTCTGGATTGATGATCCACTGTTCGATAAGAGGCTATATAAGCCTTGGAACAAGCTTTAGCAGGTCTGATGCAATACCCGCATAGACCATGTCATTGTAGAAGTAGGGTTCAAGCGCAATCGCAGATGGAATGATGATACGCTTCGCAAATATACTGCTTTCTGAGACCGGGAGTTTGTGCATATAAAATAACTGCTTTGCAAATGCTTTCACCCATGCTGTCTTGTCGGTCCTCATCTTTATAACAAATGAGTGCGGCGAAATTGCCGTTAGGCCCTTTGCTAAAAGGATGCTTTGCCGAATCCAATTCCCAGAAAAATCACAGGGGATACTCCTTGAAGAAGTAACTACAAAATCACGGTTTGCAAGGCCAATTTCCGAGGAGATTTTTTTTGCCTTGGGATAATCTGAATCCCAGGTTGAAATCACAATCGTTGCTTTAGTCAAGCCAGCTGCCGTTACAACTGCTGATGCCGCATGAAGGCTTTCCTCGAATGCAGCAGTATCGCGTATCGAGCCGGAAACTAATATTGCAAAGTCTTCATCCATCTGAAATTGTGCAGAGTGCATCTTAATTAAAGATCAAATCGATTCAACTTACTTTATCATGGACATAGATGCTAAATCTATGCATTGGTCATTAATGGGGCGAGCTGGGCTCGGAAATCTTGCCCGTAAACTTGTGAGCCCTGCTCGATAAGCCTATCAAGGGCCTCTACATGGAAGGGAGCCAGGCTCACCTCTGATGCCTTGTAGTGCATATAATCAAGCCGAACAAGGTCATCTGTAATTAGCGCAGGAATGTCTGCCCAGAGATGCCTTCGAAGAAGAAGGTGCTCTGCACACTATGACGATAAATCAATTCGTGATTTGCATGACAAAGACTTAGTCCAAGCCATATTGAAGAGTCTCAAAGATGAATCAAGAAGCTCTGCAGAGGGCTCGGCTCCCACTTGGCCGCAAATGAATCCATGCTGAATGCTACTTCAGACAGCAGAGAATCGTAATGGGTCAAAATCTCTTGAGAGCCAGGATGAAATCGTATATATGGATGAAAGTCTGGAGGAATTCTTTTAAACGTGCGGTTCAACCAAATAAAGAACTGAACAACCTGCTCTCTCGGACTTACATGCTCAAAGTGGATCGAAGCGTTCGCATCAAAGAGTGAGAGCGGGCATTCGATTACATGCTCAATTAACGACTGATTAATCTCGCGAGAATATTCGAATAGCTTGATGGTTCCGAGCTGGAGTAAATCTGCAAGTGTGGCGTACGCTCTTGCCAGAGTTGATAGAGTATGCAAGGCAAAGGTCGAAGGCACATCAAAAAGACCATCGTAAAGAATATTCTGGATAATAATTGATCGCAAATACTTATCAGCTCTTCGCAACGTAAACAAAAAACTAGTACTCGACGTCCTCGTATTCAGGCGATCCGAGAGGGGCCTAAAAAAGGATAGTCCTGATTCGTCTTCGCTGCCAAGAATATTGCTCAATCCTTCGGCCGATAAGAATAGTTTGTTGCAATTCAGATTGCTTGCGATAGAGATAATGCTATCCGTGACTGCGCCGCATCCTTGAGTGGCTAGATGATGCAGCAAGTGATGTGCGATGCCCTCGTCGTCGCGTAACGCAATAGGATAGGCTATCCCAGAATCAAGCAGTTTGTTCTCTTTCTCGGCAAACCACCTCTGAAGGGCTGTTGTTCCTGTTTTTGGAAAGCCACAGTGAATAATTATTTGCATGGATTAGAAGCGGTTGATAGCTTATGGCAGGGACCATGGATGCAAAACATTTATTGCGGGATTGCGCCTATTGCCTTGTTGGGCCAATTAGGAAGCTGCGAATTAATAAAGACAGGAATGCCCATGCTCAGCGCCGCAACTTTGTCGGATTGACGATCTCCGATCATAATCGAGAATCTGGGATTAATGTTGTGTGTGGCACATGCGGTTACTAGCATCCCAGGATTTGGCTTGCGGTCATATGATTCCTTCCTGTACTGACCCAATCCGAACTCAGGATGAAAGGGGCAATGCAGCAAGTCGTCGATGGTGATATCGTGTGACATGAACGATGTCCGCATATAGTTTGATACCCTCTGAAAATCAGAATATCTATAATAGCCTCTCCCAATCCCCGCCTGATTTGTCACCACAATAATCTTCATCCTCGCCTTCTGGGCCGCCCTGCAGACATCAAAGATCCCTTCTCGAAAGTGAAAGTCTTCGATCTTATGCACATACCCATAATCTTCATTGATCACCCCATCCCGATCCAGAAACAACGCTCGGTTCATGGCAGCACCTCCGCAGCGCGCTCCAGATCATCCGGCACGCCAATATCGATAAAAGCCCCCTCGCAGGCCGTGCCGCACAGCCGCTCCGTGGCCAGCCGCTTCGGGAAGTAATCGGTCTCGATCGAAAACACCGGCTCAGGCCAGGCCGCAATGGCTTCGCGGTGGAGCACGTAGATGCCGCCATTGATCAAGCCAGCTCCCTGGGCTCCCTTTTCCGCCAGTGCCGTCACCCGCCCACGGGCATCCAATTGCACGGCCCCGTAGCGCCCCACATCCTCCACCCGCCGGCAGGCCATCAGATCCGCCCCCGCAGGCGCCTGCTGCACCAGTTGGCGGTAGTCCACCTCGAAGAACGTGTCACCATTGAGCACCAGCAGCTGCTCACAGGCGATCACCCGCGCCGCCGCTCGGATCGCCCCACCGGTACCCAACGGGGCTTCCTCCACGCTGTAGCCCAGCTGCATCCCCCCATAGGCCAGTCCCAGAGTCTCTTCCACCATCTCCCCCTTGTAGCCGGTGAGCAGCGTTGCCGCCTGGAACCCCGCCTGGGCCAGCTGGTCGAGCAGGTGGGTGACGAAGGGCCTGCCGGCCACCTCCGCCAGCACCTTCGGGCGATCAGCCACCACACTGCGCAGCCGGGTGCCCAGGCCGCCGGCCAGGATCAGCACATGCACCGCCATCGCTGGGCTCATGGGGCAAACACCCGCTGCTCCACCATGTCACAGATGGTGTGGCCCATCAGCAGATGACCCTCCTGGATGCGCGGCACACAGCTGCTGGGCATCCGCAGCAGCTGGTCGCAATGGGGGGCCATCCGCCCCTCGCTCGCACCCGTGAGCCCCACCGTGGCCACCTGCAGCTCCCGCGCCACCTGCAGGGCCTTCACGATGTTGGGCGAGTTGCCGGAGGTGGAGTAGGCAAACAGCACATCCCCCGCCTTGGCCAGTCCCTGCACCTGCCTGCTGAAGGCCTGCTCATATCCATAGTCGTTGGCGATGGCGGTGAGAATCGATGTGTCGGTGGTGAGCGCCACCGCCGGCAGCGGGTTGCGGTCAAACATGAAGCGGCTCACAAACTCACCGGCCATGTGCTGGCAGTCGGCCGCGCTGCCGCCATTGCCGGCAAACAGCAGCTTGTTGCCCTTCGCCAGGGCCTGCACCACCAGCTCCACCACTGCCTCCAGGCTGCTCTGGATGCTGGCGTCAGCGGCCAGCTCGGCGTAGGTGCGGGCGGCATCGGCGAACGACTGGGCGATCGAGGGCGGCATCGTTCAGATCCTCCAGGCCTGGGCGCCGTGTTCGCTGAGGCAGCATAAGGTGGTTTCACCCCCGGCCTCCAGCAGGGCACGCCGCAGCTGGATCGCCCGCGAGGGATGGGTCATGAACAGGATGAAGCCCCCGCCACCGGCGCCCGAAACCTTGGCGGCCTCTGCCCCATGCTGCTGGGCTAGGGCAATGCGCTCTTCAATCACAGGGCTGCTCACCTTGCTGGAGGTCTGCGCTTTGTTCTGCCAGCTGCGGTTGAGCGACTCCCGGATCCCGTCGCGGTCGCACTTCAGCACCGCCTCCTTCATCGTGCGGGCTTCCTGCTTGAGGTTGTGCAGGAAGTTGAGCTTCTCGCTTTGCTGCTCGTGGGCCGCTTTGGTTTGATCCTCGATCACCTCAGCCGATTGCCGCGACACGCCGGTGAAGTGCAGCAGCAGTGACGACTCCAACTCACAGCGGAACCAGTTCTTCACTCGCAGAGGATTCACGATCGTGCGGTCGTGCTCAAACTCAATGAAGTTGAAGCCGCCAAAAGTGGCTGAATACTGGTCTTGACGCCCCCCTGCCAAGCCGCAGTCTTCTCGCTCGATCGTGTAGGCCAGCTCAGCGATTTCGTAGTCGTCGATCCCCAGATTGAGGGCCTCCACAAAGGCCTTCACCATCGCCACAACCAAGGTGGAGGAACTGCCTAGACCAGAGCCGATCGGTGCATCGCAGTAGGTGCTCAACCGGCAAGCAAACGGTGTGCCGTCGTTGAAATCAGCAACGATCCTGTTGTAAACAGCCTGATGCAACAGCAGCTGGCGCGGCAATTGTTCGACGGGCATCTCTGCATCGATCTGCTGATGCAGGCCCGAATCCAGCGCTTCGGCGATAAAGCCGTCATCGCAGCGCGATAGCTCGGCGTAGGCGTAGCGATTGATCGTGGTATTGAGCACGGCACCACCGTGCACACTGTAAAAATCTTTGATGTCTGTGCCGCCACCCGCTAGGCCCACCCTTAGGGGGGCACGTGCTCGAACATCACATTCTGGAATCTTTGCCATTGAACCTCAACGAGTGCAGTAAACATATGTTATATCTTGTCTGCTTTAGGTCAATGCTTGGTGTTGTCGCCTGTTTCCTGCCCGCGATACTTGACGTAGGAGGCGGCCCCACGCTTCGACCATTGAATCCTCTGAATAGTTATGTGCAATAAAATTTCGCGCATTGTCTATGATTTCGCGTGTTGCGTCGCAATGGTTGTTTTTCAGGTCCGACAATACTTGCAGTGTTGATTCGGCGAATTCTTCTGCTGTGTTCCCTTCGTAAGACAGCCTTTTCGGCCAATCTATTCCCTGCATGCCGATACCAGTTGTGATCACTGGTATTCCCTTCGCAAAAGCTTCGATCACCTTTCCTTTGATGCCAGCACCATATCGAAGAGGAACAACAGCTGCATCGCAAGATGCATATAAATTGTCAAGCACCGAGTCTTCTACGTATCCCAGTACCTTAATCCTGTTAGAAGACATAGCCCGGATTTCATTGGGGGGATGCGATCCGGCAATGGTCAGATGGCAGTCAAAAACCCCTGAAATCTTTGGAAAAATAGATTCGCAGAACCACAGCATTGCATCTACATTTGGGGAATGGCGAAAGCCGCCTACGAAAAGCAACTCAAAGGGTCTTTCATAGGTTTTTGTCTTTGCGTCTTGACAATTTGCGTGCTCTAGACCAATGGCATACGCCTGTATGGCTTGGACATTTCGTTTGGGATATATGTGCCTGCGAACTATTTCGACTTCTTCTGAAGTAGGATAGAGAATGATCGAAGACTCTCGCCATGCATAGCTTTCGTCTTTTAATGTCTGTAACCGGTCTTTCTTCTTCTGGATCCCTTTCACTGAGTGCTCGATCTGAATTCGCCGATGATGTAGATCGTGACCATAAAAGATAATCGGTGCCTGGGTGTGCTGCTTTAGTGCATTCGCATACTTTGCCATCAAGTTGGGCCTGCTAACCAGTATGATATCGATATAGCGGCCATTCTTTTCTATCCAGTCTTGAAAATCTGGACGTTTTTGTTCTGTGTAATATTGTACCTCAACACCCATTCTTTGGAAATGTTCGAGGTAAGGGCTTGCATACATATTATCGGGCCAGAACACGGCCCTGCATCCAATCTTTAGGATTGCCTCGATAAAGCTTGTCATTGTTCTTGAGCCAGCGTCTCTGTCGGGCTCCGGGATGTAGTGGTCAATAATTAAGACCGTCTTCTTATTGGCAGTACGACCCCTAGCGTGAAATAGATCTGTACCTTCTTCATGATGAGTATTCTCTAGGGTTGCCTGCCATTTTTTAAAGAGCTTTTTGGAATTGTTTACCTGATAGCTCTTCACGCCGCACTCAAGGCTAGTTCCACAGCTTTTCCCTTCGTGGTGCACCACGAGGCTGAAGGGATTAAAGACTACCCTTTTTCCTAAGTCTTTACGTACTCGAAACGCTAAATCGCTGTCTTCACAATACGCTGGCTTAAATTCGCTTGAGAATCCATCAAGCCTTTTGAAATCGTCTCTTCTGAGAGCGATGCTAGCCCCTGATATATAATCAGTATCTCGCAAGTAAGAAAATTCTGGAAGATAAGGATTGACAGCTCCTCTCCCGTAGTTCCAAGCATTTCCGTTCGCCCAAATTATGCCGCCAGCCTCTTGTAGGGATCCATCTGGGTAGATAAGCTTGCTACCTGTCAGCCCTACCGAGGGATCCGCAAATGGCATCATCAACTCTTGTAGCCAATTATCAAAAACTTCCGTATCATTGTTTAGAAAGATAAGAAATTTGCCTTTGGCGAATTTGGCACCTTCGTTGCAAGTCTCGATGAACCCAGAATTTCTTTCCTTTCTAATTAACTTGATTATGCCTTTCGATTTCCAAAGCTCCAGTGGCTCCCTCTCTTTGTCATCCGGGAAACAATCATCGACGACAATTATCTCAATCTTTATCCCGTCCTTTTTGAAATTCTTCCGCCTGTCTTCTAAAACTGATAGTAGACAGCATGCTGTGTGGTGAACTTGGCCGTAAGTTGGAATGACTATCGAGGCATCAATAGCTTTCATCTCGTTGAATGATATAGATTTCAGCCTGGCATACAAACCGACGTATGATATTGCTTGTGCAGCATGGAGTGTGTCGTAATTGCAGACTTGTTCCCAGAAAAGGCTTTTGAGGGAATTCTGCTTTCTAAGTGGCCTCGATAGTTCACCTGCAAGTAAGCGTGAGTACAGCTCCCAGGCCGTTTTTGAGTCAAGTCGTTCGTGTAAGTCTTTTGAGATGTATGGTCTAATTGCTTCACGTACCAGGTGATTGGCAAATACTTGACTGATGGCTCTTGTCTGGTAACTTAAAGCTATTGTGCGATTGTCGGTTTCAGCTTCTACTTGCCAATCATTCAATTCTTGTTCGTGTGTTTCTAATTGCGTGACTACTTGATTTACAATTCCGCCTGGTGCGCACAGATGGCGAATTGCTGTGCGCCCAAGTTTCAGTGTGATGACTTCGTCTGGGCAGATTTCTATTGGTTTGAGAAAGCTGATTAGAACGTAAATGCTTTTCGGGTATAATGGATGGGCGCTCATTCCTGTTGGCATTCTTATGTGAAATAGCTGGGCTCTTGGTCGTTGATCTTGGCTTTTTGCTGCTTGGGTAATTTCTCTGATTTTGGCCTCTTGCTCTGCCAGTTGTCCAGGGCTGCCTTAAAGTCAACTGTATCCGTTCAGGGGTCGAGTCGGCGCTGAGCAGCCACCTGCCTGGCTGACCGACACAACTGCGAGACCCCTTGCAACAGAACGGGTCTCAGCTGATTGGGTGGGCAGGGAGCCGTGAGAGGTTGGGGTTCCTACACCAATCCAATCCCTCGTGGATTCCCGAGCCCGGCTCCACTGTGAGCTCACCGGCTTCCTGCGTCAACACTGCCCTGTTCGCGACCAGCGCCATTTGGCGCTCCTCGCCTGGATGGTGGCCGGGCTGCTAATGAGCGAGACGGTCTGTTTCGATCGCTGGAAAGCCAGGCTGCCTCTGGCCTGTTGCCTTGCTGCGAGCTGGCAGCGACGCTGTCAGCGCTGGCTGGCCAACAGTCGCATCGACGTTCGGGCGCTGTATGGCCCGCTGATTCTCTGGGCGATTGAGCACTGGCAAAACCCAGGCCACACCTTGCATCTGGCCCTGGATACCACCATGCTCTGGAACCGCTTCTGCGTGGTGGTGCACTCCGTGGTGGCGCATGGCCGGGCCATTCCGCTGCTCTGGCAGACCCTGGAGCATCCCAGTGCCAGCGTTAGCGCATCGGTCTCGATCGCCCTGCTGGAGAAAGCAGACCAGCTTCTGGCCGGATTCGGGGCGATCACGCTCCTGGCGGATCGTGCCTTCCCCTGCGATGAACTGCTGAGCTGGTTCCGCGGGCGGTCCCGTTGGAGCTACGTCATGCGCCTGCGTGGTGACACCGAGATCCACGGCACCGCAGCGCCTCTCGGCTGTCAGGTGCGCAAGCTGCACCTGCGCCGCGGTCAATGCCGGGGCTTCCGTGGTGTGCGGCTCTGGGCCGAGGGCAGCGGACGCATCAAGGTTCGTCTTGCCTGCATTGATGCTCCAGAGACCTCCCAATCCCCCTATGGGATGGAGGCAAGGAAAGCACTTCAGGGTCTGCTGCCCATCGGATCCCAGGTCACCCTCAGAACCAAG
>Ga0194130_10009182_pt1 | contig 10273 bp, 9 predicted proteins | sample TA2KigsurfametaG_FD_160084 | JGI IMG/M metagenome (GOLD analysis project Ga0194130, IMG submission 160084) | Freshwater microbial communities from Lake Tanganyika, Tanzania - TA2015050 Kigoma 12 surface | ecosystem: Environmental > Aquatic > Freshwater > Lake | place: Tanzania: Lake Tanganyika... | reverse complement strand
CAGGGAGTTTAGCTCAGCTGGTTCAGAGCATCTGCCTTACAAGCAGAGGGTCGGCGGTTCGAACCCGTCAACTCCCACAGTAAATCCACATGGCCTTTCAAGAATTTTCTGAAAGGCTTTTTTGTTTTTTTAGCACTTTTGAAAGCTTCCTTAAAAGTTAACTATTTATGTATTGTATAAAAAAGGGCCAAGCGTCACCTCTAAAATCAATTAATATTCATTAACTTTACGTACAGTTTTTTTTAAAAAAGTCTGAAATGAAGATACTCATATACTCCTGTGTAGGCTCAATATTATTTTTTTCACTAACCTTTAGAGCTTTTGGCCAGTCAAGTGAACAAGATCTTTTAAATTACGTTCTGGTATCAAACGAACCTCAACCATATAACAACCAATACAGTACTTTTGCATTTAAGATTGTTGGAAATAAAATCATGCTTGCAAAGGACCAGTCCTATACAGGTTTCATTTGGTTCAGATATTTGGACGAGAAAATAGTTGAGGATATGGTTACTGGAGGATATGTTGAAAGAGTAGAGATCAAAAGTACTAAAAAAAGAAAAAAGACCGGTGTTGGGATGTATAAAAAATTTCTCGAAGGCCTTACTGTAAATGATTGGTTTTATCAAAATGTTGTGTCCAAATTCCAGAACAGATTAAGCAAAATAATTGATTTTGATAGCGTAAAACAAGCATATGCTATAAATCCAAATCAAATTTTTCAATCCTATGTATCGGATGTGCCAAATATCCAAATATTGAATGAATATTGGATGAATAGAGAAAATTACCATTATTCTGATTCTAAAAATATTGTAAATCTCGTTTCGAATAATGCAATTCAAGAAAACTCAGGCGACGTTCATACAGACTATATGATAAGAGATTTTCTATTGGAAGTTGTTGATGGTGTGCCGACAGGGAATGTCAAGGTATTAAATGTAAATAAAAGAGAGTTGTTTGGTTTCAACTATAAAGAACAGCAAGACGTAATTCAAATATATCAACCGTTTTTGGGTTTAAAATTGATTGAAATTAAATCAAAAGATGCCTCAACGGAGATATCATTGTTTGATAATCAATTAGAATATTTTCACGTGAAATTAAATGAAGATGATGTTCAAGAGCTTAGTCTGAAGGATAATTTCAGCAGAAACTTATTAAGTTATCAAGTAAGTTCGGGTGTTTCGACACTATGCGCTTTTGATGAAGGAATTCTTAAAACTAAAATTATCCATCGAAATGAATTGGATGTTGATGAACATTTCTATTATGAAATGGGAATATTGCGAAAATCACAAAATTATAAATCTGGAATAAAATATGGCTCATGGAATTATTATAATGAAATTGGAAATATTTCAAAACTCGAAACATGGAATAAGGACTTGCTGAATGGTGATTATAAGGAATGGGACGATGAAGGTAAAATTCTTACAGAAGGAATTTTTCGGGATGGCTTAAAAGAAAAGGATTGGAAAAAATATCGATATATTGAACGGAAAGACATTTTCGATTACAACAACTACTTAAAAGGGCTATTGAACCAAGAAAATTATGAGGTTAAAGTTGCAAATGAAACATGGGAAAATGGAATTTTAATAAATTGTAAAGGAGATTGTAATGAAGAAGATTAACTCGTTATTTATTGGTTTTATTATCTTTTTAAACCATGCCAACGCGCAGGGCGATGGAAAAGGTTCATTTTATAATTCTAAAAAGATAAATGAAAAAATAAAATTGGCAAATGGAATAATTAATACAGTTGACGGAGCACCATTTGAAGGTACGCTAATAATTGATAGTGCAACCTGGGGATGGATTGAAGGATACAATTTAATTGAAGACCCTTTAGCATTTAAAAACTACTATTACATTGTAAATGACAAATTTTCTTCACCGATAAAATTTAATATTTCTAGTGGAGTACTTTCTGGAACAGTGCGGGATTCATACTCGGGGAGGTCAAAGGATAATTACATTCTCATTAATGATGGATACAATTTTAACAGATCAGGTAAGGATTTTGAATGTTACTCCGAAGTAAGGAATGGAGAATTGGCTATGATTCGTACAACAATAAACAATGAAACAATTACGAAAAAGTTTGAAAAGAATAAAACAATTTCTGTGACCTCTTCTGATAAATCCAAAAAAATAATTCTTAACGACTCAATTACAAAAATTATAGAATACAATTTTAAGGAGGGGAATAAAAATAAAACTGAAGTTCAAAGTATTCATTTTTTTAAAGACAATGAACTTGTGCAATTGGAGAAGTATTCTGATGGGAAATTAATTAAACAGTTTATTTATGATAATGGTTACCTAGTCTATTCTAAAGAAATTACAGAATACGGGTATTTACTCACTACCTTCGATGAAGGCTTGGCAGTAAAATCTGAAATCTATGAATCCGTAAAATATTACAACTATTATCAGAGTATTTCAGATACAAATAAGTATTTACTGGCATATAATAACGGATGCTTGAATGAATTTTCGTGCACTAACAACAAAACTCAAATTAAGGTTACTCCTCAAAATGAGGAAGGCACTCCAGATAACAACGCTGTTCTAACAGATGTAAAAACCAAAATCACCAAAAAAGAAGATCAATGGACTGTTGAATACCATTTGGTGAATGGTATCATCTCGGGTAGGTATCTTCAGTATTTGACTAATAATCCAAAAGTAATTAAACTAGAATGTAATTACATTAATGGCAGTCTTGAAGGGAAATATATTGAACGTGAATTTGATAACAAGTTTAAGTTATTGTGGGAATCATCCGGACAGATGAAATACTCTGAGCGAGTTGGTAATTGGACAGATACATCATTTAATAATGGTAAGAAGAAAGTAACAACTTCAACATATTAAACGTAAAAAAAGTAATTTATAATTGAATTTACTTTTTAGAAATATTTTAGACATATTACAATTAAACTTTAATGAGAACTATATTTGAATAAAAAAATATATTTAAATTGTAAAATAAATGCATCTATATTTATGTCGGGTGTGAGTAGTTATTACAGAATAATACGTAAGTTTACCGTAATTGATAAACTTCAAACTATGAAAACACTATATTTTTTAATGATTTCTCTCCTTTTTATTAGCTGTAAAGGAAAAATTCCAAAGTTTGGAGCGAAACCACGATCCAATTATTCCAATGCTGTCCCGGCAGTCGGCAGTGCTAAACATGTTTATGATAGAACTGTGGGTTCCGACGATGATGACAATCAGGTTGATATGAATAATTCCTCCGGATTTCCCAATGGAAGTTATACCAGTCCTTCTCAAGTCAACTACAAACCGTCTATAGATTTTTCGAAGATTAAAGTAGAAATGCCCAAAATGGAAACGCCGGAATTGAAAAAACCAAATTTCAAGCTAGAAGATTATAATTCAAAGGAATCTCAGGAAAGATTGGTTCAGGCGATGTGGGAACTAGAGAAGTTAAAAAATCAATCGAAAATCAAAGTTGAAACGCCCAATTTGAATACGCCAGAATTTAAAAAACCGATATCTAAAAAAAGGTTTAAGATGATGATGGAACTAGATAAGATAAAAAATCAATAGTTATTTCTCAGATTCATTTATACAATTCACTCACTTTTTCTTCCTCCTATACTTCCCCCTCGTCTGGTAATAATAGCGTGATTTTGGTTAAGGATGGCGTTTTTATCGGTGCTTACTTTTTCACTAACGCACTTTATCGCTTTTCAAAATTTTAATAAAATGAAATCCCTTCGGTGCAAACCCTTCGTTGTAAAACATTTTATGCGCCTTGTAGTTTGTCGTATAGGAATCCAAGGACAACATCGTGCAATTATGCTCTTCCGCCTTTCTGTGAAGAAAGTCAAATAACAACTTTCCTACCCCACTGTTGCGATATTTTTCGCTTACAACGATATTGTCAAGTTCAAGGTACTTTCCACACCACAATTTATTGCCAATCCAAAAACCACTAATTCCAAGACACTCATTTTCTGAAAAAACACCAACTTGGCCATAATTATGCTGCAACATGAAAGTTAACTCAGCTTTGTAGGCCTTGTAAGTGAGCGCTGGGTATAATTCATTTAGAATGGGTAAATATTCTAGCATTTCATCGATGCCATTCAATTCTCTAACAGTAAGTAAATTCATATCCCAAATAATTGCAGTGTAAAAATAGTATTTTAAGGACGAATAAAACCCAAACATATTTTTAATTCTTTCAAGAATTGATTGATTAAGCTTAACTTCGCCGTCAATGAAATTGATCAAACGATTTCTGGCAAAAATACTACCTGTTTGGCTTTATCTTCGGACCATGCATCGCGGATTCTACTTGCTCTATTCTTTAGGGCTATTGAAAAAGGATTCCAAATTCAAGTACCATTATGCCGTAAAAAAGTGGATTCATAAAACCGATTATGTTGTCGATATTGGTGCCAATTTGGGTTATTTTGCCAAAACGTTTTCAAAACTTGCGCACGAAGGAAAGGTAATTTGTATTGAGCCGATCCCCCTGTTTTATCAAACCTTGACTCATTTCTTAGGATCAAAAAAAAATGTAGAAATCCACAACATTGCACTTGGAAATGAAAATGGTTTTGTTACCATGGCCTTACCCGAAACCGATGGTTTTATTCGAACGGGATTGCCGCATGTCATCAAAGACGATAATATTGATCCAAAAACAAAAACCCAGCAAGTAAGCGTTTTGAAGGCCCATGAATTTCTTTTCTCATTGCCGAAAATAGATTACGTAAAATGCGACATTGAAGGCTATGAAGCGGTTGTTTTTCAAGATTTAAGAGAAACCTTAAAAAAATTTCGTCCGATTGTTCAGGTAGAGATCGCCCCTGAAAACAGGTCACAACTCCTTCAACTATTCACTGAGCTCAATTACCAACAGTTTGGACTGGTTAATTTTAAATTAACAGCTGAAAATGGTGCTCAACAAGAAGAAGGCGATTTTTTATTTATTCCACTTGAAAAGAGAACAGCTTTTATTGCTGGAAATAAGCCATGAAAATTCTGCAAATATGTAATAAAGCCCCCTATCCACCAAACGATGGAAGCAGTATTGCTATTTACAATATGTGTTTAGGTCTAATATCTCAAAATGTTGATTTACATTTATTTACATTAAATACAAATAAGCACTACAAATCAAATGATTCGATTCCTGAATCTTTTAGAAATCGAACGAATTATGTCGCATTTGATATCAATACGAATCCAACTTTTTGGGGAGCACTTAAAACTTTATTTACAAAGAAAAGTTACTTCATAACCCGATTTCATCATGCCGGTTTTGAGGCCAAATTGAGCGCTGTGTTACGTAAAGAAAAGTTTGACATCGTTCAGTTAGAAGGTTTATTCATGTGTTCGTATATTCCTTTAATCAAAAAGATTTGTACAGCTAAAATTGTGTTACGAACGCACAATGTGGAGCATTTGATTTGGGAAAGATATATTCAGCAAACTGGGTCCTTGTTTAAGAAAATGTACCTTAAGTTTGAAAGCAAAAAATTGAAAAAAATTGAACTTGAGGTATTTTCCGTGGTGGATGCTATCGTTCCGATTACACCGAAAGATTCATTTTTTATAAAGCAGTTTTGCGATACTCCCTCTTATACGGCGCTGACAGGAACGAACATTGCCGATTATGACATAAAGAAATCTGCTGATTTTGACAACTTATCGCTCTTTCATTTCGGTTCAATGGATTGGATTCCAAATCAGGAAGCAGTGGATTGGTTTCTCGCTAAATGCTGGGAAAAAATCAAACGCGAAGTGCCAAATGTAAAATTTATTATTGCAGGGAGAAACATACCAAATCGATATAAACAGCTCAACGATCCATCGATTGTTATCGAGGAAAATGTTCCGAAGGCGTCGGATGTCTATCAGAAATATAATATCATGGTAGTACCTGTGCTTTCCGGCAGTGGACTTCGCATAAAGATTGTTGAGGGACTTTGTTTTGGAAAAGCTATCGTTTCAACGATAATTGGTGCTGAAGGAATCGATTGCACCCCGGGGAAAGACATTTTGCTTGCAACAAATGAGGATGAATTCTCAAATGAAGTAATCAAATTACTTAAGGATGCTAATCAGCGTGAATGTATAGCGCAAAATGCGAGAAATTTTGCAATCCATCACCTAAACAATGAACCAATTGCTGAGAAATTAGTAGCTTTCTACAAGAATTTAATCACCTAAGAACAATGGAAGTTGCTTGGATATCAATAATTACGTCAGTACTTCTCATTCTGTACACGTATTTATTTTATCCTTGGTTGCTACAACTCCTTCCTAAAAAAAAACAGAATTGGGTCTCGTCAAACTACCCCTATTCAATTGCTGTTCTGATCGCAGCATACAATGAAGAATCTGTGATTCACGATAAATTAGTAAGCGTTTTGAACCATATTCCAAAAAATATAAAACTTGACATTTATGTTGGCTCAGATGCTTCCACTGACAAAACAGATGACCTCGTAAAAGCACTGCAAGAAATCCATCCGAATCTTTTTTTGGAACGCTTCGCCGGCAGAACAGGAAAAGCTTCAATCATTAATGCACTTGCCAAAAATAAAAAACACGACATTTTTATTTTAACAGATGCAAATGTTTTGTTTACCGAAAATACCATCAGCGAATTAGTAATTCCGTTTCAAGAATCTAAAATTTCTATTGTATGTGCCAATATTGTGAAAATACCTAAAGGAAAAAGCTCTTTTGAATCTATTGAAAAATCTTACATTGACAGAGAAAATCGTATAAAAAAAATGGAAAGTGATCTGTGGAGAATTGTTATTGGAGCTGAAGGTGGATGTTACGCGATACGGAATACGTCATTTAAGGAAGTTCCACGCAACTTTTTTATGGATGATTTTTTTATGACGATGCAGGTTTTGGAAAGGAAACAATCCGTAGTTTTCCAAGAAAAGGCCTTGTGCTACGAAGACATTCCCATTGCTCCGGAGGAGGAATTTAAGCGTAAAAAAAGAATCTCCATCGGCAATTTCCAAAATTTATCTCGATTCAAAGGTCTGCTCCTTCCGAACAAAGGAGCAATAGCAATTGCTTTTTTCTCTCATAAGGTATTAAGGTGGCTTTCACCTTTTTTTCTCTTGTGTATTTTAATTTGTTCAGGCTACCTTAGTCAATTCAATCTTGCGCTATTAGCTTTTTTTTGTGCGCAAATTATTATGTTATTGAGTCCTTGGCTTTCCATGTTGAAAATAAAAATCCCTATTCTTTCCTTGTTTATTCATTTTTACAGTATGAACATCGCGCTTTTCGTGGGGTTTCTACAATATGTAAAGGGCGTGAAGTCCAACGTTTGGGAACCTACTTCACGGGTAACATAGTTCAACGATTGGAAACGAAATTTTTGAATTTTTGCTTTACATATAATGCTAAGTTGTAATCACTGGCTGTCCTAAAAAAATTGGTATCCATGTCTAAATAGATGATAAAGTCATCAATTTGATCCTCAGCCAGGGTAATGAGATTATATGCAATACAGGTCCGAATATACTCTTTCACCAGCGCCATTTGCTTGTCTTCCAATTTCATTTCGGCAATCCATCGCTTGTTTCGTTCTTTTTTGGAGAAAGTTTCATACAAATAGCTTATTGGGCTCTGAAGTGCCGCTATTCCAGTAACAGTTCTTGTTTTTTCCAAAACTAGTCTCTGACGAAGTTCTTTAATTTCAGCAGCTGTTTTTATTGGTCTAAGAATTACCTCATTAAGTTTTTTTGATTTATATTTTAAAACAATTACTTTGACGTATGAGCATGAAATGTCCTCCTCTACAACGAAGCTTTCTTTGGGATATTCTTTTACTGAAACTACAATGGTATCTAATAATTTGGCCTGAATTAAAAAAGAACCATCTGGTTGACCAAACAGCGCTGTTCCTTGTGTCTTGTTGAAAACAACTGTTTGATAAAAAGTTTGAGGTCTTAAGGTGTCAATAACTTTTCCTCTTACTGTAATATTGGAACACGATGTCTGAGCGTAAAATGTTCCGAGGCCAAAAACAAAAAGGACCAAAAAAAAGTTATTCATCTCAAAATTGGGAAGGTGTGTAATACCAATCAATTGAAATAATGCCCTTTTTGACTAATACAAGAATTAGAAAGGGTAAAAAAATAACTGTTAAAAACCATACCGAAATAACGACGAATTTTCCAAACAGCCGAACGTCATACTGAATTGGAGCAACCAATAATGATTGAACGTAAGAAGCAATTAAAGTTTCATCGACAGTATCCGAGTATGCGACGTATTTTCTAAGAAAATGGTTATTTTCTAACACATAATTCCGAAGTGCAGCATATTCAGCATTTGTAAGGTCATTGTAAGTAGTTTCAAAGTTAATTTTCTGCTCCTCTAGTTCTTTTCGTTGAATCATGCTCCTTTGTACATTTCTAACTCTAACCCCCATTAAAAATCCAAAAATCATTAATATCCATTGTTTAATAACGAAACCAGTAATAATTAAAACCACGGAGGAAGTAAACGCAAAAACCAGTAAGAATAAATCCCTTCTTTTTTTTGCCAGCAACTTTACCAATTGGCCTCCATCCAATGGATCCAATGGCAACAAATTAACTGTATTCAAAAAAAGAAAAAGTAGGGATAAATTTAAAAGTGAAGAACTTTGGTAATAGTTTGCTGTGAAAAAAAACATTGTTCCAATGAGAACTCCGGGAATTGGTCCTGATAAAACAACAATCAAACTTTGGCGTTGGGAGTATTTATCCTTAAATCCTTGAACAAAAGCTCCCATCAGTGGGATAAAAAGCATTTTGACATTTTTATACCCGAACCATTTCATGGCAATAAAATGACCAAACTCGTGAACAATAAGAACGATAACGAGGTGAGTAATGAACTCAAATTCGCGATCAAAAAAGAACAAGAAAAACCCAATGAATAGAATAATTGAAAATATGGTCAAACCCCAATTACTGTTTTCAGAGGGCTTGGCTAAAATTGGTTTTTCAGGAAAATCAGAGTAGCTGCTCATCCTGTGAATTTATGGCATCCCGCCCATTCCTTTTAATCTGTTCATCATACCCATCATATTTCTTGGATTACTCATCATTTTCATCATTTTTCGCATATCCTCGAATTGTTTGAGCAATTTATTGATTTCTTGTACATTCGTACCGCTACCATTGGCAATTCTATTTTTTCTGGTCACATTAAGAATTCCCGGATTTGACCTTTCTTTGGGTGTCATTGACAAAATGATGGCTTCAATGCCTTTAAAAGCGTCTTCGGGGACATCCACATCTTTCATTGCTTTTCCCATTCCAGGTATCATACTCATGAGGTCTTTCGCGTTTCCCATTTTTTTTATTTGTTGAAGCTGTGCTAGGAAATCATTCAGATCAAATTGATCTTTCATAATTTTTCGCTGAAGGCGTTTCGCCTCTTCTTCATCAAATTGCTCCTGTGCCTTTTCTACCAAGGAAACGACATCACCCATTCCTAAAATCCTATCCGCCATTCGTTTCGGATAGAAAACGTCTAGGGCATCCATTTTTTCACCAGTACCAACGAATTTTATGGGTTTATTAACAACTGCCTTAATAGAAAGTGCCGCCCCACCCCTCGTATCGCCGTCCAATTTTGTTAGAACCACTCCATCAAAACTGATCTTTTCATTAAAAGCTTTGGCGGTATTCACAGCATCTTGTCCAGTCATTGAGTCAACGACAAAAAGCGTTTCACTCGGTTTTATTGCAGATTTAACACGTGCAATTTCATCCATCATTTGTTCATCTATTGCAAGACGGCCTGCAGTATCCACTATTACAACATTAAATCCTTTACTTCTTGCGTGAATCACCGCATCTTGAGCAATTTTAACCGGATTTTTCTCCTCGCGATTTGAATAAACTTCAATGCCAAGCTGCTCTCCCAATACGTGTAATTGATCAATTGCTGCTGGACGGTAAACATCACATGCTACAAGCAAGACATTTTTCCCTTTTTTAGATTTTAAATAGTTCCCTAATTTTCCTGAAAAAGTAGTTTTTCCTGAGCCCTGGAGCCCTGACATAAGAACTATCGCCGGACTACTTTTTAAATTAATTTCAGATTCATTTCCTCCCATCAACTCCACCAATTCTTCATGGCAAATCTTCACCATTAACTGACCCGGAGAAACAGCTGTTAAAACATCTCTGCCAAGAGCTTTATCCTTGACAATATTTGTAAATTGCTTGGCGGTATTGAAGTTGACGTC
>Ga0194130_10009178_pt1 | contig 10276 bp, 9 predicted proteins | sample TA2KigsurfametaG_FD_160084 | JGI IMG/M metagenome (GOLD analysis project Ga0194130, IMG submission 160084) | Freshwater microbial communities from Lake Tanganyika, Tanzania - TA2015050 Kigoma 12 surface | ecosystem: Environmental > Aquatic > Freshwater > Lake | place: Tanzania: Lake Tanganyika... | reverse complement strand
CCGCCGCTCTTCGTCGTCACGGTGAACGGCAAAGACGGCTTCATTGATCGCGACGGCAAGATCGTCATCGAGCCTACCTTTGAAAAGGCGTATCCGTTCACTGATGGACTCGCAGCAGTTCAGAAGCAAGGCGAGTGGGGGTTCATTGACACAAAGGGACGCGTGATCATTGAACCGCAATTTGTCAGCGTGGGTCTCTTTTCCGACGGCTTGGCAACCTTTCAAGACAAACGTCACCCCAATAAAGAGGGCTACATCGACAAGATCGGCAAGGTGGTCATCGAACCGCAGTTCGATGTTGCGGCAGGTTTTCGCAATGGCGTGGCCCGGGTTGGTTTTGCAACGCTCAAAGGCAAGCTACTCAGCAGGATTGCCGATGTGGGGTTGGAGTGCGATTACAAGTTCATTGACCGAACCGGCAAGATCGTGCCGGAACCTTCCCCGCTGCATTACGCTACCGGCGAGCCCGGAGAACTGATTCCTTTCAGGAAGGACGATGTGTCGGGCTATCTCAACGCCAAGGGAGAGGTCGTGATCCAACCTCAATTCCAGGTAGCCTCCGCTTTCTCCGAGGGGCTGGCCTGCGTTTGCAAAGGAGGTTTATTCGGTTACATCGACACACGCGGGGAATGGGTGATCCCGCCACGCTTTCAGTACGCCAACGACTTTTCCGATGGGCTCGCGGGAGTGCCACTCGGAGAGAATGGCTGGGGCTTCATCGATCGCGCTGGCAAGGAGGTGATTCCTGGCAAATTCGCATGGGTGTATGGGGGCTTTCGCCACGGCATCGCGGAAGTCGCTTTCGACCGTAAACGCGGTTACATCAACACGAAGGGCGAGTGGGTCTGGAAGCCGAGCAAATAGGATAATTCAAGATGCCTAACCAGCGCATGCACCGGAGCGGCGGTGGTCACGGGCTTTCCGATACCAACTCAACTCCCGCCGCCCGGTGATGCGGGTCGTTCGGCAACTTACTACTCCAGGGGAAAGTAGCGTACTCCATCTCCATAGGAGTCACCATGCAGCAAAGTCACCCCCCGATTAGCGGAAGAACACGGCTCTATGGCCTCTTCGCTGATCCAGTGGACCATTTGCAGGTGCCCGGAGTCCTCAACGCCCTGCTCGCTCAGCGTGGCATCGATGCTGTCGTTGTGCCCTTACACGTGACGGCGGAACACTTCACGGCGACCGTGGCAGGGATGCGCCACCTCCGCAATTTTGCTGGCTATGCCGTGAGTATGCCACATAAGGGTATGGCCGCCCGCCTGTGTGATGAACTGATGCCGAATGCCAGGGCCTGTGGTGTGGTCAATGTCATCCGAGTGGCCCCGGACGGCCGGTGGATCGGCGAGACCTTGGACGGCATCGGGATGGTCAAGGCGCTTCAGACGCAGCGCACCCTTGATGCCAACACCCGGGTGCTGCTGGTCGGTGCAGGGGGTGTCGGGCGTGCCATTGCTGTGGCGCTGGCCCTCGCGGGCGTCGGCTCCTTAGTCATCGCCAATCGGACCCAAGCCAAAGCGGAGGATGTGGCCGACACCGTGCGGCGTGCCGCGCCCACCTGCGCGGTCGAGGCTGGGAGTGCGGTCGATCCCTCCGCCTTTGATATTGTCATCAATGCAACCTCCCTGGGGCTCAATGGGCAGGGGCCCTTGCCCGTCGAGGTCTCGCGCGTTTCCGGGACCGCCCTTGTGGCGGAAGTGGTGATGGTTCCGGAACTCACGCCGCTGTTGCAAGCCGCCCAAACGCGAGGGCTTGGAATCATACGCGGCCGCGAGATGCTCACCCACCAGGTCGAGGCGATAATGGACTTTCTCGGCATGACCACCTGACGCGGGCACAAGGCGAGTCAGAGTGGATTGTCTGGGCAGCTCCCGGTAAGCAGCAGGAAGGAGTCCCGCGGTCTGTGCCAGAACCTGGGCCGAACAAGGGCGTGGAGCGGACGGCTTCCAGCGTCCGCTCGTACCTCGCTCCCGCTTGCAGCCGCAGCTCACGCCTAGCGTTCGGCGACTCCGCACGTCCCGTGAGCATCCAGCTTCTCAATCGCACGACCAATGACGGCTCTCGTTGGTTTGCAGAGTTGCCCGAGAGTCGTTCGTTTGATGCGCTACGAGACCATCTCCGCGCACTCCACGGAGTCCGAATTACGGAGTTTCTCACCGACCACGTCACAGAGGCTTGGATTGACTTCACGTTCAGACACCACACTTTCACCATCAACAACCAGTATGGGGACTATTGGTTGTTCGTGAGAGAGCCGAGTCGCCCGGACGACATCCTGAGCGAGGTAGTGAGCCACTGTCAGCCATTCTTGCATGAGAACGTCGCCTAACCAGGGCGCTGCAGCGATCGGTTTCTCCGCCGTCCGTTCGAGCGTCGCGGGAGTTCGTGAGCGCACCGTGCGCCCCACAGTTGCACCCGAGGCCGTCCGCGACGCGATGCAGTCTTTCCTTGATGCGCCACGCCCTGTGACGGATCGTCAGGGTAGGTAGCTCCACCGAACGATCAACACCGCCGACATGTTTGCCGCCACGGACTTCCTGATCGGCGTGCTTTCGGCGCTCGTGCTGTACGGCGTGTTGTCCAAGTTCCTCGATCGCCCTCGCGCCTGAGCGCGGCACCGATTGTCCGCTGCGGACTCTTGTTGCGGACGGAACGCACGCGCGGACGGTGGCACAATGGCAAGAAGACGGGTTGTGGGGGTGGAAAGTGGCCTGAAAGGTCGCTTGCCCGACTTGTTTCGGGCGCGGTTGTGTTACCCTCCGAATCTTGCACCGACCCTTGTTCGTGGGTCGCATGTCAAGTTAAGGAGTATCACCTAATGCAAGTCGTTCCGTCCATCTTCAACTTCACCCTCGCGTCCGTATTGATTGCCGTGCTCGGTTGCGCCGAGCGCGCCGAGCAGCTGACGCTGGAAGGCTTCGGCCCGTCTGCTAGGCAGCTTGCCGCGTCCCGTGAGGCGGCGGGGCAAGGGCGGCTGAAGGCTGGCCGCGATCAAGCCGACGCCAACCAAGGGCTGTTTGCCGACAAGCCGGATGACGGCGGGTTTGATTTCATGGTGCCGACGGTTGACCTGCGCGCCGACCAGACGCCATTCGACACCAGAGAAGCGAAGTCTGGTTACCTGGATCTTTTTGCTGCAAACCCGGAAGCAAAGACCACCATCACGGAAGCGCGCGTTCGCATTTCCGAAATGCTGAAAATGGGCGCCAGTCTGGAGGAAGTGGCCGCCGATCCTGCCGTCGTCAATTTGACCAAGCTGATGATGTCATTGCCATCTTCGGACTTGACGCCCCGCGACATTTTGGCGCTTGACGCAGATGGTAGGCGGATCGACAGTGAGGCAGAGCTAAACGCAGCCTATGACGATGTCGCCAGAAAACTGGCTTGGGTTGATGACAAGCTTCCGTTCCCGGAAAATGCTCTCAAGTTCGACCGCGTTGCAACAATCATTCTGGGGCCACCCGCCGCAGGCAAGTCTACGATTGCCAACCCTGTGGCTCGCTCCAAAGGCGCCGCCATCCTCGACAGCGATGAAGCCAAGAAGTTCATTCCCGGTTTCAACGGCGGCATTGGCGCGAATGCGGTGCATGATGAAAGCTCTGCTATGGCGAAAAGCCAGCTTAAAAGGCTTTCCAACACCGGAATTAACATTGTCATCCCGAAAGTTGGAAATGAAGCCCAAGCAATTGAAGACCTTGCGCGACAGCTTGAGAGCTACGGATACGCGGTCGAGCTTATAAACGTAAGGGTTTCGCCACAAAATGCGGCATCAAGATCTCTAGGTCGTTTTGTAAAGACGGGCCGCTTTATCCCGATTGAACTTATGAAGCGCGTTGGCGAACGCCCGTCAGCAACATATATTGAGCTTAGAGACAGAGGAGTTGTTCAGAGATATGCCGAAATCGAAGGTAACGGCGGCCCGCAGGAGCCAAAGCCAATCCTCGAAGACAATGCTGGATCCCTCGACGGAGTTGAAACTGAGGGCCTCTCTGTCATTCGCGGAAACAATCGACCTCTCGGACGAGGTGGACAGTAGGCTAATACGGGCCTGGTTGGCGCTTCCCAAAGACAAGGCCAAGGCGTTGGACCAGACAGAGTTCGACAGGAACCTCCGACCCCAGATCCGGCAGCAAGTGCTGCTCGAGATGATCGCGGCGAAGGAGAAAACCGCCTAGCGGCATTTAAAAACAGCGTCGAGGAGACCCTTGATGCGCCGCAGCCGCCAGGAACTCCCATTCTGGTCTACCGTCTCGGAAACGAGAACTCGCGGACCCTCGCCGGGTCGAACGCAGGGAATGCTTCTGGCGTTGCCGCACATCTGGCGATGGTCGATGATTTCGAAATGCCAGCCCTCAAAGGCGGGACTGGAAACACTGTTCATGTTTTTCGCGTCACCGTAAACCAGAGCTACGGAGCATACGAGGTTGCAAACAAGTCACGCAGCGCGACAGGCGAAACTGTCGGCCGCCGTGGGCGATATGGTGGCGTCTGGTATTCTTTTGGCCAGTCTGGATACTCTCAGGAATATCTCGGTAGCGTTAGCCTTAGCGAAGTGCGCGCCGCAGTGCAGGCTCAAGGTTTCGAAAACTTTCCTGCCGGTCTGCCATCAAGAGAACTAAGCCGCCTTTTTCTAACAGCGCTTCCGACTGTTTATACTGAAGCGGCGGTTGAAGCCGCACACGGTGGGCCGCGAACCCCCCCCAGCAGTATTTTGAATGTATTGAAAGCGACTGGTTACAGGATGGAGCGGTATTACATCGATCGGGATGACATGGATCGTCAGTTTACTTCTGCCTTTGTAGAAGCTGAGCTCGCGATCTTTGCCACGGCGTTTCCTGACGCCGAGGCGCAGGTTGTTGACGCCGCAGCCAGTCCCGCCAGCCTGCGCTCTCTGTTTACAAACGAGGGCAGCTATTACATTGTTGTTGTAAATGGTGGACAACACTGGATTGGTGTGACGGCAGACACCATCTATAACTCACTGGGAACTGCTCCTGTCAAGAATAGCAGTGACTTTGGACAGCTCGACGGTAACCCGAACGAGACCGAAACCAACACCTTCACCGGTTTGGTTATTGAAATCCGGAAAAATTGAGCCGGTAACGCTGCCAGTCACTGGGGGTTTCGACCCGCGCCCGTCCAGACAGGACGGGCGCTCTTTTAATTTGATAGGAGTTCGTCAATCCGGCGTCGCGGGCGAGCGCACTCGGCATGCACCCTGCTGGGGCTTAGACAGCTCTCGCCCAGCGGGGATGCCTCGCGCGCGGTCGGTGGCACAATGGGGCACGCGTGGTGAGGGTGGGCAAGTCGAAGTTTGCGCGAGTGAAGTGCCCAAAGGATGAGCGCGAGAGAACAGGCCGCCGCAGCGTGTTCTTCGGACCTGGATTTCATGCCGTTGGTGGGGCGTTCTCGCGAAATCCGCTCAATCACCTTTTCGGCATGGGAAGAACACGATGGGCAGACACATCTCTGGAGAGCGCAAGACCGCGTACTACCTTGGCATGGGGTTGATGATCCTAAGCGGCATCCTATTCGCCTCCACGCTTGTCACCTTCGCCATGCGCTTCGGGGACTTCTCGAACTTTGAGTCAAACGCCAAGTCTGATGTGTTTCGAGCCGTGGGTGGTATGGCCCTGCTCTTCGTGGGCGTAATCATCCGTGGGATTGGAGCGCGAGGGCTGGCCGGTTCAGGGGTTGTCCTGAACCCCGAGAAGGCGAGGCAGGAACTTGAGCCTTACAGCCGCATGGCGGGCGGAATGGTCAAGGACGCCTTGGAAGAGGCGAATGTCAGCCTTGGGACAGGGGCGCAGAAGGTCGTCATGATCAAGTGCCCATCCTGCGGGAAACTGAACGAGGAGGACTCCAAATTCTGCCAAGAGTGTGGAAGGGAAATCTGAGCCGAACAACAGCATGCAGCGGACGCCGCGATGCGCGGCGCCGCTGATGCCGAGCGTTCATCGTGAGTTAAGGCACGACCGACTCCCGTCCTGAACCTCGGGGAAACTCCCTCTTGGCACACCCAAGGCACGAGTTACCATCGAATCGTGTTGGCCTCGCTCGCCATGGTCCTGTGTTGCGCTGGTGCGGACGGGCCACTCCCGGTGGCGGAGCAAGCCCGTCGGCTGATCGCCGAGCGTTGCCTGAAGTGCCATGGCGGCGTGCGCGAGCGCGGACAACTGAACCTTCATGGGACCGATCGGGCCAGTCGACCCGCAGCGAGCGGTCGTCACGCCGTTGTGCCCGGCGATCCTGCATCGAGCGAACTGCTGCGGCGCATCGCTGCAACCGATTCGGGCGAGCGCATGCCGCCGGATGGACCGGCGCTGAGCGACGCCGAGCGCGAGTTGCTTCGCGCCTGGATCGCTGCAGGCGCACCCGAGTCCCCGCACTGGTCGTTTGTGGTGCCGGTTGCACCGACCCGCCCTACTGCTTCGCACGACGCATGGTGCCGACAGCCCATCGATGGGTTCATCCTGCACGGGCTGCATCAAGCGGGGCTGGAGCCATCCCCGGAAGCCGATCGTGCAACGCTCTTGCGCCGGGCGTCGCTCGACTTGATCGGGCTGCCTCCGACCGAAGCCGAGCTCGCAGCGTTCCTGGCCGATGAGTCGCCCGATGCCTTCGAGCGCGTCGTGGATCGGCTGCTCGCGAGCCAACACTACGGTGAGCGCTGGGCTGCGCCATGGCTCGATATTGCGCGCTACGCCGACACGCAGGGCTATGAGAAGGATGGTCACCGGACGATCTGGGCGTGGCGCGACTGGGTCATCGATGCCCTGAACGCGAACATGCCGTTCGATCGCTTCACGCGCGAGCAGCTTGCCGGCGACCTGCTCCCTGATGCCAACGAGCGCACGCGCGTGGCTACCGCGTTCCATCGCAACACGCTCAACAACACCGAAGGCGGCACCGACAACGAGGAGTTCCGCATGGCTGCGGTGATGGACCGCGTTGCCACGACCTGGAACGCGTGGATGGGCCTGTCGATGCAGTGCGTGCAGTGCCACGCGCACCCGTACGACGACCTGTCCCATGCCGACTACTACCGGTTCATGGACTTCCTGAACCAGCAGGCCGATACGGACACCGACGATGAAGCCCCCACGATGGCGGTCGCGACGGCATACGGTGCAACGCAGGTGCCGGTGCTTCAGGAGCTGCCCGCCGATCGACGACGTACCTCGCATCGGCTCGATCGCGGCGCGCTGACCTTGCCCGCTGAAGTCGTGTACGCGGGCACGCCCGCATCGCTGCACGACTTCGATGACGCCTGGCCGCGCGATCGTCGCGGCATGGTCGAGTGGCTCGTGGCGCCCTCGAACCCGCTGACCGCGCGCGTGATCGTGAACCGTGCATGGGAGTCGATCTTCGGCACGGGGCTCGTGGCCACCAGCGACGACTTCGGCGTGATGGGTGATGCGCCATCAAACCCAGAGCTGCTCGACGACCTGGCCATCCGCTTCCGCAGTGACGGCTGGGACCTGAAGCGCTTGCTGCGCGAACTGGTCCTCAGCAGCACGTATCGACAGTCGTCGGTACGCGCCGGAGTCGGCATCGAGCGCGATCCCGCCAACCGGCTGCTCTGGCATGCACCGCGCCGAAGGCTCGATGCCGAGGCGATTCGCGACAGTGCGCTGCTTGTGTCGGGCTTGCTCTCGCGCACCATGGGGGGGCCGCCGGTGATGCCGCCGCAGCCCGATGGGATCTGGAACATCGTCTACAACGGCTCGCAGTGGACGACGAGCGAAGGGGACAACCGCCATCGCCGTGCGATCTACACCTTCTGGCGGCGATCCGCCCCCTACCCGAGCCTGATGACGCTCGATGCCGTCGACCGTGCCACGTGCACCGTGCGGCGCGTGCGTACGAACACGCCGCTGGCAGCCTTGGTCACGCTGAACGATCCGGCCTTCGTCGAGTGCGCTGTTGCCCTGGCGCGATCGGTCGATGCGCTCGACCCAAACGCCGCGATCGACGCAATGTGGCATCGTGCGCTGCTTCGCGCGCCCGTTGAAGCCGAACACGCCGTGTTGCGCTCGCTGTACGAGGCCGAGCGCACCCGATACGACGCCGCGCCCGCGGATGCGGCGGCGATTGCTGGCGACGGCGATCAAGCGATGCGGCGCGCCGCCCTGGTCAGCGTGGCCAGTGCCATCCTGAACACCGATGAGTTCCTGAGCCGTCCGTGATGCATCACGACCTTCCGAGCCTGCATGCCATCACGCGACGCCAGTTTCTGGGCGCGGGAAGCCTTGGGCTTGGTGCATTGGCCCTGGGCGAACTTGGCGTGGCGGCGCCGCTCATGGATGGCGCGGTCGACCCAGCTGCAGCGCGCAGTCCGCACTTCGCTGGCCGTGCCAAGAGCGTGATCTACGTGCATCTTGCCGGCAGTCCTTCGCAGCTTGAGCTCTACGACCACAAGCCCGAACTCGCCCGCTTGCATGGCACGCCCTGCCCCGACGAGTACCTGAAGGGCGAACGATTCGCGTTCATCAAGGGGCATCCGGAGCTGCTGCGACCGCTGCATGGCTTCGGCAAGCGTGGCCAGAGCGGCATGGAGCTGGGTGACCTGCTGCCCAACCTTGGCGGCGTTGCCGATGAGCTCTGCCTGGTTCGCTCGATGCACACCTCGCAGTTCAATCACGCACCTGCGCAGCTGTTGCTGCATACCGGCGAGCCCCGCTTCGGCTCGCCGAGCATGGGGTCGTGGGTGACCTACGGGCTTGGTTGCGACAACCGCAATCTGCCCGCGTTCGTGGTGCTGGTGTCTGGGCAGACGCCCGACGCTGGCAAGGGCATCTGGGGCAGTGGCTACTTGCCGGGCGTGTTCCAAGGAGTGCAGTGCCGAACCAGCGGCGACCCTGTGCTCTTCCTCAATGATCCGAAGGGCATGGATCGTGCGGGTCGTGCGGCCGTCATCGCGTCGGTGAACGACCTGAATCGGATCACGGCCGAGCGCTCGGGGGATCCTGAGACGGCCACGCGCATCGCGCAGTACGAACTCGCCCACCGCATGCAGCTTGCGGCGCCCGAAGCGATGGAACTCGCCCGCGAGGATGCCGCCACGCTCGAGCTTTACGGCGCGCAGCCGGGTGCATCAAGCTTCGCCAACAACTGCTTGCTGGCTCGACGGTTGGTCGAGCGCGGCGTGCGCTTTGTGCAACTCTTCGACTGGGGATGGGATGGTCACGGCACGAACACCAGCGATGACCTGCTGCATCAACTGCCAGCCAAGTGCGGGCAAGCCGATCGCCCGCTCGCCGCGCTGATCACGGACCTGCGCCGACGCGGGTTGCTCGACCAGACGCTCATCGTGTGTGGCGGCGAGTTCGGCCGAACCCCCGTCGCCGAGTTCCGCGATGGCAAGCGCGACTTCCTCGGTCGTGACCATCACCCCCATGCCTTCTCGATCTGGATGGCCGGCGGCGGGACGCGCGGCGGGCTTGTCCACGGGGCGACTGACGATCTGGGCTATCGGATTGCCCGGGATCCAGTTTCCGTCCGCGATCTGCAGGCCACGATCCTTCATCTGCTGGGGTTTGACCACCAGCGGCTGACTTACCGCCACAACGGCCTCGATCACCGCCTGACCGGGGTGCAGGAGCCGGCGAAGGTGGTCAAGGAACTCTTGGCCTAAGCAAGATTCGGCATCCAAGCTCCCGGTTCGGGCGAAGATCAAGGGCCATGAACCTCCTTTCGATGAACCGTCCGATCCTGCTCGCCGCCCTCCTGACCTTCGCACCGATGGCGCGGGCCGCGGAGTCGAACCTTGAGTTTGACAGCGGAACGCAGGGCTGGCAAACGGTGCTCGACGGCGTCATGGGCGGCCTGTCCACCGGCCGCATCGAAGCTGGCAATGGTGGCACGCTGCGTTTTTCCGGTGAACTCTCGCTCGAGAACAACGGCGGCTTCTCGCAGATCCGAACTGCAGTCCCCCAAGGCACCTTCACCGATTCCACCGGAATCCTCCTTCGCGTCAAGGGGGATGGACGGACCTATCAGTGCGACATCCGCTCCTCACGCCTTCGACTGATGGCCGGCGGCTATCAGTTGAGCTTCGCCACCAAGGCCGGCGAATGGACCGAGGTCGAGATCCCCTTCAGCGCCTGCGTTGCCAACAGTTTCGGCCAGCGCGTGCGCAATGCCCCGTCGCTCGATCCAGCCTCGATCGAGTCCGTGGGGATCACGCTCTCCGACAAGAAGGAAGGTCCGTTCGCGATCGAGGTGGACTGGATCCGCCCGATGGGCAAGGCAGCCGCTGCCTCGTCGCCGA
>Ga0194130_10009176_pt1 | contig 10279 bp, 9 predicted proteins | sample TA2KigsurfametaG_FD_160084 | JGI IMG/M metagenome (GOLD analysis project Ga0194130, IMG submission 160084) | Freshwater microbial communities from Lake Tanganyika, Tanzania - TA2015050 Kigoma 12 surface | ecosystem: Environmental > Aquatic > Freshwater > Lake | place: Tanzania: Lake Tanganyika... | reverse complement strand
CTGCATTCGATTTACGTGAACTTGAATCACATTTTAATAAATCTGATTCACCTACTTTACCTTCTGTTTCACCTTCTAGTTTCCCTTCTGTTTCACCTTCTGGTTCAAGTTCTGATTCACGTTCTTCAGGTAGTTATGAGTCAGAGGCTGGTCCTAGAATGAGAACTCCAATTCCAACAGGTCCCAATAGGTAGTAGTTACCAAAGATAATAAATTCTAATCTTTTAAAATTTGCTTTATAGCGCTGAAAATTTTGTCGAGTTGAGTTTTGGATATCAAAAGAGGTGGCATTAGATAAATTACATTAGCAAAGGGGCGTAAAAAAACTCCTTTGCTAATAAATTTTTGACGCAATAACTTTATTTTTTCCCAGTCAGCATTTATTTCAATAACCCCAACTGCTCCAAGATAGCGAGTTTCATTAACAATTTTAAATTTTTTAAACTGAGATAAGTTTTTGGCAAAATATTCTTGAATTTTCAAAACTTTATTTTGATAATCTTGTTCTTCAAATAAGTCTAAAGATGCGTTGGCGCAAGAACAGGCAAGAGGATTGCCCATAAAAGTTGGGCCATGCATTAAAGCTTTATCAAGTGAATCGTCGAGAAATTTATCGAATATACGTTGTGAAGTTAAAGTTGCTGATAATCCAATCACGCCTCCAGTTAAGGCTTTTCCAACCGTTAATATGTCAGGTTTAAAATTGGTGTGCATATATGCAAATTTTTTACCGGTTCGATAAAACCCTGTAGCACATTCATCAGCAATTATAAGTATGTGATATTTTTGACAAATTTCGAAAATTTTGTTTAAAGACTCTACCGAATGAAATTTCATTCCCCCTGCGCACTGAATTAAAGGTTCAATAAAAATTCCAGCAATGTTTTTTTTGTTGTCAAAAAGAAATTTTTCAAAGTTAATAAAATCTTCATTATTTTTGGGAATATCGAGGCAAAAATTTGATAACAATAATTTAGAAAATTTTTTATGCATCCCGCTTTCTAGATCGGCAAGAGACATTGCTCCAGTAGTATCTCCATGATATGAATTTTTAAAAGAAATAAATTTATTTTTAGCTTTTTCGCCACAATTTATGTGATATTGCCATGCAATTTTCATAGCAACTTCGATCGCAGTTGATCCAGAATCTGAGAAAAAAACTTTATCCATTTCACAAAATTTGGCTAGTCGATAACTCAACTCATAGGTTGTTTGGTTAGATAATCCCGCCAACATAATGTGGGGCATTTTTCGAGCTTGCTTGATTAGATTTTGAATAATGTGTGGGTGATTATAACCATGACAAACCGCCCACCATGAAGCGATTCCATCGATTAGTTTTGTACCGTTTTTTAAATAAATTGTGCAATTTTTTGTTTTAGAAACTTCGAGTTGCTCAAGATGATTATGCATTTGAGTGTATGGGAGCCATATATGCTTAGAACCTAACTTTATAAAATCCAAACTTTTAGTTTTATTTTTGAGGGGCATTTTTGTTTATAAATTAGATTTTTATAAATTTTAAACTTTCTTTGCTCCAATAATTTTTGGGAAATTTTTCTTGAAGATATTCGCTAATAATTTTTGATTGATCTTTCATTCCAATTCTAAAATATATTTCGGCGAGTCTGTAATAAGCTTCTGGTGTTTGATTTGTATGATGATAACGGGTAATTGCTTCGTTTAAATGTTTAATGGCTCCAATATAATTTTGTGAAGAAATTTGGTGACGAGCAGTTGATAATTTTGCGCCAGCAAGATGCTCTTCGATAAAGTTAATTTTATCTTTAGCATCAAGAGTGAATTGACTGTCTCTATATCGGGCAACCAATTCGCGAAAAGCAAGCGAAGCCTCCTTTGTATAATCTTGCGCTCTTTCAATTGATGAAATTTTATTGAAAAAGCTTAGGCCTTTCATGTAAAGCATATAAGGAGTATATTCGCTATTTGAATGAAGTTTAATAAAATCATCAGCTAATTGAATGACTTTTTCATATTCTCGTAGACGATAATTGGCGTAGGCTGACATAGTTTGGCCTTTAATAGCCCATTTTGTATATGGGAATTCATCATCAATTTTTTCAAAAGCTTCAGCCGAGAGCGTATAATCTTTATCTTGAAGCAATTCAAAGGCTTCGAGATAAAGTGATTCAGCAGTTGCAATTTTTTCGTTAGATTTACATCCTGATAAATTTATGAAAAAAAATACTAAAAATATTTTGATGAAAAATTTTTTCATTTACGAATATCAATACTAAGTTGGTGAGCTGTTAATCCTTCGCATTTAGCCAAAATTGAAGTTGATTTGCGAAGTTTTTCAAAAGATTCTTTGGTGCAAGAAATTAGGGAAACCCGTTTTAAAAAATCGTAAACCGATAATCCACTTGCAAAGCGTGATGTGCCAGAGGTCGGAAGGGTATGGCTTGGGCCAGCAATATAGTCGCCAATGGCTTCGGGGCTGTAATTGCCAATAAAAATTGCTCCAGCATTGGAAATTTTTGGTAATAATTTTTGAGGATTTTTAAGGCAAATTTCAAGATGTTCGGGAGCAATTTTGTTACTTATAAAATGGGCATCTTGAATGTTTTTAATAACAAAAATTGCCGAATTTTTAAGAGATTTTTCGATTATTTTGTGTCTTGAAAGTTTTATATGATAAAGGTTAACAAAGTTGATAATTTTATCTGCTAATTTTTCGTTATTACAAATTATAAAGGCTTTTGAATCTCTTCCATGTTCAAGTTGCGATAGCGCATCAATTGCGATCCACTCGGGGTTGGCTGATTCATCTGCAATAATTGTGATGTCGGTCGGGCCAGCAATCATATCGATACCGACTTCACCATATAAAATTTTTTTTGCACAAGCTACAAAAGCATTTCCTGGGCCAACAATTTTATCGACAGATTTGATTGATTTTGTTCCGAAGGCCATGGCCCCAATGGCCTGAGCTCCACCAATTTTATAAATATTTTTTATACCACATAATTTGGCACAAAATAATACTGCAGGATTTAATTCACCAGAATTTGATGGAGCGAAAATAGTTATGTCTTTTACCCCAGCAACTAATGCCGGTATAGCAGACATTAAGACCGAGCTTGGATATGAAGCAGTTCCGCCGGGAATATAAACTCCAATTTTAGAAATCGGTTTCCAGATGTTTCCAAGTTCGATCTGTAAAGAATCGTGATATATCAAATCTTGCGGGAGTTGCTTTTGATGATATGAATAAATTCTTTCAAAAGCACTTTTAAAAGCATTTTTAATTTCAGATTTAAGAATTTTTTCGGAGTCCAAAATTTCTTGGATTGAAACTTTTAGATCGTTGATTTTTTTGGCGTTAGTTTTATCAAATTTATTGGTTAGCTCTATGAGAGCAGAATCTTGATGAGTCTTGACATTATTTAGTATTTTTTGAGTTATATCAAAAACTTTTTCATCTTGTTGTTGTGAATTTTGAATAAAATTTATCCATTTTAGGTCTTGGTTTGAAAAAATATTTTTTGTGAGTTTTTCGTTAATAATAAATTTTTTCATAATTTATTTATGATCAGTTTGTTGCCAATTTTAATGTTATATTTTTTGGCAATTCCAGCGTTAACCTCAAGGACTGCCTGAGAATTATAAGGTGATGAAATTATCGCGAGTGATTGGGGAGTGGTGTTTTCGACAATATGGTTTACGATAAAATTTTCATCGAGAAAAATCATGTCGAGCGGAATTAAAGTGTTTTTCATCCACATAGCTATATTTTGAGGTTGTTCTTTAATAAAAATCATGCCCAAATTTTCCGGTAAAAAATCTAAATTCATTAAACCATATTGCTGTTTTTTTGGTGTATCAGCAATTGCAATCGTAAATTCGGCAATATTGTGATTTAAGTTGTTGGTAAATGCAATTTTTTGATTGTAGTTTTTGAAGTTAGAATTAAATTTTGAATATTCAAAATCGGCTAAGGGTTGATTTTTCTTGGCTAAAGACGATATATTGGTAAACAAAAAAACTCCGACTATAAACAACAAAAAAATGCTTTTATTTTTTGACAGGTTATACATTTTTATTTTAAAAATTTGTTTGACAATTTTGCTGTTTTTGAGTTTTAAAATATCAATTGTTAATGCTCAAAATTTCTCACTAAAAAATCTAGAAAAAGATATTCAAGAAAAAATGGTTCCAAAAACAGCCTCAAGCCAAGCCAATTCTAATCGCAAAACAACTACAACAACAATAAGGTCTGATATAATTGATATCAAGCAAAAATCTAAAAAAATTGATTTTATCAAAAATGTAATAGTAGAAAAGCAAGATAGTTCGTTGCTGGCTAATAAAATGACCGTTTATTATCGTGATAAAAATGATCAAAATTTTGAATCTTCTAATTCATCAAATATAAAAGAAATTAAAGCATTCGGTGAAGTTAAGATGTTTAATGACGAATATACTGCCAGTTCAGATTTTGCAATATTTGAACCCAGTAAAAATATAATTGTTCTTGAAAAAAATGTAATCGTAAATAACGGTACATCGATATTAAATGGCGAAAGTTTTGTATATAATTTAGAAACCAAAAAAGGACAAATTTTTGGTGAAAAAAAATCAAAAAAAATTATTGATAAAAGTATTAATAACAACTCCAATTCTGATAGAAGGGTCACGGTTATTATTGGCGATGATATAAATGATCAGCCTAAAATTCGAAAAAAAACTAATTATTAATAAACTTACGAAAAAATTTTTTTAGAAAAATCTATGACTAAAATTTTATCGGCTAAAAATATTTCTAAATCATATGGAAAAAAAACCGTTATTCGTGATATTACACTAGAAATAAAGCAGGGTGAAGTGGTTGGCCTTCTTGGTCCAAATGGCGCTGGAAAAACCACTAGTTTTTATATGATTGTTGGTTTAGTTAAGGTTGATAGTGGTAATATTTTTATTGATAATGTTGACATAACTAATTTTGCTATTCATCAACGTGCAAAACTTGGAATCGGATATTTGCCACAAGAAGCGTCGATTTTTCGCGGTATGACAGTTGAGCAAAACATTATGTCGGCGCTAGAGATTAATGAGTCTAATAGTGATATTCGTCGCGATAAATTAGAAAAGCTGTTAAGTGAATTTTCGATTGCTCATATTCGCAAATCACATGCCTTATCATTGTCGGGTGGTGAAAGAAGGCGCACCGAAATTGCTCGTGCTTTGGCTTCTAATCCAGCATTTGTTTTACTCGATGAGCCTTTTGCTGGCGTTGATCCAATTGCGGTCAACGATATTCGCGAAATGGTTTCACATCTCACAAACAAAGGCATTGGAGTACTTATTACTGATCATAATGTGCGCGAGACACTTTCTATAGTTAATCGCGCTTATATTGTCTATGATGGCAGTATTTTATTTGCCGGAAATCGAGATGAAATTATTAACAATGATGCTGTAAAAAAAGTTTATCTTGGTGAAAATTTTTCGTTTTAAAAATTACTTAATATGAAAAAAATCAAAAAAATTTTTAAAAAAAATTCCCCAGAAAAACAATCCCCAGAAAAACAATCCCCAGAAAAACAATCCCCAGAAAAAAATTCTGCCAAAAAAAACCCCTTAAAAACCTTTTTTCAATCGCAAGTTGCGGTGGGAGTTATTTTAATAATAGCTTCAGCTTTAGCTCTTGTAATTTCTAACTCTGAAAATCATCAACTGTATTTTGATTTTTTTAGTCAAAATCTTGATTTAAATATCAAATTTTTAGCAATTTATAAACCCCTTACTTTACGCGACTGGGTTAATGATGCTTTGATGGCGGTTTTCTTCTTTTTGGTTGGCCTTGAATTGAAATCTGAAATTTTAATTGGCGAACTTTCGTCGCGTAAAAAAATGACATTACCTCTTATTTGTGCATGCGGAGGAGTAATTTTCCCAATTTTTTTATTTTTAGTTTTCAACAGCAACGCTTCGCAAAATGCCAAAGGTTTTGCAATACCATGTGCTACCGATATAGCATTCGCTTATGGGTTTATAGCGCTTTTTGGCAAAACTTTTTCCGATTCTTTAAAGGTGTTTTTGGTGGCTTTGGCGGTAATTGATGATTTAATAGCCATCTTAATAATTGCGTTTTTTTATACCGCTGAAATAAAATTATTTTATATTGGCTATGCAACTCTGGCTTGCGTTGGGCTTTATATTTTAAATCACAAAAAATCCGCTAATTTATTTTTATACGGATTATTTGGCGTATTATTGTGGTTGATGATCTTAAAATCTGGAGTGCATGCAACTATTGCTGGAGTTGTGATGGCGTTGTTTATTCCGCTAAAAATTAAAAAAAATAATTTTTTAGAAAATATTGCTCATAAAATTTCTCCGAGTGTTAATTTTTTAATTCTCCCGATTTTTGCATTTACTAATAGTGGAGTAAAAATTGATAATTTTTCCTTAAATTATTTTAATACTCCAATGGTCTTAGGTGTTGGCCTAGGATTGTTTTTTGGCAAGCAAATTGGAGTTATGTTGACGGCATTTTTAGCTCATAAATTAGGTTTTGCAAAATTGCCAAGAGGGACTGATTGGCTTGAGTTTTATGGCGTAAGTCTTTTTACCGGAATTGGCTTTACAATGAGTTTGTTTATTGCTTCATTGGCCTTTGGAAAAAATCAATTAATTTTTGATGAAGCAAAAATTGGCGTGCTTTTTGGCTCTATTTTATCAGTTTTTGGGGGATCTTTGGTGGCATTAATTTTGTTGAAAAGAGGTCGTAAATAGACTGCCCAAAATCTTGCTCTATTTATAGGGTGGAAAATCTAAGCCACTTGGTGAAATTGTGAATATTTCAAATCCATCCCTAGTAACTCCAATTGTATGCTCAAACTGAGCTGATAATGCTCTCTTTCCAGTTGACGGATTTTTATCTGCGGTAATTACCGTCCATTCATAAAAAATTGGATCGTTTTTAAGAGCTTCATCTTTTTTGCAACGATATCCGCATTCGTTAATCATTGGCTCAATTGTAAAAAACATACCCTCTTCAAGAATTATACCATCGTTTTTTTCTCCATAGTGCAAAACACTCGGTTCTGCATGAAAAACCTTGCCTATACCATGTCCACAATAATCTCTGACTACGGAGAAGCCATTTTTTTCGGCATAATTCTGAATTGCATAACCAATATTGCTAATTTTATTGCCCGGTTTTACCTGTTCTATTCCAAGCATCATGCAATCAAAAGTTGTTTGAACTAATTTTTTTGCTTTAATTGAAATATTGTCGCCCACAAAATACATTCTGCTAGTGTCTCCATGCCAGCCATCAACTATTACTGTTACATCAATGTTTAAAATATCACCATTTTTAAGGATTCTATCTGATGGGACGCCATGGCAAATTACTTCATTTACTGATGTACAAATTGATTTTGGAAAAGGATGTTGAAAACTACTTGGATGATAATTTAGCGGTGCGGGTATTGCATTATTTTCGATGATTTTTTGATGGCATAAATCGTTAAGATAGTTTGTTGAAACTCCAACTTTAACAAAGGGGGTTATGTAGTCTAAAATTTCAGCCGCTAATTTCCCAGCTTTACGCATTTTAATAAAATCATCGTTTGAGTGAATCGTGATAGTCATAAATAGTTTGATTTAATTGAAGCGTGATTATTAAAATGCTTCATAGATTTTTTTTCAATCCAATTTTATTCAATCTTCAATATTATGCCTCACGCTAAAAAAATATCTGAAATTATTCGTGTTAATCACGCTGGAGAAATGGGTGCCAAAGTAATTTACGATGGCCAAATTTTGGCGCTTCGTCTTAAGGGCGACAAAGATACCTTAAAAGTTGTTGAGGATATGAAAAAACAAGAAATTGAACATTTTAATTATTTCAATGATGAAATAAAAAAACAAAAAATTCGTCCAACCCTAATGCAACCAATTTGGGGAGTGGGCGGTTTTGCATTGGGTTTTTTAACTGCTTTAGTCGATAAAAAATCGGCAATGACCTGCACAACGTCTGTTGAAGAGGTTATCGATGAGCATTATCAGCAACAAATCAATGATATTGAGCGAATAATTGAGTCAAATTACAATGAAAAATCTCAGAATGATTTAAAAAATTTACAAAATAATTTAAAAAAATTTCGCGCTGAAGAAATAGAGCATCGTGATACAGCTTATGATCATAATGCGCGCGATTTTGTAGCTTATAAACCCCTTTCACGTTTCATAAAATTTACTACCAAAATGGCAATTTCGATATCAAAAAAATTTTAGAATTTTTGAGATTTTGGATTGCAAAATCTGAAAAAAAATTTCTATAATTTTAACTAAATTTTGACAATTTATATTTTTTAAAAAATGAATAACGGCATTGATTTTAGCATTGATAGAAAAACTGGCGTGGCCAATTTAGTTTTTGATTTACCTAACGAAAAAGTGAATAAATTATCCAAAAATGTTTTGGAAGAACTCGAGAGAGCTATTAATGTGATTGATGGAAATAAAGGTATTCGAGTCTTGATTATTTCTTCGCACAAGAAAGATATATTTATTGCCGGAGCTGATATTAACGAAATTCGTAGCATTAATTCTGAAGATGAAGCACGACAAAAAGTTGCTAAAGGCCAAGATATTCTCAATAAATTAGCGAAGGTTAAAATTCCTACAATTGCCTTAATTAATGGTGCATGTTTAGGAGGTGGTTTGGAGCTTGCTATGGCTTGTAAATATCGAGTTGCAGTTCTAAATCCAAAAACTCAACTCGGTCTACCTGAGGTTAATTTGGGAATTATTCCGGGTTTTGGTGGAACTCAGAGGCTTCCGGCTTTAGTTGGACTCGAAGAATCCTTAAAAATAATATTATCTGGAAAATCCATTGAGGCCGAAAAAGCCTTAAAAATTGGTTTGATTGACGATGCTTTCCACGAAGAATTTCTTCAAGAAAAATTAAGCGAATTTGTCACTGAAATTATTAAAAATTCTGATAAAAATAAATTCCTACTAAGACGCAAAAATGATGCTCGCAAAAGGTTTTATGCTGAAGTTTTAATGCTAAATAAATTCATGATTTTTTATTTTGCTAAAAAAAATTTATGGGAAAAAACTAAAGGTCATTATTTAGCGCAATTTTTTGCTTTAGAAGTCATCAAAAAAACTTATCGTAAAACTTACGGCACAAAAGGTTTTAAAGTCGAACTAGATGCATTCTGTGAATTGGTAACAGGTGAAATATGTAAAAATTTAATTGAAATTTTCTTTACCTCTGAGGCTCTTAAAAAAGAACAATTTGTTGAAGAAAATGTTAATTTTAAGGATATTGAAAATGTTGGGTTACTTGGAGCCGGTATTATGGGGGGAGGGATTGCATGGCTTTTTGCCAACAACAATTTTAAAATTAGAATTAAAGATATTTCTCAAAAGGCTCTTGCACTTGGCTTTAATCAGGTTTTAAAAATTTTTAATCAACTGCAAAAAATCCGCAAACTTTCTCCAAATCAAGTAAGCATGAAAATCGCAAATATTTCTGCGGGGCTTGATTATACTAATTTTGAGAATTGCGATTTAGTGGTTGAGGCGGTTGTCGAAAATATTGAAGTTAAAAAGAAAATCCTATCTGAAGTCGAGCAACATATTCCAGATGATGCGATTCTAGTTTCTAACACTTCTTCATTATCAATATCTGAAATGTCATCTGTCCTTCAAAATCCAAGTCGTTTTGCTGGTTTACATTTTTTTAATCCCGTTAATAGAATGCCATTAGTTGAAATAATATACGGCGATAAAACTTCTAATGAAACGATCGCTTCGATCGTCAAACTCTCTAAAAAACTTGGTAAAACGCCAATTGTTGTTAAGGATGTGGCAGGTTTTTTGGTTAATCGAATTCTTTTAACTTACTTAAACGAATCTGCTTATTTGTTGCAAGATGGCTATTTAATCAACAAAATTGATAGCGAAATCAAAGATTTCGGTATGCCCATGGGTCCGTTTGAGCTTGCTGATGTTGTTGGAATTGACGTCGGCGTTAAAGTTGCAAAATCTTTGGAAGAGGGTTATGGATTAAGAATGAAAGTCGCTGACATCTTGCTTAAAATTTATGAAAATCACAAAAATATTTTGGGCAAAAAAACTAATTTAGGTTTTTATTGTTACGATAAAAATGGCAAAATTTCATCGACTAATGGTCAGATTTATGATATTTTAGAAGAGGTTAATGCAAAAAAAATTTCCTCGCCACCTACAAAAAATTCGGAAAATGAAATTATCGAAAGATGCATATTAATAA
>Ga0194130_10009174_pt1 | contig 10279 bp, 5 predicted proteins | sample TA2KigsurfametaG_FD_160084 | JGI IMG/M metagenome (GOLD analysis project Ga0194130, IMG submission 160084) | Freshwater microbial communities from Lake Tanganyika, Tanzania - TA2015050 Kigoma 12 surface | ecosystem: Environmental > Aquatic > Freshwater > Lake | place: Tanzania: Lake Tanganyika... | reverse complement strand
AAAACGACCCCCGTGCTGTTCTCCATAGATTAGCCTAATGAAAGAAAAGCATATGCTTACAAACTAAAACTTCATTAATTTTTCCAACTTTTCGTGCTGCAATTTCATGCGATCCTTTAATTCTGTCCTTATAATTTTTTTGGCAGCCTCTACAGCCATTTCCCCGTTATAAGCAATTCGAACATTGACTTCAACATTTTTTCCAACTTTCTTATAGATCTCTAATAACTGAATCACTCTTCCAATTTCCTGTACTATAAGGTTTTTAATAGCACCTGTAACTTCTGTTACAGAAGCAGCTTCTTTGCTATCCAATTGGGCATTGGCAATATTTCCTTCGATCAAAGCTGCTACATTTGTTGAGATGGTTCCTGCCAATTCAAATTTTGCAACCTCATTGGCTTGAAGCTTTGCTGCAGTGATTGTCTCTCCCACAGCATTCCCGTTTGCGACTACATATTTTGGATATGCAGTCTTCTCATCTTGCTCCATGGTTTTTATCCATGCATTTTCCAACTGCTTTTCCAGAGGAACTGCACCCGGGGGAACCGTATATCCCTGGCGGACGAGACGCTTTGCTTCCTTGCGTGCGCTCTTCATGGTTTTGGACTTTAATTCTTTTTCCGCTTTTTTATTGGTCTGCGCAAATACCATGCTGAAAGAAAATAATGCTAAAAATAAACTAGCGATTACTGGCTTCAATTGTTTCATATTACCGATTTTTTAATGTTTACTAGATGTATTGTCGACTCTTACATACTTTTGTGACTGTATATACAAAATATTTTTTAAATATTTGAAATACAAGTTTATACACATTAATATAAAGTCCTATATAATCCAGCGTTGGTACATATATAAATGTATCCGTCTGCAAATGCAACATTGTTATATGCTGTAACGCCTGGTAATTTATAATTAGCCCAAGTCAACCCGTTGTTGGCAGAAAGGTATATTCCTGTTGAGGACGCGGCGATGATTATTTTTTTAGCGGGATAATAAACCATGTCAATATCAGATGATAAAGTTGAAGCATTTCTGCTTCCACTGATTAAATTATATCTCAAGTTGACATTGAAGTTTGTTGCGGTAGCACTCACTATAAAAATGCTTCCGTTTCGATCTGCCCAGAGTATACTATCGTTGATGACTTCACAATCCTCAAGTTCTTTTCGAGCATTATACATAGATGTCCAATTCTCCCCGTTATCAGTAGATTTCACAATGATTGGACCAATTGCGCTGGAGGATCGCTGCGTACAGTAAATAGTGCCATTGGAAGATACAGAAAAATCAGTAGGATCATTGCCTGGTAATTTATTGTTCCATGTAGTATTGCTCGTACCAGATGTTTTCCAAATACCTCGTTGAAATCCGGTCATGGAGGCTAAGAACCTGCCATCAGAGAGCGATACAATGGATTGGCTATTGCATTGAAAACCAACCGGACCGCTATTGGAAAAGGAAGTCCCATTATTGGCTGACAAATAAAACCCATTGTCAAGAGATGCAACTATCAGTTGACCTTGTCCAAAATTTGAAAAAGCTGCACCGGGATATGAGGTTGAAAGCCCATCTCTTGTATATGTTGCAGACCATCCAGTGGCAGCCCATGAAGTACCACCATTTGTTGATCGTTGCACCCCGTTTTTCACTACCAGAAAATAATTATTTACTGCCAATGTTTTTACAAAAGAATAACACTCCCCAGGATATACAGAAGTCCAACTGAAATTACTAACATTCACCTCTCGTGTTGTAAAAGTTTTTTCCGCTCCATAAGCTGTGCCGGCGCTATTGGTAGCGAAGGCTCTGACAAAATATTTTGTTTCGGCATTCAAATTTGTACAAGATGCAGTAAATGAACCAGTTGCAGTTGTGCCTACAAACTTACTGCTATTGATTGTTGGTGCTGGGGCAGTACTCCAACAAATTCCACTTGCAGTAATGGCTGCCCCTCCATTGCTGATAATTGATACTTCCACAGTTGCTGATTCGGAGGTAACGCCTGATACTACACCTGTATTTAATGATGGTAAAATAATATTGGTTATCTGTGTAGATAATTCATTGCTCTGATTCGTTCCAGCATATGCCACCAAAAAATATTTGTAAGAGCTTCCCCCAACAGTTGAAGCATCTACATACTGTGTTGTGGTTGCATCGACATTTGCTATTTGGGTTTTCGAACCTGTCCCATTTGCCAATTGCCTTTGAATGATATATCCTGCAATATTGCTGTTTACCTTAGGCCATGTTAAAACAATGCTTGAACCACTTTGAACTGCAGAAAATGATGAGGGGGTATATGAATCTTTTGGGCATAAAGGATCGTAAGGATTGCTCCAATCAAACTTCTGGCAAGCGCTGAGGCAAGTTATAATCAATGATATGGTCAACAAGAGTCTGATCATTTTATCTAAATGTATATGTCAACCCAAGTCCGCTTGGTGAAAACCTGATATGTACATCCGCCAAAGCTTTTTTAGCATTTGCATATTTGCCAGATTTGACAATGAATTCAATGAACGAAATCCCTGCCAATCCTAATGCAGCAGGCGTTGCATAATTAAAAATGTTAATGCTTTCGCGAATGGAAGCAGCATCGGTGGTTGCCGTCTTGTATTTTTCATACAAAGCTCCAGTCTGGTAATAAGAATACCCTCCAACACCTCCCATTAATAAAAATGTCATCAACCAGGGAGTGCGTGCCTTTTTCTTTTTCTCCATCACCAACACCAATTTTCTTCTTTCCAGGTCTGTTAAAACTTTTTTAGGTTTTTCTGGTACAGGCTTAGCCTCAATGAAAGGAGTTGTATTGGATTGAAACATTTGCATTTTTGTGTCAATTGCTTCAACCTTGAACTGGAAAAACCCTTCGATAGAAGACAGTTCCGTAAATGCATCCCAAAATATTTTTTTGTTCTTGCCAGCTCGCTGATTTTGTCCAATGTTTCCAGATACAATTTTTAAAGGCCCTTTCCAATTTTTGCCAGCACTGTCTGCATAAAACAAGCTTACATTATAAACACCTTCTCCTTCCAAATCATAAGCAACTTCAATGGTGGTACCATTCGTATTGACTATCACATTGGATACTGTTTGTGAATGAAGTTCGTTAAGAGAGAAGGCCACACAAAAAGTGAGCAATGAAATAAACAGCAGATAATTCTTCATTCAAATTTATTGAAACGTCCACTTTTCCCACTTGCTGATGAGCAACGGATTATAATGCACGACAGGATCTTGCTCAAGTGACAATCGAACCGATTCAACTCCTACAGATTTTTTGAGGTATTCATACATTTCTTTATATGTCAATGCCCCCTTCGACTCCTGAAGCTTTTTTAGCATAAAATACGTAAAGAGCCCATGCTGTTGCTCATGATAGGGCAAAGCTACCTGGTCACCCTTTGATGCAGAAAATACAACCATGTTTCCTACACACTGTTGTTGATCAGGAACAATGCGAATGCCGCGTGCTGCCAGCATCCCCTGATCTCTACCGCCACCAGAAAAACAGGCATCTAGAAAAACCGTGATTTTTGCTGCCCCTGTTGCACCGAGCGTGGTGTATAAACTTTTTAAACTGACTGCATCCATCAGATTAGAAGAGGAGACATCTACTGGAATCAAATAGGGAACTTTGGTTTTCTCATCAGGAAAGCCATGTCCAGCGTAATAAAATACTACTTCTGTTGTATTCCCAAGCTTGGTTGCCAATTTGCTCACACGGTCAATTTCTCTTTTCATGACACCAGCAGTAGCATTGGTATAATGAAAAATATTATTGTCTGAAATACCCAATGTTTTCACGGCATACTCCCTGAACACCTGTGCATCTCTGACTGCATAAGGAACATTGATTTGAGAATTGACCGACTGAGAATAGTCTTCATTGCCGAAGATCAAAGCAATTCTATTAGTATATTTTTTATCCAGTGCTGGTATGTTTTTATCAACATCAGATCCTAAAGAAGCAACATTGATTTTGACTTTATTGTCGATCTCAATACCTTGAATGCGAAATCTGTCGCTTGAAACAGATTGATTCATTGCCAGTATATAATTACCGGGTTCCCCAAATTTTCCATACCGTTCTTCTACCTTGAATTCAAACGGCAGTTTGTCTGAACTGTATTCGTTGTTAGCCACAAGATTGTAAGTGATGATTTTTTTCTCACCTGGTTTTAATTCTCCCAAGACTTCTTTCTCGTTGGTGGAAATACAGAATACATTTTTAGGAAGCACCAAATTGATGACAACATCGCTTGCTGTACCTTGACCTATATTCTGCACCAGCGCTTGTAAATCAAATGGTTTTCTTTTAACAATGGTTGTTGAATTCTGACTGCTTACTGAGTAGTCAACAATTTTTACCTGCGGCGACTTAAACGCCTGGGTCATCACTTCAACAGGGTAATCATCTGTGCCAAATCCATTTGCCTCATCTACTTTTAAACTGAAAACTGCAGTTGAATTTTTTAGATCCAGATTGCCGTATATTGGAATGGATACAGTGAGCGATTTCCCCGTATCAAGATTGCCCAAGTTCTTGGACGCATCAAATAGAAGACCAGCTGTATTATTGAGCTCTTTGAGGCTTACAACGAGGTTTTTGCCTTTGCCAGATCCTGAATTTTTCAGCGTAAACTGCAGATGGGATATCTCGTCGGCATCAATTTTCATATTGCCATTGGAGTCAACAAAATTGAACTCAGTGATTTCAAGAAATGGCGGCTTTAATTGTTCCGATTTCGACTCATTTTTGGATGCCGATTGAGTTGGACCTATCTTGATGTATACAGCACTGCTAACAGCTGATGAGCTCTGAGAGAAGAGCAGGTTGCTCGTCAAAATGCATAAGAATGAGAATGAAAGACATTTCATGACTAATCGAAATTTTGGCTGGTGTTTCAAATAGTATAGTCGGATGAAGATTCGTGACAAAAAACTACGAAATCATAAATACACACATCGTATCATCAATTCGGCTATTAACAAATTAATGAAAATTAACGACTTTCGACAAATTTTGAAGACTCCTTCAATCAGTAAGACTACTTTTAATGTAACAATCCTTTATATATATTATAAAATAAATTAATATATAAGTAATTCAAATTTATCGGGCCTACCCAGTCTTCCCTTCAGGCAGTTTCATCATTTTTTTAACATTGATAAATGAGAAAGCTTAGTATTAATAAAATTGTGATTTTCTTCATAGATCCGATTGCTCTTTAGTTGCTCGAGAGGTATGTTATTTCATTATCACTAAGAATCCTTGAATAAATTCTTAAATCATCAATTTTACCCCCCCACCAATCACATCGACCAGAGTTTATATTACCAATGGTTAGATCATTATTATTATATGAAAATGTTGGAATCTTACTGCCATTTTTCGTTTGAATTAATTTCCCATTTAAATAGAATTTCCCAACTCCGGTTTCACCATCTACAGTATATAAAATATGATTCCATTGTAAAGATGGAATTGTTTCAGTTGGATTGAAATAAATTGCTGAATCACATGATCCATAACCAGCTATATGAATTGTTCGTGATGCATTAGAAGTGCCATTCACCGCAAGTGTATACCCACCACAACTGTTTAGATTTTGATTAATTTCAAAGACACGTGGGTTACAGCCTCCTCCATTCATTAATACCCAAACTGAAACAGAAAATTTAGATTGCACTGAAATACTATTAGTATTTTTAACAAGTATAAAGTTATTGGTGCCATTAAAACTATATGCATTATTGGAAATATTAAATCTATCAGTTGTAAGAGTTGCGCCATTAACTGTTCCATTATTTCCATACCCACTACTGTCATTAGCGTTACCCGTGAAAGGATAGTAGGCAACAAGTCCATTTTTTAAATCAATTTTTGCCTCAGTGTTATAAAGTTGATTTACTTCAGAAGTATCCAAAGCTCGATTATAAATTCGTATATCATCAATTGCTCCATTAAATATTTCTGAATTTGCTGCGCCGTTTGTGATTGCACCTATACGCAATGAACACAAAACTTTTTGTGGAGCTGTTGATATATTAAAAGATGTGTCTTGTTTGCCATTGACATAATATGTATAATTCAAGCCCTTTTTTACTATCATCATATTGTGCCAAATACCAGTACTGATTGGTATTGTTTTGAACTGCCTGTTTTGGAATATATCCCAGACCCCATTTGCATTACCTTTCCAATGATATATCCGTTTACTTTTATTATAACTAAATCCAATCCCCTCTCCATTGTGTGGTGCAGTATTTAGCAAAGTCATTCCCTGCCCTAAAGCGTTTGTATCTACTTTTGGCTTGAACCACAATGAAATTGAGCTACTATCCCACCCGTTGTTATAAAATTTATTTGTAATATCAATAAATGAATTTGAACCATTGAAGTCATATGCTGCATTTGATTTCCCAAATCGATCAGTTGTCAGAACAGCGCCGCTAACAATCCCATTATTCCCATTTCCACTGCTGTCGTTAGCATTGCCGTTAAATGGATAGTATGCAACTAGGCCTGATTTCAGGTCAATTTTTGCTTCTGTACTATAAAGCAGATTTATTTCAGATGTATCTAAAGCCCGATTGTAAATCCTTATGTCATCAATTGACCCTTTGAAGTACTCTCCACCTTCATGCTCATTCACTGCTTTACCAATGATAAAATTTGATAGTGTGGTATTCATTCCACTACGATCTCCATAATAAAACAACTGACCATTCACATAACAAGAAGCCCTATTATTTGAAACTGTAAGAATGATTTGATTCCATGTATTTAAACCAGTTGTTATACTTTGAACTTTTGTAGAACCTTGACAAACATGACAAACATCATTATCTTGTAAAATTATTACAGGTGTTTCTGGCCAATACAAGCAACTGAACCTGTTATTTATTGATATACTGCCATAGTGAAAAATTGATCCTGCTTTATTCGGACTGGCTGGTTGAGCTGATTGCTTAGCCCAAAAACTTATTGTTCTATCAGAAGAACCAATTGGTAAATTTGAAATTGTAGTTGTTATATAGGACGAACCATTAAATTCATATGCAGAGCTAGATTTCCCGAATCTGTCGGTTGTTAAAGTAGCGCCACTCACAACGCCGTTTTTCCCATTACCGCTGCTGTCATTAGCATTGCCGCTGAAAGGATAATATGCAATCAGTCCGCTGGTTAATGTTATCGGTGAAGCATTGATGGTTGTACTGCTTGCCGTTGCAGCTGATGTACATCCATTCGAGTTCGTAACAGTAAATTTATAGGTGCCAGCTGATAAGCCGGTAAATGTCGTAGTTGATCCAGTACCAGATTTTGTTGACCCTCCAGTGGCTGTAACCGTCCAAGTGCCTGTTTGTGGCAATCCACTCAATGCAACAGATCCCGTACTTACAGTTGTGGTAGGTTGGGTAATTGTTCCAATAGTGGGAGTTGATGGTGCTGTGCATTTTTCAGAGTTATACAAATTAATTACCTCGGAGCTACCTAAAGCTCGATTATAAAATCTAAAATCGTCTAATTTACCGCTGAATGCTTCGAGTCCACAACATGTTATTGCACCTATTCGTAAACTATAAAGATCTTTTGCAGGTTTTTTACTTACTGAAAAAGAATCAACCAAAACCCCATTGATATAATAATTATAGATAAGATTTGATTTCACAATTACAACATGATACCAGTTATTTAAGGTAACATTTGAAAAATTAAACTCTTTATCAAAAAGTATATCCCAATTTATCCCATCAGAACTTTTAGAATGACTCACCTTTTTATGCCCCCTATAACTATACCCTACACCCTCACCACGATGTGGATTTGTATTAAAAAATGTTTGCCCAGCACTTACTGTACTTGCATGTTTATCTGGATTAAACCATAATGTTACAGTACTGCTGTCCCAACCATTGTTAAAAAACTTATTAGAAATATCAATAAATGAATTAGAACCATTAAATAAATACGCAGAGCTGGCACTCCCATTTCTGTCGGTTGTTAAAGTAGCGCCACTCACAACGCCGTTATTCCCATTCCCACTGCTGTCATTTGCATTTCCGTTAAATGGATAGTATGCAACTAGACCCAAATTTAGAGTAGGATTGCTTTGCCAAGCGCCGTTGTATAGCACCCCATTGTATGTTGGATCAGAACAATTAATCGTGGTTCCGCTACCCTCATTCAACTCCCAAAATGCCAATGTAGAGTCTCCTTTGGTATATTTATAACTAGGATTGAAATCTGCACTGTATACAATACCCTTTGATACTCTTAGTTTACGAATATTACCCTTGAAAAAATCAAATACTGGAACATCCCCAGCTGCCATATTTGCACCAAAACTCTCTATCGCTCTATCCCCAGCAGCTATCTCATTCCACTTTAAAGATTTCATCTTAAATTTCTCCACACCATCTAAAAATAATCTGCCTGTGGGAACTAGGTTGTCATGAACAAAGGCAATATGATGCCATAATGTATCGGTTGGCATATCTGCACTTAAAGCATAACCAAAACCGTAGTTCCCAACTCGCGCAATTAACCTGCCTTTCTCTAAATAAATCCTGAAAGCTGAATAATCCCAACCATCCTGACCACTTCCAAAAATAAATTGAACAGAATCTGACTTCTTGTAACTCTTGATCCATCCTTCAACAGTGAATGACCTGCCTCGTATATTCTTTCTATCTCTGTCGCCTAAAACACCATTTGGACCCATTGCAACATACGTCTTCAAACCATCAAAATATACACTAGGCATTAAAACTGAATCGAGATTTTTATCGTTAAGCCCGGCAATAGATTGAATAGTTGAGCTTTTGATACCAGAGGTATTTTGCCAAGCAATTAAACTATTTAAGCTGTCGATTTTTTTATTAATGATGTTTAAAATGGAATCAAAATTTATTTTCTTTGTTTGTAGTTTTTTTACTTCATCTAACAGCTTATATAAAGAATCGACCTTTTGAATATTAAAACCGCTGTTATTGGTACTCAATATTAGACTATCATTGCGCTTTAGAATTTTTAAGCCCGCCAGGTTGACTTTTACTGTATCCAATTTGATCAATGTGGGTCCGGCACTGTTTGCACTGAGTGCATAAGGAACAGGATAAATCTGACTTGTTCCAATCAAACCATAATTAGATGCTCCTGAAATATCTGCCTCAACTTTTAGAAAATAAGTTACCCTGTCCCATTGAAGGTTATTGATATTGCCAGTAGTGGCTGTACCTGAACCAAAATTTACAGAAAATTGACCAAAGCTGTCAGTTGTTGGACCCTGTGTTTCACTATAAACAGTATTAGCCTGAACTGACCCAGTAAGAATTGAAAGCTTTAAGGAGATTTTTTTATTTTTTACTGGAACCTGATTTTGATCGATTGCAATACCCTGATAGGTAAACCCTGTGGATTGAGCAAGGATCCAAAAAGGTAACAGGAAAAACAATAAGAGTATATATAAATTTCTCAACACTACATCAATCTTTTATACACCTAATTGAATGACCCTCTATTTTACTTACACCATTTTTACTTAAATAGCTGTAAAAAACGGAAGTTCCAACCGTCAATGCAGAAGAAGATGTTGCTTCTGTCGATGACCACCAAAAAGTAAATCTGCCAAATTCACCCCAACCACCTGAATTTCTCAGACCAACAGGTAGCCCTGAAAATCCACTCGAATTTGACCCCCCCAAATCACGTTCCCAACCATAAGCACTTCTAATATGGTATCCTGCCATATCTTTACCTAAATAATTTTCCAAAATTTTATATTCATCAATACTTGGAATATGCCAACCACTTGGACAAAGTTTTTGATTACTAACTATGGTATGAAAATTGTAAATTTTCCCTCCAATAGATCCTGCAATGGAATCATTGTAAGGATAACACCATGCTCCAGTTGTTAAATTATTCCAAGCAGTTTGATCAGATATTTTCGGAATTTTTGAACCGTCCCTATATCTAGTAGTTGTCAGGTTCTCTGCCATCCACACCTGTGTTCCGATTTTTACTGTTTTATAAACATTACCATCAACATCTTTTACGTTATTTACTCTATTGGTATCATTTGTCTGCCAAGCGCCATTATAAAGTATGCCATTGTATGCAGGATCAGAACAATTAATCGTAGTTCCGCTACCCTCATTCAACTCCCAAAATGCCAATGTAGAGTCTCCTTTGGTATATTTATAACTAGGATTGAAATCTGCACTGTATACAATACCCTTTGATACTCTTAGTTTACGAATA
>Ga0194130_10009165_pt1 | contig 10288 bp, 5 predicted proteins | sample TA2KigsurfametaG_FD_160084 | JGI IMG/M metagenome (GOLD analysis project Ga0194130, IMG submission 160084) | Freshwater microbial communities from Lake Tanganyika, Tanzania - TA2015050 Kigoma 12 surface | ecosystem: Environmental > Aquatic > Freshwater > Lake | place: Tanzania: Lake Tanganyika... | reverse complement strand
AGGCGGGAAACCTGCCCAGCAGCCCCTCGAATGTGGTGGAAGGGTGCTCAGTCATGGGAACGATCGTAGGCCAGGGGTTCTAGGGACTCGCCACGCAAGATGCGCTGCACCCGATCGTCTAGCCATTGATCCAGCTTTTCCTGGAGCAGCCGCTCACGCATGGACGCGTCAAAACGAGCTGGCGTGAGCTGTTCAAGGCGCAACAGAACGCGCCAAGGACCAATCTGCTGGGGGGGGCTGAGCTCGCCAGGGCGGAGACCGCGTAGGCAAGTGGCCAACTCGGGTGGTTGAAGTTTGCCGATTTCCATGGGCCCCATCACCCCCTTGCGCTGGGCTTCGGGGCCTTCGCTGTATTGGCTGGCGGCTTCTGCGAAGGTGGTTTCCTGCTCTTCCAGCCGAATCCAAAGCTCATGGGCCAGTGCAGGATCGCTGACCCGCAGAAACGAATAAATCACCTCATCGCGGCTGCCCTGACAGCCCAGGAAGGCCTCTTCCAAGCCCGGGCCAAAGCGCTGACTCGCGAACCGGTTGAGAGCCTCCGTGCGGCACAGATTCAGCTCTAAATCACCGATCTGCCAGCCTTTAGCGCTGAGTAAGTCGTGCAGGTCTTGATCGCCCAAGAAGGCGTCACGCTGGGTGTCGATCCAGGCCTGAGACAGGCCCACACTGGCGATGATTTGTTCCTCCTGCTGACGCCGAAGCAGCTGTGGCAAGAGCTCCATGCGCCGCATCAACGCCAAAGCGTCCTGATCAGCCAGGGGGCCGTTGGTGTCGATCAAGCTCCGCCACCCCCCTGCGCTGCCACTACCGCCCCGACATCAATCAACAACATCGCATCGAGAGCCTGCTTGAGCTGGTGAACAACAGAGGGCCAATCGCCATGGGCTGATTGGCGGAACAGCCGCATCGAGGGGTACCACGGAGAATCCAAACGGCCTTTTAACCAGCGGAAATCTGCGTTTTGAGGGAGCAGCAGCCACGTGGGCCGATTCAGGGCGCCGGCCAGATGGGCCACCGCCGTATCCACACTGATCACCAGATCAAGCTGCTGTAGCACATGGGCAGTCTCCGAAAAATCCTTCAAGCGCAGGTGCCAGTCGGTAACGCGTGGATGATTGATCCAAGGCTGAAGCTGCTCAGCATCATCGCCAAACTGAAGGCTATGGAGTTCGATCAGGTCTAGATCAGCAAGATCCAACAGCCGAGGCATGAGCAACGACAACGGCAAGCTCTTGTTCTTGTACATCGCCTTGTTGTCCGGGTTGGAGGCCCAGACCAATCCAACCGCCAATCCTCCGGGAGGAGGAGGCACCTGTAACCCCTCTGGTGTGGGCTGACTGGGGCGCAGATAGGGCACTTGGGCCGGCACCGAATGCAGCTCCGTGCCGTAGAGCATGGGCAGGCTCATCAGGGCGAGATGGGAGCGTTGATCCGTGGTGGGATCGGTGCTGCCCAAGGGCTGAACTCGCTCACCCAAACCTGTCCACTCTCTAAACAAGCGAAGCAACTGGCGCCGCGCCAAAAACACATAGGGCACTCCCGAAGCTTCGAGCAGAGCAAGATAGCGGCAAAACTGAATCGAATCGCCTAAGCCTTGCTCACTCCACACCACCACAGGCGGATCGCCGGCCCGGGGCAGTTGATCAAACTGCCGGATTTGAGGGCCTGCTGTGGGTATCTTGACCTTCTCAAAATCTTTACCATTAAAACGAGCTTCGTAGTAGCGCCAGCCTTCGATGAAACGACCCAACAACAAATAGGCCAGAGAAAGATTCCAGAGTGAGTTGGTTGAGCTGGAATCCAGTTCGACGCCGCGCTCGAGATAATGAATCGCTTGCTCTGGCTGGAGCACACTGATCAATGCATTGCCCAGGTTGAGGTGACTGGGTGCGTGATTAGCATCGAGGCCAATCGTGAAACGAAAGCAGCTCTCAGCCTTGTCGAACTGTTCCAGGCCGTAAAATGCCATGCCAAGGTTGCACCACACATCAGCTTCAGAGGGGTCGAGTCTCAGGCTGATCCCCAGGGGAGCCAAGGCCTCCCCATGGCGGTTTTGACTGCAGAGGGCAATGCCAAGGTTGTGCCAGCAAGCAGCGGCGTCAGGATTCAGGACCAGGCTGCGACGGTAAAAGTGCTCAGCCCGCTCGGGGTGATCTTGCTTGAGCAGATTGCCGAGGTTGTACAGGGTGTCAGCTCGGTTCGGGTCAAGCTCGAGGGCACGCTCGTAGGCCTGTTGTGCCCTTGCCTCATGGCCAGGTAACTGACGGGCCACCATGCCACAAATGTTGTGGTATTCCGCAATGGCAGCACAGGCCTCACAAACCTGAGGCTGGTCGAGGATTTCAAAGGCTTCAGCGTGGCGCTGCTCAAACCAAAGGGCCAGGCCGTGCAGCATGCCCCAACGGCCATCACTATGGATGGCTTGGCGCTCACGGGCAAGCAGCTGTGCATCCACTGGAGTGAGGCTGCCCGAGCAAAGCTCCTGCAGACACTGCATGGGCTGAACGTCCGCTCCATAGGATGCGCCTAGCAGTGGAGCTTGGGTGTCGAGCAATCCAGCAACAATGAGAGAGATGGCCTGGCGAGCCCATCGCCAAGGGGATTTGGCAACGGCCGAAGGGATTTACCTGGAGTTGCTGGATCAATGCCCAACAGCTGATGAGGCGGTGAATCTCGGTGCTCTACTACGGCAGAGCAGCAAGCTTTCCGTTGCAAGCGCACACTATCACCGATGGTTGGTGGTGTTCCCAAACCACCGGGGCCTGGCCTTGAACGCAGTGAACTGCTGGCTGGAACTGGGCGAGACCACAGCTGCGGAGACGCTGCTGACGCGGTTGCTGGAAGAAACGCCCGGCGAACCGGCGCTCCGGCATGCCAGGGCTCAGACCTGGTTAGCGGCCGGGGAGCCGGCACGGGCTATGGGCGTGCTGGAGGCTTTGGTCCAGGAAGACCCTGAACGCCGTGAGGCCTGGATCAACCTTGGGGTGTGCCGCGCCAGGCTGGGCAAGTTGCCGGCAGCGCTGGCTGCCTTTGAGCAGGCCCAAGCGCTTGATCCCCGTGATGCCCGCATGGCGGCGAATCGGATCACGATCCTGCAGGATCTGGGGCAGCTCGCCCAAGCCGAGGAGCTGTGGCATCAGCTGGCCCCAGAGCAGCAACAACAGGCGGATGTGCGTGGAGCCATGGCGGGGCTCTGGATGGCCCAGGCACAATTTGAACGGGCAAGCAAAGCTCTGGCAAAGCTGGCAGAGGAGCATCCACAACGCGCGATCTACTGGCTCAACTGGGCAGCCTGCCTGCGGGGCCTGAAATACAACGTGGCACCTCATCGCATCCTGCAACGAGGCTTGCAGTGGCAGCCACACCATGGCGAATTACAACAGGCCCTGGGGCAAAGTCTGGCTGAGCTGGGGCAGTTGGAGGCCACCCGTCGGCTCTGGGGGCTTTGGCCCCAACAGGATCAGCCGATCAAAGATGTGCAGCTGTTTAGTCGCCAGTTTCTGGGGGCCAGCTACGGACTCGAGCCTGCAATGAGCCGCCAAGAGAGATCCCGCAGCTGGGAAATGGGGCAGATCGAGCAGGGAATTGGTCGACTATGGCCCGATCTGTTGCTGGAGCCACTGGAGGGGCGCCGGCTGCGGGTGGGCTATCTCTCCGCAGACTTTTGCAATCACCCCGTGGGCCGGTTTCTGCTTCCGGTGCTCAAAAACCACAACACAGAGGAGGTGGAAGTGTGGGCACTGAGCTGCGGGCCCTACGACGATTGGATCAGCGAGCATCTGCGCAACAGCGTTGAGCATTGGCTGGATTTGCGGTTTCTGAATGATGGCCAAGCTGCACGGCTCGTGGCAGACCAACGGCTTGATGTGTTGGTGGAGCTTGGGGGATTCACCGGCCACAGCCGAGTTGGGCTCTTGGCGCAGCGCCCTGCACCCATACAACTCAGCTATCTCGGATACCCCGCTCCAACCTACCTACGCAATGTCGATGGATGGCTAGGAGACAAGGTGTTGTTTGAAGGGCTGGATTCAACAGACCGACAAGCCCATCATCTCCTGGAGATACCAGGTGGTTACATGGCATTTGACCCTGGTGGTGAGCTGCCACTACCAGAACGCTGCGACAATGAAAGTTTCCGGTTCGGAAGCTTCAACCACGCTCGGAAACTTACACCCGCGACGGTAAGATTGTTTTGCGCCGTGATGCAGGCTGTGCCCAAAGCTGAGCTGGTGCTCAAAAGCATTAGCTTCCATGAACTTACGGAGCAGGAACGAATCCGCAGGCGTTTCGAGATTGAAGGGCTAGCGCCAGAACGACTAGTGCTGCTTCCCTGGGTGGTGGGGGGGCTGAATCATCTGCTGCGTTACAGCGAGATGGATGTGGCGCTAGATCCAATTCCGTACGGTGGCGCCACTACAACGGCAGAGGCCCTGTGGATGGGAGTGCCAGTGGTGGCAATGTCTGGCGGTGGGATGGTGGGGCGACTAGCCGAAAGCCTGCTGGTGCATGGAAACCAACCTCAATGGGTAGCGACGAGTGAAAATGAATACATCAGTATTGCTCAATCACTGGCAAGTGCGGGCAAAAGGCAACGTGAGGAGCGTTTAGAACTGCGTTCTGCGCTGGCGGATTCACCTATAGCCGATGGAAAAAGACTAGCAAGAGAGCTTGAGGTAATTTACAGCACTATGCGGCATACTGTTATAGGGATTTAATCGCCGCAACATGCATAGCGCTAAAGGCCTGTTCCAAATGTTTCATTAGGCCGGCGGCATCACCCAAGGGGCTTTTTGCTACCTGGCGACGCCATTGATGACGGGAGCTTCGCAGAAGATTAATCTCCGAGGCTTTCTCCCTGGCGAGCTGAACATAAGCCTCTTCAGAAGAACAGACCCAACTTCCAAGGCCTGCCCCTCGTAAAACAGCTGTGCTCATGCGGCTCACGTAGGTGGTACCTTCCAGCGTAATTACGGGAACTCCCATCCACAGAGCTTCACAGGTGGTGGTGCATCCCCCGTTAGGGACAGGATCCAAGGCAATATCAATATGATGGTATTGGTGCAGATGCTCAGCAGGTGTGGGGACCAAGGGGAGCCAGACCACTCGCTCAGGATCGAGCCCAGCACGATGCATTCTCCGACGAAGAAGTTCTTGGGTAGAGAGATCGTCCTTCGCATTAGCCTTGAGTACAAGCCTGGATCCTGGTGCACACGCAAGTACAGCCGCCCAGAGGCGAAGGGTCCGATCAGAAAGCTTTCGGTTATGATTGAAGCTCCCAAAATGCACTGGCCCAGCATCTGCGTCCGTAACCTCCGCAGATGCTTCTGGCAAGCAAGACGCCGGCTGCCAAGCAAGAAAAGGACACGTCAAGCGCCAAAGCTTTTCAGTGTGCCATTCACAGTGATTCGCAGAGAAAAGCTGTTCATCCCCAATCCAATAATCCATCTGAGTAATTCCCGCAGAAGCAAAATATCCCAAATAATTCACCTGTACAGATGCTAAACGAGCTATAAAGCCAGCCATGAAATGACCAGCTGTCCAGCCTGAAAGATCAATCGCCACGTCAGCCTGAAGATCGCGTATAGCAGCGACGCGGTGGCAGCCTTGTAAATTAGAGACATCCACAAAATCAAGATTGTAAAACTGCTCGAACCAATCAGCACAGGTTTCTGTGCCATGGTCACGAACACTGACCAAACAATGTGAGTGCTCACGGCGACGATCGGAAGCTTCAAAAAAGCCCAGCAAAAAACGGCTTACAGGGTGGGGTGTCAAGTCACCAGTAACCCAGGCAATCCGAAGTGGCCTATTCGCTATAGCTGGTCGGGGCACTCCAAGTCCAGCATGTTTGTGCTGTACATAAACTTGCGTAGACTTCACAGCCTTCATCATTCTTACGATGTGGCGTGAATAAGAAGGTGCTTCAATACTAGCTAGATGCATGGCCAGATTGCTATGAAGAGGCAAATCAGCCAGTGGATTATTGGTGTATTGCTGCAAAAGGTGGATCAGCCAATCTGTGTGACCAGTTTGCTCATATGTGCAAATCTGGTTGGCAAGATTAATTGGCGTGGGCCTGACTGAGGCCCAGACCTGCTGCATCAATGCTGAGCGGCGCGCCATACCTGGCTGGCGTTGAAACAACTTCACAGTTGTGACGTGACACAGCAAATCAGGATGTTCTCCATACAAAGAGAGAGCCTGACGGGCGAGGGGTACCACCAGCTTGGCCTCGCGGGCATCAATCACCAGCTCTAGCAGCTGGGCCAACAGTGGCCTATGCCGCGGAGCCCTCTGCAGGGCTGGATATAACAGGTTCAAAGCACCTCTGAAATCACCCTGTAGAGACAAACTGCGGGCCTGCAAACGTAGAGCCTCAAGGCAACAGGGGGAAGGAAAACGATCCAGCAGCTTCTGAGCTTCAACAAAACAAGATCTGTTGAGTAAAAAAGCAATTCGTGAAAGCCAAAGAAGCTGAGATTGATCCTCACCTGCCCAAATGGCCTCTCCTTCTGCCTCAAGGACATCAAGTTGACCCTTTTGCAGCATTGCTTGGATCAGCAGCCAACGGGTATAGAGGGCCTGTGGATGCAGCTCTAGCAAGCGCTGCAACAGGAGGCCAAAGTTGACGTAATCACCTGAGTGAAAACGCATTAACGCCATCAGCGTTAAGGGCTCTAATGCGTGTGGTTTTTGACGTAGAAACTCGCACAACCACGGTTCTACAGCAACTAGCTGGCCCTTACGAATCAGCACTGCCAACGCTTGGAGTGCTGAAGCAGATGGCTGAAGCGGGAACTGCATGGGTTCCAGCTCTAATTGATCTGGCCAGCTCAGCAGAATTTCTTCCAAAAAAAAGGGGCCCGAAGGCCCCAAGTTTATAGGTTGACGAGCAGAGGAATCAGCCAAAGGCTGTAATCACAGAGCTGCCAACAGTGGTAAAGGTGATTCCAAGGCCACCGATAGTGCCACCAACACCACCGGTTTGACCAGAGATGAACAGGGTCCGAGCATCCCCACCACTACCGATAGTGACCAATGAGGTCACTGAACTGAAGGTAAATGCAGAGGTAGCACCGAAGGCAGCATCTGCAGCAACAGTCATGACAAGGGCATTAGTGCCCTGACCCGTAAATGTAAGGGTGTCATTGCCTGTATTGGCACCAAAGAAGTAGGTCACCGCAGCCGCACCACCAACGACACCAACGCCATTGGTTGAGACGGAGGTGAAGTTGACTATGTCATTACCTGAGCCACCGACAATACTCGTAAGGCCTGAGAAGCGACTGTTAGTACCGGTTCCAGCTTCAAAGTTAAAGGAATCATTCCCAGAGCCTCCAACGAAAATGCTGTTGGCATAAGTGCCTAAGAAGCTAAAGGTGTCATTAGCGGTGCCGCCGATCAACGATGCAGCAGAGAAACTGCCGGAAGAAGTAATTAAGCCTGCAGTGTCAGTCGAGCCATAAACAGAGCTTGCATTTACCGCAGAGGTAAAGGCAAGAGTATCTGCGCCGGAACCACCCCGGATGGTGCTCGAACTCACAGTCGAGCCGAAGGCGAGCGAGTCAATACCAGCGCCGGCATCGATCGAAGCACCTGTGACGCCTTGAGCACCGAATATGAAACTGTCAGCGCCAGCACCACCCAACAGAGTACTGAGTGAGAAGGCTCCAGTCGAAGTAACCATATTGTTACCTACGCCAGTATCGAAGTAGGACGAACTCGCATTAAGCGTGATCACAATGCTGTCGGCACCGGCAGCACCATAAACGCTTGCGCCTGAAATAACGCCCAGGCTGATGGAGTCATCACCACCAGCAGTATCGCCAGCAGAGCTGTCACCGAAAACGCTTCCGCCCCAAAGTTGGTGAACAGTAATTTGATCACTACCAAGACCAGCGTAGAAACCGACTTCATAATTAGAACCGGTGCCAGCGCCAGAGCTATTGATGAATAGAGTGTCAGCTCCGCTTCCAGCGTTGAAGGTGCTACTTACAGCAGAACCCAGGATTGCGACGCTGTCGTCACCAGCAAATAGATTAGATGTTACCGCAATTAACTGACCGGTAGGACCATTGCCAAGGAACAACGTGTCATTCCCTGCACCCCCGAATACAGTTGATGTCTGCAGAGTAACAAAGTTTACGTCTAAAGAATCATTGCCACTGTGCGTTCCAGAAGCATCAGATCCGTAGATCTGAGCGGCAACTGCAGCGTTAGTTGAACCGTTACCAAGGAAAATGGTATCACTACCGAGATTGCCAGCGAAGGTAGACGTTAAAATAGAATTATTTACTCCGATGGTCGAAGTAATCATATCATTACCTTGGCCGCCATATACACTACTGAACAACACGCTTCCATTGATTCGGATTGAGTCTGCGCCTCCGTTCGCCTGCAGGAAGGCGCTGCTGAGGCTGCTAGCCACGAAAATCGAATCGTCGCCGTCCAAGGATGTGTCGTTGACAGAGCCGCCGTAAACCGTTGAACTCTTCAGATTGGTCTGGATGGTGATGGTGTCATTGCCGAGGTTGCCGGCAATCGTGGAGGAGCTGATCGATGAAACAGCACTGATCCAGTCAGAACCCTGACCGCCGTAAACAAAGGAACCCCCCAACACCACGTTGTCAATGTTCAGGGTGTCAGCACCTCCGTTGCCATTCAGCAAAGCCGCACTGATTGAGCCAGAAATGCTGATGGAGTCAGAACCGTCGTTAGAAGTGTTGGAAAAATCACCACCGTAGATGGTGCCGCCAATAAGATTGTTGTTGACCTGGATGGTGTCGTTGCCAGCACCGCCAAACAGCGCAGATGCCGTGGCGGCGGTTAAGGAAAGGGTGTCGTTGCCTTCACCGCCACTCAGGGTCGAGCTGATGAAGGAAATGGTGAGGCCCAGGGAGTCATTGCCGGAGCCGCCTAAAACGGATGCAAGAGTTGTGTCAGAGGTGAGGTTGACGGAGTCGTTGCCTTCGCCAAGGTTGACGATGTCGTTACTGCCGCCACCGATCACAATGTCGTCACCGGATAGGGCAACGATTGAGTCGGCACCAGTGGAGCCAAGCAATGTGTTGGCGGTATCCGTCCCGAGGATGGTGTTGTAACTACTGGTCATTGTGGTCTCGAAGTGGGATTGGTGGGTGTGTTGCCGTGGATCTCCTCACAACCGCACCCACCAAGGGGGCGGCGTGTGCCTCGTGCTGACAGCATGAAGCGTACCATTTGTACCACATTGGGCTGGCTGCAACAGGTGCGGTGGGCAGATCAGTCACTGTTCCCAGACAAGAGCTGGGTCCAGGCCTCCAGTCCAGCTGCCGCTCCGTAGTGGCGGGCAGCCGCCCTGGCGGCTTCAGCGAGGCGCTGCCGCTCAGCCGAATCATCCAGAAGCTCAGCCACGGCTGCGGCCTGGGCTTCTGGGGAAAAGAAGTCCACCAGGCGCGCGCTGCGGCGATCCTGCAGCACCTCCTGAACAGGCGCCGTGGCACTGGCCACCAGGGCGCAACCGGCTGCCATGGCCTCAATCAAACTCCAACTGAGCACGAAGGGCACCGTGAGATAGAGGTGCACATCACTGCACGCCAACACTTGGTGATACTCGGGTTCCTGCAGGGCCCCCAGCCAGTGGGTGCGCGTTGGATCTAGCGGCAGTTCCTCCCGTGCCCAGGTGGCCCAGCTGCGGCCATCGCCGCGTTGGGCTCCATAGGCCACCGCATCGGATCCAACGATCAGAGCATGCAGGTGGGGGCGCTTGGCCTGAAGCAGGGCAATGGCTTGCATGGCTTGGGGGAAGCCTCGGTAATCCTCAAAACCACGGCTCACATAGGTGAGGATTTCCAATGAAGGATCCCTCGGCAAGCAGGTTGGCCGAGCCAAGCCTGCACCGCGCAGCTGAGCCAGTCGCTCCACATCCACCCCTTCATGGATCACCTGCAGATGGGTGCGCAGCTGAGGGGGGAACTGGCGCCACTGCCACTGCGTAGGCACCACGCCGCAATGGCAGTGGGCCAGCTCCAGAAGAATCTGTGCATTCCAGGTGCGCAACCGCATGGCCCGATCAGGCTCCACGGCGCCACGGCGCAGGAAATCGACATCGGCATCGCGGGAGTTGTAGTACCACTCAAACAATCCGATGCGGCGGGCTTTGGGAAACAGATCACTGAGGTAGAAGCCATTCCCAAAGCCCACGTGGTTGAGAATGCAATCGGGCTGCCAGCCCTCTTGCTGCAAGGCGTGGCAGGCGCGAAAGGCGGCCTGGCCCTGCAAGACACAGGCTTCAAACCGACGTAAGTAA
>Ga0194130_10009161_pt1 | contig 10290 bp, 9 predicted proteins | sample TA2KigsurfametaG_FD_160084 | JGI IMG/M metagenome (GOLD analysis project Ga0194130, IMG submission 160084) | Freshwater microbial communities from Lake Tanganyika, Tanzania - TA2015050 Kigoma 12 surface | ecosystem: Environmental > Aquatic > Freshwater > Lake | place: Tanzania: Lake Tanganyika... | reverse complement strand
TGGGTGCTCGGACGGGAAGAACGGGTCGAGTGGAACCGGCGGGTTGGCTGAGCCGGTCAAAAAGACGCTGCTGAACGTTTCTTATGATCCGACGCGGGAATTATACGCGGAGTTCAATCAAGCTTTTTCAACGCATTGGAAAGAACTGCGCGGCGAGGAGGTCGAGATCGATCAATCGCACGGGGGATCTGGCAAGCAGTCACGGGCGGTGATTGAGGGACTGTCGGCAGATGTCGTTTCGTTGGCCCTTTCGGGTGACATCGACACCATCTCCAAGAAGTCGGGGTTACTGGACGCCGATTGGCAACAGCGATTTCCCAACAACAGTTCACCGTAAACATCGACCATTGTCTTCTTGGTGCGCAAAGGAAATCCGAAGCAGATACGAGACTGGGGGGACCTGCTTGGGGATGGGGTCGAAATTACCACTCCAAATCCGAAAACTGGAGGTGGCGCACGCTGGAACTATTTGGCTGCCTGGGGGTATGCGATGGAGCGAGAATTAGGGGATTTAGCAGCGATCAAGGACTCAGCGCGCGAGGGCGACGTGCGTGCGGCAACGGAGAAGGCCAAGGAGTTCATTGGGGCGTTGTACCAACGGGTGCCTGTGCTTGACACGTCGGCGCGGGCTGCGACGAATACCTTCATCCAGCGAAACATCGGCGATGTCTTGTTGGCGTGGGAAAACGAAGCATTTTTAGCGCTGCGTGAGTTGGGAACCGATCAAGTCGAATTGGTGGTGCCGAGCGTTAGCATCTTGGCAGAACCACCGGTGGCGGTTGTGGCCAAGAATGCGAAGGATCACGGAAAAACCGAGGTCGCCAATGCTTATCTCGAGTATCTCTACAGCGATATCGGCCAGCAGATCATCGCTAAAAATTATTATCGTCCTCGTCGCACCGAAGTGGTTGACCCATCGGTATTGTCGCGCTTTGCCGAGGTCAAGCTCTTTGAGTTGAGCGATTTGGTTTCCGGTTGGGAAGAGGCGCAGGAAGTCCACTTTAATGACCGCACAGGAATCTTCGACCTGGTCTACCAATCGAAGCCGTGAATTTCATGAGGACCAGCAGAACATCGTGCAAGCGTCCACAACTCCCTGGATGGGGACTAACCTTCGGGTTCACGATCTTTTATTTGACGATCGTGGTACTGATTCCGTTGCTTGCCCTATTCCTGAAATCGATCACAATGGATTGGAACGAGTTCGTCGCGACCATGTCCCATCCCCGCGTGCTCGCTGCGATTCGCTTGACGTTCGGGGCTTCGTTCCTTGCAGCGCTGATCAATGTTGTCTTTGGTTCGATCACTGCTTGGTCGTTGATCCGCTACCGATTTCCTTTGCGAAAATTGTTAGATGCCTTGGTCGATCTCCCTCTTGCGATGCCGACAGCAGTGTCTGGAATTGCCCTTGCGACGATTTACTCACACACAGGATTGGTGGGTAGCCATCCCTTCCCGCTGGGGATCAAGACGGCTAATTCCAGTTTGGGTGTTCTGATCGCGTTGATCTTCATCGGTTTTCCTTTCGTTGTTCGCACTCTGCAACCTGCGATTGAGGACCTCGACCAAGAGATGGAGCAAGCGGCTGCGAGTCTGGGGGCTACTCGATTCCAAACGGTGATGAAGGTAACGATTCCCAGCCTGCTGCCAGCGATCTTGACCGGGTTCACATTGGCGTTTGCAAGGGCACTTGGAGAGTACGGTAGCGTCATATTCATTGCAGGGAATCTGCCGATGAAAACCGAGATTGCATCGTTGCTGATCGTCAGCCGTCTCGATGAAAACGATATCGCCGGTGCCTCAGCGATCGCATTTGTTCTGCTCACTGCGACCTTACTCATCCTGCTGCTGATCCAAGCGATTGGTTGGTATTTCAATCGACGCACAGGGCGTCAAGCCTAAGACCGTAGAGAGCGCAGATGGCCAGTCATAAACTCAAAGCCGATTCGGTGGATCCATGGTGGGTTCGATGGTTGCTGATCGGAGCAACCGTTGGATTCATGGTCTTCTTGTTGGTGCTGCCGTTGGGCGTGATCTTTTGGGAAGCGATTCGCAAAGGCTGGGGTGTCTACGTCATAGCGTTGACCGACCGAAGCGCGCGAAATGCCATTATGTTGAGCTTGATTGCTGCGGGCATTTCAGTACCGCTAAACTTTCTGTTCGGATTGGCGGCCGCATGGGCTACGACCAAGTACTCGTTTCCCGGCAAATCCTTGTTGATCTCGATGATCGATTTGCCCTTTGCGATATCGCCGATCATCGCCGGGCTTATGTATGTTTTGGTCTTCGGTTTGCAAGGTTGGCTGGGAGCGACGCTCGCCAGTTGGGGTATCCAAGTCATCTTTGCAGTCCCTGGTGTGGTGTTGGCAACGATCTTCGTGACCTTCCCTTTTGTTGCTCGCGAGCTGATCCCATTGATGCAGGAGCAAGGAAGTGAAGAGGAGTGGGCCGCGATCTCGTTGGGAGCTAGCGGTTGGCAGACCTTCCTCAAGGTAACGTTACCCAATATCAAATGGGCAATCCTTTATGGTGTTCTGCTATGCAATGCGCGAGCGATGGGTGAGTTTGGTGCCGTGTCGGTCGTGTCCTCGAATATCCGGGGCAGGACCAACACGATCCCTTTGCAAATCGACGCACTCTACAACGACTACAAAACGGCTGCCGCATTCGCGTTGGCATCTATACTCGCAACCTTGGGCGTCATCACCTTGATTGCAAAGACCCTGCTCGAACAAAAACTTGAGCAACAGAACGTACAGGAGGAATCCACGTGAGCGTCGAAGTTCGAAGTGTTTCCAAAACGTACGGCAATTTCACCGCACTCCGCGACATCCACCTGAAAATCGAAACGGGAGAACTCGTGGCCTTGCTCGGTCCATCAGGGTCAGGAAAGACGACGTTGCTCCGAATCATCGCCGGAATGGATACGCCCGATGCACCTTCGACCGCGACTGCGAACGCCGATGAGACTGACGGTTCCATCCGCTTCTTTGGCGAGGATGTGGCCAAGATGAGTGTCGGCCAACGGCGTGTCGGATTCGTGTTCCAACACTACGCGCTGTTCAAGCACATGACGGTTTTCGACAATATCGCCTTTGGACTGAGAGTACGACCTAGATCGTCGAGACCATCCAAGTCCGAGATCACCGATCGCGTCCATCGGTTGCTCAAATTGATCCAGCTCGAAGGTTTCGGGCAACGCTTTCCGATGCAGTTGTCGGGTGGGCAACGGCAACGGGTCGCGCTAGCCCGTGCCCTGGCCATTGAGCCGCGCATCCTGTTGCTCGACGAGCCGTTTGGAGCCCTCGATGCCAAAGTCCGACAGAGCTTGAGAGAGTGGCTGCGCAGACTGCATGAGGAGATGCACACCACCACAGTCTTGGTGACCCACGACCAAGAAGAAGCGCTCGAGGTTGCCGATCGAGTGGTGGTAATGAACCAAGCGAAAATCGAGCAAGTCGGCTCGCCCGCCGAAGTCTTCCACCATCCGGCGTCCGAGTTCGTCATCGACTTTTTAGGGAACGTCAATGTCTTCCACGGGCGAATCGCCGGCGGAAATTTCCAACCTGGACCGTTGTCGACGAACTCGTCTCAATTGCAAAGCGCCGGCACCAGTTCCAGTGCCAACAAAATCTACGTACGCCCCCACGAAATGAAAATCGCTCGCATGAAAGAAGATGCGGATGCGATCGAAGCCACCGTCGAACGGATCAACCGGGCTGGGGTGAACGCCAAGATCCATCTGCAAACCAAACAAAATGACCAGGTCCGGGTGGATCTGCCCCTCGATCAACTCGATGCGCTCGCATTGGAAATCGGAGAGCGGGTTTACTTCAAACCGATCCAAGCACGGGTTTTCGCGCCGGATTACACGATCTAACCTTCAACCTAACGTTCGACGACCTTTCACGCGAAGGATCGACCGCTCCTTGAACGATCCAATGCCGCACCCCCACCGAGCATCAGTCCTATGGAAAAAGAAAATTCCAAAAAAACGGAAAACGACGCCCAATTGGAACAGGAAATGCAGACCATGCAAAGGAACCTGGAGCAGATTCGCCAGGCCTTGCGAGGACTTCGGTTTGGGAATGTCACGATTGTCGTACTGGACGGCGTGGTGGTCCAAATCGATCGCACCGAGAAACGCCGGTTGCGAATCCCAAGGTTGGAATCGGACGGGTAATTTGGATGCCGACCCGAAATCGGGAGGTTCTACGAAACATGGCGGGAGCGACCGTACCTGACGGAGCCTCGTACTGAATTGCAAAGCGATCGAATGGCTCTTGCGGTTCCATGCCAAGCATCACTGCTGGTGCTTTCTAATATCCAATGCAGACGCAAACACAGGTTACGGAGTCCCGATCACTTTTTCGCGGAAGGGCTTCCGAGTTATGTTCGGAGTCAATCCGACGAATCGCCCACGACGGCATCGTCTCTCGAAGCACTCCATGCACCGTCGGGATCACTATCGCGATTGCTTTATTGGCAGTGAGTGGATGTGGTGGAGGAGAACGGCGGGTCCCCGTCTTCAAGACATCGGGGAGTGTTGTGCGGGCAGATGGCTCCGCCGTCCCCAACGCCTTGGTGGTGCTTCACGCAACGGGAGCGGCATCCTCGGTTCCGAAACCGCGAGGCACGACCGACGATCAAGGCCGCTTTCAATTGACCACGTATGAAGTCGACGACGGGGCGCCGGTGGGTCAGTTCACGGTCACCGTCGAGCAATGGATTCGAGACGATCCGAACCTGCCGCCGAGCAACCATCTTGTAGCGACCCTCGCCAAGCCTGAATCGTCGGGATTGCAAGCGAGTATCACCCAAGGGGCCAACGAAATTCCACCGTTGACCGTCCAGAATAAGTAACCGTTGATCGTTGTGTCGACGCGGTGGTTTTCGCGTTTGCCATCCAACTTCATTGAATTGTTTAACTCCCATTTATTTTCGTACTTTTTATTTTTTTGAGCGCATAGCAACAGGAAGATCATGAACAAGTTTTCTCAGTTTCGTCGGCGAGCATTCACATTGGTGGAGCTGCTCGTAGTCATCGCGATCATCGGCATTTTGGTGGGATTGCTTTTGCCTGCAGTGCAAGCGGCACGCGAAGCGGCCCGCCGTATGTCGTGCTCCAATAACATCCGTCAGGTGGAATTGGCGTTCCAAAACTTCCATAGTGCTCAGAAATACTTTCCAGGAAACATACGACCCAATGCGACGGGAACCGTACGTGTTCGCTGGGCGACCTATTTGCTTCCCTATATGGAGTTAAGCAATCTTTACAGCCGAATCGATTTGAACAAGAACTGGTCGTCGGTCGTTCCCAATCCTCATGGAAGTTTGAACTACGATTTGTTTGGAACCAAGATTCCGACTTACGAATGCCCATCAAACCCCGAAGCTGGCAAAGCGCAGGCCGGTTCTCCACTACCCGATACACCTGTGTGGCAAGCTCGGGTGGCCAATGGCGATTATGCGGGTTTTTACGGAGTCGACCCGCAATTGGCATCTCTCGGTTTGGTCGATGCCGAGTCGGTTCGGGTGAACAACGGAGCCATCTCGAAGACGGACCGCCTGAAGTTTTCAAGCTTCGTCGATGGGACCAGCAACACGGTTCGTCTGGTGGAATCGGCAGGCCGCCCGCACGTCTACCGCATGGGACGACGCTTGATCCAAGCGGATGCAGGGAGCAACAATCGTATCAACGGTGGTGGTTGGTGCCGTCCAGCCTCCGAATTGAATTTGCTCATCGGAACCTCCGGGGACGGATCTGTATTTCCAGGTCCAAAAGCCATCAACGTCACCAATGGCATCGCTCTCGGGTCGGCATATCCTCATGCCTACTTTGGTGTTGATGGTACCGGGCAACCTTATTCGTTCCACACCGGCGGAAACATGTCTGCATTCGTTGACGGCAGTGCTCGATTCCTATCGTCGAACATCGACATCCGAATCTTCGCAAGATTGATTTCGCGAGACTGCGGCGAAGTGCTGAACGACCTGGATTTTTAGGGTTTGAGTGGATTTGCGTAACACGATTCCTCGATCGAGGTTTCGGTTTGCTCGCTTTCCGCGCGATCCTTGCGATCGCAATTTCCAAGCCTCCACTGGCCTTGAGCCAGTGGAAGGCCACGACTGGTAGCTACCAACGCTACCTCCCCATCGAGCACGTTGGGGCATCGCCCCAACGCAGAAGAAACGGACAGGGGAGAGTAGAGTATCTGGTAGCTCTCAGTTGTTGCCCCCACTGGGATGACCCCAGTGGAAGGCCAATCCAGTCGTGATGCTGCTCCATTTCCTGCTCGTACTCGTACTCGTACTCAGCGCAGCGGTACTCGTACTCGTCGGTTGCTATCGGCTGTTCTTGCCCTCTCGGTTCTCCCCTCTCCGCAATGTTCGGCCTCCACTGGGATAAACCCAGTGGAAGGCCTAGCCGATCATGATGCTGGTGCATTGCATCATCGAGTCCTAGGTAGAGCAGCGAGCACCATGACGAATACTAGTTCCGTCCGCGAGGCGGACTGAGTACGAATCGATCTCCCTGCCGACGCGAACGGATTTCGCTGCAGGGAGATTCCAACCTTTGGTTAATTCATGGAGCCGGTTGACGGGGCGCCAGCAGGGATCGCGGGTTCAGCCGTCGCATCTTCTACGTTAGTTGTGGAAGGCGTGGCGATCGTTCTCAGCCGTGATTCATCAAAATACGCGAGCAACGCTGGCAGCAGGAACATGTCGCATAGCAAAGCCGAGATCAATGTCACCAGTCCTAGTTCGGCGAAGACACGATGATCTCGGGTCTCCGACGTGAGCACCGAACTAAAGCCCGCAACGAGAACGATCGTGGTCATGATGATTCCTGTCCCCACTTCGCGGAACGATCTTTGGATTACTTCCGCGCTCGTTCCCCCATGCTTGGTCTCTTCCAAGTATCTCGATACGAAGTGAATCGTATCGTCGACCGCGATACCCAAACAAATCGTGAAGCAACAGACGCTTACGACCTCGAGAGGTTGCTTGGTAACCACCATATAGGTTGCAGATGCCAGCAGGGGCAACAGGTTGGGAATGATGGCGATGAGTCCCAATCGTAGAGACCGGAATGCAATGGCAAGTACCAAAAAGACAATGAACGCGGCGCTACCGAGACTGGCGCTCAAGTCCGTCACGATCGAATACAGGTTCTTCCATCGCCAAATGGCGTCCCCTTGCAATTCCATCGTAAGGCCAGGTGTCTTTTGTACGATCGCTTGCAAATTCTGATCGATCCGCTCGAAAGTCGGTTTGTACGTGGCGGTTCCAAGATCTTTGCATCGGTACGTGATCGTCGCTGTCGCTTGCTCTTCGTTGAATAGTCGTTGACGCAGTGGAGGTGGCAGCAATTCCGCCATCGAAAGCTTGTCCAAAACCGTCCCTTCTCCTGGCAAGGCGTTGAGAAGAGTTGCCACGGAGAGTGGATGGCCGATCAATGGCTCCTTCCTCAATAATGATTCGACTTGATCGATCACCAAGGCGACTTGCTCTTTCCCGACTTGCTTGGCATCCCATTTCAAATCGATAGTGCATACATCCAAACCTCCCAATACGGAGTCCAAATGAGCCATGGCCCGTTGAGCCTCGCTTCCTGTCGGTATCGCGCTTGATTTTCGGTCGTCAGGTCGAAGTGTCGACGCGATCAGGCACAACGACGCCGTCAGGACGAGTGCAAAAAAACTGACTGGGCGCTTGTGAGCTAACACCCAACGGATCAGAGGATCGATTCGATCGATGATATGTTTCATCGGGTCTATTTCTGAACCGTGGATGAATCGCTTGCTCCAACTAGTCATGCTTAATAAAGGCAAGACGAGCATCACCGAAACCCATGTCACGATCGCTCCCAGCACACACGCCCAACCGAACTCACGGACGACCTGATGGCTGGCCCATGCCAACGATCCCATATCGATGGCTGTGGTAATCGAGGCCAAGAAGCAAGCGAGCCCGACCATCGAGAGTGAGAATTTACAAGCCTGCTTGGGGGTGCATCCTTCCCTCATGCATTTGCGGATATGGATCATCATGTGAACGCCATCGATAAAGCCGATCAGGCTTAAAAGAACTGGCAAAATGACGAAGCTGAAGGGGTTGTCTTGCAAATCGAAGTAGCGAAGAAATCCCAGGGTCCAAAAAACACCGATCATCGGTACGGCTGCCACAGCAACAACCACTGAAAAACCTCGGAACAAGATAGCCGCCATGATGACGATCATGCTATACGCGATGACTTGGTAGCGGATTTCATTGTTGCGAGTGTTTTGCATGAGCACCATGCGCAGTGGAACACTTCCGGTGACGTGAAACTCCATGGGTATGCTCGGGTGTTCCGATGCGACCTGACGGGCCGCCGCAAGGATCGGTTCGGTGCATTGCGCGTTGTCTTGGATATACAGCCAATCGTATTGGATTTCGATCAGCGCCGTTTGGGCATCGTCTGAAAGCATTTGCCCGACAACGAGCGGGTGAGAGATGGCTTTTTTCTTCGCGACATCGAAACGCTGTTGGGTGGCGTTTCCTCGAGGGAGAATCGGTTCGGTGAGACCAAAAATATTGATCGGGGGAGCTTGGTCGAGCGACCTTACTGACGCGACAACATCGAGCCCTTCGACTCGATCGACGACGGCGCGGAAGGCTTGCGACCCTTCCGGTGTAAATATCGCTGTTGACTTGACCACTAGGACCGCTTCGGCTCTCCCTGCGGCATTACCGAACCCACCTCGGCGTCCGAAGCGGCGAGGCCCTCCTGCATTCCCAGGACCATTATTGTTCGTGCGGACCGTTGGTTCGCTGGCGGCAGAGTCCACGGACTCTGAGTTCGCGAACAATCGAGAACGTAGTTTCTGGGGCCAATCGGGATCGAGGTACCCGCCGATGGCAAGTCCTGTGAGAAGGATCAGCAGAGACAAGCACCACCGAGGATAGTCCATGACAGTTGCAAAAAGCCGACCTGTGAAACTGATTCCAGTCGGATCGAATTCCGGGGGCGGAGGTGTCGGCTTCGAATCGGGAGTGCGGAGCATCGGATTATTGACCACCCCGCCGTTGGGTTTGCCCGGAGTTATTCTGAGCGGCTTGGATCAATTCCTCACGGGTAATCTGACGGTCGTTGTTTCGATCGATGCGAAAGAACCCGAAGTCGCGAAGAACCTTAGGGGCCTCTTCCCAACCGACGATCCCATCTTTGTTGGAATCCCATTTGGCGATGTAATCCTCGGCGTACTTGATCGCAGCCTCATTCATGGTACGCACGGATGGACTCGTCGAATCGATGGATCGCTCGTTCCGCTGAGTGATGCTTCGGCCTTGCACGTTACTCGACTCGCTGCGAGGTCGCGCGACTTCAAAGAACGCCACGGCCATCTCCTCCCATGTTTGATCCCCCCACATGACATATTCTCTGGGTGCTGGGTTGGTCGGATTTGCATCGGAGTTGTCGAAGGTAGCCGTGAACTCCAACGCGTCGATATCGGCAAGCGGGATTCGTGTGGTCCACTCGTAAGTATGCTGCCAATTGAAATCGTAATGCGGAACATTCAACAGAACCTCTTGAGTATCACCGCGGCGTGCGCAAAGTTCGAATGCTTTGCCGCGCACATGCATGTGGGGTGAGACGGCAAGGAGTTCTCCTTCTTTGGGATAGCGGGGAACTCGTGCGGTGACTCGGTGGTTGCTCTCACCAGGTGGTATTTCAAAGTCTTGATCGATCCCGACAACGGTGAAGACTTCATGAGTCACGGTCGGTTCGTCGACGAAGGTTAACCCGATTTTCGAAAGATCGTTCGTCGCGCGTCCGTTCGGCGTGTAGTGCATCTGAAATACGAACTTGGATCCAGCCGGGATCTTTCGCGCGTAACCGCTTGGGAAGCGTGTCGCCATTTGACCGGGCACATACGCGGTCAGCCATCCGATCCCGATGAACTCAGCATCATCGGGGGGGCGGATAAAGACGATCGCATGGTGGACCACGGAGGGATCCCCCGGGATGACTTGGGCCGCCGAGACCCAGCGGTCCTCGGTGATCTGTGGGTCGACGACAAAGTATTGGTAGTCGACGGTACCAGTGGCAGGAATACCGTACCCTTTCGTGCTCATGGGAACCACCAAATCTGGCTCGCGACCGAATCGCCAACCACTTTGAGTAAACGTTGGCTGTGCCAGTTTGCTGGTGTCCCCGAGTGGCGCACCATCGCGCACCCATTGGCGAACAGATTCGATATCATCCCTGGAGATAGATCGTGAATTTTTAAAAGAGCCATGGGC
>Ga0194130_10009159_pt1 | contig 10291 bp, 11 predicted proteins | sample TA2KigsurfametaG_FD_160084 | JGI IMG/M metagenome (GOLD analysis project Ga0194130, IMG submission 160084) | Freshwater microbial communities from Lake Tanganyika, Tanzania - TA2015050 Kigoma 12 surface | ecosystem: Environmental > Aquatic > Freshwater > Lake | place: Tanzania: Lake Tanganyika... | reverse complement strand
AATATCCTTATTTCTTAAAAGTTTCTCAACATACTTCAAGTGTGTCTTAAGTCGTATCTTTTCATCTGTCTCTTTGTTTGGTTGATGTCCAAAAGTTTGAGTGTAACTGATGTCGCCAATTACAGCATTAACTGTTTGTTCAATTTCGTTTGTCTTTCTGTTGCAGCTTGCTAAAATTGTCAACACGAAAATTGTCAGGATTAAATTTGATGTCTTCATATCTTTAATTTTTAATGATTTCTGTGTCGTTTTAAAATGAGCCATAACGTTTTGCAGCTTGGCGTAGTGGCGGATTTTTAGCACAAAAATTCAATCGAAGCACACACTTCAAATATAGCACAAATGTTCATACGAAGAACGTCACCCGCCATTACGCCAAACCGCTGTTAGGTGCTGGCGTTCTGTCCACCTTGCTTGTAAACCATTGTCGTTATTGAGCTGTCGTGTCATTGTTTGTCGCCTTGTGCTGTGGAGTATTTTTTATTTTTAGAAGGGAAGCAAAATTTTTTTAATTCAATATTGCATTGGGTTGGCAAAGCAAGCTCTTACCACGGCTTTGGTTTTGCGTTGGCATTGTGGGGCTGTGGTATGTGCTTGCTTTTGGGGTTGGATTATTCTTTGTTCAATTTAAACCTAATTCCAACATAAATTTCTCGTCCCCTTGTTGGTCCCCAAACGGAAGAAGTGTCAAAGTAAGGGCTGAATGGGTCTTGCCAACTGATAATGGGTTGCAACTGTCGGAAATCAAAAATATTTTCGCAACCTGCATACAATTCAAATTTCTTGAAATTGTATGTGAATTGTGCATTTACAATTGTGTAAGGTTTTGAAAAGTCAGGTCGTTGAAATTCTATTGGATTTGATTTAGTGTCGGGCAATCGCTGTTTTCCATACCAATGCACATTCATATCAAAGTGGAACTTATTTGTCAACGGTTTGTAACTAAAAGTGGTTATAAATTTATGCATTGGATTAAAAGGTAATAACTCCTTTGCGTCTCCAATTTTCCTGTAAACATCTAAAAAGTTATATCCAGTTTTCAATTCAAACCGTCTGTAAATTTTCAAATATAACTCTGCTTGTAAACCGTTGCTTACGCTTGTTCCTGTAAAATTTTGTATGATTGCCTTTGTCGGGTCAGTGTCATAGTCGGGAAAAATTTGATTTTGGAAATCGGTTCTGTAATAGTCCGCACTGAAATAACCTGAAAGGTTGTTGTTTTTCGTTTCAAATTTTTGTGTCAGATTTACTCCAAAGTTTACCGCTTTTTCAGGTTGTAATTGCTCGGCAAAAATAATGTCTCTTGAACTTACGAGTAATCCAATGTTTTCACTGAATAAATTTACTGTTCTCCAACCAGTTCCTACATTAGCCCGAACAATAGTTTTGGGAGCAATATCATATTTCAACAAAGTCCTTGGTGTAAATTGAAAACCGAATTGATTGTGATGGTCGCCCCGAACGCCAGCAATCCAAGTCAGTTTGTTATTGAAAATTCGCATTGTGTTTTCGGCAAAAAGTCCGGAAATATTTTCTAATCGCTGATAATTTCCCGCATAAGTTCTTTGCAAAAATGTATCGGTAAATTCAATGTCTTCATTCAAACTCAAATGACGGTAACTGATGCCTGTTTTCAGGTCGTGTTTGGCGTAGTTTAGTTCGTATTGAATGTTACCATAAAAATTTGACTGTTGTCCATTGTATTTAACAGTCCCGAAAAATGAGTTTTGCTGTTGATGAAAAGCCGATGCAAATAACACAATGTTGTGCTTGTCATTTACACGATAACCTGTTTTTGTCCAAATTTCAGGTTGGTTGATATTTACGCTTTGTCCGTAAACGCTTGTACTTCCTTTATCGCTTTCAGCATTGAAAAAAGTTTGCCCGCCAATGCGTTGTTCGTTTAAAAAACGCAAACCAATTCGGCTGTTCCAACCCCAATCTTTTTCGTTTCCGTATTTCCATTTATTGGAAATCATATATCGGGTAAGTAGAGGCAAGTCAAGAAAATTGTCATTGTCTCGGTCAATTTTGTTGGCAGGTTGAACGGTATGAAACGCTGTTAAATTGCTCCATTTACCTTGTTTAAACGCATAGTTGGCGTTAAAATGCTTTTCTAAAAAGTTATTCATATAAGCATTAAGGAACAGGCGGTCAGTTTTATCGGGTTCTTTTGTTTCTACGTTGATTTGTCCGCTAATGCTTTCATAACCTTGCAATACGCTATTTGCTCCTTTTGAAACATAGATATTGTCAACTAATGTTCCTGGAATACTGCTGATGCCGTAAGTATATGAAAGCCCCTGTATCATTAGAAAGCCGTCTATCAAAACCTGATTGTAAACACCTGATAAACCCAATATGCGTAATTCTTTTGAGTTTGTAATTACATTGGTGGTTTGTGGTTGCACGGTAGTTTGTGTTTCAAAACAACCTGCCAAGTCGCAACAGGCAGCTTTACCAAGTTCCGTTTGTGTGATTTGCTCTGTCTTAATTGGCTTGATGTCCGAAATAATAACTCCGTCTCGTTGTCCTTGAACAACCACTTCGCTAAGCGTTTGTGTTTCTTGTAAATGGAATTCAACAAAGATTTGATTTGTAATTTCAATCGTGTCTGGTGAGTGCCCTACATATCTTGCAACAAGTTTTTTATTTAAAATTTCTGTAGATGAAATTTCAAATTCTCCTTTGTTACCCGTGGTTACGCCAATGTTTGTGCCAAGCCAATAAACGCTTGCACCTATTAGCGGTTCTTTTTTGTTGTTGGTTACTTTTCCTAAAATGGTTTGTGCCGAAATGCAAAACGGAAACAGTAAACCAACAATGAAGATATATTTTTTCATTGTCCTATTTTTTTAAAAAGGGGCAAGGCAATTCTGCCTTACCCTGTTTACTGTTTTACTTTATACGGTCGCTCGTCTGGATTTTCGCAACTTCCTGTTCCTTCAATGGCTGTGTAGATTTCTTTTTATGTTACCAATGCGGGATTGAATTTTACTTCAAAAGTCGTGGTTGTGCCTTGCTTTCCTGCTTTGCAACTGCTTACGCCATTGAGTTTTTCTACATTGGCAGAAATCATTTTCAAGTCCATTGAACAGGATATACCTTTCACTTTAATGGAAGCGGTTTTTATAGTGTCCGCTTGTTGGTTTGTATTTGTTGTTTGCGAAAACGCAATGTTTGCTGTGGCTGTCAATACGATGAAAGCCAAAACGAATGATTTTATGAATTTCATTTTTTCTGATTTTAAATTGTTTAACAAAAAGAATATGCTCCGAATTAATCGGAACATTGTCAATGAGAGGTGTTAAATAATCTTTGGCGGTCGCCAAAAGTCAGAAGCAAATTGAGAAATGAAAGCTGATTGGTAAGTAAATCCTTTGTTTGAGAAAACTGTCGGTTTAGGAATATAGTCAAACGGCAAATTCATACAAACCAAAACACAAGAACTGCAAACCTGAAAAGGGTTACAGGATTTTCCATCACAATCATTGTCTTGATTTTGGTCTTGAGAGTTATCACTGTCAGAAGTTGGGGTGCATTGTCCACCACAACAAGTTTGTTCAGTATCTGTCTGCAATGAAAGCAAATCAATTCCCGGCTTAACAGCAAGGAACAGAATAAAAGTCGCTAATATGAATGTTAGAAATTTCATTGCTTTGCAAAGTTACAATTTATTCCTAAAAATCTGTCTGCGGGTCGGAAAAAATTGGCTCTTTTGGTTTTGCGAAGGGTCGGCTTGTGTTTCGGGCAAAACCAAATGTGCCAATGCGGGCAGGCATAAAATTGAATTAAAAAAATGTGCGGTGGGGAAAATAGAAAATACAGAAGGGTCGGCAATGAGTGTCGGCTTACTTGATGTCTGATTTTAATATGGTCGGTGTCTTTGGTCACTCGTCAAAATGGTTTACTTTTTCTGCTAAATTGTCTGCTTGTCGATGTCTGTTGTGTCGTCCGCTACGCTTGCACCTAACGTTTTGCAGCTAAAAGAAGTTGGCGTTTTTTACCGTGGTGCTTTTGCGGAGTAGAATTTTTCTTTTACCACAAATCTTTCTGCGGAGCACAATTCCGCCAATTTCTTTTAGGTGCTGTTATGGGATGGGCTATTGAAGTATAATTTTTCTTATATAAATAGTGTTCTCTTCAGAGTCAATAATATAAGCAAAATACAGTCCGTTACCTCCCCAATTCGATGAATTCAGATAGTCGGTTTGTGAATTGATCTTTTTATTAAAAACATGTTGACCAAGTATATTTTTTATAATTAAATCATATCCATACGTGACCTCGAGATTACCGTAATCAAAATATAAGTAATTGTTTCCGGGGTTTGGATATATCAGTATTTGATAGTTTTCATTTTCATGAATTCCAGTTACTCCTAATTGAACAGTGTAGCTTATCGTGTCCGTAAAAATGCAATCCGTAACAATTAAACTTACTGTGTAAATCCCAGTTGAGGAGTAGGAGTGGTTTGGATTTTCAAGAACTGATGTGTTCCCGTCGCCAAAATCCCAGAAATAATTCAGTGGGCTATTAATGTTAGAAGATGATGTATTGGTAAATGTTACGGAGTTGCCATTGGTTGAAAAACTAAAGTTTGCAAGCGGATCATTAATATTTAAATTCCAATCATTTTGACTATTAAATATGGTATTATCAGACATCTGTTGATAATATAGTGCACGAGACTGGGTTATTCCGGCATTGAATGCGATGCCACTTGATGGCTGTTTCCATATTGAACTGAAAATGGTTAAGGCTGCAACATAACTACCGTCTAAATTTGGATGGCTATTGTCATTGCTATGTAGAATCAATGTTGTATCATTCAAAACATTCTGCCAAGAAACCCCAACCGGTGCACATTGAATATTAAGTATATCACTAATTTCGGTATAAGCGCTTGTCAACGAATCCTGCATATGGTTAAAATCAACAAACACCGGACTGCAATAGGTGTTTGTTGGATCACATTGCTGACCACCAAATCGCCTGCCCCATGTCATATAGGTGATAATTTTTGTACAGGGATTGAATTGTTCAGCCAACGTCTTCAAATCACTCATAGCAGGATACATATCATTGTAGCGGTAAAAGTCAATTGTTGGTATTTGGCTTTGCTCCTGTATTACAATATAATCCCAGGTACCTTGACTTATTTTAGAGTTAGAAGTAGGATCATTTACATGTCCTGATACTAGCATTCCACCGGGCATATTAGAATCAATTATTAGTGTTTTTCCGGCAGAACTAGAGAGGCTTTGAACAAGCTGTGGAAGATTATTATATGATGTGTAACTGTTACCTAGAAAAAGAACTCTTAGAGTGTCTTGTGCTGATAATTTATTAATTGAAAATATTGTAAGAAGCAGAAGTGTTAACCTAGTTTTCATTTTTAAGACGTTTTAATTATTGTTTTACAAACTTGAAGTTAGAACCTTTGTTATCTTCCATTCGAAGCAAATATATTCCGTTGGCGAGATTTATTAAATCAAGACTAAAGTTTGTTTGGTCTATAATTTTAGTAAGAACCAACTTGCCATAATTATCAAACAGTTTTACAGGTAAGCCTAAATATTCCTGATTCACCTTAAGGTTGATGATGTTTTGAGCAGGATTGGGGTAAACAGAAAATGAAATAGGTTGGTGTAAATCAGTAAGACCAACGGTACCAGCATTGTAAAGAGCCGTAATCTCTTGTTGCGTAAGTTGTCGGTTCCAAACGCCTATATCATCCAGCTTACCATTCCAGTTATTCAAATATGCATCTTGGTATGCAACAAGTCCTGTTGAATCGGGACAACTGCCCATAAAAAACATTTTACCGGCAACCAAAGTATTTCCGGTTGGGGTTGTGATGCCACCAGCATAGTTGCCATCAAAGTAATAATCAATTCCGCCTGTACCATTTGTAATCACCCAATGATGCCAATTATTATTAGGATTTGCAGGAGAGCCATTAACACCAAAAGGAATAGCTGTGAGCCAATTATTGCAACCGATAGATACCTCGTAGCTATTATCGGTGAAAAAAGAGGTAAATGGTGTCGAATTGTCTATTTGCATTAGCCACGACCGACCGCACAATCCTCCGCCATAACCAAAAACCTGCATGCCTGCGGTACCTACATTGATATTTGTGGTGTAAAACCAAAGTGCAATCGTTCTGTCTCCAGAAGGAAAAGTGGAAGCATTTCCATGAAGATAAGCATTACTACCGTTGAAAGAATAAGCTGTATTTGCGTTGCCGGCGCGATCGGATGTCAAAAGAGCGGCATTCGCAACAGCATGGTTACCATTACCACTCTCATCATTTGCATTTCCAGTAAACGGCCACCAACCCACAAGTCCATTAGCAGGTACATAATTAGGTACACTTTGCGCCATTGTTATTGCAGTCATTCCCAGAGTCGCTGCAATTGTCAGAAGTAAATTTTTCATTTTTATATTTGTTTGTGTTTAGTTGGATGCAAAGTTAATAGCCTTTCCCATAACTGAATGTTTGGGCAACAGGAACAGGCTCACTTATACCTGTGCTTTCAATAAGCAAATAGTCAAATCGTCCTTCGTTAGCTAATTTCTCCACTTCTATCATCAAGTCTTCTCGAAGTGTGCAACAGATACAACCGTTGCTCATTTCCACTAATTTTTCTTCGGTGCGTGAAAGAACATTTTGTTCATTTACAAGACGTGCATCCACATTTACTTCACTCATATCGTTTACAATGACGGCTACTCGTAGTCCTTCTTTGTTGTGCAATACGTGATTGAGCAAAGTAGTTTTTCCTGCTCCAAGAAAACCGCTTAATACGGTTACGGGTAATTTTTTAGTTGCTGTTGATGTCATTGAAACTATTTATTTTTATGATTTGAATTTTGTTGGAACGAGAGATAAGTCCGGGATTTATTCCTGGCTTTCCTTCGGGAATTTCTGTTTTGAGTTCTTTGTAATAATTTACCCAAGCAGGGAAAAATGTTTTTGTTTTTGGATTAATAAATGTCATTGGCTGTAATTCAAAAAAGTCATTTTGACTGTTTGCTTCTTTGAATGATTGATACAATAGTTCACTACAATACCATTTGCCATTTTCTAATAAAAATTCATTGTCGTAAGGTTGTCCTATAAATTGCCTTGCGTTTGATATTGCATTTGGGATTAAATGTTCAAATTGATGTTTAACTCTGCCAACTGTGATATTTTGAATTATAGATGTATCGCCACTTCTTGCAAAGAATTTCTTTAAAGAATTTACTTGCACCTTGTCGCCAATAGCTTCAACTACTTTCAAAGTGTCGTTGATTTTTACCACCAATGCACAATGCGAAAAATCTTTTCCATTTACACCTTCTGTAACGGCTTCAATAGCATTGCACAAGTCGCCACAGTTTAAATTTTGAAATAGCAAATCTCCTTCCTGTAATTGTTCGGAATAGTGCGAATGATTACAACTTGGTGCTAATGTGCAGCAATACAAAAACAGAAATATGTTGATGACTTTTTTATCCAAGGCGAAATAGTTTAGCTAATTGGTACTTTAGATTTAGGCCCATTTTAAAATAAATGTACATTTCACCAACTTTTAGAATATCGTTATATTCGTCGTCTATTATAGAAAGCATTTGCATTTTTGGATTTAACCTTAGATAATCTAAAAGCATATATTCTTCATCAATTGTATAAACTTGAAAAGCCGTTTTAGCTGATTTCCCATCCCCTGAATTTAGAATTTCGGTAACTCTTCCCGGTGGTTCTTTAGCGATGGCAACTGAAAACGAAATGAGGAATAATAAAGTTGTTAAGATTGATTTCATAATTATAGGATTTGTTGCAACCATTGAATAATATTGTTAAGATGTTGCTCACCATAAAGTGTAATGAACTTTTGTGTTTCAACATTGTGTTTGTCCTGATAAACAGTTAATCGTTGTTGTGCAAAGTCCGTTGTAAGGTTAATTTTGCAGTCGTTTGCTATGCAGTGCATCCATTGCTCAAATGTTTGTGGTATCATTAGTCAAAATTTAAAAATTCGTTAGTATCAATTCTCAGTAGCAACCTTCGCTCACCGATTTCTTCAATTGTTGGGCTTCTGTGTACTATTGCCTTTGTTCCTTCAGTAGGGTATATGGCTCCTTTTAGTATTACAACAGAACCCGTTTTTGCTTGATGTATTTTTGTTTCATCTAATACAATACACTCATTGTCACCACAAGTATCTAATGCCTTTCGGTTTACATTATCATCTTCAAGCCATAAAGTTCCCGGTCCGGAATAGGTGCAAAGCATTCGTAAATCGTTTATATCCGTATGAAACCTTCGGCACATATTGGTATTGACAGTTGCCAGTAATACCTTATACCTATTGGCTTTAGTGATGTCTTTAAAAAGATGTAACAGCGATATTAAATCACTTTTTAGTAGGTCAAATTCCTTAAGATTATTTTCCATCGTTTGGACAATTTTATCAATATCACCATTTACACGAATTTCTATTGCTTGATTTAATGCCGTATCAATTTCATTTGAAAGAACATCTATTTCTCTGTTGTAAGTAGCTATGTTCACTTCATTGCTATGAATTTGATGCAAAACTGTTGGGCAATTACCTTCAACCCAATTTTTAGCGATTGTATTATTTATTACATCAAATGTTTGTGGTGTCATTCAAAAGTCAGTTATTAAAATGTTTAATATACCGTAAATATTTTTCCTTATTTACGGTTTCTTTGTTCCAGCAGTCCAGTAAAATAGTATTCACTTTCTTGTCTATAATAGATTGAATATTGTGTCTAAATTGCTTGTAAGCGTAATAATCATTATTGGCAAGTGTATTTATTTTATTTTGGAAAAAACTTATTGGGTTTATCCAATAGGTATTTTTGATAAATTGGTTTTTATGTTCATTGTTGATTTCAATGGTAAGTGCAGTCTTTTTCATCAGTTCATTTACCAAAGCACTGGATGAATTCCCAAGAATTTCTTCATCAATAAGTGTATCTCTGCCGTGTTTAGTCTCCTTAAGTATTGGGTACAGTGCTAATAATCTGTTTCGTATCGTGTCATTCGGTAATTCCCATAGTTTATTGGATTCTTCACGGTTAGCATCAATATAATCTGTCATATAACTTGATGGATATTTTAATGAAGCCACTTGATGAATAGTCCCGGGCAGAACAATGCAGAACAGTAAACATACAGATACCATTTTCAATGCTTGATTGGTACTTCCTTTTCCTGAAAGATTGATGAAATAAAAAACGGAAAACCAGAGAAGCGTATATAGACTAATATATAAAAACAGTTTTATGAATGTACCAAACTCATTTTGAAATGCACCTGAGAGGATTGCATAAGGGAGCATCAATACAAGCAATACAATAATGAGAGCAAGAAAGTAAAAAGCAAACCGTGCAAGCAGCCATTTCTTTGGTGAAATAGAGTTTACCTGTATCAAACGGTCAAAACCCAAATCTTTTTCTAATCCGCCAATGTTGAACAGCAGGACTATAAACAAAACTGGAAGCAGATAGATTATAACAAAGCTGAAATCCAATGTGCCTGTGGCCAGGCGTTCGGGATTGGCTATTTCTTCGGCAAGGTCACTGTCAAACGTGGTGCTCCAATTCGTTACTTGCTTATAATATCCAAATTGTTCTGTTTGGCCGATTATAAACGGCATCAGTGCTGACGGAGTTTTTACGGCTGTTGATGGTGCGTTCCAAATTGCCCAGAATGGTGTTGTAATATTTATCCAAGGGCGGTCTTCGGGTCCTTTTTTCCCTTCATCAAACCAGCCTTCCATTTTCTTTACACTTTCAGCATTCTTCCTTTTTATAGCTGCTATTTCTGAATTGTGTTTTTGACATAATTCATAGCCATTTTGCAAGCCGTAAACAGCCGCCCCGATAAACAGAAAAAGCGAAAAGATTTTAAATTTACTTCGGACAAAATGCTTGTACTCGTTTTGTAGTATTACTATTAAATTTCTCATACCAATTTTATTTTCTTTGCAGTAAGCGTTACTATTAAGGTTGCCAATGCCACCCAAAAAGCAAGACAAAGCATATCTATAAGGTATAGGCTTAATGTAGTTGCAAAAAGCGGACTTTTGTACTCAAAATCTTTTATGGATTTGTAAAATTCGTTGTCGGCTTCCCAACTCCAATCGCCTGTTTTTGAACCACCGTAAGCGTGTTTGTCATTTAGACTTTTAATTAAAATTCTACGGTAGTTTTCGGCTTGTTTTAAAAAGTCAAGGTGATGTAACATATCGCTGCCACTAAAACCCAT
>Ga0194130_10009156_pt1 | contig 10294 bp, 22 predicted proteins | sample TA2KigsurfametaG_FD_160084 | JGI IMG/M metagenome (GOLD analysis project Ga0194130, IMG submission 160084) | Freshwater microbial communities from Lake Tanganyika, Tanzania - TA2015050 Kigoma 12 surface | ecosystem: Environmental > Aquatic > Freshwater > Lake | place: Tanzania: Lake Tanganyika... | reverse complement strand
CGTCGTTTCACGCACCGCCTCCATATTATGCTTTCGGGATGTAATAGTTCACGCCCTGCAGGCTTACCTTCTTTTGTATGCCTTCAAGCTCGTAGCCTGCTTCTAACTCTTTGAGTACCTTTTTATCTCTAATGCTGGCACTTTCAATTTTAATAGTGATGCCACGCTTGCCGAACTTGGGATCAAAGAAGCGTCCATTGTAGGCTAACTCCAGAGCATATCTCATACGCTGTGCTCTAATCTTTTGAGTCTCTGTGAAATGACTAGCATTGGCAATAGAGCGCATTTTAGCATCCTGCCATGCCCACCATTTGTTAGGTGCTTCCTCTGTGTTAATAAATGTTGCCTTCATTTGCCGCTCCTTTCACTATGACTCTAGTATAGCATCACCTGCCCAAAAAGTCAACCAGCTGCTGTTGTAAAAGAGCCACATCCTCGTTAGGCACGTAAAAGTCTGTGGTCGGATCCCAATATTGGCCTGCTCGGGGATCATAGTACAGGGTCTGTCCATTTAGGAACTGGAAAGGTCCTTCTAGACCTTTTCTTGCTTCCCATCGCTCATCCCGCTTACCAATAACCTTGTATCCCACGGCACTCTCCTTGAAAGTTTCTAACAGGGCGGGGGTTGCTCGCCCACCCTGGCCCAGCGATCAACCTGGGGCTTTGTCTAGGAAATACATGACCGCCGTGGGTCCAAAGATCACCAGTGCGGCACCCACATACATTATAGTTTCTATAGAGATATACATCATGCTGTCTCCAGCATGGACAAGGGCACATTCCAACGGGTGTCACCCACCATTGTGTTTACTACGACCACAGCCTTCTTGATCTTGATCTGCTCAAGGCGCCCTACTACGACGCCGCTCCGACCGTTGAACTGCACCTGCTGACCAATCTTCAGAGTGTTCGCAGCTCGGCGACCATTCTGTGCTCGCTTGAACTTGACCGCTTCGATGATCAGGTTGAGATCATCGTTGTTCAAGTTGCTGTTACGGATATTAACCAAAATGTCACGGACATCCATTTGTCGTTCTCCTTAGCCCAAACCTGCGACGGTGGTAAGACCTGCTGCCATGAGGATCAGAGTGGCCTGGATGATGCCAGTGATCCAACCCACATACAAGACTGCGGCAATCCCAATAAGTCTAAACATCGTTCGCTCCTTTCAATGTCTTAGTGTTATTAGTATAGCACCGGCCAACCAAAATGTCAACCAAAAAGATCAAAGACCCTTTCGGGTCCTGGGTTAATCCAGCCAACAATCACGTGCATCCTCTATGGTGGTGTAAGATCCTCCGATGTAATCACCCTGGAAGCCGCCGGGGTTAGTAAGTACTAACCTACCCCACGGAAGCACGGCTTCGATCTTGCCCGATTGCTCGATGTCCGATTTAAATGACACCCAGTCTCCGACCTTCACGATCTGTCCGTCTACTGTGACCATTAGTCTAACCTCGATCCTGCGTAGGCTTCAAAGCCATAACGCTTGAACACCTCAGCGGCCGCTTCTGCACCCGCCTCCAGTGTGTCCACGTTCTGGACCATCAAGGCACTGGGGTTCCAAATCTGGAACGCCTTGGTGTAGTCTTGACGCACACCAGCTGACTTGAGCATCTTGCCTAGTTTGGTGTTACCTTTGACACCGTAGATGTTAGTCCAGGCAAAGCCACAGGCGTACTGGTCACGTCCGCCTAGCTTCTCGTGGAAGAACTTGGTAGCGGCAAGGTGTGCGGCGTCTTTGGCTTCTGCTACGATTGCGTTGACTTGCTCTTGAGTGTAGTTCATCTGTCGCTCCTTTTTGTTAACGTATGCCCATAGTATAGCACCACGCATCCAATCTGTCAACCCCAACCAAAAAAAACCCTACGTGATGTAGGGTTAAAGGAGAGCGCGGGCTAATTAAGAATTGATCGTATTAAACGGATCTAGATCGTTCTGTGGCACTTCTGCCACATCCTCCCAATCAAAATCTTCGTCGACTAGATTGCCGTCATCGTCATAAAAAGGATCTTCAAACACCTGTCCAGGATAAGGCATGATTAACTCCCAGTTGAAAGTCTAAGTGAACTCGACTCCCGGATGGGAGTAAAGGATTCGATAAACACATGATGTTCGTCGCCTGAAGCACGGATAGCAGCATCAGCAGAAACCCAAAGGTCAACCCACCGAGGACCTAGGATAGGCACTGTTATATCCTTCTCTCCCCAGTGTTCGTCATATACCACATGGGTAGCATCAGGCCAAGGATGATCGCTATAAAAGTCCTCGATTTCATAGATACTCCATATAGAGCGCAACTTCATCTCAGTCTTTACATTACTGAAGAGGTCATGCTTGCGATCAAAAGCATCGTTGTCTTGTTGGTAAGCGTCCTTGAGAGCTGCTTCGAAGCTATGAATCACAGACTCGATGCGCTCTACTTTGATCAGTGATCGTTCCATATCTCCTGCAATAGACCGCAGTTCGCAGAGAGTATTGTGCAGAGTTTTCCAGTCGTGTTGGCTGATGGTTACATCGCAGTTCATTTCGCTGTTTCCCTCATGACTTCTTGGATTTGACTTACACCCTTGTCGGCCACGTTGGCTACACCAGAGATGCCCACGGTCGCAACAAAGATACCTAGCAAGAACGCTACAATATGACTCAACATCTTACCGCTCCTTTCTGTGTCTCAGTGTCTTTATTATATGATCAATCTACTCAAAAGTCAACCCCTGTATGCACACACGTAGCAGCGGGGCCTGACTGGAGTGTGGCTTTTTAGCCACACCCTGGCACTTCAGCCAGCCACCAGGGCCGCATCCTTCTCATAGATCACAGTCTGGCCAAAGGGTGCTTCTGCTTCCTTGTTGCCTTTGACGATAAAGATAGTCTCTACTTGATCTTCAGGACCCCAAGAGCCACAGGGATAGCCGTCTGTGAACATGATGAACTTCCTAGCATCAATGCACTGATCGAGCATGAACTGGAAGTTCACTTCGAAGGATGTGCCACCGCCACCTTGAGGCTCATACTCTAAGAGCTCGTGACTGTTATCGTGCGTGATCTTTTGGTAGTTATAGATCTCAGTGTCAAAGCACCACAAGTGAATGCTGAAGTCTTCGTACTGGTCCATGATGCTCTTGACTTCTGAAAGAAATACCGTAGCATCCTCTGTGCCAATACTACCACTCATGTCAATAGCGATTGCAACATCGATGGTAGTGTCTTGTTTCATACCCGGGAGAATAGCACCTGAGTGCATACTCTTACGGTTAGGTCTTTGGAAGGAATAATCGTTGCGGATGATGCTTTGGATCTCTTGACGGATCAGTTGCCGCCAGTTGATCTGAGGCTCAGTTAGATCCTTGATCATGCGTTGGATACCTGCGGGCACTTTGCCTGCACCAGCGGCTGCGGCACTTTGGATCATAGCCTCTTTGATCTCGTCCTTGATCTTCTGCAGATCCTCTTTAGAGATACTGGGCTTGTTGCCGTTGCCTTCACCGTCTTTGTCGCCGGTGCCAGCACCTTCTTGCTCTTTCAAATGCTCGTCCAGCACATCTCCCAATTGCTTGAGCAATTGATCCATAGGAATCTTCTCTGCCTTTTCCCAAAGATCGTCATAGATCTCTTCCCAAGCCATGCCACGGTACTTGGGATCGTAGCAGATCTTAACCTCAGTGATCTTGTCACCGATGCGCTCGTCTACGAGGATCTGATTGACAGCAAAGTCCTGTGCGATGTTAGACAGGTTGCGATCACGGCTACCTAAACGACCAAAGTGATCAAAGACAGCGTGACAGATCTCGTGACCAAATAGGAACTCTAGTTTCTTAACGGTGAGCTTCTCTACGAACTTCTTATTATAGAAAAAGTCACGACCGTTAGTGGCCGCGGTAGGGCACCAGTCGGATGCGTCGATCAGTCGCATACGGGTAGCCATGTTTCCGAAGAAGGGGGCCTTGAGTAGCAGTCCTACTCGGGCAGTGGTTAGTTTATCGATGATTGGATCCATTAGTCGCTCTCCTTACTGTATGTATCTATTTTAGCACCTTCTGGCATCCTTGTCAACCAAAAAAAGAACCGGGATGTTGCAAAAATACAACACCCCGGCACTCCGCATAGGCGGGCGGGAACCCTGAGCAAGCCCCCGCCCTAGCGATGGGCGAGGTCTTAATTCTCCATCGCTGACAAAACATACTTACCAAAACGCTTGTGGAACTCATCGAAGTGTTTCATCTTCGTTGCGTCGAAGGGTAGGTTGTAGTTGGTAAGACCAGTCTTAGCACCCATCACAACCAGTTCAGTTGGGAAGTTATCCATCATATAACGGAAGAACAAGTCAGCCTTCTCATCGAACTTTTTGTCCTTCTTGTCAGCCGCATCCTTGAGCTCATAGCACAGGCTCACAGTCAGCGAATACATGGCACTGACTTCTTTGATCTGCAGGTCCTTGACCTTACCAGTAAGAATGTCCTCTGCCTTGGGCAAACGACCTGCGATCTTACGGTGAGCCATGAACTTGACAGCAAGACCGTCACCAATAGCACCTGCCACAAGGTTGTGCAGGGTCTCAGTGTCAGTGTCGTTGTCATCTAGCAAGTCGCTGACGAATACCCACGAACGCGGAGTAGCAAACGACTTTGAAGGGCTCTTAGGATCGAAGTCGTAGAGGTCCTGCTTGGCAAAGCCAACATAACCGATAACCTCAGGATGCACGGCATTCATCACAGCCCACTCTTGGAAGTCATCGAAGTCTACCTTCATTTCCAAGTGCAGGAAGCGGTTAGCCAGCGGAGCAGGCATACGGTAGGTAACACCGCGATCACCTTCACGGTTACCAGCGGCAACGATGTCCACGCCTTTGGGCAGGATGTAGGTGCCTACCCGGCGGTTAAGGATCAACTGGTAGGCAGCGGCCTGTACGGCAGGAGGAGCAGAGTTCAGCTCGTCCAAGAAAATAAGTGCCGTGGACTCTGGGTCCGTAGGAAGCTCTGCAGGAGGAGCCCAAACCATCTTGCCTTGATCTGCGTTGTAATAAGGAATACCCTTGATGTCAGTGGGCTCCCACAGGGCCAGACGAACATCAACGACCTCGCGGCCTGCTTCGTCACCAATCTGCTTGACGAGATCGGATTTACCAATACCTGGAGGGCCCCACAGGAATATAGGGCGGCGCTTTTGAATCGCCTTACGGATCGCCCGCTTGGCCATCTTAGGACCAACTTGGCGGACGGAAATATCAGTGCTCTTTGCCATACAAGACCTCGCTTAAAAAGTTAAAAACTAACTGCTCTCTCAGTGTTAATAGTATAGCACCTCTGTGCCCAATTGTCAACCACAAATTTTCACAAAGTTTAGTTGCGTTGTTTTTTCGCCACTACGCACATTCTTGATCTTGCCCTTGATGCGGCACTCCCCTTCTAGGGCACGACCGAACCAGAAGTCGATAAAGCTCTCACCCATACGAGCTTGAACCCTGAACTTATTGTAGTTCTGATTATAACGACACTGGACTACAGTGATGTCTCCTGTGACATATTCGCCTACACGGCCTGTGAGCTGCTCACTGGCATAGATATCTCGCTTGAGTTCTGTGCGGGCCTGATCGCGCCGTGCCACTGAAGGCAGACAGCTGATGATGGCAAAATCCAACATATCGCGGCCCGTGAACTCGTCCTTGGCTGCGATCTTCATAGCGGTACGCTCGAAGTCGTTGAGCTGACCTGTTAGAGCTTTGAGTGTGAATGTTTTGAAGTAGTCACGGTACTTGCGACCGGATTCTACTTCAGTTTCGGTAGGACTAGCACCTTCGCGGAGCCATTGCTTGACCAGGACCTTGTTGGCAGTCTTCACTACCAAACCAGTGTGATGATCCCTGCGATCCTCTTTGAGGTACTCGCCGTTGATCGCATCAGCGCGAGCTGCTAGGCCCCAAACATGATCTGCTGTGAATTCCATCGTTCGCTCCGTTGTCTCAGTATCATAATTATATGATCTCTGAGCGGACTTGTCAACCAAAATGTTCGTTGTATTTACGCCACAGTCCGGAGTGCCGGTCAAGAGAAAAGGGTGTTGCTTTTACACAACACCCCCAAAGCCCGCCCCGGGAGCGAATCGGATTGGTCTTTGTAACCTGATTCTTACAGGGTGATTCCCATTGCCTTGGCCTTGTAGCCTAGAGCAACGATCTCACGTGAAGGACGGCCCATCACGTACTCTGTAACCTGTACACCGTTACCAGCAACACGGCTGCTGGTATATACAGCGTAACCAGCTTGGCGGATGCGGCTGGCTTCAGCGGCCAAATTGCCTACGCCGAAGTCATGCTTGGCTTGGGCAGACGTAAGGGCCTTACCGTTGTACAGTGCGTTGAATACCTTGAAAGTCTTGGACTTAGGATTGAAGCGTTTCATGTCTGTGTTTTCCTTTAGTTTAAAATGGCTGTTTCCTAACAGCGTTTTAATAGTATAGTGCCTTTTAATTCCGCCAGCAACCACGAAGATTACCATTTTACTTCTTGATCTTTACAGTTACTTGGAAGAAGGCATTCAAAATGACCACTGCCGCCCACGTATAAAGGTTATATGGAATAGCCAAAATAGGAAACAGCGTGTTCAACCCCCAAATTACAAGGAAGGGTCCTACGATGACCAAGAACAGCACCAACAGTGCGAAGCCCACGATCATAAAAACTTTTTTCATTCTGCATTCTCCATTTCATCTAGCTCTTGTTGAGCTTTCAGCTCTTCTATCTCCCGATCGATAGCCTTCTCTACTCTGCGACCAGCGATAGCAGTGCCCTTCTTGTAGACACGATAATAATGATCGCCGCAGTATACTTTGCCCGACAGTGTTTGACACCCGCACATCTTGAACGGGTATGTTTTCTGCTCGGGCCCAATCCATTGGCACCCTGTCATGTTATGATCGCTTCATAACAGTAACTTCGGCCATGTTCTTCCAATTGCTAGGGAAGCTCTTACGGAGATCCGCAACCTTGAGCACTGTACGCAGGCTCAGCTCACGCAGTTTAGAACGATGGTTCTCAACGAACTCTACTACTTCGTCCTTAGCGATCTGCTCAAACTCATAGCAGTCCAACATGCCGTCTTGTACGATCTGACGAATACGCAGAACCTTCTCTCGATCTGTGTCCATCTGGAGATCGATGTAGTGGCAACGACTCTCAAGAGCTGCCAAATGGTCTTGTAGCTTCTTAGAGCGTACATTCTCAAACTTGATGTTGGTAATAAAGATAGCACCACCCTTGAACTCAAAAGAGTCAGGGATACCCTCACTACGGAGCAATCGGCTGTCAGTGTTCCAAGAGATCTTGCGCTTCTTGCTAGTGTCCAGAGCAGCCTTGAGAATGTTCAATGCAAGGTCGTCCAAGAGCACGGAGTCACAGTCATCAAAGACCACAACATTCTTTTCATTGCTGAGCTCGTAGAGTTTAGCGTACAAGCCGATGGCACTCATAGCACCCTTGACGATCTCGTACTTGGGCTTACGCTGACCCATGACATCAAACAGGTCGTCTTTGGTAAGTACTTCTTCAACACCAAAGCTCTTGCCTACGCCCGGGGGACCGCTGACGATCATAGCACGGACATCACCTGCTTTCACAGCCTTGGTCATGTCAGTGAGAATCTGGAAGCGAGCGCGAGTCTTCTCAATGAGTTCTTCGTCACTGAGATGTGCCACGGCACTGTCCTGGGTTTTCAGTTGCACCAAGCTCTTGTCTCCTACGGGTTCAGCCTCGTCAATATGCGATACCACACGATAAGCCTTGTTATTGGCTACCTTTACACGGATCTTCTTGTAGGGATTACGGCCGTTCTCGATCTCGTCACCGGCGAGACAGGTAATAGCTTCGCCGTCGAAATCCTTGACCATCTGCAGGCGCATGCCTGGGTAGATAAAGTTCTTGCGAGCACCGTAGGAACCCTCAACAATCTCAACTAGTGTAGCCATTTAAATCGCTCCTGTGTGTATGTTAACAAGTCTGTATAATGCACTCTCTTAGGGGCTTTGTCAACCCCTATTTTGAATAACCCTTAAGCGTCTAGGGCTTCTTCTTCTTCATCCGCTTTCTCTTTGAGGAAATCCGCAATAGCTTCACCCAATAGGGTATAGGATTTTTCGTATTGGCTCACGTACCAAAAACCGTCTGTGCGCAGGATGTACTCGTATTCCTCATACTGGTGACGAGCCTTGTAGTCCTCAAAGTCCTTGAACTTCTTGGCACCCGTACCAGTCTCGCCACGGTCACGTCCGTAGAACGTAGTGCAACCCTCTGCCATAGCGGCCTCGTAGTCTGCTTTGTCGCCCTCAAAAGAGCTGAATGCGTGTTTGCGTCCAACGTTAATGCCCAGCGAGCTAATGTCGCCCAGGTCGATCAAGTCGCGCAGTTTGAACGGGTCAGAGTAATTCTTGTACAGGATCTGTCCATTGTGCTCTAGGTAACCGTCCCAGTGGCAGTAGACCTGCTGAACAGTACCGTCCGCAAACTCCAATGCAATTGTGCTTCGTGTAGCCATTTGTCGCTCCTTTTGTTTACAATAGCTCTATTATATGATCGCTGTAGGGTTCTGTCAACCAAAACCCTACAGCTTCAAGGGTCAATAGTATTCGTGGATCTCAACCGAGGGGTCCAGCTTCAAAAGCTGTTCAGCTGCCTTGTTGAGAAAGCGATACTTGACCTCGACCTGTGCGCGAGTCAATTCGCCATCGCAGGTCAAGTTCTCAGGGCTAAGGCAGGCATCGATCTTGCCAGCGATCTTCCTGCGATCTGCGGCACTTTGCAGGCTCAGTGCTGGGCCACCAAAGACCGCACTCCACTTGTTTTCACGCTCTACGAACTCTTTAAGCTGTTTCATCGTCGCTCCTTTTAGTTAACTTAGCCTCTACTATAACAGATCACAGCCTAGTTGTCAACCCCTGCTCGCCCTCTTCTGCCCACTGATCTTTGAGCCCTTGCGCATAGCCCAATCTGTAGAAGTCCTCTATGAGATCTACGGTACGGCTCAGCTCAGGTACTCCTTCCACCCCACGTGTGCGCCCGTGGTAGTAGCCCAGGGCATAGACCTGATGTGTGCGGTTGGCGGTTTGCATCACATGCTCCAGTAGGTTTCAGTTGAAGGATCGCAGCATCGCGGGGTGTTAACACTCTGGGTGAACTCTTTGCCAGTGATAAGATTGCGTTTAGTCTCGGTCTTTTCGATGTGCTGGTGGAAGTATTCAGCATCGGCATAGCCCCAATCGAACAGGGGCCCATCTTTGCTGACGTAGAGTCCCGGGTTCTTTAAGAACTCTTTCTGCTTGCGGGTGATCCAGGCCTTGGCCGCTGAGGGGGTCTTACAGGTCCTTTGGATCACTGTAGTAGCCTTATCGTATACGTACCACATATCAATCTCCTCGTGTATCAGTGTTCAGTGTGGGCATCACAGCCCTGCGGATCTCTACTTCACGGCGATGTGCATCTGCCTTGCCCCGGACGATCTCATGCACTATGATCTCGATGTCGTCCTTGCTGTTCAGTTCACGCAGGGCCGCACAGAGCAACCAGTTCTTGGCCTCAGTCTTGGCACGATAGAAGTGCTTGGCTGCTCTAGCACGTACTGACTTCACAACAGTGCTTTCTGTCTTGGCAGTGACGCCCACATAGTTACCCCCTGCTACCCGCAGTTCGTAAATTATGTGATTGCGATCGGTACGTTTCTTTCTCATCATGTGTATATTATACGACCTTTTGGGCGGGCTGTCAACCAAAAAAAGAGCACTCTCTGAGTGCCCTAAGTTAGCGACCGCTTGCTTAGATCTCGTCTGAGCGCCGTCCCGTGATAGTGTAGATCGAGCCCACTAAGTTCTCGTAGTCGAAGTAGGCTGCTTCCAGCCCCTCGCTGTCATAGTAGCAGACGACACCCCCTACGTCGTCGCGAACTAGTCCCCGCAAGTGCTCTGCAGCCTCTGTCTCGAACAACTCTGTGTAGAACTCTACGGAGTCCTCGTCGCCGTGTGCAGCCTGCTCATACATAGACAAATAATTGTGCGTATAGCGTTTTGACATAGTGCGCTCCTTTGCTGTAAAAGCATATAATAGCAGAGTGGGCCCAAATGGTCAACCAAAATCGCCGATGACCCTATGGTGTCCTGGGTTTCTCAGGCACACTGCGGTGCTGGAGCTAGCAGACCAAAATGTTGCCAAAATGCCACAGATTGGTGATGGCCTTGGCACTGCGGCCTGCTGCTGATGGTGCGACCGACCGGAATCGAACCGGTATGCATTGCTGCGAGGGATTTTAAG
>Ga0194130_10009152_pt1 | contig 10296 bp, 13 predicted proteins | sample TA2KigsurfametaG_FD_160084 | JGI IMG/M metagenome (GOLD analysis project Ga0194130, IMG submission 160084) | Freshwater microbial communities from Lake Tanganyika, Tanzania - TA2015050 Kigoma 12 surface | ecosystem: Environmental > Aquatic > Freshwater > Lake | place: Tanzania: Lake Tanganyika... | reverse complement strand
TTTCTCAAGAAGGTGTTTGGCACAAGACAGATCGTGATAGTTTTTGTTCCATCCGTGATATACACATGTATTTATCGAGGTAGGCTCTATGTTATCCAAATCCACAACTTCAATCGCAAGTCGATTTCGAAGAACAATATCCGGCATGAACTTCCTAAGCATCTCGCATGCGTTCGTAAAAAAAACGTCTTCATTTCGTGTTTCTAGATGATAAGGGAGAAGATGTTTCTGTTTATTATAAGGTAAATCTAACCCTCTCAGTTTTTTGTTATAGGAAATAATGTCTTCCCAGGTGAAAGTATTCAGAGACTCGATCATGGCATGTTTATTGCGAAGAGAGAATCCGCCATTAATGCCGCCGCTATAATAGGCTTCCGCAAATTCATGATTATAGTTTGCACCCGCAAAATCGTAGGAAAGAAAAAGGGATTCATCAAACATCTTATACATGATACAGTCCTTTTGAAAAATGGCAATATGGGTTCCGGGAATGGATTCCCAGAAGGATTTCGAGAGACAGATCTCGTTATAGGATTCGACGGACATATTCGCATTCCCGTTGTCATCCAAAACAATATATTTGGCTTGTATAGGCACAAACAAGCAGGTAGGAAAGTCAGAAACAATTTTATCACGTTGCCCGCTGTATCCAAAAATCATGAGATTCCAGCCATGTTTATTCATAAAATACATGAAGTTGCGAATAACGGCTTCCATCAGGGGATCGTATCTTGGATCCACAATAACGGCATATTTATTGCTATTTGCGTGATGGACAATGGGTTGTTCCCGAAGATAGGGTAATGCCGCAGCAAACATGTGTTGATAAAAATCTCCTGAAACATTTTTAGGGATTCTACATAGGGCATCTTTGAAAAAATCAAAAATGAATGGAATGGAAATTTGAATTTGGGGATCGATTTCATAGATAATGCGTTTTAACCTTTCGTTGTCTTCATGTGTAAAATGTTCATGAATATTCCCATCCCATCTTTCGATAATGCGTAGAAAGAAAAATTGGAAGAAGGAAATAATTTCATGAATGGGTCGATTCAAAATGGCAAACCGGGAATCATTTTGAACCATTTTGCCCATAATATGTTTAAAAAAAACAATAGAATACTTCATTTTATATTTTTACAATCGATATTCGGGAGATATTCGGAAATATAGGGATACCTTTTTAAGTAAATACATGAGATAAACAAAAACAAAAACAAAAAAAACGCACAACACCGCACAGCAAACAATACAAACCGCAAACAATACAAACCGCAAACAATACAAACCGCAAACAATACAAACCGCAAACAATACAAACCGCAAACAATACAAACAACAAAGAGCAAACAACACGCGACCTATAGGAATCGTGAAATATATCCAAGAACATCCACTGGAATAAAACGCACATTTGTTTCTTTCACATGTTTATTACGAATATGAAATAGACGCATTCGTTCCCATTTTTCATTTTTGTTTGATCGTATAATACCATAAGCACTCGAATTATTTTTAATAGGTATAATAAAGTCTTCACCAATCAACTCATCGTCATCAATCCATTCCCTGCCGCCAAGAACACCTCTGCTAAGAGCAGGACATCCTAGGCTAGTTAAGTTCATCTCGGACATAATAATATTATATTTACAATTATTGAATCGTAAGTAAATATCAATTAATGTTTGATTTCCAGTATTGCACGCATAGATAAACATTTTGTGGAGTTCAAAGAATTGAAGACAAATTTCATTGGAGTGATTCATAATGAATTCCACAAGAATATACATGCCTCTTCGACACAAACAGGAAAACCAGAAGCACCACGAATCAATCGATGCGGGATTATATCGAATGTATATATTGGCAAATTGAATACGGTTTTTTTGCACGGTCTCGATGATGGAATCGTCCATGTATTCTTTGCGACAGAATAGATAGTCCCAAATACGTATATTGTGAATCCATTCTCCCATTTTGAATCCATCATAGCTGATAACAAAATCGAACAAGACCGAACTACCTGAAATACATGCATGTATAAGAACTTTTTGAAGAAATTCTTTTTTATACTGGTCCGTAGCATCTCTAGGCAAGTGAATATGTTTCACAAGGATCTCTAGTATGGGATACACAAATTCATTTTCCATAGAACAAAGAGTGGATACAAGCGAACAATAGGTGTATGGGAATTGCACCGCCATCTCCTCATATCGAAATGAATTTTCACTCAATGTAATAGGCAGGATCGGAATAGACGAGTAGAATTTGGTCGAAGAACAAATACCGATAAGGCAGTCCAGATTTTCGTATGTTTTTTTATGACAGGTATCCCCGTAGAGATAGTCATAGAATTCACTATCCATGGGAGTATCACAATCGTCATTGTGGTCGTCGTAGTCGAGGTCGAGGTCGTCCATGGCGAATGCGAATGCTTACCAATCGCAGAATACTTACCAATCGCTGCTCCTAATAACGAATGTTAATAATCAAACAAGATTTCCTGAAATATCCATCCATGGAATATATCGATCAATTTTTTATATTTTTCTCAGGAATCTGAAGGAATATCTATGCAACACTATATATAATCATGACAAATGCGTGGATCGTATATTTGGAGCCCATTTATGATGCAAAGCAAAAGACATATATAAAAATACTAACGCTATCGGGTATGCCGGATATGCCACTATCGCAATATGTGCGGCGATTGAATACTCCCAAATTATCGAATTTGAACAGGAGCTATACCGAATCAAAATGCATATATGTAATTATGAAACAATTGGACGAGCAAGACCAAGATTATACTCCCGGAGATACTGAATATATGGAGGCGAATGATATTCCTCGATTATTTGGATATATGGTAAGCAATGGATATCTGATTGAAAGTGGATGGACATCTATATTACAAAAGTCAAAGATCTCATTAAACAGCAATAGCGACAGTGAAAAAAAGACACTGATTTTCGTGTTCAGACACTGATTTTGGTGTTCCGAAAAAAATTGTTCCAAGAGTTATAACAAACCAAACCATTAAAGAGATATATTTATAATATTTAATTCGCCTATATTCGCGACATATTGATGTAGGAAGAAACCTAATTTACACATAGTCATAAATATCTAAAAATAATAATACTGCGTTCTAATATATTTTAAAAATTATATTTTTATTTTATCATGTCGAAAGAAAGATTACTACAGAGGTGGAAAAATTTGAAACAACCAAATGTAAATGAATTAACATGTTATGTCTGTTATTATAAAAATAATATTAATAATTTTAAAGTTTTCAAAGCAATTGACATGTTTGAAGCAGGAGAATTAATAAGATATGAATGTCCTGAATGTAATGTCATATTTGGTGATCTGAGATTTTTAAATTTATCTCGTGAAGAGATATCAAATGACTATATAGATTTATATTCATATTATTCAGAAGGTGATACGACAAATTATATATTAGACACTTTAGCTACCTTAGATGTATTTAAAGATCTAAGTAAATCTTATTTAGATTATGCATGTGGAAAATGGAACAATGCTGTGAAAATATTAAAAGACAGAGGATATAATATACATGGATATGACAAATATGTTGAATCTAATAACGAACTTTTTATTAATGATATAACAAATATGAAATTTGATATAGTATATAATAATAATTATATTGAACATGTAATAAATCCTTATGAAGATTTATTAAAAATCGTGGAATGTATCAATAAACAAGGATATTTAATTTTAATAAGTCCATGTTTTGAATATACGATTGAATATACTCATTATCACACATTTTTTTTTTCTGATAAATCTTTAAACATCTTGTCTAAAAAATTAGGGTTAGAATTGATTGATAGTAAAAAAATATTTTTTCAAGATAATCAATTTACAATTGTAAAAGTTTTTAAGAAACATTAAATTAAATGAACAATCGATGAATAGTTAATATTATTATTATTATTATTTTTATTATTATTATTTTTTCACCATGTTCGGCGAATGGAAAGAAAAAATTGAAATACATAATATAGAATGTATGTAAGATAGATCTCCTTCGTACGAAATCAATAACAACACCCCGACCACGACACGCAACAAAAATGCAGGCCCAGCGAACCAGCACCCAGAGAACCAATGCAAAGACCATGACCAACAACAGAACCGCGACCATGAAGACAAGCAGCAATGCAAAGACCAGCCGCACACAGAGTAAATTCTGTCGAGTTTGCATGAACGCTGGAAAAAGCGAGAGTGAATACAGAAGTCATTTCACAAAGAACGAAAAAGGTATAGTACTTTGCCCGACGATAATGAATGCGACATGTTCGTATTGCAAGGAAACCGGGCATTTCAAGGGAGAATGCCCTATCCTCAAGACAAAGGACAAGATGAAGACATTAAAAATCGCTATTCCGAAGGATCCACCGCAGCAGCCGCAGCAGCAGCCGCAACAGCAGCAGCGGTCCAAAGATCAGACAAAGACAAAGTCATATATGCAGGCAATTCTCATGCAAGACTTATTCGACGATAAGTCGGATGCGGAGGAAGAGGATGAACCTGCGATCGCGCCTTTATATAGATCCGAACCCGCAGCGTCATCCGTCCCTGTGCCCACACGAAAGCGACGAAACATTTGGCATGACTGGACAGATGACGAATACTGGGCCGATACCGATGATGAGAATTAAGAAAAAGAAAAGAAACCAATAAAAAAGAAAAGAAAAAAGAAACCAATAAAAAAGAAACCAATAAAAAAGATAAAAAAGAAAAGAAAAAAGAAACCAATGAAAATGAAAAAAGAAACCAATAAAAAAGAAAAGAAAAAAGAAACCAATAAAAAAGAAAAGAAAAAAGAAACCAATAAAGAAGAAAATGAAAAAAGAAACCAATAAAGAAGAAAAAAGAAAAATAAAAAAGAGGTCTTAACCTTAGACCCTTTTTTATTTTATAGTCCAAACCAAACATGGTACGGTTAGTATAATAAATATTGAATGAATATTCATTATAGAATCCAGCCTGCCGGAATCGAACCAGCGACCATTTGATATCAACGATTAAACCACTACAGTCAAATGCTCTGCCAACTGAGCTAAGGCTGGTCTCCCACAATATACATATATGTGCTTTTTAAGTAGTTATTTTATTTTATTTTTATTTTCGATTACTACTACTACTACTACTACTACTACTACAAACAATATCATACATCCGATCCAGAGTCAGAGTCAGACCCAGGCCTTATAGTCTTATAATCCATCCAGATGCCCGAGATAATCCAGAGATAATATGGGTAGATGCGCCAGAATCAGAAACATCCGTTCCGGAGTTAGGCGGCTGAAACAAATCCAAAATATTTCCATCATATTTGGCAGATATATAATGAATCGTATGTTGGGTTGTATCAATCATATTTAATGACTCAATGGCAGAGGAGGATGCTATATCGCGCAAATCCTTTTTGTTAATAACAATGTCAATCGGAACATTCAGATAAACATGGTTATTCACGTGAAAACGAACATCATACAAGCTATCTTCATCGTCAAACGAGCCAAATACTAAAATCTTAGTAATGAAAGGAGCATATTGATCGGGAACAAGAGTAATGCAAGAGTCATTCAGTTCAATAACGCGTGTGGATTCGTTTATATTATAAACAACAAGGGGAGAAGTATCATTTTCGGGATAATTATGAACGGATAATGGGGAATAGACTTCTCCCATGACGCGGTAGATATAGGTCGTTTTCCCGGTTTCTCGATTACCGACAATAAGAATATTATTTGCGGGAGGTATAGTCATATTTATTTTATTTTATTTTATAAATAAATAAGATTAATAAAATATATTCTACGTTTCTACGTAGCTTAGCTAATATAATAATATCATATCAATTTTTTATTGACGGAAACAGCAGGAATAGAAGTAGTTAATAATACTATATATAATTCTATTACGAGTCGATTTCGATTTCGATTTCGATTTCGATTTCGATTTCGATTTCGATTTCGATTTCGATTTCGATTTTGATATTGTTTCTGGATTCGATTTGTTCGAAGATCCATAAGAATAGGTATAAGTTTCAATATTATTATTACGGGGAGCTGGTGGATTATAATTGGGATAAATAGACGAACATGCCTCTAATGAAATATGTAGATTGAAATCTTTATGATACATAATATATTATAAATACGTATAATATATCTGTAATTTATAAATTCATTTTATAAATAATAAAGAAACTTAGAAAAAGAAAAAGACTCTACCATGCAATAAAAAAACCCGCAAAAGCGGTTTTTTTTATTTTTTTTGAATTTTAATTGAGTATTTTTATTGAGTTTTATAGGATAAGACGGGATAGGTATTTTACTTTTTTATTTGTATTTTACTTTTTTATTTGTATTTTACTTTTTTATTGTTATTGATTTTTTATTTTTTTATATAATGAAGTAATTCGATTAATACTTGGCGATTAATACTTGGAATATTCAGACTTGCGATAGGAATTGCGATCCTTATGATATTCTTCAATAGACTCATCTGAGAAACGGTCATCCTCATGTCTAAGACCGAGATCAAGAGTATCCATATAGGATACAGCATCAGACTCAAATGGAATATCCTCCTCATAACCATAATCAATATAGCGATCAGCATGGGTCTCGAGATCGTCGTCGCTGGTCATTCGTTTGAGTTGTTCATACTCATAGGCGGTGTATTCATCGGACACCATGGTATTCACAAGAGGAGGAATATCGTGATTGTTGCATACATCCAAATCAATCCGGAGCTTGCGTCCGTTGTAAATATGTTTTTTGGCGGTGCTCGGGAGAATGATCCAATATTCGGGATCATTCACTACAAGACGCGCATTGTTCTCTGAATTAAGACGCTCCACAAAATTTGCGGAAACGCGGGAGTAGAACCAGTAATCAATGTAGATGTACGCAGATCGCTGGATAAGACCGGTGTTGTAGTTCATGTTCATAACAAAATCGACATCCTTCACCATAGCAATGGAATACTTGGAGAATATGTTGCGAATATCCTCGACGGAGTAATTGTCTGAAATGTAGGGAATATACAAAGTATGGATAGAAACTTTGGGAAACTCGATAACATTCGATCTAGGAGGCAAAGGTACATGCGTGGTCTTGGCAACCGGAGCAAGTGCAGGCGCAAGAGTATGTCCGAGAGTAGGTGCAAGTGAAGGCGCAGGCTGACTGTAATAATACATATCATCATAAGACTCCTGATAATATGTATCGTAAGATGGTCCGTAAGCAGCAGAGTAAGCGTTAGCAGCAGGATAATACTGTTGAGCGAACATTCTTGAAAGCGGAAGGCGTTGGTTGGGTTGTTGGTTAATTACTTGCTTGAGCAATCTGCAATTCATTATCTCGGAAAAAGTACTTCAATTTTTTCGGTGATTCCATTTTTGGACCATCGCATCTAATAAAAAAGTTCAGGAACATAATTCGCACGATTACTGTTTCGATGGAATTCTCCTTGTCCCCAATGATCGTAATTCCCTTTTCCATCTTCAACTGCCATCATCGGATACATAAGTGCGCGTTTATCAGTAAGTTTGGTAATCGTCCAGTCAGGATTAAAAGGCGCAATATTCGGATTTGTAAGTGTTTGTTTTGCATAGCCATAGGCAAAGGCATCCAATGCCTTCGATGCATATTCGCGGGAGAACATGGCAAGATGAATCCCCCACTGATGGTTCGGATAATGATGATACTGATATTCTCGATCAGGATCGTATGGATACACAAAATGGTATCCCGAGTACCAATCCTTGATTGGATGTTCTGTCATATATCCAAGCAATAATATATCGAGTTTCATCTCCTCAAATTGACGAATAATGGTCGGCATCCTTTTTGCAAGATCCTTGTGTATATGTACATCATCTTCGGAGGTGAATCCATATTTCTTGCCTGTTGCATAGAAGTTTTTCAAATTATCAAGATGTCCATAGCAACAGGACCATAATCGTTTAATGGCAGGATCATCGGTATAAGACAAACGATGATCGCTCATTTGGACACCGGTATGTACATTCAGGGAGATATCTAATTTTGCAAAACGCTCTGTCATTTCGGCGGCCCTTGTAGGACTATTATAGGATACGCAATAGAACTCACAATCATTGCGGAAATCGTAAGTATCAGAAGAAGAAGGGGACGATGTATCTGACAACATGTGAATAAGGAGAATGAAGGTATAATAATAATAATGATTGTATTTTCTCTTTACTTTTCTCCTTTAACTATTTATGGGAGATTTTATTATTGCAAGAATAACAATACGAATAATAATAACAAGAATCAAAACAACTCGAAATCAATATGATCCTATCATCCAAATAATACAAACACAACAAACAATAAAATAATAATATAAAGCATAGATTCGAGATATAATGTCGCATATATAGTATTGTATGTGCAACAAGGCGCATTCTTGCCCGAGGGGTCCAAGGGGGTAGACTCAAGTTCTACTGTTCAAATGAACGCGTGGGTTCAAATCCCACAGAATGCAATATGATATCATATTCTCATCTCAATGATTTATCTGCTTATTTATTATGAAGCAAATAAATGATATATAAAAATAAACATTAACATTACAAACAACAAGATAAAAATAAACAACAAGATAAAAATAAACAACAAGATAAAAATAAACAACAAGATAAAAATAAACAACAAGATAAAAATAAAAAATGAGTGGAATGCAATATTACTGTAATGTATGTAATTATCTTGCACGCGATTCATTTAATATGAATAAGCACACAAATACGCAAAAACACAAGCAAATGTGTATTGTAGCTGGAATATCGAATGAAAATGCGATTGAAAGTGCAAGTGAAAATGACCATGTACATGTATCAAAAACGTATGTATGTAATCAATGTGGAAACAAATATGCATTCCGACAATCATTATGGAAACACAGAAAAACAAATCATAATATGGATACAACTATAGTAAAATAAATAAGAATATAAAGGTTTCATATAAGAATATGTGTCTCAACACAGCACCCATTATGTTTGAATAAAATATCGTTCATTGTAAAAATAAACATATTTTACTTATAACAAATGAAAATATTATAATACTAATAGATAAACCGCTATTAAATGTATTTGAGACAGCATAGTTCTGATCCACAGAATTATTTATTAAAAATAGACGAAAATATAAGTGCAAAAGGGATCCCTCTGTATAGATTCATGTGATAAAATTATCATATGAATGAAGCGACATAACAAATCAAATAACAGATGAATATGTGAAATAACATATTATTAACATATAAAACTGAATTTTTTATTATGGAAAAAACATATGGTTGGTCTGGGCCTGGGTAGTAATTCATGTATTTGGTTATCTATGAACTCCATGATTGCGAACACGCACGCACACGCACACACACACGCACACACACACGCACACACAAATTATCACGGAACAAGACAAATACCTCCAACAAACAAACATGATGAACACACAAAGATAAAAATGATGAATGAAGAACAAACATGACTGCACATTTGCAGACACACACCAATAACGGAACGAAATATCAACTATTTTAAACGAATATATACAGGATTAAATGAGTGTTAGTGTTAGTCCTCCACGCATTGTATCCGGTCCGGTATATATTCATTTATGATATTTTTAATTTCTCTATATAAGATTTTTGTTATAAAAGTTATTTAAGTTTAGGAGTTTAGATAATATTTAAAAAAAACGATATAAAGAAAACATTTTTAGTTATTTTTAGTTATTTAATATATTATTTTTACATGGTTCAGGAAAAATAGTTATTTTTAGTTATTTTTTAGTTAAAATAAAATATATGTAATTATTATAAATGAGCATATCCAATAGTGATCGTTCATACCGTGAGGACATGTCTGGCAACATGCATCCTCACCCACACAGTAATTGCCAACACGAAAACGACTATGATAGCGACTGCGACTGTTGCAAAGGCCCTCGAGGAGATCCTGGACCTCGAGGAGATAGAGGAGAAAAGGGAGACCGCGGTGATCCCGGACCGCGTGGAGATAGAGGTGAAAAAGGATGCCGAGGTCATACGGGATATACGGGTCCGATGGGTTTTACCGGTCCTGAAGGTCCTATGGGTTTCACGGGTCCTGAAGGTCCTATGGGTTTCACGGGTCCTGAAGGTCCTATGGGTTTCACGGGCCCTGAAGGTCCTATGGGTTTCACGGGCCCTGAAGGTCCTATG
>Ga0194130_10009150_pt1 | contig 10298 bp, 14 predicted proteins | sample TA2KigsurfametaG_FD_160084 | JGI IMG/M metagenome (GOLD analysis project Ga0194130, IMG submission 160084) | Freshwater microbial communities from Lake Tanganyika, Tanzania - TA2015050 Kigoma 12 surface | ecosystem: Environmental > Aquatic > Freshwater > Lake | place: Tanzania: Lake Tanganyika... | reverse complement strand
AAAATTATTAAAATAATTTTTAAACATATCAGCACAATATAGTGCTTGCTCTTTGGTCAATGTTTTCATACTTCATTACCCCAATGGTCCCAACCATTTATTTTTTGTCTAGCAAACAACTCAATACGAGGTAAATCGCCACATAATTCTACAATTTTATCTCTAATGATATCTGGTTTTTTACTATGATGTTCAATAGGTGATTGTACAACTGAATGTACACTTTTTGAAGCACGTTTCATTACTTTGCCTTTTGTTGCTATTAAACAAAGTTCACTATTTGCTCGTGTCCAATAACCTAATCCCCAAAATAAACTATTTGATTTTTTATTTATTTTTATCCAATTAAAACCTAAAGTCTTGTATGTAAACCCCCATTGTTTAATTGTTTCTAATCCATCTAATAGTTTTGGAAAAGTTACCCATAAAAACAATACACAATCTTTATTAGAAATATCTTTTACTGGCAATTTATAGATATCATCACTAGTCATCACATTATACGGAGCTTTTCTAGTTACTGTCTCATCATTCCAATGTTTAAAATGCCAAGGCGGGTCAGCGTAGATAATACTATACTTTTTTTTTGGAAAAGGTATCATAATTTAAACATCATCACTAGGTTCTATTTTTAAAAATATATAATAAAATAAATCAAAAATTAAAAAGTTTAAGAGTTGACCTAAATTTGTAAATCGAATACCTAACACATATTCAGGTATAATAGCCATAATCATAAACAAACAAAATACATAATGTAGCCTTCTATTATCTGGTACTCTATAGGATAACCATTTAATCATTGAAAAAATAACTCCAGGTTTGCTTGTTTCTCTTGCTGCCAACCAATGGCCTGTAATACAAATCTCATAGGGTCTAAAAATGTTTTTTCAAACTGTGTTTCATAATCTATATACTGTTGTAATCTAAACTCTTTAGGTAAAGTAGTAATATAACTAATTACATCAAACTTAAAAGGGTTGGCCTCTATCAATTTAAGAAACTTAATCTTGTCACCTTCTTGTATGAATGGATATTTGTTAGACAATTTAAATTGTTTGATTTGATGATTATATATCAAAGCGCCTTTGACGTGTATTGGTGTACCTTTAATAAAAATATTATTACTGTCTTTATATTTCTTCATATTATTACAAGACCTAGGAAAAGATATTTCTTCAGCCGACATATTAAAAAACTCTTTCTTAAAATCAGCAATAAACTTCTGTAATGTATCTTCGTCTTTATTCATTACAATTTCTATGGCCTTTTTAATTCTACCTCTACAAACTTTAGGTGTTGATGATTTAACTGCCTCAATACCCATAATTTTTAGTTTAGTTTCAGAAAGTCTTACGCCTTCTTCATCTAATACATTTAACATATATCTTTTCTTTGCAACCCATATACCTTTGTTGGCGATTACTTCTCGTTTCATCACCATACAATTTTTAAATGCGTTTGTATAATCTGCAAGTTCTTCAAAACATTTATTTAAAAATGGTTCTATTCTAATGTTGACTACTTTGTCTATAAAGTTACATATCTGGTCATCTGTTTTATTCTTGCAAGTGTGTTCTACAAGTTTATCAAGTGTAACATAAATTGAATCTGTATCTGAAGCCACAATGTAATCTACTTTGTCGTGTGTCTTTAGTATGTTGTTAAGATAACCGTTTACCTTTTCTTCTATAAAACGAATGATAAACTGGCCTGCTGTAGTAATTGCACTGGCCTGTCTTACATCATAATATCTAAAGTATTGATTGCCAACTGCACCATAAGCGGAGTTTAGAGCAATCTTTCTTGCCCACTGAATATTATGACAACGAGATATTTCTTTTATCAGCTCAGGATTTTTAGTTTGTTCATATTCTTTTTTTGCTTTTAACATACGATTTTTATAAATGACACGCTCGTTATACATTGTTTCCATCATTTCAGGTAAAAAACCTTGACTGTCAGTTTTAAATAAAGCACCGTTAGGTGTAATACAAACGCCATCAGTTTTGAGATATGCAAGAGGCGTAGATTGATTTAACATTTTATTTACTGAAATACCTGATGGCTTCTCACCAATAATTTTTTCTGGTGATATGTTATATTGTATAATGATATGTGGATATAGTGAGTTAATATCAAACGAAACAATCCACTTGTGCATACCAAGTTGTGGTTCTTTTACATAAGCGCCTTCATACTTTTCATTCTTTACATTATCTTCTCTTGGTGGCACACAAATGTTTTTCTTTAATAAATGATTTGCTATCAGTGTGTCCCATACTCGCACTTGTGAAAAGATGTCGCCATAATTTACTTTAGATTCATACGCAACTGTTAATGATAAATCAATCAGGCCAAGTTTATCTTCTAAAGCATCAACAATTTCCACGTCTTGTATATTGTAATCAACAAATGATTGAAAGTCTTTTGTGTACCAATCTTTAAATGTATCGTGTTTCATTTCATCTTTACCACGACCAAGTTCTAATTCGCCAATGAAATCTAGTTTATAACTTTCTTGTCTCGTAGGAATAAACCATTGATATAGGTCTAAATAATCTAAATTTGTAATACCTTTTATATCATAAACTGTTTGAGGTCGGCCTCTTACTAAAATAGTTTCTCTTTGAAATAACCCCCAAGGAGATATTTTATTTGCAACCTTATCACCAGCAATTAATATAATTCTGTTCATCAGATAAGGTAAGTCAAAGAATTTAGTATTCCAACCTGTGATAACATCAGGATAGTTTTTCATCCAGAAATTCATAAACTCAAACATTAATTGTTTTTCATCTTTACATTTAACGTAAGTAATGTCTGGCCTGTTCGTTTTATAATCGCCAACACCCCAAGTAATGATTTGTTTATTGTTTTGATTTTTTACTGTAATACAAAGTATTTCTTCTATAGGATTTTCTACATCAGGAAAGCCACTTTCACAGGCAGTTTCTATATCTAATGTAAATATTTTTATAAACTTTTTATCCCAATCTATTTCTTCAGGATATTCTTTACTGATATATTGATAATGATATCTTTCTAAACCATAAATTGGCGAATTTTCTGTGGCTAAATCTCTCTTAAATTTACGAGCATCGTCAATAGTTTTAAACTTAATAGGTTTGAGAAACTGACCTTGTAAAGTTTTATAATCTGTTTCTTTTTGTGTTAGTGAATATAATGTTGGAGCAAAATCTATTTTGTCTTTATATTCTTGGCCTTCGTGTATGCCTCTTACAAGAAGTTTACCTTTAAATTCAATAACTGATTTATAGAAGTTCATTTTTATTATCTTTCAAGTGTACTATTAAACCATCAAGCTCTTTTGTTAAAAAGATTTGACAACCTAATCTACTCACGCCTTCTTTATAACCTTTTTCGTATTCTAATAATTCTAATTCTGCCATATTCTCGTTTATTTTTGGCAGTTTGTCAATCCATTTTTCATCAACATAAATATGGCAAGTAGCACAAGCACAACAACCATAACAGTCAGCAGGTATTTCAGGTATAGAAACTTGACTAAATCGTGTTGCTGCTTCCATTACAGAACGGCCAATAGGCACTTCAACTCTAATTTTAGAGCCGTTTCTTACAAAGTATATTGTTACCATCAGTCAATTATAAGTTTAGGTTTTTTAAATTGTACAATACCTGTTCCTAAATGCTGATGATATGAATTTCCTATTTCTGTTTTTGGGTTGACCTCTGCTACGACATTGTTTCTTTTAATTGAAACAGTATCTTCTTCAGCATAAGGCATATATGGTGTAAGTGCTAGTGAAACAGGCCCACCTGGTTTTGATTGCATTGGTACAATCACAAATGGTTGTTTTATGTCTATCACTTCTGTATTACAGGTATCTTGTTTAATACCAATAACATCTTCACCTGTTGTTAATCTAAATATTTTCAAATCGCTCATAATATGTCCTTACTATACTACATTATTTACTTTTTGTCAATAGGTTTGATTCTTCTACTTAATACAAATTCTCGGTTTGGATTTACCGAGGCGTTAAATTTTCGTATCATATCTCTATTTAACAACACGTCATTACGTGATCTAATTCTTTCATCTAAACCAAATTCTACTTCTTTATAAACAAACCCATTAAATGTTACATCTATTTTTACAACTGGCCTTTCTTCGCCATCAACATCATCTGTATTTGCTCTAAAAATTTTTACTTTACGAATCAGTTTACTTGTGTGTTTTTTACCATCATATTTCCAAGAAACTTTACCGTCTTTAATATCTATTTCTTCAGCGTGTAATGCACTGACTTCAGCACCATTACCTGTATCTAATTTTGCTCTAATTAAACCTACACCATCTAATTCTAATGTTTCAATATAACCCACTTCTATAATAGATTGACGGTCCCAATTTTCCCTATCGTTAATGTATTCTATTATATTATCTACTAACTGTTTTCCTTTAATAGGACCTGTTGTATTAGGTGTGTCAGCGTAATCTTCATAAGTATATCCCTCATAATCAGCGCCTGTTCCTGGCGAACCATTGACTTCTAATACATAAATTTTATCTTTATATATAATATGGTCTACACCTACAATATAAGCTTTAGATGATCTGGCCGTTCTCAATACTATTTCAATTTCTTCATCTGATAGTTTATATGGTTCTGCAACAGCTCCTCTATGTACGTTTGATCTAAATTCACCTTTTGCTTTTACTCTTTTTGTACAAGCAAATATTTTATTATCAACAACAAAGGTTCTTATATCATAATCTGTTGGCATATACTCTTGTATCAGTAACTCGGCATCGTGTTTAAATAAAGCTTGTACTACTGATATGAGTGAATCATAACTATCAACTTTTACTACACCAATACCTTGTGTGCCTGTTAATGTTTTTACTACAACCGGAAATTTATTACCTATAATTTTTAATGCACTGTCTATATTCTTTTCATTAGATACAAAGGCAGTCTTTGGTGTAGGTATATTAAACTTTTCAAACAACAATGCTGATGTAAGTTTATTATCACAGTTTAACATTGATGACCTTGTGTTTAACATAAAGGCACCAGAGTTTTGAAAGGCAGATATTAAAGAAAGGCCTGCTTCATCTTCAATAGCGCCTGCTCGTGTAATTACAACAGTGTTTTTACCTATGAAAGTATGTTCACCATCTTCACCATCATAGTTATAAATGGTTAATGAATTTTTTTCTTCGTCTTTATCTGTAATGATTGAGTGTTTAGTGTTAATTATAAAACAAGGTATTTTTCTTTTTTTACAAGACCTTTGTATAAAACTAACAGTGATTTCTTTTTTAACTTTACGATTGCCTGTTTTCTGTTGTCTTACTTTAGGCGAAGATTTTGTGATGACAGCCACCGTAATAGGTTCGTTGTCTTTAGGTTTTTTAGCCTCGTTTAAAAAATCTCTAAACTTTGGAACTTGCATTTACTCACCTGTTGTTTCATCATCTTTTGTAATCTTTTTACCAATGTTATATTTAGCCGATAACGTCCATTCTTTTTTTTCTTTGAATGGTAATACTTTAATTTGACTTAAAGGTGCTTTGTTTTCGGCCTTTTCTTTTTGCACTATATCTATTAATGCCCAATCTTGTAGTAAAATTGCAATTGTATTTCTTCTTTGAATATCGTTTTCTGATAGTGTAGCAAGTTTGCCATCTAAAGCAAAGAGCTCTTTAAAATGCACTATGTAATATTTACCTTGTTTATGTAGAATATGGCAAGACTGAAATAAAGTCTTATCTTTTCTGGACGCCACACCTATTCTTGTAAGTGTTTCTCTTACTTTTAAAAAGTCATCAGGCTGTTTGATAGTTACCTCTAACATATCCTGTATTGACCATTTAATGCTCTCACTCATTAATTTCTCCCACCCTTATAAAGTTTGCTCTTAATATGTTCAATCTGTTCTTTGGATAGTATTGTTAGTGCTTCTCTCGCCTTTTCATTACTATATCCATAATACTGTTTTACATACTCTAAGTCTTTCAATTTGGCCTGTGATAACCACTTGCCACCAAATCGCTTCTTTTTTCTTACACTATTTATTAAAAAATGAAATTGTACTTTTTTAGGAAGAAAATGTAAACCATTCATTTCATTGGCCGGCATTAGTGTGTCCCAAAACATAGAAAGACAACGATTAATAACGTAAGGTGGGTACTTCTTTTCCCATAGAGAGTCATCACTGTCAAGTAGTGGTTCACTTGTTTCGTTAATGGCCTTTAGATAGTCTTTTAATTCGTACATAAGTTAATAGTAATCTCTTTTTTTAATAAACATATTTCTTTATCTATTTTGTTGTACTTTGAATCAAATGTAGCTTTATTCATTTTCATATTGTGCCAATTAAAATTATAATTGTCTAAGGTTAGTTTAGTCAAATTCCAAACAAAAATTACATTATCGGTAAATAAATTTACATATAAAGCTTGTGTATTATTTTGTTTAGACTTTTCTAATAATTTTTGATATTTTTTTCTTTCTAATATTAAACCTTCTGTAGCATAATTATGAAAACTCTCAAAATTTCTTTTTTTTATTTCACAAGTATAATTATTATTATAGGCATCGTAACTAGAATAATTTTTACCATTGTATATTAAGTTTTCCTCTTTAAAAATATCTACGTTGTTATTTAACGTATTGATAATATTTAATTCATCATTAGACCACATCATTTGAATTTACAACCGGCCATTACTTCAGTAAGACAAGCTACCATATTGATTTCTTGATCAGCAACAAAGGCTGCTTTGTATTGATAACCAGCAATAATTAAAACTGCTTGTGGTATAGATTTAGGATCTAAATGTAAATAAAGAAGATCGTAAATTTCTTTAAATAAATGAGTTGGCCCGTGATCTAGGTTTTGTGAGACCCATTTTCTCATACCATTAAAGTCTTTGTCTTTTAATTTAACGACAAGGTCTTTATAGTTTTCTTCTTTTAAACTAAAAAGAATACCACTGTCTATTTTACCACGAACAGAATATCTTTGTAATTCATTTATGGTTCTTCTAAAATCAGGATAATGTTTTTGTATAACTTCTGCTAATACATTTTTATCAAATTCTATGCCTTCATCTTTTAATATAATAGATAATCTATTCATTAATTTTGCGGCCGTTTTAACTTTTTGACCATTTGTAATTTTGAAATCGATAACAGTACAACGACTATGTAATGCTTCTATAATTCTGCTTTTGAAATTACAAGTAAAGATAAATCTACAATTATTAAAAAACGTTTCAATAAAATTTCTTAACGCAGGTTGTACAGATTCAGCGTTCATATAATCGGCCTCGTCTATGATTACAACTTTATGATTGGCTTCTTTAGTAAGTGAAATGGTAGAAGCAAAGTTTTTAATTTTGTTTCTTAATGTATCAATCTGACGGCCTTCATCAGAACCATTTATGATAATATAATCTACACCTATTTCTTCACATAGAGCACGAGCCACGGTAGTCTTACCTGTTCCTGGTGTGCCTGATAATAATAGATTAGGTATTTCTTTTTTCTTAACAAACTCTAAGAAAGTACTTTTTAAATCTTCCGATAAAATACAATCTTCTATTCTTTTAGGTCGATACTTTTCAACCCACAAAAAATCTGACATAATATAAAATCCAAGTTAATCATTTTTAATCAATTCATATTCACTTTCATAACCACCTTTACGGTCTGAAACCCAATCATCATACCTATCACTATGGCCAATTTCACTTAGAAATTCCCAAAGTTTATATTCACCATCTGTTTCTGAAAAACATTTTTCAAAATTTTCCATTGAACCAAAATGTTTGATTATTTCTGATGGTAAAGGTAAATAAGTGAACTCACTCGTAACGTTATGAAATTCTTTCATTATAACTTTAACAGGTGTTTCTTCTGAATTAACTGTGCCATCAAAAGACCTGGTAACGTTAGCATTGCGATCTTCCTCCTCTGGTGTCATTACAACAGGTTTATTCATATTAGAACTCCGAGTCTGGTTCTAATGCGATCCAGTATTGAACTGGTTTACTTCTGTTTATAAAATGACTTACTTTGGCTTTAGAAATTGCCACATCATAATCATCAGAAATCATTTTAAAGTTTTCAGATTTAAAGTAAGCTGTAAACTCTTTATCTGTTTCACCAATATTAAGAGAATAATCATTTGAAGATTTATTCTTTTTATCAGTTGCAACAAAAGATATAGTCTTACCATTACCTTTAATTGCTATGTCTGGTAAATTTAGTGTTGTAGCTGCCTTTTGTATTTTAGCAAAGTCATCTTTCTTTAATGTAAATGTTACTGTCTTATCAGGCATACTGATACCTTTTTGAGGTGTAACAATAACTGATTTATCAGCAAAGAAATACTTAATTGTTTGTTTTGATTTCTCATCAGAAATAACGGCATAGTTGGCGCCATTAACTTTAACAGCAGGCTTTTCAAATAATTCTACTGCTCTTAAAAATTCTGATAAACTGTATATACCAAATTCAGTATCAAATTTTTCTGTGATTGTTGCTTCTGCTAATATATTTTTCATAGCAGATATTGTATTTAACTTACTGCCTGGTTTAAAAAGAATATTATCGTTAATCTCGCTAAAATTCTTTAATATGGCCAGTGTATCTGTGCTTAGGTTCATTTCACTTTCTCCTTATCATAGTTTAATAATAGTATAACATAATGTGCCGCTTTAAGCAAGTCAGCACGGTTATATCCGTTTTTCTTACCATACCTACACAAATACTTAATTGCATTAGCGTGGCAAAAATCTTTTCCAATATTTAGTGTTTTAAATAAATCTTGTACTTGAAAGCCGTCTTGGCCTGTTGAATAATGCTGACCATAAGTTGATTTGATATAGTCTAGTATTTCTTTTACAATTTTATCTTCGTTGTATTTCATAATATATGGAGCGGACAACTGGTACTGCCCCAATTTCTCTAACTTGGAAAGTTAGAATAATACTTTTATACTATGTCCGCAATTCCTAATCTAACATAAGTGGCCGAAAAAGTCAAGCGATTTCGGCCACATATTCAGAAAAATTATATTTCGTTAATAGATAAAAAGTTTTTTTCTTTATCTTTAACGTTTTGACCTAAAAAGGCTTCAATATGCCAAGGCCATTTTTTATTTTTTTCTTTATATTTGACTGCTTTTTCTATTGCATTTTCTAAAGTTTTTAACTCTTGCAACATTTCTTTTCTTCTAGTTTCCAAGTTTCTATCTTCAGTTGGTGCTTTAGTATGACAAATAAAATATGAACATTTATCAGTTTCGTTAAATCTTTTTAAAGCATTAGTTAGATATTCGTGCTCATATCCTTCTAATACTGTAAAACCATATTTTTCTCTTTGAGAGTCAAATTTACCTAAACAAACATAGCCTTTTTTATCGAAATCATTTTCAATAAAATTTCTAAGCTGATGTGCCGGCCAGGTTCTTATATCTGAATAAGATCCATTAGCATTTACAGCAGCAGATACAACTTTTTTAAATGTTGAAGGATGTATATTTTTAGTATTATCTCTCAAATAATTTTCAATATCCGTTTGCGTATTGTCTAATAAAGTTTTATTGATTAGATAACTAATTATATTAATTAAATCATCACTTGTACTAGCTAAAGCTGGTGAGTGATCATTCTCTCTTATTTGTAATGTTGACATAGCTAAATCTCTTTCTATGCCATCTGTACCTAACTCATAAATGTCAAATAACCATTCCGTTATGCCCATTTGATTTATAGCTTCGAATCTATGTGATCCTGCTATTAATTCATAGTCATAAACTATACCATCAACAATTTGATGTTTCTTAGCAACTATTGGTGGATGTTTTGAATAATCTATGCCTTTTTTAAAAGACTCAGCCAAAAGATTTATATGATTTTGGTTTAGATATTTTTTTCTAGCTCTGTTAAGAGTTTGACCTCTAGCGTCTTTTGGTACGTATATTTTATGGATTGGTATTATTTGTGTATCAACATATTTTGAACCAGGTGATACTATAAGAACTCTGGTTAACTTGTTTTTATCAAGTGTCATTTTACCTCATTTGTTATAATTCAAAAAGGAGCATTATTGCAACCTATTATTTTGAATTTACATTATTATATTAAAATTATAATCACATATTATAAAATAATATATTCTATTTATAACACAAAATGCCGGAACTGTCAAGCAAAGCCGGTCATAAAAAAAAAGGGCAGCCTAAATGAATAGGCCGCCCCTCTTTACAACTTTAAATATTAATTACTTAATATCTAT